>Ga0222653_1001670_pt1 | contig 10535 bp, 8 predicted proteins | sample AntAcemetagen419_FD_179856 | JGI IMG/M metagenome (GOLD analysis project Ga0222653, IMG submission 179856) | Saline water microbial communities from Ace Lake, Antarctica - #419 | ecosystem: Environmental > Aquatic > Non-marine Saline and Alkaline > Saline | place: Antarctica: Ace Lake | collected...
AAAGGGACGATAGTCATGTGCTTACTTCTCTAAGTGCAGAGACTAGATCTTATCCCCATGTTAGTTAAATCCCCCCACAAACATCTGCGTCGCCCCCAGCAACAAGGGTTCACTTTAGTTGAGTTGCTGATGGTCATCGCCGTCATCCTCATCCTCGCAGGCATCACCTTCGGTATTTCACGTGGCGTGCAAAACGCCCAAGCTCGCGCAAAAGCCAAGGCCGAGTTGGCCGTCATTTCACAAGCGTTGGAAACTTTTAAGTCAAAATACGGTGATTACCCTTGGGTCGGTGTTTCTAATGTCTCGGGTAATGATGAATTGAGAAACGCTGCGCATGGCTTGATGAAAACATTGGTAGGTTGGCAAGCAGTTGACGGAACGCAGGCGGGCGGAAGCAATTCACTCGGTCAAACTTTTACCAGAGGTGACTCGATACTGGATGTTTCACACCTTTCGCTTAGCAGAGACTGGCCAACAGGCTCGACGGAGACATCTCCAAGTGGCGATATCTATTTCGTAGATCCGTGGGGGAATCCTTACGTTTACATTTACAAAGACCGATCTGAGCATACTTTGGGCACGGCTGGTGGGCCATGGTCGAGATTCGGTTATATCCTGTTTTCGTTAGGCGCCGACGGTGCCGCTAGCTCGTCAGGTATCGATGAAAACTCAGGAGAAATCCTTCCTGCATTCAGAGATGCAGACGAGAATATAGACAACATCTATTCGGGGGAGTAATTTATGAAACAGAAAAAAATAAACGCTTTTACGCTAATCGAACTTTTAATGGTGATCGCCATTATCGGTATCCTCGCGGGGATTCTGATTCCAACTGTCGGGGCGGTTCGTAAGCAGGCTAATGTAGCGGCGTCTAAAGCCCAATTATCCAATTACGTCACAGCGATTCAAATGTTCAAAGGTGAATATGGTTTCTTGCCGTTCGTTGACTCTGCCACTGCCCCCAGCGAAACCTTTGCCCTCAACTCTACCGGGCAGAGTACTGAATTCATTCAAACTCTCTCGGGTCGCGAGCCCGACGGTTCGCTCATCGACACGTCCACAGGTAGAGAGTCTGGGAATCGAAAGAAAATCGCATTTCATAGCTTTTCAGGGTCTGAGTTTTTCGTCAATGATTCGGATGTCGTGTCCATCAATCAGATAGCCGATCGCTTCAATAACATAGAAATTTTCATCGAACTGGATGCTGACGGAGACGGGTTCGTCGATCCCGCGCCCTCTTCGGATCCTATCAGAACTTCAGTCACCGCATACGTCCTAGCGGATGAAGAGCTTGGAGCTCCTGATTACACACTATGGGACTAACTCCTAATCTAATGAAGCGTAAAGCCACAAAAGCCTTCACACTAATCGAATTACTGGTCGTGATCAGTATCATTCTGATTGCTTCCTCCATCATATTTATCGGTGGTACTGGAGGCGACGGTGCCTCTTTGAGTTCTTCTCAAAGGATCGTTTCTGGCATTGCACAGGGAGCTCGCGGACAAGCGATCTTAAAAAATGCGAAAGTTCGTTTGATCATCAACAACGATGCGTCTGACACTGAGCGTTTTCGCCGCTTTTTTGGTATCGTCTATGAGGGGACGGATGCCAACGGTGTGACTGGTTGGATCGCGGCCACACAAGGAACTTATCTGCCAGAGGGTATCTATTTTGATGCGGCGACGAGTTCTGCCGAGTCTGACTCGGGTGCGATTTGGTCGACAACAAACACAATTCGGTTGGATTTCCCAAAAACACTGGCTGAAGCTGGCACCGGTGGGGCAGAATATTACTACTACGAATTTAGTAGTAACGGAAACGCCGCCGCCCCCAACGCTTATCTAGTCCTGAGAGCGGCAACCCTGCTTACAGACGCTGGCGGAGTCAGTGAATTACGCGTAGGTGATGAGCAAGCTTTCCTCAGGACAGGGCTCATCTTTAGGAGAGTGGGTTCGACTACTAAGGTGGAAGATCCAGAGGCAATCGATCCATCCGATACCTCTAGAATCACCATTTAGTATCGAGAGAAATAGATTAATATTCTGTGTTTAAATTTTGTTGTTTTATGAATGTAACCATGTTGTCCCCAAAAAAATCAGATTCTTTGAGCCGTAGAGGTTTCAGTCTAATTGAAGTCGTTCTCGCAATCGGCATTTTTTTAGTAACTGTGCTCGCATTAGTTGGCCTGCTTGGCCCCACGCTTCAGTCTGTTGATGAAGTCGAGAAGACTGATGAGGTTTCCTCAGTGGTGAACACCGTCAACGCGTTCTTACAGAACTCGCCTGCGATTGGTGACGCGACGAATTCAAAGTTTAATAACATATTCAACGCAGTCGCTGGGGATGGTCATGCCACTATCTTCGTATTTAGAGCCTACCGGACTGCCAATTCAGAGGATCTCGTCTTGCGTGTAGGGTTTTTAAATAATGAGATTGTCGGTAATCCTGCTGCTAGTGTGATCCCAGCCAGTTTTGCAGATGCCGTTGGTACTATTTACCGAGTGGTTCTATCGCCATCGTCAGTGACGCCAGAGGCTCTGAGATCTGCTGGTCGTACGAATGGCATCTACACTCTCGACGATAATAACATAGAAAATTATCCCGAAGGATATTTTGCGATGGAGGTTCGTATCTTTGCTGAAAACGCACCAGGTCCCACGATGACATTCGAATCAGCTACAGATATTGGAGCATTGGAAAATCAAGAACCAATATTTACTTACAACACAGCAGTCGTCAGATAACACTATGAAGTCCCAAAATCTAAAATATCGAGGCACGCGCAAAAGCGCATTTACTCTTATTGAGATCATGGTGGCCACGGTCATCATGGTGGTCTTAGTCGGGCTTGTAATTCAGATAACGAGTGAAGTGCTTAAAGTCTGGAATCGGTCATCTGGCAAGCTTTCCGCAAATGCGGAAGCTCGTATAGCGCTCGACCTGCTAACTCAAGATTTAGAAACAGCAGTCTTCCGCAATAATGGCCAGCAATGGTTACGAGTAGAATCTCCGACAGACGTTGCGCCAGATGCGCCTTACGCTTCCCAGACCGTCGCGGTTAAACTGTTTTCGCCGGCACTTGATCGCGATCAAACGTCGGCGGGTGACATTTGTGCCATCGCCTACCGGCTTGAGTTTAAAGAGTCATACGATGCTGGCCCCGATGTTTATGCATTATATCGGGCAATTGCTCGCCCGGACGACACCTTTAATAATTTAATGGGATCACCATCTCAAGGCACGAATAGCCCGCAGTCCGAGTTGACTCCCAACGCTCCTGGCAACCCGGTTTTTTGGAGCGATGATTCAATTGTTTCAGAGGGTAATTTTCTAGCTTCCAACATTGTTGATTTTAAAGTGTTCATTTATGAGGATACCGGTGATGCAAATCCAACGCCAGTAAATGCAGATGCAAATTTCGATTTGACGATTGACTATGCCTATGGTGGCACGGGAGGAAGTGATAATCCTTTATTGTATGCAGATATCGTTTTAACGATTTTATCAGATGAAGGGATCGAGATACTCGAACGAGGGAATCTTGCGGGAACGGGGTTTGCTAACGAAAATGAGGTCATTAGCCAGCACGGCGAAGTCTTCACCCGCCGCGTCAACTTCCTTGCGCGCCCGCTCTAGTCGAGCGACCACAGTGAGTGGTGGGGCGGGGCGCAATGGAGCCTAAGTTGGCAGAGCTGCCGACGAAGGCTTCTTGTGTAAGTAGATCCTGTTGATCCAGTGCTTTGGCTGCAGCTTACGTATTTGCTCGGGATCGCTTGTTGTCATGCGTGGGAGTCTTTCGAGGACGTCGACTAGGTATGCCTGAGGGTCGACGCCGCAGTTTTTGGCTTAGCCCTAGTTATCCTACTGACTATCCCTTCTTTCTCTTTTGGCCGACTGAGGAGCACTTCGTTGACCTTAGCTCGGGAAGTATTTTATAGCCTGGCAATAAAATAAGAAGTATTTTATAGCCTGGCAATAAATTAAAGGCTTGACGGCGGATACTTCCTCGTTTGTGTTCAATCTATGAAGCGAACCAAGCTAGAGGGAGTGCCGGCTGTCTACCATGCGATGAGTCGGGTGGTGGGTGGTCAGTTTTTGTTGGGAGATCGGGAGAAGGAGGTGCTGCGTAAGATGCTTTGGCAGGTGGCGGACTTCTGTGGGGTGGAGATTCTGACTTATTGTGTCATGTCCAACCACTTCCATGTTTTGGTGCGGGTGCCAGAGAAGACATGGCTTTCTGATGCGGAACTACTGCGCCGCTTTAGAGTGCTTTACCCTAAGCCGACAAAATATCAAACCGCTGAGTTTGCCCGGCTAGAACATTCTTTGCTGGCGGGGGATGCGGACGCTGAGGCGATTCGAGAAAAGCTTTTGGCGCGTATGAGCGATCTCTCAGAGTTTATGAAGACCCTGAAGCAACGCTTTTCAGTCTGGTATAACCGTAATCATAATCGCTACGGGACTTTGTGGATGGATCGTTTCAAGAGTGTGCTGGTCGAAGGTGAAGGGAATCCTCTGCAAACGATGGCGGCCTATATTGATCTGAATCCTGTGCGTGCTGGCCTGGTAGAAGATCCGAAGGATTACCGCTTCTGTGGCTATGCGGAGGCGGTGGCGGGCGCTGCGCTTGCTCGAAAAGGACTGCGCGTGGTATGGGGGGATCGGCTTGGCTCAAGGGGCTGGCAAGCTGCGTTAGGGGCACACCGTATGCTGATCTTTGGGCAGGGCTCAAGCCCTTGGACGCACAAGGGTAAACTCATTGATGAGAAGAAAGCGCTTAAGGTTCTGAATGATGAGCAAGGGCAACTTCCGAAGTCGGTCGTGCTGCGATGCCGGGTGCGTTACTTTACTGATGGTGCGATTCTCGGCTCTGCTGAATTTGTCAGGGGCTTTACGGATTCATGGCAAACGGAACGAGGTCGCAAATACCCCCCGAAGGAACAGTCGCTTCGTGGTGCCGACTGGGGGGATCTCCAAGTGATTCAGGGACTGCGTAAAAAGGTTTTTGGGTGATATTCCAAAAATGATTGCAATCAGAATTTAATTTTATGTCCGGTATTAATCTTAATTCGGCTCACGGTTCAGTATATGTGTTTAGGTTAAATGATTGAGTGGTCAGTGTCAGAAAATGACTAGCGAAAGGTATAATTACTGGTCGGATTCGGCTTCTGCATAGACCTCATCGTTATCTAGGAAAAACCGAAGGATCATCGGGCGGCAGCATACTTCGCAATCGTAGTCCCATTGGGTGGGCGTTTCGGAGGGTGCGGGGCCAGGCACTGTGAATGTCTCAAAGCAGCTCGGGCAGGTGACGCTACAATGTGGGTCTGTGTGCATTCTGCGATTTGTAGCGGATTGTGAGCTTTTGGCAAGAAGCGAGAGTAGCTCTCATTTCGCTCATTCCAGCGCCATGCATACTGCGGAAAAGTTGGAATTTTTCTCTCCTGCGCAATCTGTAGCACAGGCATCCTGCCCGTGTCTGGAGTTTGGTCATTCTGAGGTCATCCGCACAGGCATCCTGCCTGTGTCTTTTCGATCGGGCACGCATCGTGAGTGTGTGATCTTGATCGGGCACAGGCAGGATGCCTAGGCTACTTTGTAGGCTTACTGACGCCCCGTCGCGCCCCTACGTTTCCAAAAAAAAGGCCGCCATTGGTGGGGCGGCCTTTGTCTTAACTATTCTGGAGCAATTACTCTTCGCTGGTTTCGACGTCGGTGACTTCGACGTCGGTGACTTCGACGTCGGTGACTTCGACGTCGATCACTTCGCCCTCGGCGCCTTCTTCTTCATCGCCTGATTGGTTTTCTTCGGTAGCGATGACTTTGCTGATGCCGATAAGTTCGTCCTTGGCGGCTAGGTTGATCAGCTTGACGCCGCTGGCGGCGCGGCCCGTAACGCGGACGGTGTTGATCGGGCTGCGCACGGCTTGTCCCTTCTTGGTGAACATCATAATTTCGTCGGCTTCGGTGACGCTGATGGCGCCAGCGACCTTGTCGGACTTCATCGCGATGATACCGGACCCGCCGCGTGATTGCACGCGGTAGTCGCTGAATTCTGTGCGCTTACCGAGGCCGTTGGCTCCGGCGATGAGGAGCTTCTTGGGCTCGGCTACTTGCCCTTCGACTGGTTCGCCCTCGATGGTTGGATTGACGATCTCGATCGCGACGACTTTATCTTTATCGCTCTTGAGCTTGATGCCACGCACGCCACGGGTGGCGCGGCCTTGATCGCGGAGATCGGTCTCTGGGAAGCGAATCGACTGGGCGTTGCTGGTGACGAGTAGGATGTCGTCGTTACCGGTGGTCAGGCGTGCGCCGATGAGGCTGTCGCCTTCGTCGATGTTGATGCCCTTGAGGCCGCCTTTGCGATGATTCTTATAATCGGAGAGCAGTGTCTTTTTGGTCACGCCCTTTTCGGTGGCGAGGACGATGCGTTGCTCGGACTCGGCAAAGTCTTTGACGCAGATCATGGCAGCGATCTTCTCGCCGGTCTGTAGCTCGATGATGTTGGCGATGGCGCGGCCTTTGGCGGTGCGGCTGCCTTCGGGGATGTGGTAAACCTTCTCTACATAGACGCGACCATTGTTCATGAAGAACATGATGTAGTTGTGGGTGGAGGCGGTGAAGAGGTGCTCGACAAAGTCGTCTTCGTACTGGCCAGAGCCGATCACGCCCTTACCGCCGCGTTTCTGCGAGCGATACTCATCGAGCGAGGTGCGCTTCATGAAGCCCTTGTGGGTGATGGTGATCATGCAGCCTTCGTTAGGAATAATGTCTTCCATCGAGAGGTCGCCGTCGATGGCGAGGATGGTGGAGCGGCGTGGGTTGCCATATTTCTCCCGCATCTCGCCGAGCTCTTCTTTGATGACCATGAGCAGCTTTTGCTCGCTTTCAAGGATGGAGCGCAGCTCTTCGATCACGGTCATGAGTGCGAGGTATTCTTCTTCGACTTTGCCGCGTTCGAGGCCGGTGAGCTGGTAGAGGCGCAGTTCGAGGATGGCGGTGGTCTGTATGTCCGAGAGGGGATACTTGGCCATCAGGTTGACCTTGGCCTCTTCGCGGTTCTTGGAAGCGCGGATGGTTTTTACAAAGTCGTCCATATTATCGAGGGCGATCTTGTAGCCTTCGAGTATGTGGGCGCGGGCTTCGGCCTTGCGCAAGCGGAAGGCGGTGCGGCGGTAGATGACTTCGCGGCGGTGGTCGATGTAGCAAGTGAGCATCTCTTTGATGTTCATTTGCTTGGGGCGACGGTTATCGAGGGCGAGGAGGATGACGCCGAAGGAACTTTCGAGTGGTGTGCTCTTATAAAGTTGATTGATGATGACGCGGGGGATGGCGCCGCGCTTGAGCTCGATCACGATGCGAGTGGTTTCGGTCGATTCGTCGCGTAGGTCGGAGATGCCGTCGATGGCTTTTTCCTTGATTAAGTCGGCGATGCGGATGACGAGCGAGGCACGGTTTACATTGTAAGGGATGGCGGAGATGATGATCTCTTCCTTGCCGCCGCTTTCGACGACCTCTGCGATGCCTCGGGTGCGGACGATGCCGCGACCGGTTTTGAGGTAGCTATCGATGCCCATTTTGCCGTGGATGAAGCCACCGCCGGGGAAGTCGGGGCCGGGGATGATTTTAATCAACTCGTCGAGCTCGATCTTTGGATTTTCGATGATGGCGATAGTGGCATCGATGACCTCGTAGAGATTATGCGGCGGGATATTGGTGGTCATGCCGACGGCGATGCCGGTCGAGCCGTTCATCAAGAGATTAGGCAAGGCGGCGGGCAGGACGGATGGCTCGGTGGAGCTTTCCTTATAATTGGGGACGAAGTCGACGGTGTCTTCGTCGATATCTTTGAGTAGATCCTCGGCGATGCCTTCGAGCTTACACTCGGTATAACGATAGGCGGCGGCGGAGTCGCCATCGATCGAGCCGAAATTACCTTGCGGGACGATGAGCGGGTAGCGCATGACCCAGTGCTGGGCGAGGCGCACGAGGGTATCGTAAACAGAGCTGTCACCGTGAGGGTGGTAGTTCTTGAGAACTTCCCCGACGACACCGGCGCACTTATCGAACGGGCGATTGTGGAGCAAGCCTTCGCGTAACATGGCGTAGAGGATACGTCGTTGCACCGGCTTGAGGCCGTCGCGGGCGTCTGGCAGGGCGCGGCTGACGATCACGGACATCGAATAGTCGATGTAGGCCGTCTGCATGATATCGATAATCGACGTGACTTCCGGGCGTGTGTGCTCGGGGTTGTGCGGTGGGAGTTGTTCTTCGGACATGATCTTTTTAAACTTCGTTTAAAATAATAGTGGATTGCGAATAGCGAATGGCGGATGAGTGACTGGTCGTGAGCTTCGTGGGGATTAATTGATTAATCTTGATGTTGCTCTAGGCCGAGCCTGTTCATCTCTTGCAGGTATTCTTGCGGATATTCTTGCATGCTTTCGGCGAGCATGGACTGAACACAGCATAGGCTGAGAGCGATTATATTTAATGCGGTTCGTGTCATAAGTGAATTTCGTTACTTAGACATCTAGGTGGGCGACATTCAGGGCGTTGTCTTCGATAAAGGCGCGGCGGCTGGGGACGTCTTCGCCCATGAGCATGGAGAAGATGCCATCGGCGACGGCGGCGTCGGCGATGTTGACCTTGAGCAAGCGGCGTTTTTTCGGATCCATGGTGGTTTCGAAGAGTTGCTTGGGATTCATCTCTCCGAGCCCTTTGTAGCGCTGGATGCTGAGTCCGCGGCGACCGATGGCGCGGATGTTTTCGATGAGCTCGATGATGGAGTGCAGCTCGACGATGTTTTCCTTCTTCTCATCGCCTTTGTTTTCGATGATGTGGTAGCGTGGTGCTTCGGACTTGGAGAACTGCTGGATGTCCATTCCAGCATCGGCGATTTCGCGCACGAGCTTGGTCATTTCGGTGGACTCGTAGATCTCGTGGAGGGAAATGCGCTGCTGCACATTAACGCCTTCGGTGCCCATAATCTCGCGCACGACGGTGCCTTGGCCGTCTTCTTCTGTGAGGTCGAACTCACTGTGGAAGGCGATGCGGTCGTGGTCGTTTTTAAGGAAGCGGAACTCTTCTTCGTTCCCGGTGCGGATGCGAACGATGTAGCGGGGCAGGGTGTAGTCCTCGCCATCGTGCTGATCGAGATATTGGGCAAAGTCGCAACCATAACGGGTGACGCCGCGGCCGATCATTTCGAGGCGCGACATGCATTCGACGAGTTGGTCGATGGTCTCGCCAGTCACTTCTTTATTGTCGCGTATACGGACGAGGGTGACGTCCTCGGAGCCGAGTTCGAGGAGAATGCGGTTCAGCTGCGGATCGTTATCCACGTATTGCTCACGGCGCTTGCGCTTGATTTTATAGAGGGGAGGCTGAGCGATATAAACGTAGCCAGCCTCGATTAAGCCTCTCATTTGGCGGAAGATAAAGGTGAGGAGGAGGGTGCGGATGTGAGCGCCGTCGACGTCGGCATCGGTCATCAAGATGATCTTATGGTAACGTGCCTTAGTGACATCGAACGCGCCGTCGCCTTCGTGGTCGCCGATCCCGGTGCCGACTGCGGTGATGAGGGTGCGGATTTCGTTATTGTTGAGCACCTTATCGAGGCGTGCTTTTTCCACGTTGAGCAGCTTACCTCGGATCGGGAGAATTGCCTGAGTGGCGCGGTCGCGGCCTTGCTTGGCGGAGCCACCAGCGGAGTCACCTTCCACAATGTAGATCTCGGACATAGCGGGATCTTTGGAGGAGCAGTCGGCTAGCTTGCCAGGTAGCCCGCCCGAGGAGAGGGCACCTTTGCGGACGGTCTCGCGGGCTTTGCGGGCGGCCTCGCGGGCGCGGGCGGCGTTGAGGCACTTCTCGATCAGGCGCTTGGCGATTTGTGGGTTGGTCTCAAAATAGTATTTAAGCTCCTCGCCGGTGATCTTTTGCACGATGCCATCGACTTCGCCGTTGGAGAGCTTTGTCTTGGTCTGGCCTTCGAAACGAGGCTCGGGCACTTTGACCGAAACGATGGCGGTGAGGCCTTCGCGGGCGTCTTCGCCAGAAAGGTTGAGATCTTTTTCCTTTAAGATATTATTGGCCCTGGCGTACGCATTGATCACGCGAGTGAGGGCTGTGCGAAACCCGGATAGGTGGGTGCCGCCTTCGATATTGTGAATCGAATTGGCGTAGGCGTAGATTTGGTCGCTGTAGCTATCGTTGTATTGGAAGGCGATATCGACCACGATGTTGGCATCGAGATCAGGATTGGGCGTGGGGGCTTCGCCGTGGATGCTGATCGGCTCGGGGTGGAGGACGTTTTTATTCTGGTTTAGGAAGGTGACGTATTCGGAGATGCCATCTTTGAAGATGAAGGACTCGGTCTTGTTGACGCGCTCATCTACGAAGGTAATTTTGATGCCGGGATTGAGGAAGGCGAGTTCGCGCAGGCGCTTGCCGAGTAGCTCAAATTGGAAGTCGCGGGTGGTGAGGAAGATCTCGGGATCGGGCGAGAAAGCGATACGGGTGCCGGTGCGCTTG
>Ga0222653_1001672_pt1 | contig 10526 bp, 8 predicted proteins | sample AntAcemetagen419_FD_179856 | JGI IMG/M metagenome (GOLD analysis project Ga0222653, IMG submission 179856) | Saline water microbial communities from Ace Lake, Antarctica - #419 | ecosystem: Environmental > Aquatic > Non-marine Saline and Alkaline > Saline | place: Antarctica: Ace Lake | collected...
CTTGTACATGTACGTGCGCTATGATGGAAATGGATCATCTTCTTCCCAAACTCGGTGCTTACCATCCTCAACGGGTTTAGGTCCCAATGTTCCCTCCGATAGCAATGTGCCTCTTATATTTTTGGAATGGAACGCTGAAGACCCTGTTTCAGAAGTTGAAATTCAAAAAAATGAGATCGCACAAATCAGACAAGGCAATCGCAACCCATTTATAGATAACCCTATCCTAGCTACCCTTATTTGGGGTGGGCCCGAGGCAGAAGATACTTGGGGCCTTACCGCAGTTGATTTTGCACTCGAATCACAAGTCTTTCCCAATGGAGTTCTACTTACGTGGACCGCTCCTGATGCTGCGGCCTGCGAAATACGTGGAGGCGTGCTTGGTGGCAATGACCCGCGAAGTATCACGGTCGTTAACTCGTCCCCTGACAACTACTTCGTTCCAGCAAATCAGCTCGGTAGCGGAGGAAATTTTCAATGGAAAATAAGGTGCGCAGCGGGAATTAGTCCTGTTTCGGGTCTCTCAGATTTTTCCGATTACAATACCTTCAACTTTGGATCGGGTGTCATACTCCAGCCGAGCGAAACAAACGGAGTGCAGCATTTCATTTGGAAATAGACTAGCGTTTCAACGAAAAATCCAGAATGAGAACACTTTCTTCATTCTAACGTATTCTACAATAAATGCTAAAAGAACTTTAGCTATTGAATCGACAGCAAAAAGTAGCTACCTTTCACTCAAATAATCTATCAAAATGAAAAAGTACATCCTACTCTTCGCACTCGTTTTCGCCATGGCGGGAATAACGAATGCTCAAACTACTGAAAAAACAGCAACTGAAACAAAGGTAACAGCCCTAAAAAAAGCTGAAAGCCCGCAGAAAACTGCTTCTGCTGAGAAAGAAGTGACTGCAAAGGTTGCGAAGTCGGCTGCTACCTGCAAAGGAAAGTCGAAAAGCTGCTGCAAAAAAGGTGATGTAAAAGCTTCAGCCAGCAGCGAAAAAGCTTGCTGTAGCAATATGGCCGAAGCAAAAGAAGGAAAGGCCTGTTGCGATAAGAAGTCTAAAAAAATGAAAGCTGAAGCGAAAAAAGAAGCGATCAAAAAAGGATAATATTACAATTTGCACAGCACAAATCTGTCGCAATAAAAATACCAGCCTGCTCATTTATTTGAGCAGGTTTTTTTTTGTTAAATGGAGTTTTCAAAAGCTTCTTCCGAGCTGTTTTGTGAATATGAAAGTGTTATTTACATTATTTCAGGCGGCAATTATAATGAACCATTTATCATGCAAAATGCACTCAGCAAAAGAAACAAAGCCAATGAACTGAGAATAAACTTAGCCACAACTTTAGCCGACATAGGAGAGCTGAACTACAAACGCGTGATCAACTAAGATCTCGGGTTAAGACTTACGGCCGCTTATTCTCTCAACGAGTTGGACAATTATTAAGGGATGGTCCTACCCTATTTTAGTTTTACAATTTCTACAAGCGATCTGCTTGGGCTTTCTTTTTAGAAGCCCATGCGGGTATGCTTGTTTCCGATAAGAACTTGATTCTTGACGATTCCAGGTCCAATCAAAATCCTCCAGACAAACCAAATCAATTTAGCTTCGTTCTTGGCTTGCGATTGGTGGAAAACAGGTGGCTAATAGTGGCCTTTTCGGAGAAGTTTTCTAGGACTCGGACAAGAATTTAACGGAGCGTCTCACATCAAAAATCACCCGCGGTTTGGGCTAAATTTTGCTTATTGATTTCAATACCTTGTTTTATAATTTGGAGCGATTGAAATCAAGATTAAAACCACTTTAGTCATATCCAGCTAAGACTGATAGTGCTCATTTGTCTTCAATTCCTTAGAATATCCTTCTTCAGAATCTCTGGCCAAGAGACAGGAACTCTTTTTTTCTCTTCAATTGTACTTCAACAAATCATGGGTAGGAACAATTGCGAGGCCTTTCGATTCTACAGAGAATGTAGCTTTTCAAAATATGAACAACATAAAAATGGCCGTAACAGTAAGCAATGACGAGCTCCAGTCAATTTTGCAAGTGGAAGGCTGCTTGGGCATTCGACTGACTCGAACGACTCAAAATGACAGCTCAACTTATTTGTTGAGCTCTGCTGCGCTGTCGGGCGATAGGGTTTTAGAAACCCAGCAGAAACGATCACTCATCGCTGCTAATCCTTGCCCTCCTTCTTGTGAAAAGAGGACAGGCAAGAGCCACTTAAGCGCCCTTTCGAGGTGATCTTTCACGAGGAGAATAAAGAATGAGCCGTCTTGATACAAGGATGAAATTCTAAATCAAGTTATTGCAAAACAACTCTTCTTACAGCTCTCGCATTCTTTTGCTCATCGATCACATTCACAAAGTAGATTCCATTTCGATCATATTCCGAGAGGTCAATACTTGTTTGCTTTTGAAGCAAATAGGCCGAGTAAATGGTTTGTCCCAATACGTTCGTGATATTAAGCAAGTACTTGGTTCCAAATGTGAAATCATCACCCATATCAATGGCAATGCTATTTTGGGTTGGATTCGGAAAAACACTCATCTTCAATGAAATATCACCTACAGTATTGACCCCTAGAGGATCAACTGAAGTGACTCTTAAACTATCCATAACGACATCTGTGAGCGGTCGGTCATTGGAATTTGTTGAGACCAGACCAATATTTTGAACAACAGAAAAATTTGAAGTTACAGTTCCAAAAACGGGATGATTCGGATCGAGGTAAGTGTTGTTGACCAAGTTTATGAAGAACTGACTACCGCCGGTATTAGGCCCCGAATTTGCCATAGAGATTGATGCTTGAACATTGCTCGTAAATGGATCAAATTCATCCAGTATATTATAGCCAGGCCCACCAAAACCAGTACCTGTAGGGTCGCCCCCTTGAATCATAAAATTATTGATTACCCTATGGAATATGACACCATCATAAAATTCGGTCTCTACCAATTCAAGAAAATTTCCTGCAGTAATGGGTTGCAATGTGTCATATGCCTCTACGACAAAGTTTCCCATAGAGGTGTAAAAAGTAACTTCTGTTTGGGAGCGTGCAACGTTCGAGATATAGATGACTGAGAGTAAAAAAAGTAGCGTTTTATTCATCTGGATAGCTTTACGCGTAATGTATCCAATTATAATTAAATAAGGCTTTCTAACGTTCTGCTATTCTTACTGTTAGCCAGCTAATAGAACTGATACAGCTTCTCATTCATCCTTCTCACGGTGTCTTTAGGCTTACGGCTGAAGAGCCCTTTTTTGTCGTAGGTGCGCACGTAATAGGGAAACGGTCTGCGCAGCTGAACGAATTGATCATCCATAATGACCAAGGCCTCAAATCCCATATTTGCAGATCCGTAGTAAGTAGACTTTTGCTTCAAACCCGTACTGTCTTTTTCAAGTCTATAGTCTTGGCGTCTTTTTGAATCGTCGGGTTCCACGTTTCCAAATTCAGCGGTGTAAATAATCTCCTGATCCACTTTGATGGTGCTATCAAGAAGCAATTCACTAGTTAAAAAGACCACCTCATCAAGTCTTTTTTCTTTAACGGACTTAGAATCTTCACTTCTAAAAAAGTAAACAGGAGCAAAATCAAATTCTAAGCTAAACGCTTCAACGTACGCCAAGTTCTCCTTTCTTTGTCGCTCCTCCAGCTCTTTGGCTTTATCTTCCATGCCGCGGTCTATGAGCCCCTCTAAAGACCTAGACCTTGTTTGCAGACGAACCAAAAGAGCCCCGTCTTTTAGGAGCATAATATGCCCCCGAGCTGCCATTGTGGTGTTCGTCTCGTTGGGTGTTTGAGCATGCACGTCTGCGGTAGCTGAGAAACCAAGAATCATTAATACCACTGGAATTGGCACTAAAAAAAGAGCTTTTATAATTTTCAAGCAGTTCATATAATTCAATGTTCGCGTAAACCTGTCTATAGATATCCCGATTAATACCCCTCTCTATCCTCTCCTTCGTCTCTGTCGACTTTTTTATGTTCTTGTGAATCCATGTAAGAGCTATTGTCCGATTGGCTAATCGAATCTTTGAGTCCTTGGAGTTCGTCCTCAGTCAGATCTCGCCATACACCGAGTGGAAGGTTTCCCAATTCAATGTTCATGATTCTTATTCGTTTCAATTCGATCACACCGTAGCCAAGGTGCTCGCACATGCGTCTGATTTGGCGATTTAACCCTTGAACCAAAATGATTTTAAAGGTAAATCGGTTGAGCTTTTTCACTTCACAGTTTTTCGTCGTGACCTTCAATTCATGCAAACGCACTCCATTTCCCATGCTTTCGATAAACTCCTCCGTTATGGGCTTATGCACCTTGACGATGTATTCCTTTTCGTGCTCATTTCCCGCTCTCAAAATCTTATTTACGATGTCGCCATCATTGGTCATCAACAAGAGGCCCTCACTCGGCTTATCCAAGCGACCGATGTGGAAGATGCGTTCGCTGTGTCTGATAAAAGTCACCACATTTCCCTTGATACTCTCATCGGTGGTGCATGTTATTCCTACGGGCTTGTTTAGTGCGATGTACACCAAATTGTCGTTCCCTTTGATAAGTTCCCCGTTCACGTGAATGCTATCATCAGGCATGGCTCGATCTCCCAGCTTAACCTTGTTTCCGTTCAGGCGAACCCTACCTTGCTCTATCAAAGTATCGGCTTGCCTTCTGGAGCAATATCCGCTGTCGCTAATGGCTTTGTTTAATCGAATGGAGTCTGGATGGTACATATAAATCTATTCATGTCCTCGGCATGTATGAGTCAAACTATTTGCTCTGTCCATGTCGACTGATTAAAGCCTCAAAAATAGTTGATTTTAACTGCTTTAACTTTTACCTGTACGGCGTGATCATTAACTGCTTTATATCAGATATTTGCATGTCTTTTTTCTGAGAAAAAATGACGACAATGAACTGATTTCACCATTTCCTATTGCTTTTCGCATTTGTTAAAAATGTTACTTTCGAGGTATGAAACAAATACTTGTTATCACTTTTGCTCTAGCCATAAGCACATTGACTTTTGCTCAGGAAGAAGAAATATTCAACCGCCGTGAATTGGGCCAAACGGAAATCAAATTCAATATGGGAACAGCTCTTTTTGAGCTAATTGAACTAAGCTACGAGCGAATTCTGAATGGAGATGCGGGTGTCGGAATATCTACAGCCTACTCTTTTGCCGAGTCATCGGAATTCAGAGGTATGATATTGCCTTATTTTAGGTTTTATCCGTCTGAGCGGCAAAAAGCCGAAGGTTTTTTTCTAGAGGCCAACACGGGAGTTATCTTTTCTGAAGACAACATCTTCGAATACTCTCCCTCCCCTGGAATAGGACAAAATAACCGTGAGAATCGAGCTGGTTTTGGGCTGGGTGTCGCCGTGGGTGGGAAGTTTATCTCTAAGAGAGGTCTTTTTGGAGAAGTACTCGGTGGATTGGGACGGGAGTTCAATGACGAAACCTCTATTGAGATCTTCCCGCGTGTAGGAATTAATTTTGGCTTTCGCTTTTAGAGAATAGCCCTGCAACCCTAGAGTATTTTATTGGTTATGATATGAGAAACTTCTAAAGGAATGGATTCCAAATTATTCTGGTAAATCCAATTCAAAAAGTCGCTAATGGTCTTTTCACTCATACTTCCCCACTCTTTGCCAAAAGCTGGATTGGAAATTTCCAAAGCTTTTCTCAAGTCAATCTTGGCATCCTTTTCGGGAACGAATGGTTTGAATAAGTCTACTGCTTCTGTGGGGTTCTCCTGGCAGAAATTGAATCCTTTCCGACTAGCTTCAACGAAAGCTCGGTATGCCTCTTTTCGTTCAGCGATCTTTGCCTCACTTGCCACCAGCAGTGGAGAGTACGAATAAGGAATGTCGTAATCGGCCATTTTGAAATAGTTAAGTTTTGCACCGAGCGCCTCTGCTTCCACTCCTTCCCAGTTTAAGAAAACCCACGTAGAGTCGAAGGTCTTGTTCAAGATGGTATCCCAAATACCGAGTTTGTTGGGGTAATCAACCTTGATGCTGCCTTGACCTCCATCGTTGCGGATCATCTGCTTTACAATGCCGTCTTCATAGCGAGCCTCATAAGATGCGTAGCTTTTGCCATCGAGGTCTTTCGGTGAGTCAATTCCCTCTCCAACCCTTACCGCAATGGCACTTACATCCTTTTGAAATACCGTGGCCACTCCTATCAAGTCAAACGGAGTCGACTTGGTGCGGTAGCTGATTACACTTTCTGTGGGACACAAGGCAAAATCTGCCACCCCCATCTCCACTTTCTTTGCGGGAGTCACAGCATAATTATCGGCAGAAGGATCGATAATCTCGACCTCCAGTCCCAGCTCTTTGTAAAAGTCTTTTTCTAACGCTACGAAAAAGCCAATGTGGTTTATATTAGGTGTCCAGTCTAGTGCGAGGGTTATTTTGTTCATCGTCTCTCTTTTTGAATGTTCTGTTCAACAGCCGCAAGTATAATCGAATCTTTTCAGAGGCTCATCTATAAGCCTCTGAAAAGTCCAAAGAACAATAAGATCACATCAATTACTCCAACACATAACCCAATCCCGCCGTGGCGATACTCGATCGAAAACTGGTGTTCCGATTCAGACCTGCAAGAAAATGGGGGTGTTAATTTCTTTGAAAAGGTCTATGGACATACCTGTTTAGCACAAATATTCAAGTCCTTTTAACCATCTACTACATGACTTTTATCACAGTTTTTCAAGCGAATGAATGTGGTATTTGATCAACTATTATTGAATATCAAATTTCCATACCTTTGAAGCCGTGAATTCAATGCGCCATATATTTGTAAGCATAGCTGCCCTTATTTTTTTGGGACATTCATTCGTACCACACTCCCACGTGGATGAAGGGCATGATGAAGGTCTTCACCAACACAGTGAAGCACACAATGACTTAGGTGATCTAATCGCCTGCTTCTTCCAGGTTGATCACGAAAGCAAAGACTTGGACAATTTCTTTACTCCAGATCTGAACTCTTCCTCAAAGACAAACGACTGTGCCCTTATCCCACAAACGTACTTCGTTCGGGAGCCTCTCGCTTTTGAATCAGCTGTGCCCTCCGCTCCCATGCTCGGGATTTATTTTCTCCGAGGGCCACCCGTGGTTTAAAATAAATTATCAGCCCCAGAGCTGATTCTCTTTTCGTTTTATCCACTCATTATCCATTCTTACATGATTCAAAGAATCATCACTTTTTCCGTAAGGAATAAGTTTATCGTCGGCCTATTCACGCTGGTCATCGTGGTCGCGGGAATATGGAGCATCACCCAAGTGCCCATCGACGCCGTGCCCGACATCACCAACAATCAGGTTCAAGTGATCACACAAGCCCCTAATCTCGGTACGCGCGAGATGGAGCAATACGTGACCTACCCCATCGAAATTGAAATGGCCAACCTACCCGGCGTTGTCGAAATCAGGTCGATTTCGCGCTTCGGTCTCTCGACCGTTACCATTGTTTTCGAAGAGGATATGGGTACATATCTACCTCGGCAACTAGTGGCTGAGAAGCTTGGACAAGTAAAAGATGAGATTCCCGAAAACTTCGGACAGCCCTTTATGGGGCCAATCTCCACAGGGCTCGGTGAGATTTACCAATACACCTTGGAAGTCGATCCAGACTTCGTCGACACTTACGACGCCACCGAGCTACGCACGATCCAAGATTGGATCATTCGACGGCAAATGGCTATGGTGCCGGGTGTGGTAGAGGTCAACGCTTTTGGTGGATACAAAAAGCAATACGAGGTGGCAGTGAGCCCCGATCGTCTCAAGTCCATGAACGTAACCCTCGACGAGATTTACGCAGCTTTGGAAGCCAATAATTCCAGTACGGGCGGTGCTTACATTGAAAAAGACCACATGGCCAACTTCATCAGAGGTGAAGGATTGGCGACGAGTTTAGATGATTTACGGGAAACCGTAGTGACCAATCACAACGGCATCCCCATCACCATAGGAGATGTGGCAGAAGTCCGTTACGGACATCTGATGCGCTATGGCGCGCTGACCAAAAACGGCCAAGGAGAAGCCGTAGGCGGTATGATCCTGATGCTAAAAGGCGCCAACAGTAATGATGTGATTGAGGCCGTGAAAGAGCGCATGGAGAAGATTGAGAAATCGCTACCCGAAGGAATTAGCATCAAGCCCTTTCTCGACCGAAGTGACCTGATAGGCCGCACCACTTCTACCGTTACCACCAACCTGATTGAAGGAGCTCTAATCGTCATCTTCGTCTTGGTTTTCCTTTTGGGAAATTGGCGCGGTGGCCTTATCGTAGCCTCCACTATTCCGCTCTCACTGCTCTTCGCATTTATCCTGATGTACGTCTTCGATGTTTGGGCCAACTTGATGAGCCTTGGTGCCATCGACTTTGGAATCATAGTAGACGGTGCCGTCATAATCGTCGAAGGGACGGTATTTATGCTGCAGGACAAATTGCTCAAAGGCAAAAACCTCAGCAAAGAAGAGCGCAACAAAACCGCCATCGAATCATCGGGTAAGATGATGAACTCCGCTTTTTTCGGGCAGCTGATCATCCTCATCGTGTTCATTCCCATTCTGGCTTTGGAAGGCGTGGAGGGCAAAATGTTCCGACCCATGGCACTGACCTTTATGTTCGCCATGATCGGGGTCATGATCCTCTGCCTCACCTACGTCCCCATGATGTCAGCTTGGTTTCTGCGTGTCCGCAAAACGGATAAAATCACGTGGGGAGATCGGATTGTCAAGAAGATTGAGTCGCTCTATGTAAGGCTCCTTGAACCTGCGTTGAAGCGCTCATCACTCGTTATTGTCTCTGCGCTGGTGTTGCTGGCATTGGCCGTTTTTGCCTTTAGCAGAATGGGCGGAGAGTTCATCCCCAAGCTCGATGAGGGAGACATTGCATTCCACACCATTTTGAAGCCAGGAAGCAGTTTGACGGAAGTCATGAAAGCAACCACACAAGTGGAAAAAATCATCCTCGCCGATTTCCCCGAGGCGCTACAGGTCATCAGCCGTATCGGAGTTTCGGATGTACCAACCGACTTGATGCCGATAGATGTAGCCGACTGTTTTATCATCCTCAAACCCAAGGACGAGTGGGAATCAGGATGGACAAAGGCTGAACTCGTAGAGCAAATAAAGGAGAAGGTGGAAAGGCTGCCTGGATTGAGTTTTGAGTTTACACAACCCATCGAGATGCGCTTCAACGAGCTGATGACAGGTGTCCGTGAAGATGTAGCCATCAAGGTTTTTGGCGAAGACTTGGACATGTTGGCACAAAAGGCCGATGAGATTTCGAGGATCATTGCCGATGTAGAGGGGATTGGCGATATGCGCGTTGAGGCCACCACAGGCTTGCCGCAAATCACCATTTCATATCGCCGCGAGAAGTTAGCTCAACTCGGACTCCAGATCGACGAGGTTAACCGATTGATTGAAACCGCTTTTTCGGGCGGCAAGGCTGGCGTAATCTTCGAGGGAGAAAAACGATTTGATCTAGTGGTTCGTTTGGCCGAAAGTCAACGCAGCAGCATTCAGGATGTAAAGGACTTGTTCGTAAACCTCCCCAGTGGAAATCAAATTCCACTGAGCGAAGTGGCCACCATTGAATACGAAACGGGGCCGATGCAAATCAGCCGCGACAACACCAACCGCCGAACCTACGTGGGAGTAAACGTAAGAGGGCGTGACATCCAGTCTTTCGTAGAGGAGATTCAAGAAAAGCTGGATGCTGAATTGGAATTACCTCCTGGTTACTACCTCCGCTATGGCGGGACTTTCGAAAACTTCGAAAGAGCCACCAAGCGGCTCAGGCTCTTGGTTCCCGTAGCACTTGCTTTGATTTTTATACTCATCTATTTCGCATTGGGATCTCTAAAGGAAACCGCTATGATCTACATCGCAATTCCCATGGCCGCCATCGGCGGAGTATTCTCGCTCTGGCTCCGGGGTATGCCGTTTAGCATATCTGCAGGGGTCGGGTTTATCGTCCTCTTCGGGGTCGCTGTCTTGAACGGACTCGTACTAATTAGCGCTTGGAAAGAGCTAAAAGAAGAGGGAGTCACCGATCTGGATGAGCTGATCACAAAAGGTGCACGCCGCAGAATCAGGCCGATTCTCCTCACCGCTCTCACTGATATTTTGGGCTTTTTGCCAATGGCACTGTCGACATCAGCAGGAGCCGAAGTGCAGCAGCCACTGGCCACAGTGGTAATCGGAGGAATGGTTTCAGCTACACTGCTCACCCTTTTCGTCTTACCCATCTTATACCGTTGGCTCGAAAAAGCAAAAGGTCCCTCTTTCTCTTTGAAAGGCGCCGTAACTGCTGTGTTATTGATCGGAGTTGGCGCCACAGCTTCCGCCCAAACAGCAGAAAGCCCCATTGCACTGACTATGGAAACTGCAGTGGAACAATCCTTATCGGGATACCCTGAACTCAAATCCGCACAGCTCGAAGTTGAAAATAGAGAAGCCCTAAAGAAAACTTCCCTCAACCTCGGTAAA
>Ga0222653_1001673_pt1 | contig 10520 bp, 10 predicted proteins | sample AntAcemetagen419_FD_179856 | JGI IMG/M metagenome (GOLD analysis project Ga0222653, IMG submission 179856) | Saline water microbial communities from Ace Lake, Antarctica - #419 | ecosystem: Environmental > Aquatic > Non-marine Saline and Alkaline > Saline | place: Antarctica: Ace Lake...
TTTTCCGTTTCGGTGGAAAAAGGTGCACAAGCCGTGGAGAATGGTTATTTCTTTGTCCAGATAGTGTCCCTTCATCTGCGGGGAATCTGTTAGATAGAATACTTCAGCATAATAAAGGTTGTCATTTTGCTGTTGAACAGTACGGTAATATTTAGCACCATTCAAGTCATTTATTGGGTTGAAATTTTCATCCAAGAAAGTCTTGTCGTCTTGCAAAGCAAAAGCGTTAACTGAGAATGTGATTAGCAGAAAGGTTAGTGCCCGATTCATCGTATATTAGCGGTCTAGAAGATTAGCTAGGGTTTTAACAAAGATAGTGATTTCCCTGAGTTTTTTATTTTTGAAGTCAAATTGGCCTACAGGTCAAGTAAATTAAGGTTTTATGGATTATCAGTTTGAGAAAGAGTGGAATGAATTGACTAAAGATTTAGCCGAAACTTTCAAAATGGATATGGATTTACAGTCAGTACTTTTCCTGATAGGAGTGCAGGAATTGGGTGTCGGCTTTAGGGAGTTTAAAAAGCAGGAAAAAATGGATTTGATGCATATTGCTATATGCAGACTGCTAGAACCTTATGGGTACTATATTTATTCTGGAAAAGATAAGGATGGATGGCCTCATTATGATGAAAAACAGAAAGTTCCTACGTTATCAGCTGGCGAACAAGAAAAATTAATGAAAACTGCAGTGATTGAATATTTCAGTACAGCTGATGTTTAAAGCGTTCCTACTCGACTAGGATACTTTCTTCAGAAGTTTCCTGCTCCTCTATTTTTATTATACCACTTCCTAGTAAACTTCCCTTGATTACCTCTATATCTAAAACAGCAAAACCACTTTGGCCTGATTCATAGAAGTCTGAAAAGTTGAAAGATGCTATACCGCTTCCATTTGTGAATTGGGTCGTATCGAAACGAGTCTCCCCGGTTCCAAACTTGAATAAATGTACTTCAGCTCCAGGAACGGGAGTTCCGGCAGAATTTAGAACAGTCACAGACGCTATAGTCTCTTCTATTTTAAAGCAAGACTGAAGAGCTAAACCTAAGAAGATAGAGAGCAGAATAAGATATCTTTTCTTGAACATCACGTTAATTTTAAATAAGTACTGCTATTACTAGCAAAATGTTGCTTGCTGATTCATTAAAAACGGTATGAATCATTAAATTCGCAAGAAATATTAGACCGCAATTTAATCAATTATTTAAATATGAAGTATACACTTATATTGTTATTCGGAATTTGTTCTATTACGTTTACTAGCTGTAGCGAAGATGCAGCTCCCAGTCTTAAGAAAGAATATGTCAGATTGTCTACTGAGATGGGAGATGTAGAAATAATGTTGTATCACGAGACTCCTCTGCACAGAGATAATTTTTTAAAGCATGCTGAGTCTGGCTTCTATAAGGACCTATTGTTTCATAGAGTAATAAAAGGATTTATGGTGCAAGGGGGAGATCCTAATTCTAAAGGTGCTTCATCCAGTACGAAGCTTGGGAGTGGTGGTCCAGGATATACTGTCCCTGCAGAGTTTAACCCAAGCTTAATCCATAAAAAAGGAGCCTTAGCGGCAGCTAGGAATAATAACCCTCAAAAGGAGTCCTCTGGTTCTCAGTTTTATTTAGTTCAGGGAAAAGTAATGACTGATAAAGGCTTAGACGGCATAGAAAAGAGCATCGCTAGAAATATGCCTGGTTTCACGTATTCTAAAGAGCAAAGAGAAATTTACAAAACTATTGGAGGAACCCCTGCTCTTGATATGAATTACACAGTATATGGAGAGATAGTAAAAGGATTAGATGTCATAGATAAAATAGCAGCAGTAGTAACAGCAGGAGGTGATAGACCAGTTGAAGATGTTAAAATGAATATTACAATCATAGAATAATGATATTATTATTAATAATATTCAGTATTGCACTGTTTAGTTGCGGTGCAAAGGATAAGACTATTGCTAGGCAGACTAATGAACAACTATTAGTGCTTTTTACTACCACACTTCTTGCATTGAACTCCTTCCTTTTCCCGCTGGTATCGAAAATGAATTTTACAGCTCTCATTTGTTGGAAAATCCTCCATAAACCTTAGTATGTTCATCTTGTTTTTTTGTCAAAACTAGATAGCTACTATATAATCAATTTACGCACTGGTAATATCTGGGGCAATCAGTAATTTTATCTATTGTTTGCTAAAGAAACGTCCAAGCAGTAATCATTTTCACTTTGACATGAACACCAAATTAAAAAAATCATTATTACCGATAAATCCATTTTTAATGCATTTTGTCGCTCCTTTGTTTTGCGGTCTTCTTTGGTACTTGTTATTTTATGACATAGATATATTACTCATGTCAAAATTACCCTTCGTTTCAGATTACTTGCAATTGGAAAATCATATAGTTCCTGATGCTCTGGTTTATTCAGTCCCCGATGCAATATGGGCGTATTCATTGACATTTCTTTTTGTGAGGTATGCCAAATCATTCTTTAATAGTTCATTAGTTTTGATAATCGTGAGTTTTGCGTGTGTACTCTTACCAGAAATAATCCAATTTATCGAACCAAAAACGGGTGTATTTGATTGCAATGATGTAATTTTGATGACATTGTCTTTCTCACTGACTTTAATAATTCATCATGAAGCATTCTAATTGGGTTTTTTGTTTAGGAATATTGATTTTAGGGTTCTCATGGTTGGCCTCAACTACTCTTGATGTAGATGAAGACCGAGAAGTTCAAGAGTTCCTTTACTCTAATTATTTCACATATGAAGACCAGGGTGCAGGGTTGACCTCTATAGTGCTTTTCACAAAAGAGCAAACTGACCAAGTAGTAATAAGAGGACAAGATGTAATCTCTTCAGAAACATATGGTATTGTTCAAGTTAACGGCTTAAACGGAGATAAACGGGAAATTTCGATTCCAGGGTCAGATGGCAAATGGCATATTGAAGAGAACGGATGGTTGTACAATTGGCACCGTGGTGAATGGTATATTTTTCAGCCAGAAGAGTCAAAGCAGGATGATTTTGATGATGATGAATCGAATGAAGGAACAGAGAAATCGAAAAAAATAAATTCTCAACCTGTGAATCCAGACATCCAGACCAATTATGGCTCTTTAGGCAACTACAAGACAATGGACGAATATTATGTCGATTCAAATGGTAGCAAAGTATGGCACGGGTATCGAAAAAACATATACCCCAATGGGTTTCCGCGTATGGTTGCTTTCTATGAGCACGGAGAGCTTGTCTGGTTAGAAAAGCATGACGAATTGGGCAATGTAATTGAACAAAAAGGACTGAAAAGCTCTGAGGACGCTATTCAAAAGGGATTAGCTACAGAACTAGAAGAGGTGAAGATTTCTAAATTTGTGAAATTGTCTACTGAAATGGGAGATGTAGAAATAGGCCTATATGATAATACTCCTCTGCACAGAGATAATTTCTTAAAGCATGCTGAGTCTGGCTTCTATAAGGACCTATTGTTTCATAGAGTAATAAAAGGATTTATGGTTCAAGGGGGCGATCCTAATTCTAAAGGTGCTTCATCCAGCACGAATCTTGGTAGTGGTGGTCCAGGGTATACTGTCCCTGCAGAGTTTAACCCAAGTGTAATCCATAAAAAAGGAGCCTTGGCAGCAGCTAGGAACAATAACCCTCAAAAGGAGTCCTCTGGTTCTCAGTTTTATTTAGTACAGGGAAAAGTAATGACAGATAAAGGCTTAGACGGCATAGAAAAGAGCATTGCTAGAAATATGCCTGGTTTCAAGTATTCTAAAGAGCAAAGAGAAATTTATAAAACTATTGGAGGAACCCCCGCTCTTGATATGAACTACACAGTGTATGGAGAGATAGTAAAAGGATTAGATGTTATAGATAAAATAGCAGCAGTAGTAACAGCAGGAGGTGATAGACCAGTTGAAGATGTTAAAATGAATATTACAATCATAGAATAATGAGATTATTATTAATAATATTCAGTATTGCACTGTTTAGTTGCGGGGCTAAGGATAAGACTATTGCTACGCAGCCTAATGAACAACTAGTAGTAGAGACAATTGAAGTGTTGGTTAAAGAGATTCCTGCTGGAAAAGAAGCAGTGCTTTCTACCATTTATGGAGATATGACCATCTTACTTTATGATGAAACTCCATTACACCAAGAGAATTTTATTAAGCTCGTGAATGAATCATTCTATGATGATTTAATCTTTCATAGGGTAATTAACTCTTTCATGATTCAGGGAGGAGATCCTAATTCAAGAGGAGCATCTGCCGATACGAGATTAGGCGGTGGAGGGCCAGGGTATTCTGTGCCAGCTGAGTTCAATGCTAAATTTGTACATAAAAAAGGAGCTTTGGCTGCTGCTAGGACTAATAACCCTCAGAAAGAATCCTCGGGGTCTCAGTTTTACATAGTTCATGGTAAAAAACAGAATGAGGCTGATGTCAATTCTGTAGAAGCTAGAATAGCTCAGAAAAACCCAGGATTTAAGTATACTGAAGCACAGAGAGCTGAGCTTTTAAAAAATGGAGGAACTCCTTTTCTAGACATGGATTACACTGTTTTTGGAGAAGTGATTTCTGGACTTCAGGTAATAGATTCGATAGCTCAAGTGGCCACGTTATCTGGTGATAGACCGCTGGTAGATGTGAAAATGTCTATAAAAATGTCTAAATAATGATAGAAGAGTTAGAAAAGTTAAGGAGAGAGATTTCTGATTTCAAAGCGAAATCTTCTGAAGAGATAGAGCAGTTTAGAATTAAATTTTTAGGAAGACAAGGGGTCTTTAAAGATCTATCGGCTAATTTTAGAACTGTAGCTAATGAACAGAAAAAAGAGGTGGGAATAAAGCTTAATGAGCTTAAGAACCTCGTTCAGAATAAAATTGAAGACTTTTCTTTGAGCTCTGATTCTCCAAGTGGGGAGTCTTCTGCCGAGGATTTTACGCGCAGCTCAGGGGGTATAGAATTAGGGAGCCGCCATCCCGTTTCACTTATTAGAAGGGAAATTCTCGACATTTTTAGTAGAATTGGATTCTCTATTTCTGAAGGGCCTGAAATAGAAGATGATTGGCATGTTTTCGAAGCTTTAAATTTTCCGCCAGAGCATCCAGCGAGAGATATGCAGGACACTTTTTTTATAGAGAAAGATCCTGATATGATGTTAAGAACTCATACGAGTAGTGTTCAGTCCAGAGTGATGAAAAACACTCCTCCTCCTATAAGAACAGTTTCGCCAGGAAGAGTTTTTAGAAATGAAGCCATTAGTTCTAGGTCTCACTGTATTTTCCATCAGATAGAAGGATTATACATAGATAAGGACGTTTCATTTGCTGATTTAAAGCAAACCCTATCATACTTTACTAAAGAATTTTTTGGGAAGACAGAGATAAGATTAAGACCTTCATACTTCCCATTCACTGAGCCAAGTGCTGAGATGGATGTTTATTGGGGGCTAGAAACTGAAACAGATTATAGAATAACTAAAGGTACAGGATGGTTAGAGATCTTAGGTTGTGGAATGGTTGATCCTAATGTTTTAGCTAATTGTGGTATAGATTCGAATGAGTATTCTGGATTCGCTTTTGGGATGGGAATAGAAAGAATAGCTATGCTTAAGTACCAAATAGATGATATTCGAGTACTTTTTGAAAATGATGTTCGTGTTTTAAATCAGTTTAAAGGAGCTTAGTTATGCTGTCCTAGGCTAGATTTGGGAGATTAAAAACGAGTTTAGCTCCTTTGCTTTCTTCGCTTTCGAGTGAGATTTTCCCTCTAAGCTTGTCCGATGCTATCTTTACTAAGTATAGTCCTAATCCAGCACCTTTGGACTTGTGAGTGCCCTTAACGAACATGTCAAATACCGAATCTTTTACTTTTGTGGCTATTCCTTGTCCATTATCTTCAATACATACAGATGCTCCTGAACTATCTGTGGTAATTGATATTTTGCAATAGTCAGAGGAAGAGCCTGTTCTATATTGCATCGAGTTAAGAATAGTTTTTTTGAGAATAACCCCGATTAGGCTAGGGTCACTGAAAAAGGGAGCCTTCTCTCTAATGTGCCATGAAATTTCTAAGCCTTTTGTTTTATCTGAATTTGAGGTAAAATCTAGATTGTTTTTTATGTCTGAGAAGTTGATTTGCTCAATCTTGGGCTCGACTTTTTTATAATCTACTGCTCTAGAAAGATTGAGTAAAATTTCATCCATTTGATTAGCACAGCTCTCTATTAATGTGGTGTACTTTAAAAGTTGCGCTGGATTAGTTTCGCTTTTGAGTAGAGTGATTAAGCTTTTTATAGAGGTGAGCGGGTTTCTTAGGTCGTGAGAAGACTTGTATATGTAAGTGTTTAGTTCAGAGTTTAAGTCTCTCAACTCTTTGGTTCGCTTGTAAACCTTCCATTCTAAAATTTGTCTGATTTTTTTTCTTTTTCTGATGTAGTAAATCACAAAAACGAGAATAATTGATAGTGAAATGGAAAGGGTGATTATGGTGGTTTTCCAACCGTTCAAAAGCCATTTAGGATCAGCCTTAGCTATAGAAGACTCTCCTTTTTTTATTGTGGGAGCATAGGTGTATGGACTGTTTTCTAGTTTTCTTATCTTAGTTTCTAGGAGAGAGCGAGAAATGCTGTCAGAGATACTCAAATAGGCGTGGGCTTTCTCCCAGTCGCCTCGGGCTTTATAGAAGTCAGCGATTACTTTGGAAGAAGAAATTATCTTTGATTTGTTTTCGGAGTTAAGGGCTAAATTATTGGCCTTGTGCAATGCTAAGATGGCGTCTGTTCCTCTCTCGTTAAGCTGATATAACTCGCTTAGCCTTAATAAGGCTTCATACCTCTTGTCAAAGTACTTTTCATTAATATAGCGAAGGGCTTTTTCCTGAGTTTTTAGGGCATCTCTGTTTCGACCTATGGTGCCATAGGTATTCGAGAGTTGTATAAGATGTTTGGCCGTTTTTTCTGTGCCGAACGCTGATTCGCATAGGTCTATGAGCCTCTTCTCAGTGTTTATTTTTTCTTGAAATCGCTTTTCAAATCCATATATAGTAGAAAGAGATTCTAAAATTCTCACTTGCTCTACAGTATCATTTAGTTGTCTGAATCCAGATATAGCAGAGGTGAAAAACTTTTCTGCCTCCTTAAACTCACCGGCTTCATAGGCAGTAGTGCCTATTTCTTTTGCCAGTTCTATCGACTCAATAACTTTCCCTTGTTCTAAGTAGTTGTCATGAGCTTGTTTTAAATACTTGAGAGCCAGAGAATAATTTTTATCTCTTTTGTGAATTTTAGCACTTTTAACTAAGGTTATGGCTTTTTGATTTATAGCGTTTATTCCATCAAATATGATGTACGCTTCGGTTAAGTAGGTTTGAGCTAAGTCATAACTTTTATCTTGGCTATAGATTTCGCTGGTATGCAAATAGGCCTCTCCTAATAGCTCTGGATGATGACTGGAGTGTTCATTTTCCAGTATTTTTTTTAGTTCGTTTAGCGCTTGAACATCTTTTTTTTCTTGTCTTAGAAGTTCGAATTTTAACAGAACGGCTTCGAAATAGGTGGATTGTTCCTCGGATGTGTAGGTTATTAGAGAATCTAGATAGAAGTACTTGTCTTTAAGAGTTCTTCTAGATTGGAGTTCATCTTTTAGAGAGTAGTCAAACCCGAATACAGCAAAGTCACTTACCAATAAAGTGATGGCAACCAGTAGAAAAGTAAATATGTGATTTCGTTTCTTAGTCATTTTAGCGCACCGCAGTGCTAATAAGAAAAGAAACGAAATACTTCAGCGTGCGTTAATGACTTTACCGAATTTTTCTAACACCAAGTGTTTAGTTAAATCAATGGCTCCAATCGTACTGGTCTAAATTCTCCAATGACAGTGTGAGTAGTGATATAGAGTTAATTACGTCAAGTTTATGGACCATTTCTATGACCTGATGAATATTCCTTGTCGGAATAGAGATAGCTCCAGCTATAGAACCTCCCGCTGTCATCTGCTGGAGAGCTGATGTGTCTGTACCACCCGCAGTTAAGATTTCTGGCTGCCAAGTGATTTTATTCTTATCTGCCAATTGTTTCATGAATTCTACCATCCGATAATCACAGACAGTTCTGGAGTCCATGATTTTTATAGCAGTTCCTTTTCCTAGTTTGGTAATTTTATTATGCGCAGCTGATCCGGGTGTGTCAAACGCAATCGTAGTGTCTAGACATATACCAAAGTCTGGCTGAATTTCTTGTGTAGCTACAGAAGCTCCTCTAACCCCAATTTCTTCCTGAACGGTAAAAACAGCGTATAGATCAAAAGGCATATCCTTCACCTTTTTTAAAGTTTCTATCAAAATATAGACAGATATTCGGTTATCCAGAGATTTGCAGTTGATGCAATCTCCCATTTCTATAAGTTCTCTTTCTCTGGTAATAGGGTCGCCTATTTTTACGAGTTTTTTAACTTCTTTCACAGGAAGCCCGAGGTCTATATAATAGTCGGAAATTTTAGGTGTTTTATTCCTTTCCTCTGGTGACATAATGTGAATAGGTTTGGCGCCCATTACTCCTATTACGTCTTTTTTTCCATGTACTAGAACTCTTTGAGCAGTTAGCGTTTTAGGATCAAACCCACCTAACGTGTGAAAGTGAATATAGCCCTCATCGTTAATGTGAGTAACTATGAATCCAATTTCATCCATGTGAGCAGCTACCATTACTTTTTTTCTGCTTTTGCCTTTTTTCAGCACAGTAACATTCCCCATGTTGTCCACACTTACTTCGTCTGCTAGGTCTTTAACTTGTGAGAGAATGAAATCTCTGATTGGTTTTTCGAAACCTGGTGCACCAGGAGTTTTACAGATCGTATTCAGTAACTTTAGGTCTACTTTTTTCATTTTCTACTCGTTATAAATAACATCCATTACCACATCTCCGACTGCTTGTAAAGTTTCTTTGGAGATGTTTTCCATATTGTCTTGATGGGTGTGATGGAATTTACCATAACCTCCCATTTGATGCACATGAAATTCCACTATAGCAGCGGAAGGAATCCCTGCAGCATTTACGAATAAGTGGTCATCTGTAGTTGGATTCGTTTGAGCACGCTCAAATAATCCTCCATGCCCTAAACTATTCGCTGATTTCCAAATTTTATCTACTACGTTAGAAGCGTACTCTAGAGACGTTCCTTCTCTAGGAAACGCTGCATTTTTACCACCTACCATATCTAGGAGAATTCCATATTTGGCGTTGTAGTTTTTTTTATGTGGTTTGTTGGCCCAGTATTGACTGCCCAGACACCAATCTTTGTAATTAGAACCCGAAGCATAGGTTGGTCTGCCGTAATCCTCAGTGTCAAATAGAATGATGTCTACTCCATAGTCTGTCGGGTTATTGTTCAGCATGCGAGCTATTTCTAAAAGCACACCTACGCCACTTCCGCCATCATTGGCCCCATCTATAGGTTCGTTAATTCGAACAGTATCTTTATCTGCAAATGGCCGCGTGTCCCAGTGAGCATAGAGCATGATTCGCTTTTTGTTTTCTGGTTGAAATTCTGCAATTATATTTTTCATTCGGAGAACAGTGCCATCATAAGCCGTCACGTTGTCTTCTTGAGTAATAATGTTAGCTCCAAAACCTTCTAGTTTGTTTTCTAGCCAATTACCACATGCTTCAGCTGATGCTGAGTTAGGGTTTCTCGGGCCAAAATCAACTTGTTTTTGTATGTACGCATAAGCCGAGTCTGAGCTGAATTCAGGCGCTTTAACTCTTTTCTTAGCTGTTTTATGAGAGGTTTTGTGCTTCGAGTTAGATTTGCGTTGCAACGCAGAAAAAACGATAAAAAACAAAAATAAAACTACTGCTAGTACGGCTACTATTTTAAAAATGGGTTTATTCCTCATGGTTCCAAGTGCTTCCTTCTTTAGAGTCGTTAATTTTTATATTCAATTGGGCTAATTGGTCTCTGATTTTATCAGATACTCCCCAGTTTTTCTCTTCTCTAGACTGTTTTCTTAAGTCTATGACCAGTTCCATAAGGCCGTCTAGTACATGGCCATTCGAACTTGAGGTTTCTGTAACAAATCCCAAAACTTCATGAGAAAAGAGGTTCATGAGTTCATTCAGCAGAGTAAGATTTTTATCGTCAATCTTAGCACTTCCATCATGAACAGAATTAATAATCTTTACTCCCTCGAATAAATGAGCAATTAGAATAGGAGTATTAAAGTCGTCATTCATAGCCGCATAACATTTAGCCTGAAGTTCTTCAGCGTTCACATCGTTTTCATCTGTTGGGTGAAGTGATGTTAACGTTTTTAATGCGTTGACTAATTTTTTATATCCTTTTTCTGCAGCTTGGAGGGCTTCGTTAGAGAAGTCTAGCGTACTTCCATAATGACTTTGCAGCATAAAGAACCGCACAGTCATGGGACTGTATCCTTTTTCTAATAGCTTATGGTTACCAGTAACAAGTTCTTCTGGGGTGAATCCGTTACCTTCTGATTTAGCCATTTTTCTG
>Ga0222653_1001677_pt1 | contig 10503 bp, 12 predicted proteins | sample AntAcemetagen419_FD_179856 | JGI IMG/M metagenome (GOLD analysis project Ga0222653, IMG submission 179856) | Saline water microbial communities from Ace Lake, Antarctica - #419 | ecosystem: Environmental > Aquatic > Non-marine Saline and Alkaline > Saline | place: Antarctica: Ace Lake...
CCAGTTTGTTGGCGAAGCGATCCACTTCCAGCACGACCTCGTTGTTCTGCTCTTGGAGCAGGGAGGCTTTTTCGCTGAGGCGGACGTTCTTGATGACCTGGTAGATGTCTTTCATGGTCGTAAATTTGTATCGTTGAGAATTAAGCGGTGCGCTGGGCGATCGTCGTGATGGAATCTCCGACGAGGATGACAACTTTGGCGAGGAGGAGTTCCTCGACATTGAGTTCGGAAGGTGTGACGAGCTGTGTCCACCCAACGTTGCGGGCAGCCAGTTTGGTGGAGTCATCGAAGTTTCCAACAAGGAGCACCTTGCGGTCGATTTGGGTGAGTCCTTTGACTGCGGAGATGAAAGATTTTGTCTTGCCATCGGCTACCGCGAAGGAATCAACAGTAAGGATTTTCTCGGCACGTGTGAGGTCACCGAGCACGCGGCGAAGTGCGATCTTGCGAACGGTCTTGGGTACGTTTTTCGCATAAGAGCGGTTACGGGGACCGAAAACCACACCACCGCCAACAAAGATCGGAGCGCGTTTGTCGCCGTGACGGGCGTTACCGGTGCCCTTCTGTTTGTAGATCTTCTTGTTGTTACCGCGAACTTCGCCGCGGGTTTTGGTGTGTGCGGTGCCGGAACGGCGGTTCGCACGGTATGCGGTGACGAGATCGTGGACGGCTTGGCGACCTTTCTCTTCTCCAATGAGGACGAGATTGGCTGCTTCTGCATCTGCTGCTGTGAAGGCTCTTGCGGACATGGCGGAAATTTTCAGTTAAAGGGAAAGTTTGGACGGAAACGCTGCTTATTTTTTCTTAGCTGCGCGGATCGTGAGGTAGGCGCCTTTGGCACCCGGGACGGAACCGGAGACAAGGATGACTCCATCCTCTTCGCGGACTGCGATAACCTTGAGGTTTTGCACGGTGGATTTGGTTGTGCCCATGTGTCCGGGCATCTTCTGGTTCTTCCAAACGCGGCCTGGTGTGGAACCGGCACCGATGGCACCAGTTCTGCGATGCATCATGTGACCGTGGGTATTTTTCAAACCACCGAAGTTGTGACGCTTGTAAGCTCCTTGGAAACCACGACCGATTGTGTTGCCGATAACATCGACGAATTGACCGGCTTCGAAAAGTCCGAGACCGGGATGTTCGCTGGGAACTTCGGTGCCGTTTTCGAAACGGAACTCAAGGACGCGGCGTTTCGGAGCGGAGCCAGCTTTCTTGAAGCGTGCGAGATCCGGTTTGTTGACGCGGAATTCCTTTTGATCGTCGAAGCCGACCTGAACGGCGGAGTAACCGTCGGTTTCAGGAGTCTTGGTTTGGAGAATGGTGTTCCCTGAAACGTCGATGACGGTTACAGGAATGCTGGAGCCCGCTTCTTTATCGAAGATGCGGGTCATGCCGAGTTTTTTGCCGAGAAGTCCGAGTGACATTATATGAGAGAGTTAAAAGTTAGAAGTTATTGGTTAGACGAGTCACCTGTCAGATGCGGATGGTGATGTCGACACCTGCCGGGAGGTTGAGCTTCTTGAGCTCGTCGACGGTGCGGGCGGTTGGATCGACGATGTCGAGGAGGCGCTTGTGGGTCCGGATCTCGAATTGCTCAGCAGACTTTTTGTTCACGTGAACGGAACGGTTGACGCTGAATTTCTCGATACGGGTCGGAAGCGGGATGGGACCAGCAACACGTGCGCCGGTGCGCTTGGCGGTTTCCACGATTTCAACGGCTGAGCGGTCGATGGCACGATGATCGAAGGCACGCAGGCGGATCCGGATTTTCTGAGCTGACATAGAAGTGAGGTGGTTGTTGGTTGTGAGATTGTTTGAAAGTCTTAGGCGACGCGATCGACGGCGATTTCCTCGACGATGGCGGTTGGAACTTGTTCGAAGTGTGAAGGGGTCATCGCATAGGAAGCGCGACCGGAAGAAAGAGTGCGGACAGCAGTGGAGTAGCCGAACATTTCCTTGAGAGGCACGTTGGCGTTGACCACGGAGAATGCGCCTTTGGCATCCATGTGCTGGATCTGGCCGCGGCGGCGGTTGAGGTCACCCATAACATCGCCTTGATATTCGTCGGGAGTGGTGACTTCGACGGCCATGATGGGTTCGAGCAGGATGGAACCGGCATTTTTGAAGGCGTCGCGCATCGCGAAGATGGCCGCCATGGTGAAGGCATTTTCGTTGGAATCGACGTCGTGATATGAGCCGTCGAGTATGTCCACGTGCGTGTCGATGACCGGGTAACCGGCGACGACTCCGTTGGTGGTAGCTTCGCGGCAGCCTTTGATGACGGCGTTGATGAATTCTTTTGGAATTGAGCCACCGACTGTCTTGTTTTCGACGGTGATCCCCTTCCCTGCCTCGTTCGGATGAACGGAAAGGACGACGTGGCCGTATTGACCGCGGCCACCGGACTGTTTGATGAGTTTGCCTTCGCCGCCAGCGGCTTTGGTGATCGTCTCGCGATAAGTGATTTGCGGCGCGCCGGTATTGGCATCGACTTTGAATTCGCGCTTGATGCGGTCGACAATGATTTCGAGGTGAAGCTCACCCATTCCGGAAATGATGGTCTGGCCGGTTTCCTCATCGGTTTTCACCATGAAGGTCGGATCCTCATCAGAGAGTCTGGCCAGTGCCATGGCGAGTTTTTCTTGGTCGGCCTTGGTTCTCGGCTCAACGGCCATGGAGATGACAGGCTCGGGGAAAGTGGGGGGTTCGAGGACCACATCGTGGCCTTCGGAAGCAAGTGTGTCACCGGTGGTGGCGTTTTTCAGGCCGACCATCGCTGCGATATCACCGGCGAAGCAGGCATCGATGTCTTTGTGCTCGTCAGCCTGGATACGGATCAGGCGGCCAACGCGCTCGGACTTGCGGGTGCGGGGATTGTAGACTGTATCGCCCTTGCGGACGACTCCGGAGTATACGCGGAAGAAAACGAGTTTTCCGACGAACTTGTCAGCCCAGAGCTTGAATACCAAGGCGGTGAACTTGGCGTTGTCGTCGGTAGGGACCTCGATGGAGACCTCTTCGTTTTCCGGATCCATGCCGGTGGCGAAAGGAATATCGAGAGGAGAAGGAAGGTAGTCGATGACCGCATCGAGGAGATACTGAACGCCTTTGTTTTTGAATGCGGAACCACCTGCAACCGGAATCATCTTGTTGGCGATGGTGGCGCGGCGGATGGCCTGCTTGAGATCGGTGGTGGTGATTTCCTCCTCCAACACGAATTTCTCGGCGAGTGTTTCGTCAGCATCGGCAGCGGCGGAGACGAGTTCGTCGTATGCGGCTTTGGCGATGACTTTTTGTTCGTCATCGAGTTCCTTGACCGTGTAGGTGGATCCGAAAAGATCGTCGTCCGAATAATAAACAGCCTTTTGATTAACCACGTCGATCTGGCCCTTGAGGTTTTCCTCGGCACCGATCGGGATGAGAATGCGGACTGCGTTGGCTCCGAGTTTTTCTTTTATCTCGGAAACGACATTTTCGAAGTCGGCACCGGTGCGGTCCATCTTGTTTACGAAAACGATGCGTGGGACATTGTATTTCGTGGCTTGGCGCCAGACGGTCTCGGTTTGTGGCTGAACGCCGGCCACACCGCAGAAAACGACAATCGCTCCATCGAGGACGCGGAGCGAGCGTTCCACCTCAGCGGTGAAATCGACGTGCCCGGGGGTGTCGATGATGTTGATGCGTTGTTTCTCTTCGTTGAAGAGTTTGGTGACGTTTTCCTCGTCGTGCTGCCACCATTCGGTGGTGACTGCGGCCGAGGTAATCGTGATACCACGCTCGCGCTCTTGCTCCATCCAATCGGTGGTCGCAGCGCCGTCGTGGACTTCGCCGATTTTATGAATCATTCCAGAATAGAACAGGATCCGCTCGGTCAGAGTGGTTTTCCCGGCGTCAATATGCGCTGCGATCCCGATATTTCGGGTCCGCTCAAGCGTATAGGGACGATCTGGATGGTTAACGTTCAATTTTAAAATTTCAACCTTCAATGAAGAGGCTGATTCTCTGCGGTTTTCTTAGAAACGGAAGTGGGCGAATGCGCGGTTGGCTTGGGCCATCTTGTGGACGTCGTCGCGTTTGCGGACGGCTGCGCCTTGGTTGTTTGCTGCGTCTTTGATCTCGTTGGCGAGGGCGACGTGCATCGGGGTGCCTTTACGGTTGCGGGCATAGCTGACGAGCCAGCGCATGGCGAGTGACTCGGAGCGATCCGGGTCAACTTCGAGCGGCACTTGGTATGTCGCACCACCGACACGGCGGGATTTGACCTCGACGCGTGGCTTGGAGTTTTCCACCGCACGGGTGATAACCTCGAGAGGATCGATGGTATCGGTTCCGTCGTTGGCGCGGTCGATCGCTGCGTAGACGATGCGTTGGGCAAGTGAACGCTTGCCGTCCTGCATGACCTTGCTGATGAGGTGGCCGACGACAGCGCTGTCGTAACGGGGATCGCGGCGATCCGGCTTGGTGAAGATTCTTTTGCGACGTGGCATGACTTAAGAGAGTAGTGGTTTGGAAAAGGGTTACTTGGCTGCCTTCGGTTTCTTGGTGCCGTATTTGGAACGGGCCTGGCGGCGCTTATCAACTCCGAGTGTATCGAGCGAACCGCGGACGATGTGATAACGGACACCCGGAAGGTCTTTCACCCTACCACCGCGGACGAGGACGATTGAGTGCTCCTGGAGGTTATGGCCTTCACCACCGATGTAGGCGATCACCTCGAAACCATTGGTGAGGCGCACCTTGGCAACTTTACGAAGCGCTGAGTTTGGCTTCTTCGGCGTCCGGGTCATAACCTGGAGACAAACACCACGGCGTTGCGGGCAGTTGACGAGAGCAGGCGATTTCGACTTCTCGACTGGGACGTGACGTCCTTTGCGAACGAGCTGATTAATGGTCGGCATGATTTCCTTCGTGTTTCTGAATTTGTCTTAAAAATGTTGGGACAAACCGGCACGAAGACGGGGCTTTCATAACCCGTGATCGCTTTTTTCCGGAGCTGCACCCGATAATTTCCCTGTGTTGTGACTGAATTGGGCGGTTTTGTTTGCCGATCAGCCTCGTTGTGGGGGGCGGGACTTTATTCTTCTAGCTCAATCTGACAAGACCTTTTTGACGATTTTTTGAAAAAATATCGAAGATTGGCAATCCTATGATTTTCAAGCGTTTGAGCGTTTCTTCGGTGCGACTTGGAAAGCGACCCACTGCATAGTTTGTCAATTTGCAAGGAGCGGACGTCGGCTTTCCAATTCAAATCGAAAGTTAAGGATGAAAATACGGCGATGCCCGCTACGTTTCGGCAGCTTGAAAAACAACGTCCTACAGAGATACATTTCCAAACGCTTCCGTATCCTCCTAACCGGCGATCCGGAGGGCGTCCCTCCATGGCTCGACGCCGTCGCATGCAGCGACGAACCGGGACTGTATCTCCCTGATGAAGCGCCCTGGGTAGCGCATGCCGATCTCGCAACTCTGGTCGGCGGCATCCGGGCATTGCTTATGCAAGCGCTTCATCCCGGCAGTCTCACGGGAGTTCGCAGCCACTCCCGCTATAAGAACGACCCGCTTGGAAGGCTCTCCGGCACGATCCGATGGCTGACCGTCACAACTTTCGCGTCCACTGAATCAGTTTCTTCCGAAGCCGGGCGTGTGAATCAGATGCATGCCCATGTGAAAGGAAAATATACGTCCTCATCGGGGAAGACGGTCGACTACTCTGCGGCGGATCCACATCTTCTGCGCTGGGTCCATATCGCCTTCATGGACTCCTTCCTACGCTGCCATCAGATCTATTCCACGCGTCCCCTTCCCGGTGGTGCCGACTCCTACATCCGCCTCTGGTCAAAATCCGTGATACCTCTGGGCTTGGACGACGCACCCATGTCCGAAGCGGAAATGATCACTGACATTGATCGCTACCGGGCTGAACTCGCAGTCACCGACGAAACGCGCGAGGTGATCAAGTGGATCAAGAACCCTCCCCTCCCCGCCACTTCTTTGCCAGCTTATCGTTTTCTTTTCAAAGCCGCGCTCGCCTCTCTTCCTCGCGAGTATCAGGACATGATCGGTCTCGGCCATCCATCGCTCCGCATCCTCCGACCCGTTACCGTGAACCTCCTCAAGTTGATCCGTTTGGCCATCGGCCCTGAAAGCCCGATTGAGGAAGCCGCAGTCGAACGCTTGCATAGAGCCGGATTGATGGAGGACGGGAAAGTTGTCCGCCACTGAAATCGCAGCACTCCGTGGCCAGGATATTTCTATTTTGCTTTTTCTGGAAAAACGCGGTTAGATTTCCGGATGAAGAACCCATTGATTGTTTGTCTTGTTAGCTTGCTTTGCGTTGGCACCAGCCTGGCAGAATCTCGCACATTCACTAATAAAGAAGGTAAGACCTTGGCTGCGGACGTGATTGCCGTTGAGGACAAAGTAGTTGTCCTGAAACTCGCCAACGCCAGCAAAGTCAAGGTTCCGTTGAGTTCACTATCTGAAGCCGACCAAGAGTTCATCAAGTCTTGGAGGGAGGAAAATAAGAACAAGGTCACCGAAATGGACGTCCGTTTGGAAATCGACAAGAACACCAAACGGATCAAACCGGATAGCGACGATTCAAAAGGCAAAGGGAAAAAGAAGAAGGAAAGCAAAGAAGAGGTTCAATTCAGCTGCGTTCTCAAAAGTTTCACCCATAGAGATATCTCCGATATCACAGCAGCATATACGATTTACAAACGTGTCAGCACCCGAGGCGAGGACGGTTCAAATACAACTACTGAAGAAACCAACGGAGACGCTAAAGTGGCATCTCTCGTTTCCAACGAAAGCGTTACATTCGAGACCGTGGTTGTGACTTGCGAAGATTCTTCATCGAAAGGTGGTAAAGGCCCCAGTTCATCAAAGCGCGAGACAGTCATCGGGATTGTCGTCGCGCTCAGCGCAAATGGTGAAGAATTCATGAAGCAAGGCTATCCGGATAATTTCCTCGACCGACTGCAGGAAGAGGAAGAAAGACAGGCACGTGAGAAGGACAATTGAGCCAATTTTTCGAGCTTTCACTGATCCTCTTAAATGACTGCTTTGTAGCTCGGATTTTGGGGATTGGAACTTGGGGGCGGGAGATTTAAAGTTTCTCTATGAACATCACCAGATTCTCATTTCTTATAGCCGCCGCATTCACTGCCTGCGCTCCTGCAAGCCCTCCGGCCATTGGTGAGGGCGCATCGGCCAGCAATCTCAGCGCCAACCAGAAAGCCGCTATCGGGGAAAAAATCTGGCAAAACGAATCCGGTGGCACGCTCAAAGGTCTGACAGCATGGAACGTTGGGGAGGAGTTTCCATCACTGGGCATCGGCCATTTCATCTGGTATCCCGTCGGCTTCAATGGACGCTTCAAAGAAAGTTGGCCGGAATTCATCGCCTTCTCGATGCGCAATGGAGCGAATCCTCCCGCGATCGCCAGGCGTCCTGACGCTCCTTGGAACTCGCGAGCCGAATTTCAACGGAATTTTGAATCATCGGAAATGAAAGGCCTTCGCAACTGGCTTGCCTCAACCGTCACGCTTCAGACCGACTTCATCATCGCCCGCTCAAGTGCTGCACTCCCGAAAATACTCGCTGCAGCTCCCGCATCGGAACGGGCAAAAATCCAGTCCAACTACCGAAAAGTCGCGACCACACCCCAAGGTACGTATGCACTCATTGACTATGTGAATTTCAAAGGAGATGGAACCAACTCGAGTGAAAAGTATAATGGCCAAGGCTGGGGCCTGATGCAGGTTCTTGGCGGCATGAAAGACGTTCCCTCCGGCCCTGCCGCTGCCACAGAGTTTGCCGCTTCCGCCAAACGTGCGCTCTCCCGCCGTATCGCCAACTCTCCGCCCGCCCGCGGAGAATCGCGCTGGCGGGAAGGCTGGAACAATCGCTGCGATACTTACGGACGTCCGCTTTGAATAAAAGAATCCCCGAAGCTTACACTTCGAGGATTCTTATCAGACTCAGCCTGTCTGTTTAATTTCTCTTTCAGCGGCAATAGCTGAAGCTTACACGGGTTCCGGATCTACGACGGTCATCGTAGCGGTTGTAGTTATTGTAGTTGCTGCGGCTATACCCCCGCCTGTAACCATTGTCGCAATGACTGCGATGGTTTCCCCCTGAAGAAACAACGGTTCGATAACGATAGATCGGATGTCCGTGGCAGTCGTACCCGGCGATGTATCTCTGGGTATAGACCGGGCGACCGTGTCGGTAGCCACTCACATAAGTGTAGCTCGCGGAGCGATCATAGCCACGTCCTCCATACGGACGGGCCTCGGCATCAACAGCGGTTCCAATGAAAGCGAAAGCGCTGACAGCAATTGCGGTAATTAGTTTTTTCATAACTTTTGTAGTTTCGGGTTACGCAAGCTTCGACCCCACCGGTCGCAAAATTATTCAACCACATCTGGAAAATTGTAAGCACCTGAAACACCGCCCCCCAAGCGATCTTGGCTGACGGCGGGACTTCGAGGACTATCGCGGGATGGCTACAAACCATTCCAACCAGACATGGCTCGTCAGCGATCTCACTTTTGTCGAGATCTCCGTCGAGCACCCGATTCAGAAGCAGATGCACATCGCGTTCGAATGCGGCACTTGCGTCGTCATCTCGCAGCGCGAACAGATCCCGCTCGCCGCCGAACTCATCGAATATCTCCGCGACCGCCCCAGGACGCAAGGAGGTGCGCCATGATGGGACTCACCAGCAACCTGCGCGTTTTCCTCTGCCTTGAAGCGGTGGACATGCGCAAATCCTTCAACGGCCTCGCTGCCACCGCCGAAAAACTCGTTGCCGATGGCTTACGCAACGGAGCGCTCTTCGTCTTCATCAACAAGCGCCGCAACCGCTTCAAAGCCCTCTACTACGACCGCACCGGAGTTTGCGTCCTGGCAAAACGTCTCGAGAGCGGAAACTTCTCATGGCCAGATCCCGCGCAACACGCGGGAGAAAAAATTACCCTCACCCCCGAAGCGCTGCACCTCCTTTTCGACGGCGTGGACTTGCGCGGCGCGACACTGCGCCCATGGTATCAGCGTGACGAAAAATAGTTTCGAAAACTACTACAAAGTTAGTAATCCGGCACTCAAAATGCTCCTGGAAGGCCTGGAGTCAAAAAAGCCCCAGGCCTCCTCCGAAGAAACATCCGTACCGGAGGAGGCCACCGCAGCAAAAAGCCCGGCAAAAAAGAATAGGAACCACAGCCGCATCAAAGGCCTCGACGATCTCGAAACCATTGAGAACACCGTGTATCCGGATGCCTACCTGACAGACCCCGAAGCCTACGAACTCATTGGACGCGAAGTCACCGAACAGCTCGACTACCGTTTCGGATACTGCCGCAAGATCCTCACCGTCCGCCCAAAATTCAAGCTCAAGGCAGACCGGAACCAAGCACCGATCCTGGCTCCCGCCCCAGCTGGTCCGCTCGTCGGCGGCCTGCCCACCTTCGAGCTGACGAGCGAACTCATCCTCAGCAAATACGCCTTTCATCTTCCGCTTTACCGCCAGGCGGAAATGTTCAAACAGGGAGGCATCGACATCCCCCGTGACAGCCTCAACCACTGGACGCTCGAAAGCCTCGAACTGCTCCGCCCCGTCGCGCAAGCAATCCACAGCGAAGTCCTCGCCGAGACCTACCTACAGGTCGATGAGACACCGATCCGCCAGCTCGCACCCGGCACAGGCAAAACCAAAAGAGGTTACCTCTGGATCGCCAACGCCCCCGGAAAAAGCGTCAGCTACCGATGGCACGAAAGCCGTGGCAAAGACGCGCTCATCAAAACCATAGGTGCGGACTGGAAAGGAATTCTGCAGAGTGACGGTTACAGCGTTTACGGCAGCTACTGCAAAGACTGCGGTGAAACGGCCAATGCCAGTTGCATGGCTCACATCCGCCGGAAATTCGTCGAAGCTCTCGAAGCAGGAGAGACCTGCGCAGCACCAGTCATCGACCTCATCGCCAAGCTTTACCAACTCGAAGAACAACTCCGGCAAGCCCGGGCGGGACCAGACGAGCGGCATACCTTGCGGCAGGAAAAAGCCGCACCCTTGTTAGAACAACTCAAAAGCACAATAGCCCGCCTCCAGGCGGAGGTCAGACCGCAGACCCTCACCGGAAAAGCGTGCATGTATGCCGTCGGACAGTGGCAGGGACTCACACCCTATCTTGAGGACGGACGCGTTGAGATCGACAACAACCTCGTCGAGAACGCCGTGCGCCCGACCAAAGTCGGAGCGAAAAACCATCTCTTCTTCGGCTCGAAGCGCGGCGGTGAACTCGCTGCCGTCGCCTACACCCTGATAGCCAACTGTAAACTCCACGGCCTGGAACTGAGAACTTACCTGATCTCAACCATGCGAGCCTTGGCCGGAAAAGAACCAGTCGCCGCCGCCCAACTCACCCCGGCGGCAGTAGCCGGAAGACTGGCGGAATCCTCCGCAGCCTGAAACATCGTAGAGGCTGCGTTTCCTTCGGTTAC
>Ga0222653_1001678_pt1 | contig 10502 bp, 5 predicted proteins | sample AntAcemetagen419_FD_179856 | JGI IMG/M metagenome (GOLD analysis project Ga0222653, IMG submission 179856) | Saline water microbial communities from Ace Lake, Antarctica - #419 | ecosystem: Environmental > Aquatic > Non-marine Saline and Alkaline > Saline | place: Antarctica: Ace Lake | collected...
GTTTAATGGCGGCACTTATCTGGTGTTGACAGTTTGGTTTTTCTATTGGGGGTTTTATTCAGTTCTCAGCTGAAGATACTTGCCTAAGTGAAACTTCAAGAAGTTGACTGGATTTTGCATTGTATGAGCCACCGAACTAAATTCAAGAAGAATGGAATTTACTCCTTCACAATTCTGAAATAGCTCATATCAGTATTGACTAGCTCTACTTTGAGCAGGTAAAGGCCTGACGCCAGGTTTTCAAGATTAATCGAATTGCCTGAGAGTGCCACTTCCTTTTCCAGAATACTGGTGGAGCCATAAATAAAAATCCTGGCAATTTTAGACTCCGATTTTAACTCCACACGACCGCGTGTCGGGTTCGGATAAATTGAAATGGTGTTCGACACTTTATTTCTTGTCGCGCCCAGGGTGCTGTCTACTGTTACATCAACCATGACTGTGCAGCCATATGCATCGGTGACCGAGATTGTATAATCTCCCGCCGCCACATCAGCAATGCTCACGCCCACAGTGTCTCCTTCAAAAATGACCACATAAGGCGCAACACCACCGAAAGTAGTGACGTCAATAGATCCATTGAACTGGTCGACATCTGCAGGATTACCGTTTGCAAAAACCAATAGCTCCGTGGGGTCTATAACCGAGGTGGCTCCCGAACTAGCACACCCATTGACATCTGTAAACACATACGTGTAGTCGCCAGCAAAGAGTGAGTCGATTGTTTCTCCCGTCATTCCATTGTCCCAATTCACTGAATCAGCTGCATTGTTTAAGAGGTTTTCCAGGCTGATTGTCGCCGTAGAATCCCCGCGACAGGCATTTGGAGAAATAGCCTCTGCAATGATTGGGTAAGGATGGAAGTCCACATCTATGCCATTCGACGCAGAGATGCCAAATTGATTGGTGACAGCAACGGAATAATTTCCAGTTGAATCTACCTCAATAAAACGAGTCGTTTCTCCAGTATTCCATAAATAACTTTCATGCTCACCAGCGTCCAAGAGAACTTGATCTCCTTGACAGACTTGGGTGTTTTCGGAAGCAATGTTGAATTGGAATGTTTCGCCTTCGTAAAAGTGATAAGATGAATCGACCGCGAGGCTGAAATAAGAATCTAAATGCCCAGATGGATACCATATTGTCACAGAGTCGACCTGGGAAGATTCAGCCCCCAAACCGAATATGAGGTGCTGAGAATTTTGTGAAATGTATCCTTCACCAGACAAAGTGAAGTGCACGTATTCATTATCATTGGCGTACACCTTAATCCAAGATCCGATGGCCATGGTATTGGAAATGGTTCCGTGCGGCGTGATTTTTATAAAGTGATTTCCACCTCCCTGGTTCATCAAAAGCGGTGATCGGTCAGGGGACCTACTTTGTAGGATCATATCATAAAAACCATTGTTGTCGAAATCTCCTTTTGAAGCGCTAAAAGATGGCACCTCTTCATCCAATTGCATGGCAAATTCCTGCTGCGTGAAGAGGCCTTGGTCATTCAAGAAAAAATAGTTGGCCTCGCAAGAAGGTGTGCCAAAGAAAAGATCTTGCCAGCCGTCATTATTAGCATCTATCCATACGGCGCCCCATGCAAAAATATCTACGTCGACGCCCGCACTAGGAGCCACATTGGTAAAGGATTGTCCCTGATTGTTTTTCAAGAGAAAAGTTGAAACGACACTATTGGTCATGAAAATATCGAGGTAGCCGTCGTTATTGTAATCGGCAACGGTGTTTGACATGACATCATTTTCAGAATAAGAAACACCGTACTCCTCAGTAACATCGGTAAAGCTACCCTCGTTATTCACAAACAACCGATTGCCTGGAGCCCGATCGATTATGGTGTAATTGTCGGGCCATAAATCATTATTGAAATCAAGAAATACACCGAGAAAAGCGGGAGCAGGCTCTATCACCAATCCGCTCTCTAGGGTGCAATCAGTGAATGTTTCATCGCCGTTGTTTAAATACAATCTGGTCCACAATTCGGGCTGTATAGATGGGGAGTCTGGAATCTCAGCCTCGACTTGGTAGCGGCACAACTGCACATCGACGTAACCATCTCGATTAATGTCTGAAAAGCTGACTCCTAGATTGGCCGCAACATCAGTGGAAATACCGCAAGTCTCTGTGATATCCACAAATTCCATATCTCCAGTATTTTGGTACAACCTGAAATCGCTGAAATACGAGGATAGAAATAAATCAAGATTACCATCATTGTTTATGTCTGTCCACATCACAGATTGGAGTTCCCCAAAAGGACTTTCTATCCCCAAGTCTATCAGTTGAAAGTCGCCGTCATTGTTCTGATAAAAAAGAACATTTCCATCGCTTCCTATGCTCAGGTCATCATCACCATCCTGATCAAAATCAATCGATGAAACTCCCGGGGCACTAAAACCTTGAGTGGTGATTATGGCATCTACACCTCGCTCTATTCCTTCATCAACGAATACCTGACCGCTTGCAGGGCTTTGCAGTACGATGAGAAAGCAAAGTAGAGGAACCGCAATAATGAAATCAAGAAAAGTAGCGCTCGATTTAATCATCGGACCATCAATTTACCTGAATAAACTTTTTCTTCCAAAGCCAACTCATATAAATAAATTCCTGCACTGAAGCTTGTCAAGGTGATAGTATACTGACCTCTTGCAAGGTCTTGCAATTCATTTTCCTGTAGAATCTTTCCATTTATATCTCGAATTCTAAAAGTTAGCTTGGCTACATTATAGTCTAGTTTCAGAGTTACTTCATCACCTGAATTAATTAGGTTCGGGTAAATCAGCAAATCACTTTCATCGGAGTGGGAGTTTATACCAAGCACTCCCATTTGAATAGAAAGTATATTTTCAAAGATGAATGAGGTCATGGGGTTTCCCGCCAAATCTTTTGCGTTGCTTGCCACAACATCTACGGATGGGACGGATTCAATGGATTCAGCTACGTCAAAAACGATTTTATAAGTGAATGGATTCAGTAGTACGGATGCATTTTGATTTACCTGCAAAATAGAAGTGACAGGATCTTGCGGTGAGAAGGATAGGTCAACCGAGGCATCGGTTTCCATTTCTTCGTCAAATATCATCACAAAATTGAATGACTCATTTCCTATATCCGATTGATCTATGAAGTAATCTGAAGAAGAAAAAGAGACAAGTTCTGGGTTTTTCGTGTCCAAATCAAAAACCTCGGCCTGTTCATAGGCATTTTGTGAATTGCCGCTCTCATCCAATGCAAACTCAACCATGACCCCGATATTTTCGATTTCAATATTCTGATCAGTTACATCAAAAACTGCTCTGAAAACAGTATCGTTTATCCAAGTGCTATTGAGAAAATTGATGTCGAAGGAGCCTGCTATTTCGTCGCCAATCAGAAGGACGAATGCGGGCTGATTCATATCCATGAATTCAGAAAATTCTACATCGATTGAAAATTGCCCTTCATCCACATTTTGGTCTGATACGATCGGGCTCTGCGTATTCAAGACTTCCACGCTCGGCCTCTTGGTATCTATAGAAAATAAGCTTGGAATCTCGGGTTCGTTTAATCCATTTCCGTTAAGATCCTGGAAATTCGCCAATGAAACATTGACGTCTAGAAATTCAGCCTCATTCGATTCAAAGAGGTAATGAATTTCACAGGTGTTTTCTGAAATCCAAGCACTGATTACCGCATTATAAATGAGGCTTGTTTCGAGAGGGTCTTGGTCTGTAAATAACAATTCGGGAACCACTTCTTGATTCATGGGTTCATCAAATTCGATGGTAACCATCAGATTTGTGTTGCCGTAATCTTGAATGGTCAGCAGGTCGTCGTTGACGGAAATATCAGCGGCAACTGGATTCTTCGCATCGAGAACAAGGGTGTTTTCCTGAACCGTTATATCCATGACATTTCCCAGCAGATCTTCACAAAATGAAATGGATAGATCTATATTCTGGGAGCTTGTATTTGCATCTGTCAGATCATAGGCGGCGATATAGGTTTGGCTATCTATCCAACCACTATTTGCCGTATTTAAGTTGAAGGTAGTGCCTATGTCATTTACGGACTCGAACTCAATATTGATGTTAGCATTTTCATTGCATGGCTCGTTGAAAGTAAGTGCAATTGAAAATTGGTCCTCATCAATTACCTGATCGTTAATGAGCATGTCGGTCAACTGAACATTCAGTAGCTCTGGTTTTTTGGTATCCAATTGGAAAGGATTGGCTATTAGGAAAGGGTTCTGCTCCACTCCGCTTAGGTCTTTTGCCCCTTTGATTGAACAAGTTGTGGGTAAGCCCTCAATTAGAACATCTTCCAACTGCAAGGTATAATCATATTGATTTGGACTGCTCCACGAGGCATTCACTTCAGTGAGTGCACTCGCGATTTCGGCTTGCAAGAAATTTAGTTCAGGCAGAAAGTCCTGATCCATTTCTTGATCATACATCACCGAAATCGTCAAATTACCCCCAATAAAGTCACCATTCAATTCATCGCTATCCGTTGCATATTCAATTATGAAAGGCTTGTCTTGCAAAATAATCTCATTGGCAAAATTGAAAGACTGCGGGCCTAGTTCTATCCCTATTTTTCTTCCGGGTATATCATCTGCGGGAGGGTGGATTCCGCCCCAGATTCTCGAAAGGCTGCATTGATCAGAAGCATCTTTATAGGTTGCCCATTGGAGTTCAAAACCCTGAGATGGTCCTTCTTCAAAAACGAGAAAATCATTCTGTTCGACTTCAAAGCCACTCATCCCGCCAGGAAAAAATGCGGAGCCAGTCATTAATTCCATTAGTTCGGCTGCCGCCCGAGAATAAGTAGAATGGCCCGATACATAACCCGCAAAAGGAGGGGTTACGAAACTGGGCCTTTGATAAGGCCACCAGTTCTCGGCTAGAATCCAACCAACACCTGCTTGGTCGACCTCTGGGTCAACGATGAAATCAGGACCGCGCCAAGTGAAGAGCTTTATCTTCCCCACGTGTTCACCTTCAGAGCCAGCCAGGGGATCTGTAACCTCGACTATTTCGACATAATCGGGAATCAAAGGCAGACCAGCAGGGTGATAACTCGGATGGTCTACGTTGGAACATTGTCCTTTATCGGCCATACACCTCACCGCGGAAACGGGCCTGAGGTAATCGTAGTAACCCTTTATGCTCCATGCGGCAATGGCCGCGTCATGCATAGTACCTCCAAGCGCAAAGTATGCGCGCACATCATATTCTAGATCACCCAACTCAGGCCCAGTTCCCATCCATTTTTTTTCGAATAATTCATGGTCGCTGACTTCATTGTAGATTTCAAACCAATGTCCAGGAGGTGTAGCAGAACTGGGGCCATCAGCCCAAAATTCGGCCAAAACCCGAGCATAATCGGCTCGTTTTATTAATTGCGGTGCGTATGGCTCACCAGTTACTGGGTTGCTTACGTAGCCTGTACTTCCATCTCCTCCATTTAGAAGATCATAAAAATTGTGGTATTCTTCATCGTCCTCTGGGTAAGTCTGAAGGTTTCCGATTGATCCGGGAGAAATATCCCAAACGGTCGTGTCTTCCACGTCCAAATGAGATTGCCAAATAGGAACAAGTATAAAATTCCATTTGTAAAATGACTCTAAGCCCGAAGCATCAGCTGTATCGATAAGTGGCGGGGCGCCAGGATCGAAATATACCTTGTAATCAAATCCATCTCGGTTTTGAATGGATACGTCCTCATCGGTCATCGCGAAAGGTATAACGTCGCCCCATTCAGGACTTAAAAAATCAGGGGTACTAGCGACTATTTCACCCGATTGATCAATGGATTCAGTGAGCGTAATTTGCTGCCACCTGTTCGGGTCAATAATATCTGGGTTTCCCGGTTCTTCGACTGCTATTGGCGGATTTAAAGGTTCATAATACAGATTATCATAATCCCCTAATTCATTGGCGCCATCTTGCATTCCGAATTCAATGATTTGGGAGGCAATGTAATTCCCAAGCTCGGCAGGCCCTCCGCCTATATAGTCCGTCGATTGGATGGAAATATCATACCCAAGATCATCCATCAAAGCATCAATAGAATCTGAAATATCATTAATTCCTGGTGACTGCGCATAGCGGTGTTCAATGATCCGATAGACCGCATAGCTCATGGTCATTTCTCTGGCAGGTTCCATGTTTTCGGGAATAGAGACCCCTGAAAATTCGCTAGTATAAGAGCCAATCGACTTGCCTAAAATGTATGGATTCCCGTCAGGCTCATATACTTCCCAGGAATCGTACATCGCGATTGACGTGTGAAATAAATTTCTGGCATGAATGGTCGGTCGCGCAAAATCAGCACTGATCGCAAACAACACCTGCTCATTCCACCCTCTGGCAATAGATTCAGATTGAGCAAAAGCAGAATTGCCGCAATGGAGAGTAAAAATGCCAATCAAAAAAAAGAATGTTTTCTTCAAATCATTAGTGTTCTAGGCAAGATAGAGAAAATCAGACCGATAAGCCACTCTGTAAAATCATAAACCTCCACTTTTTACCAAATACGCGGATGATTTAATTCATTCGCATCATTAAATACACATTGTTGAAATTAACTCTACTTCTTTTCTCTTGTGGTAATCAAGACGAAGTAACCACTCTTACCTATATCGCTAACAGTGTTGCGATTGATGAGTCGGACGCAGAAATGGGAGACGTTAGAATATACTCCAACGCTGCTGATTTGACCTTATTCGGATACTTCGGGCTATTTCACCGCTACATGTTTAACCGATCAAAGCCTCACGCAATTGATATAATCTATGCCAATTCATCCCTGAATTCTCACAACATTCGCGTTATTGAAGTCGATGAGAAAAATCGGATTGATGCTCTACTTGTTAGCTTCAGTTTTATGCAGTGCCATGCTATGCTCGGCTCAGCAAAATCCCGAAGTTGATAGCTTGATCGCAGAAACAAAAGTTTATTTAGAAATTTACTCCTCACTCTCGCCTTTCGGAGAAGTCGAAGCGTACACAGATATCGGACTTCCCGAACGCGACATTGCCACCTTAAGGCTGGACAGCGAGGAATACGAATACATCGGAAATGACTCGATAGAAAGCTTTGAAATCATATCATACATCCAATCCTGCATTGAACTGCATATCAGAAAAATAGTGCGCCGAGCAGATCTAAACCAGTGCGATTTGGTTGAGATTTTCAAAGACTACCAAATCGGCGTGGTGCGCTCTAGCGATGGCAAGCTTTACAACTTTTCGCTTGACGAAAAAACAGGAGGATCATACCGAAGTAGACTATCCTGGATGCACTACACAGAGCTGGAGACGGACACCCTTGACTTGACTCTCAATGACGGAGAATCATCCCCTGAATCGCCTTATTATACTTTCGAGACCAACGGATACCACAGAATAGACACGCTGCATTCGGGAGATCAAATCAAATATGTCCTCACGGGTTCGGTTCTAGGTTGCACTGCCTGCTTTTTGACTTACGTCGAAATGGTGAAATTTGAAAATGGCCAATTCATCAATGAATTCTACTATTCCGTAGAATCTCGCTCTTGGGAAACCGAGGTGGTATTCGATTTGGAAAACAAGACGATCAAAGCCGATTACCTAACCGATGATTTGACCACGGACTGTGGATGCGAAGTGCGAAGTGATTTTGAAAATGGCAACTACGACTACTCTCAAGACGAAGAACCTGAATACGACCTTGAATGCCACTGTGAGTTTGTCTTCGATGGAGAGAACTTTGTGGAAGTAGGAGAAACGGTTAAATGAATATTCATTCTTTCATAGAACTCACTTCAACGCATAAGCCCCAACTTTTGGAATTATGGAACAACGGATACCCCGTTGAGCTGGGTTATAAATCATTGTCTGATTTTGAGAATTACCTCAACAACTTAGAGAGTCCATCGCATCATTTCTTGGCAGACAATGAAGGAGACATAAAAGGTTGGTATTTCGACTTTAATAGAGACAGTGAAAAATGGTTTGGGATAATCGTTGAGTCTTCACTTCACGGAAAAGGTCTTGGAAGGTCATTATTAAACTACGCCAAGTCCAAAGAAACAGAGCTCAATGGATGGGTAATCGATCACCAAAACTCCCAGCGAATGGATGGACAACTATACCAATCTCCTTTGGAGTTTTACAAAAAGCAGGGCTTTGAGGTACACAGCGATATTAGGCTAGAGCTCCCCGAGATTTCAGCGGTAAAGATTCATTGGCGTAAGTAAACTCTTTCCGATAGGTTTTTTTGCATTGGCAATAAGGCCAAAACTGATATAAACATAGGGATAATGCGAACCATTGAATTCAGCATTTTGTGAGGTAGTCCAAGCTATCCTAAGAAGTTTACCTTTAGTGGAGGTAAAAGAAGAAATGTCCAAAACCCTACTTTTTATTCCCGACATATCGGGATTCACAAATTTTGTTCAGACTACAGAGGTAGAACACAGTCAGCATGTCATTGCAGAACTGCTGGAAATACTGATCGCTTCGAACACTCAAAACCTTAAGTTGGCAGAAGTAGAAGGTGACGCCTTATTCTTTTACAAAGAAGACAACCTACCGTCACAAGAAAAACTACTGGCCCAGATTGAAACCATGTACACCGCTTTTTACGGGCACCTTAAACTCCTTGAAAAGAATAGGATTTGTCCTTGCAATGCTTGTTCAATGGCGCCAAAGCTAGAGCTGAAGATCGTGGCGCATTGCGGCATAGTTCAAAACTTGGAAGTGCAAGGAAAGAGAAAACCTTTTGGTCAGGCAGTCATCGAAGCACACCGCTTATTGAAGAACAGCGTGGAGAGTGATAATTATGTGATCATCAGCAATCAACTTGCTGAAGAATTAAAGATGCCCTTAACTTATTCGAGTAGACTCTTCAATTTTGTTGAGAGTTCTGAGCATTATGACAATAAAGAACTAAAGTTCAGTTATTCTAAAATTGATAATTCACTTCTCAAAACATTGCCTTATGCTAGCCCCAAGGTTGTAACATTTGAAAGGAAACCCAATCTCAGTTTTGATGCTGAGGTTCAAGTCAAGGCGCATGATCTATTGGAATTAATAACCAATTACAAATACAGGCAAAGTTGGGTAAAAGGAATTGATGATTTTCAATACAACGAGTCGGAGGTAACGCGCATTGGAACTGAGCATCTCTGTGTGATTAACGGAAAACACCTCAACTTCACGACGGTAACAAAGATGGGCGACAGCGATGAAATGGTCTATGGAGAATTAACTGATAGTCCACCTATTCTCGATTTAATATATCAATTTTACATCGTTAAACCCTTGTCTGAAAATAGTTGCAGAGTAACCGCAGAAGTCTACTGGATAGCAAAATCGCCCATTAAAAAGATAATCATGAAACTGTTTGTTGAAAAGCAATTGGCAAAGAACATTGGCAGCTCTTTGACTAATCTTAAAGCATTGGCTGAAACAGGCGAGTGAAATGAGGTTCCAACTTTATGCTTAAATCAGAAATAGAAAATTACTAGTGGCAGTCAGAATGAATCGCAATAAACTTCTACTCGACATACGGTTTTGGATCGTCTTCTTTTTTGTGATCAGACTATTCGGAATCACAAATCCACCTCTTGAGGTTGGGCACAATTGGAGGCAAACCACGGTCGCTATGGTCGCTCGAAATTTTCTTGAAGTCGATAACAATATTCTCTATCCCAGGATAGACATAGCTGGCGAGAAAACGGGAATTACGGGAATGGAGTTTCCACTACTGAACTACTTGATTTATTCAGTATCCGAGGTATTTGGCTACCAACATTGGTATGGTCGATTGATCAATCTGATCATATCTAGTCTGGGACTTTGGTTCTTTTACAAACTCGTCAGAAAGTATTTTTCAGAGCAAACTTCTTTCTATTCGGCCGTGATATTGGCGGTCTCCGTTTGGTTCCATTTTTCGCGAAAAATAATGCCCGACACCTTTTCGATGTCAATGGTCATTGCCTGCATCTATTATGGATCAAACTATTTGGAGTTGCGGAAAAATCAATACTTGCATTTACTGGGCTACTTAGCCATCATGGTGTTGGGCTTGTTGTCAAAACTCCCTGCGGGTTACCTACTCATTGTGTTCGGGATCTTTTTCCTGAATAAGGAGATCTCCATTCAGAAAAAAATCATCTTTTCCCTTGTCACTTTGGTAGGCCTAATTCCAGTGGCTACCTGGTATTTCTATTGGGTTCCTCACCTTGTCGTGGAGTATGGATTTTGGCACTTCTTTATGGGGAATAGTATTGGTCAAGGATTCAATGAGATCCTTGAAAATGGTGGCCAAACACTAGGCAGGTTTTACAACACGGCATTAAAGTATGTCGGATTTACCGCCTTTGTTTTTGGACTCATCATTTCCATTATTAAAAAAGAATGGAAAATATATGCTCTGTTCGCATTGACCTTTATGGGCTTCCTCATAGTGGTGTTTAAAGCTGGGTTTACGTTCGCACATCACAATTACTACATCATT
>Ga0222653_1001682_pt1 | contig 10491 bp, 11 predicted proteins | sample AntAcemetagen419_FD_179856 | JGI IMG/M metagenome (GOLD analysis project Ga0222653, IMG submission 179856) | Saline water microbial communities from Ace Lake, Antarctica - #419 | ecosystem: Environmental > Aquatic > Non-marine Saline and Alkaline > Saline | place: Antarctica: Ace Lake...
AAAGCTATTTGAGCGATTAGGCTATCATCAACGAATCAGTCAAAAGGGCACGCGTGAATGGATGGATGCTTATCGCGCTACTCTGAAGGCTAAGTATCCGAGGTTTTAGCCTACTTAACTCGGCAGCTACTATGTAAGGGCATCACAATTAACCTTCATCAACAGGCCGCCGCCCTACTCAGGCCACAAATCAAAATCAAATGACAGCTAAAGAAATTCAAGAAGACCTTAGCGCACGCGTGCAGCGTAAACGCCAACGCCGTGCAGCTACTCCGCAAGCCATAGCCAAGGCAGAACCCAAGCAGGTGATCTTGCCGGAGTTTGACACCGCACTCGGCGAAATCAAAGTCGGCTCAAAATTTTGGCCGCTTGAGATTCTAGAGAATTTCAAGCGCTCAAAGACTATCAAGATCATGGACGAAATTAAATTGAGCATTCGCCTTGGGGAAGGTGCAGAGCATGGCTTTAAATCAGCCATAAAGATGCTGGAGACGAGCGAATTCCCTCCGCTCGCTGAAGTGCAACGCCTCCGCACAACCGAGGACAACCGTGTCGAGGTGACTTTGAAACGTTCACATAACACTTCCATTCTCCGCTTGTCAAAAATGGCTGAGCTTTACTGCCTGCCAGATTTTGAAGCCGAGGTGCGACGATATCAAAGGTTAGCAGACAACGAGGTAAGGAAACGCGAAAGGGCTCAGGACGCGATTGAACAGGAAAAAGCGACCGAGTTGCGAGACGCGAAAGCAGTCATCGCGGCCGACGCGGCTTTGAATCCAGCGATTCGACAAGCTCGTGCTCGCATGGCGAATTACTCTGCGAAGATCAAAGCAGCGGCCGAGATCGTGAATCGAGCGGCAAAGTAAATTTTTCATTGGTCTACGCGTGGTTAAGCCTCCGTCACTCCTCACAGGGCGGGGGCTTTTTCGTGGGCACCGTGGGCACTTTCTGGGCACTGCGTTTTCTGACTAATCCAAAACGTTAGCATAAAAAAGCCCTTACTCGTTATGAATAAGGACTTTATAAAGTGGAGGCGCGGGTCGGAATCGAACCGACGATAGGGGATTTGCAGTCCCCGGCCTTACCACTTGGCGACCGCGCCATTAAAATCGATGATTTGAAGTAGATGAACTTAGATTCTGAACTCAAGTGAAATTTATCAGAAATTTGCTTAATTCATGAGATAGGGCAGCCCAAAGAGCAGAAACAGGAAGAATAAGGTGCCGAGGGCAAATAGAACAAAGCAGCCGGTCTTAGCTTTCAGGACGTCGTCCCCACTAGGTGCTTTGTATGAGCTGAACCAGTGCTCTGCTTCGTCGTTGGCTTCATGCTCAGGTGGTTCGGCCTCAACTTTTGGCGCGACCCCTAGAGCTTCAGTAGCATCTGTAGCCTCTGGAGTGTCCCGAGTGGGCTCTTTTCCGTCTACCGCATTGTCATCGCTTCCATCAGTATCAGTTGGTATGTCACCAATCTGCTGATCGAGCCATTTCAGGTGCTTTCGGATCAGCTCGCGCTGGGCACGTAATTCTGCAAGCAACTTGTTATCTTCCATAAAAAAATCCCGCTCCTATGAGGAGGCGGGATTTTGAAAGTTTTGTCGAACGAAAACGCTCTAGCGATATCGTTTGATTAAGTGCGGCTGGTTAAGCAGCAACTGTTTCGACGACGTTGATCTTACGATGCAACTTGTCGAAAGCGACATGACCGTCCTTCAGTGCGAAGATGGTGTGGTCGCGGCCAATGCCGACGTTTGCTCCGGGGTGGTAGCGTGTGCCGCGTTGACGCAGAATAATGTTACCTGCGACGACTGCCTCGCCGCCAAACTTTTTCACGCCGAGGCGCTTTGCGTTACTGTCGCGTCCGTTGCGGGAAGTTCCCTGTCCTTTTTTATGTGACATATTTTGAAGTCTCCTGAGTTTAAATTAATTTTTAGATTAATATAATTAACCGTTGATTGATTCGATCTTGATCACGGAAAGATGTTGGCGATGGCCGCGGCGTTTCTTGTAGCCTTGGCGACGCTTCTTTTTAAAGACGACAACCTTCTTGTCCTTCTTGTTTTCGAGGATAGTCACCTTGACGCTGGCTCCTTCAATGAGGGGGCTGCCGAAGCGTGCATCCGCACCTTCGCCGATCATGAGGACTTCGTCAATATCAACGGAGTCACCAGCTGCTGTGCCAGGGAATGAGTTGACCTTGAGGACATCGCCTTCGGTTACTGTGAATTGACGACCTTGTGTTTTAATAGTGGCTTTCATTGGAAAAACGGGAGAGCAAAGCGTCTCAAGCGGCATAATCAAGGAGTTTTTTCACCTATTTCGAGGTTTTCTTTTAGTGGCTCGGTAATCGAAGGCAGCTTCGGCGACCAGAGTCAGGTATGTAATTGTGATAATGACCCCGGAAATGTTGATTTATTTCTCCTAAATTAGTTTTGGATAATAGCATTATTAATTTCTTGGTCATTGACGAAGAGCCAGCGACTTAACATCTTTTAAATTGTGATATTAATTTTCACCGAACCGCAGGCAATCGCTTGTGACTAACCTAAATGATACAAATATTATGGCAGAAGAAGCAAAAGGACTCAGTAAACCCGTCACTCTAAAATCTGAACTAGCGAGTTTCCTTGGCGAATCAGCGCTCCCTAGAACTGAAATAACAAAGAAGCTTTGGGATTATATTAAGGAGAACAAACTCCAAACAAAGACCGAAAACGGCTCAGCCGAAGGTGCAGGTAAGTATATCGTCGCTGACGCTAAACTACTTTCTATCTTCCGTAACACACACTCGACCAGTAAGTCAGGCAAAGTCACTGACCTGCGGAACATGAGCGAAGGACAGACTATCAATATGATGCAGATGGCGGCCGTAGTGGGTGCTAATGTAGAATAAGCGATAAGCTACAGCATTTTTATACAAGAGGATACAGCTATGTGCTGTATCCTCTTTTTTTGGCTATTAAATGATCTCCTGGATTTGTTTGAGTTGGGTGATCTCAGCGTCAGGCACCAGTTTTGCGCAGTGCGGGTGGCAGTCGCGGCGGCGCAGGGAGAGCCGGTCGCCGGCAAATAGAGCGGTTTTAAAACCGAGAGCCTGTGCCGGCCAAATGTCGTTACGCATATCGTTACCGATGTAGAGGCACTGCTCCGGGCGGAGTTTATGGTGCTTTCCCAAACGTTCAGCGGCAAGTTGATAGAGGCGCTGTGAAGGTTTGCCTTCCAGTTCGGCGTAAGACCAGACGTTGCAGTCTGAGCAAAAACCGAGTTCGTCGATACTTTGTCCTAGAAAAGCGTCAAAGAGTAGTGGTGTGTAAAACTGGGCATTGGAAATAATGCTGAGCACGAGCCCGCGCTCCCGCAGTTCGGTAAGCACTTCGCCGAGTCCGGGCATGGGTTGGGTCGGATTCACGCGGGTCTCGTAGTCGATGACGAGGGTATCGATATCAATTTCGGCGTCTGTCTCAATTAAACCAGTGGTGGCGAGTTCGGTGATTAAGTCCGACCAGACGGAGCCGATCTCGACTTCCGGGTATTCAATACCTCTGGCTCTGCGCCGGCTCTGGTGCTTGTGGATGAGTTCGTGGAGTGCCTTGTCGGTGCGGATTTTCCGGGCGGCCTTCGTCATGTGGATGCCGTTGTCTTCGAGCACGGCACGAATGGCTTCGTCGCGGTTTTCTTCCGTTGCCAAGCTGATGTCGCCCACGCCGGAGCTGAACAGGGTTCCATAGACGTCGAAGACGACGGCGCGAATGTTGTCGAGCTTTGTCAGCTTAGGAGAGGCATCGGCGGGGAGTTCCACCGGTCCGGTTTGACGACGGTCGGTGATGAGGGAAAGCCATTTGGATTGGTTCATGTTCTAAGGAGGCGAAAGCGTTCAGGTTGAAGAAAGCCGTCGAGAACTTCTGTTGGATCGGTATATTGGGTGGTTGCAGCTCTATCCGAGTTGCAGATGGATTTGTAAATCTCTGTCAGGTTCTCCGCGTATTGGGCTTGGCTGTATAAGATGCCGATTCGCTCGGCATTTGCCCTGATCGATGTATCGCTCTCCGCAGCTTTCAAAGTAGGCAGGGCCGATGACGCTTGCGGATCTTCGATAACACGCTCGATGACTGTTTCTTGAAGGCTTTCGTTGAGCCCGGCAAAATCGATATGTCCGGGCTTTGGAGTAATGGCGGCAAGCGCTCTCTCGACTGCATTGTCGGGTAGGAGGCGTTCGTAGGCGGTGTAAGCTGCGCTTAACCCCTCGTGTAGGGCAGATCTGAGCGTGTCCATTTGGATCCATTCAGACGGTATAGGTAGACTATCATAAAGGCCGTTCAGCTCAATCGCATTGGCGGTGAAATCTGCCGTGATATCGGGCAGATTGCGGCCGATGATTGCTTTTCCGAATAGCCAGGGTTCCAGGTAGGCGAGGCCGAAACCTTCAGCGATGCTGGTGCTGAGAATGGCATGAGCCGACTCCATAATCGTTTCGAAAGACCAATCATACTGCTCGCCGATGCCGAAGTGGACGGGCAGCTTGTGCTGTTTGGCAAAGCTTTGCCAGCGCTCGTAGGCCGCAGAGTAGTTTTGATTCGTAGGGCCGAGAGTGGTGGCGAAGGCATCGCCGTCTTTAGCGAGTGCCGACCAAAGTAACATTTCGCCAAAGTTTTTGCGGCGCACGGCACGCACGGGGTAAAGGAAGAGTCTCTCGGCTCCGAGAGTTTCTAATAGCTGCTTGGGCTCCGCAGATTGTTTTGGTGTTTTTACTTCCACCGGATTTGCCAATAGGTGCAGCCTTTCCTGTGCGAATCCAGCTTGCGTTAAAATGTCATGATCACGCGCGTTCAGCACTCCGTAGTGAACGCTGCCCATGTCGGGATAAAGGGCGGAGGCGTAGGTAGGCCTCTCTTGATTGATTCGGTAGTTCTGCGGGCGTCCGTCCTCAGCAAAATCATGCATATGAAGAAGGATGGATGCCCCGGATTCAGCGAGCGATGACACCACGCCCGGCATCGCGCAGTTTTTGCCGAGAGAGTGGTTATGGATATGCCAAATGTCCGGATCGCCGCCGAGGGCTTCTTTGGCGGCGGCACGGATGCGCTCAAGCAGTTCGTGGCATTCCGGCGTCCCTGATTGAGCATTTGAATATTGCAGGCCTTCGACTACACGTGCGCAGATCGCGGTATCGAAGCTATTCGGGACTTCACCAGCGAGGACGACGCATTTGTGCGGACCTGCTAAAGTTTTGAATCCATCCAGGGTGGATTCAATGACCCGCGTCACTCCGCCACGTTTCAAGTGGTAGTGAACGATAGCGACGCGTAGTGGAGGTGGATTATTTGACAAGAGACCAGTAGGTTGGATCGGGCGATTCAGAGTCAATGACTGAATGCATCATCCTAAGGAAACCGACGCACTGTGCCCCGCCACATTGCCGGTGGCGAAACAGCCTTGAATCAGGAAACCACCTGTCGGTGCTTCCCAGTCGATCATTTCGCCGGCGCAATACACGCCCGGTAGGTTTTTCAGCATCAACGTGTCGTCAAGCTCGGTCCAAGCGACACCGCCGGCACTCGAAATTGCCTCGTCAATGGGGCGTGTTTGAGTCAGTGCAATGCGGCAGCATTTCGCGGCTTTGGCCAGCGCTGCTGCGTTATCAAATTCACCATGAAATTGACGAATGATTGCGCAAGCTGCCTCGTTCAGTTTCCAGCGCAACCCAGCTTCTTTATAAAAATCACGACGAGCAGATTCCATCTTGGCGACCAATCTTTCCTCGGTAAACGTTGGCTTAAAATCAATCTCGATAGTTGGTGAGTCCATGCCGCGCAGCACTGGTCCAAGCGAATAAAGTGGGGTGCCCTCGAAGCCGTAACGCGTCACGACCAGCTCGCCGGTCAGTTGCACGCCGTTTGCGCTGACGTGTAGGTTCTGCAGTGGTTGTCCTTCTGCCTGTTCTAAAGTATCAGTTGTCCATGCACACTCCCAACCGCAATTCGCAGACTGAAATGGAACGATCTCGATAGCGTGTTTTTTCAGTATCGAAGCCCACGTGCCGGTCGAGCCTGTTTGCGGCCAGGACGCGCCGCCCATGGCAAGAATGACTGCGTCGAAGCTTTCGCGCACCGCGAGACCCTCATTAAGGAACTCAAGTTCCACACCGTCATTCTCCAGCTTCAGATTCGTCCACTCGTGCTTCATGCGAAAGGTCACGCCGAGTTCTCTTAAGCGCAGCACCCATCGGCGTAGCAGTGGAGCTGCTTTCTTGGAAAGTGGAAACACCTTGCCACTGGATGCGGCAAAGGTCTCTACGCCGAGTTCCGATGCCCAGTCGATGAGATGGGAATTGTCAAAGCTCTGAAGATAGCTACGCCAGCGCTCGACCGGGAAGCTCTGCCCAGAGTATTGCGCGAGGAATTCTTCAGTCTCAGCCGTGTTGGTTAAATTGAGCCCGCTCTTGCCAGCGACGAGGAACTTTCGTCCCACGGAGGGTTTGGCATCAAATAAAGTGACCGAGGCCCCCTTAATAGCAGCTACTTCAGCTGCGCGCAGGCCAGATGGGCCGCCGCCGATGATGGCGATGTTCTGGTAGGAATCAGTCATGGTGTAGCGGTTTGCAGAGGTGGACCGAAGCGGAAGCGCTTCCTCCTTCGCCAAGGCTACGGCGGACAGGTCGGCTACGGGGCGTGGAGTGTAGCCGAACGCCTTCGCGTTTGGAGGAGGTGCATGGGATGTAGCCGAACGCCTTCGCGTTTGGACGGTGGTGGATCGGTTTGCGGGCGTGAACCAAAGCGATAAGCGCTTCGGCTACGGGCGTGGAGTGTAGCCGAACGCCTTCGCGTTTGGAGGAGGTGCAATTCATTGAGAGGGCTCCTTGTCTAGCAGCTTCCAAAAACGGTCGTTGAAATTAGCATCCCTGCGGTCGAGGTCGGGGTAACCGGGCAGGAGTGCCCCCAGATAAGTATAGTCCTGCCACTTTTGCACGAGTCCCGCTCTTACTGGATTGGCTAAAATGTATTCGATTGTATCCGCGTAAATACCTGACTGACGCTCATCTTCGCGAACTACGTGATCATGCCCCTGCTGTTGCCAGAGAATCGGATCAATGTGTTTACCGAAATACTTCCTGAGAAATGAAGTGGCTTTAAGCTGATCGCTGCTTTCCTGTAATCCAATCGACAGGAGGTGAATGTGATCGGGCATGATACAGTAAAGCGGAACGGCCAACTGATATCGATGGCAGGTGTGCAGTAGTATTTCCCGAAAGCAGAAATGAAGCGCAGGGTTTAATTTGAACTTCTTTCGGCAATCGGTGGTATGCGTCCAGAACACGTAAGCATGTCCACGATATTGTGCTGAATTGAGACGGGGAAGCTTTCCTTTCATGCAGTAAGCGTAAAGACGATTACAGCCAATGGAAAGTTAAAGTGCGTGGATGGAGGGTAGCCGAACGCCTTCCTCCTACGCTGAAGCTACGGCGGACAGGTCGCGTTTGGACGGTGGTGGAGCGGTTTGCGGGCGTGGACCGAAGCGATAAGCGCTTCGGCTACGGGGCGTAGAGTGTAGCCGAACGCCTTCGCGTTTGGATGTTGGTGGATTGGTTTGCGGACGTGAACCAAAGCGATAAGCGCTTCGGCTACGGGCGTGGAGTGTAGCCGAACGCCTTCGCGTTTGGACGGTGGTGGAGCGGTTTGCGGGCGTGAACCGAAGCGATAAGCGCTTCGGCTACGGGCGTGGAATGTAGCCGAACGCCTTCGCGTTTGGACGGTGGTGGATTGGTTTGCGGGCGTGAACCAAAGCGATAAGCGCTTCGGCTACAGGCGTGGAAGCGGTTAAACGCTATGGATCGCGTTTCCGTCCACAGCGAGTGCGGCTTCTTTTACGGCCTCACTCATCGTTGGGTGAGCGTGGATGGTGCGGCCGAGATCCTCGGCACTACCACCGTATTCCATGTGGGCGACGGCGGAGGCGATCATCTCAGAACTGCCTTTCCCTATGATTTGCACGCCAAGTAAGCGGTCGGTTTTCTTATCTGCGAGGACTTTGACGAATCCATCGGTGCCGTCTGATGCGATGGCACGGCCGTTGGCGATAAAGTTAAACTTCCCAGCCTTTGTTTCTATACCTTGCTCCTTGGCCTCGGCCTGAGTGATGCCGACGCTGGAGATTTCCGGTTCAGTATAGATGACATTTGGAATGACATCGTAGTTCACATGCCCGGCCTGACCGGCGATGAGCTCGACGCAGGCGACGCCTTCTTCTTCAGCCTTGTGCGCAAGCATGGGGCCAGGGATGACATCGCCGATGGCGTAAATGCCGTCAGCACTTGTCTTATAGTGTGCGTCCACTGGGATGCGGCCTTTGTCGTCAGTTTCGATGCCCGCGGCTTCGAGACCGAGACTATTTGTGTAAGGCTTACGGCCAACGGAAACGAGCACCTTGTCGCATTCAAATTCGACGTTCTCGCCCTTTTTATTCTCAGCGGTGAGGATGTGTTTTCCGGCTTCTTTCTTGAGGCCAGTTACCTTTGTGCTGAGGTGGAAATTCATACCCTGTTTCTTGAAGAGACGCTCAGCCATCTTGGAAACATCTTTATCAAAAGTCGGAGCGATGACCGGGAGGAATTCGACAACATCGACCTGTGCGCCCAAGCGCGACCAGACGGAGCCGAGCTCTAGGCCAATGGCACCCGCACCGACGACGACCATTTTTTTCGGCACCTTATCGAAGGCAATGGCTTCCGTGCTACTAACAACAGTCTCACCATCGAAAGGAAGGAAGGGGAGCTCAATACTGGCGGAGCCGGTCGCGATGATGATGTGCTTCGCTTCCAGAGTGGTCTCGTTTTTGCCGCCGCGCACGTCGATTTTACCTTCACCTTTGAGCGTGCCGAGTCCGTTAAAAACGGAAACTTTGTTGGCCTTCATGAGTTGCGCGACACCCCCGCAGAGTTGGCTGACGGTCTTATCCTTCTTCGCCATCAACTTCTCGATGCTGATCGAAAGATTCGTCAGGTCGATGCCATGTGCATCTGCGCCGTGGCCCGCGAAGTGATACATCTCACTGGAGTGCAGCAGCGCCTTACTCGGGATACAGCCCACATTCAGGCAGGTGCCGCCTAGTGTGCTGTCCTTTTCGACAAGGGCAGTTTTGAAGCCGAGTTGTGCAGCTTTGATTGCGGCGACGTAGCCCCCAGGGCCAGAGCCAATGACGGCGATATCAAATGGTTGTTCTTGTGACATAATTAGGTGGGAAGGTGGGAAGGTGGGAAGGTAGGAAAGTGGGAGGTGGGGAGGTAGGAAAGTGGGGTCTTACTTGCCTTCAAACTTTCATACTTTCCCACCTTAATACCCCGTCACGTTTATTGCTTGGTTAGATGCCAAATAATAAACGTGCCGGATCTTCGATGGCTTCTTTGACCTTCACGAGGAAGGTGACGGCTTCTTTGCCGTCGATCAGACGGTGGTCGTAGCTGAGGGCCAGATACATCATGGGGCGGGCCACAATTTCACCGTCGATGACCATGGCGCGCTGCTGGATATTGTGCAGGCCTAGGATGGCAGGTTGCGGATAATTGATGATCGGCGTGCTCAGCATCGAGCCATAGATGCCGCCGTTTGAAATCGTGAAAACGCCGCCCTGTAAGTCAGACATTTGAATCTTTCCATCGCGCGCCGCTTTGGCGTAGCCGATGATATCTTTCTCGATTTGGGCAAAGTCCTTCTGGTCGCAATCCCGAACCACTGGCACCATCAGGCCCTTGTCCGTGCCGACGGCCACGCCGACATCGTAGTAGTGCTGGCTGACGACTTCGTTACCCTCGATGCGGGCATTCACTTCCGGCACCGCCTGAAGTGCGTGAGTGACCGCCTTGGTGAAGAACGACATGAAGCCGAGCTTGATGCCGTGACGCTCGACGAAATCTTCCTGATGCGACTTGCGGAGCTTCATGATCGCGCTCATGTCCACTTCGTTGAAAGTCGTGAGCATGGCGGCCTGCTGCGTGGCATTCACGAGGTGCTCAGCAATCTTCTTGCGGAGCGGAGTCATCTTCTTGCGAGACTCACGGCCCTCTGGTGACGGGGCAGCAGCTGGTGCGACTTTTTGGGCCGGAGCTGATTTGGCTTCTGACTTCTGGCTGCTGTCTTCTGATTCCTTCGAAAGTATATCGTGCTTAGTCACGCGGCCATCTTTGCCGCTGCCAGCGATTTGGGTGACGTCGGCATTGGTTTCCGCGGCGGCCTTGCGAGCAGCGGGGGAGAGGGTGGCTTCCGGGTCGACTTTAGATTTTGGTGCAGAGGCAGCAGGCTCTGAAGCAGTTTCACTCTCCGACTCTTCTGAAGTAGCACTTTCGCTTTCACTCTCACTCTCTGAATTGTCAGAGCTGCCTGCGGCAGATTCGTCAATCTCAGCAACGACTTGGCCAATCTCGACTTCTTCATCGGCCTCAACTGTAATCGTAATGACGCCTGAGACTTCTGCGTTGGCTTCCGAGGTGATTTTGACGAAT
>Ga0222653_1001691_pt1 | contig 10426 bp, 9 predicted proteins | sample AntAcemetagen419_FD_179856 | JGI IMG/M metagenome (GOLD analysis project Ga0222653, IMG submission 179856) | Saline water microbial communities from Ace Lake, Antarctica - #419 | ecosystem: Environmental > Aquatic > Non-marine Saline and Alkaline > Saline | place: Antarctica: Ace Lake | collected...
CATCTGTCGGGTGGCGCGGTGTGGCTCACACCGCATCTGTTAGGTGGCGCGGTGTGGCTCACACCGCATCTATTGGGTGGCGCGGTGTGGCTCACACCGCATCTGTCGGGTGGCGCGGTGTGGCGCACACCGCATCTGTTGGGTGGCGCGGTGGGCGCTACCTTGCTGTGTGAGCCACACAGCGCTACCTTGCTGTGTGAGCCACACAGCGCTACCTTGCTGTGTGAGCCACACAGCGCTACCTTGCTGTGTGAGCCACACAGCGCTACCTTGCCTGTGTGAGCCACACAGCGCTACCTTGCTGTGTGAGCCACACAGCGCTACCTTGCCTGTGTGGGCCACACAGCGCTACCTTGCTGTGTGGGCCACACAGCGCTACCTTGCCTGTGTGGGCCACACAGCGCTACCTTGCCTGTGTGAGCCACACAGCGCTACCTTGCCTGTGTTATTCTTTTGGCTGCCAGGGGCTTAGGACTTCGTCGGCGATCTTGCGGGCTAGGTCGCGGGTGAGTCGGGGCATGGCTTGGTGCTCGGATTGGAGCAAGTCCTGTGTGTTGGCGGCGGCGGCGTTGGCGTAGGGGTTGCTGACGTAGGCGTTGGAGCTTTCTTGTAGGACGCGCTCTTGGAAGTGGTAGTCGCCTTTGTTTTGGTCGAAGAGGGAGACTTGAGCCACGAGGGTGAGATCAAAGTCGCTGGCGACTTCGGTATCGTTGCTGTCGAAGGCGGCGGCGCTGCGGTCGTATTCGGTGAGCTTGACGAGTAGCACGGCGTCGGCTGCTTCGGCGCTGGTGACGAGCTTTGTGCGGCCGTCGCGGATGAAGGCATCGCGCAACTGGGCGCTGAGTAAGGCCTGTGCTTGCGGGGCGAAGCTATCGTTGCTGACGGGCTGCATGTAGATCGAATCGAAAGGGAGCTCGGCGGGGCTGCCAAGTTGATACGATTTACAGCCGCTGAGCATGCTGGCTGTGAAGAGCACTAACGCAGTTGAAATTAAGCAGTTTAGGAACTGTGAATTTGAAAGTGCCTTCATAGAAATTAATAGAGGATCGAGGTGGTAGCGATTTTGCAGCGAGGTGGCAGCGAATTAATTCGTCAGGATATTGCGCAGTAAGCTGGCTCCGGAGGTAGGTTTGACGCCAGCTTCGATATCTTCGATGCGCTGACGGGCTTCGGCGGCGGCTTCTGAATCAGGGGCGATGGTGATGGTTTCGTTATAGAAGACGAGCGCGGCGGTATTGTTGGAGCGGTAGTAATAAAAGAAATCGCCGAGGTTGAGGCGGCTGCGGGCGAGGAGGTCTTCCATGGAGTCGAGGTTACTCTCGACCTCGCCGAGGTATTGGCTCTGGGGGAAGAGGATGAGGAAGTCTTCGTAGTAGCTGATGGCTTGGCGGGTGGAGCCTTGGTCATACTCGGCACCCTTGACGAGGTTGGAGTAGGTCTGCGCCATATTGTAATAGGCGTCGGGCGCGAGCATGCTTTGCGGGTAGTAGTTGATGAGGCGGTCGAGGGCGTCGATGGCTTGTTCGGGCTTTTTTTCTAGTTCGGAGACGATGGCGATATTCATCAGCGCGAGGGGGGCGTAATCGCTGTAGGGGGCGTTGCGGACGATTTGCTCAAACTGGAGGGCGGCCATATTGTACTGCTTAAAGCCGGGGATGACCCAGAGGATGCGCCCGCGCGCGCCCTCCATCAGCGCGGTGGCGCAGTCAAATTGTCTTCCGATAACTTGATCGAAGTCCTCGTAGTCGGGGTGCTGGTTGATGACGTCTTGAAAAGACCTAAAGGCCTTCACCCAGTTGCCTTTGGCCATGAAAATCTGGCCGCGTAGAAAGCGTGCTTCGGCGGTCGCGCTGGCGTTGGGGTAGTCCTTGATGATCTTCTTAAAGGTGCGGTTGGCGGAGCCTCGGCTGCCAGCCAGTAGTTTAGCCTTGCCGGTTTCGAGCATGGTGGCGGCCTCGGCCTCTTGGGCGGCGCTGGCGATGTTGAGCGCGACGATGTCTTCCTCATCGCCATCGAACCACTTGAATGGGTTCAAGCTGAGCTGCGCATGCAGCGAGGAGGCTAGCAGGAGCCAGAATACAAGAATGGTGGTGAGTGTGCGTTGCATAGTAGTGATTGTGTCTTTATTGACTTATTGCCATTTGATCAGGGAGGCGCCCCAGGTCAAGCCTGCCCCGAAAGCAACGAGCAGGATTAAATCACCGGATTGGATGCGGCCTTGGCGCAAGGCTTCGTCGAGTGCGATGCCGACAGAAGCGCCAGAGGTGTTGCCGAAGCGGTCGAGGTTGTTGTGGAATTTATCCATCGGCAGCTTCATGCGCTTGGCGAGGCTATCGATGATGCGCATGTTGGCCTGATGGGGGATGAGCAGGTCGACTTGGTCGGCGTGGTAGCCGTGGCGCTCGAGGATGTCGCCGCTGACTTGGCCCATGACGCGCACGGCTTGCTTGAAGATCTCTTTGCCATTCATGCGGATAAAATGCTGGCGGGCGTCGACTGTTTCGTGGCTGGCGGGGTTGGCGGAGCCGCCAGCGCTCTGGTAGAGTAGGCTGGGGTCGGAGCCGTCGGCTCCGGTGATGCAATCGAGCACGCCGACACCACTCGTCTCGGACGCTTCCAGCACGATGGCGCTGGCACCATCGCCAAACAATACGCAGGTGCTGCGATCTTCAAAGTCGAGGATGGAGCTCATCTTTTCGGCTCCGATGACGAGTGCTTTTTTAAATGCGCCCGAGCGGATGAGATTACTGCCGGTGTTGAGCGCGTAAATGAAGCCGGAGCAGGCAGCCTGAATGTCGAAAGCGGTGATATTGTCCAGCCCTAGCTTACTCTGCACCAGGCAGGCGGTGGAGGGGAAGGGCATGTCGGGCGTCATGGTGGCGACGATGACTAGGTCGATCTCGCTGGGATGGGCACCGGCGGCAGCGAGGGCTTGCTTGGCGGCGGCGGCAGCCATGTCGCTAGTAGTCTCGCCTGTGGCGGCGAAGCGGCGCTCGCTGATGCCGGAGCGAGTGCGAATCCACTCATCGGAAGTGTCGACGATCTTCGCCATGTCATCGTTCGTCACTACCTGATCAGGCAAGTAGGCTCCGGTGCCGGTAATAATGACAGATTGAATAGGCTGAGACATTAATAAATTAAATTTTTGCGAGAATGGACGCTCGGTAAGTGCGGACTGAGCGGACTGAGCCGAGTGTGTCGATTATGATAGGGCGCAAGTTTAGATCAGATCATTAACTTGATTGATATCTGAGCTGATCGAGTCAATCATATCATGCTTCACGACTTCACGAGCGATGCGGAGCGCGTTGGCAATCGCGATGTAGTTTGAGGAGCCGTGTGATTTGAGGATGTTGCCCTTTAAGCCGAGCAGCGGGGCGCCTGCATAGTGATCGGGGCTGAGGCGCACCTTCATATCGCGGAAAGCTGATTTGGAGAGCGCCGCGCCGAGGATGCGTTTAGGGTTACGCAAAAGCTCCTCTTTCATCGTCTCGCCGATGAAGCCGAAGACTGCTTCGCTGGCCTTGAGCACGATGTTGCCGACGAAGCCATCGCAGACGACGACATCGACGTTCCCATCAAATAGTTGCAGGCCTTCGATTGGGCCGACGTAGTTGATCACCTTACCTTTAATTTTCTGTAGATTGGTGTGGGTGGCGTTGATCAGGCTGTTGCCCTTGCCCTCTTCGGTACCAATCGTCAGCAGGGCGACGCGTGGACTTTCGATGCCGAGGGCGGCTTTGGCGTAGTTAGAGCCGAGCACCGCGTTTTGAAGCAAGTTGAGCGCAGTCGATTCAGGATTTGCGCCCACATCGATCAGTACAAAGGGCTTGCGCTTACTCGGTATAATGATGCCAAGCGCGGGGCGATCCACGCCGTCAAGCGGGCGCATACGCAGCGTGCCGCCAGCCATGAGTGCGCCTGTATTACCGCAGCTGACCACTGCATCGGCCTTGCCATCGCGCAATAGCTCAATGGCTTGGGCCATCGAAGAGTCTTTTTTCTTACGCAGCGCTTGAATCGGCTTCTCGTGCATCGCCACGACTTCGCTGGCGTGATGGATATGAATCCGAGCTGGGTCGATCGTGAGCTTGCGCACTTTGAGCAAGCGCTCTAGCAGGCGGCCATTACCGACGAGGGTAAAGTCGCAGTCGAGTTTGAGCTCTTCCGTCGCATACAAAAGCCCACGAATAAATTCCGTGGGCCCGAGATCACTCCCCATTGCGTCGACAGCGATGGTGCATTTACCGCTGGGTGCGCCCATATAGGAAGTCAGAAAGCCTGATGTAATGGATGTGAGGCCGCAGGGATGCTTAGACTTCGATGTCTAGCACTTGACGGCCACGATACATTCCGTTGGCTGGATTGACGTGGTGGGGGCGGTAAAGTGTACCGTCCTGAGCATCTTTGGCCAGTTGTGGAAGAGAGAATTGAACGGCACCGCGGCGCTTACGGCTGCGTTGCTTGGATTGTTTGCGTTTTGGCTGTCCCATGAGAGTGTATTTATCTTAAGTTAAAAATGTGACGAGCTAAGCTCGTTTGGAAGGCGCGGATTAAAGGCTTCCATTTCGCCCCGTCAAGCCCGCAATCGCTCTATTTTGTATGCTTTTTATCGCTGTTTAGTTAATTGCAGCACTGCTTCGACCAGGCGGTTGATGCCCGCCTCGACCTCCAAGATCGTTTTTGCCAACATATAAGCGGGCGTACTGACGACGCGGTTTCCCTGATCCGTAATAATGTCGTCGACCGGGCATTCGAGGTGCTGTGCGCCTTTGCTCTCTAGCACGGCAGCGGTAGCCGCATCGTTGCCGATGGTGAGCAACACTTTTTGCGCGCCCAGTGCTCTAGCCGCCAAAATTGGCGCAATGCATATAAAGCCCTGCGGCTTACCCGTGCTGTGAGCGGCTTGGATGAGATCCACCACCGCCGGATCGACATCGTAATTAGCGCCGTCGAAGGCGTAGCTAGAGAGGTTGTTGGCCACGCCGGAACCACCGACGTAGATGAATGCGTCGAAATCCGTCACTCTGACATTATCAAGAGGTTTTATTTTGCCGCGCGAGATGCGGGCGGCCTCAGCCATCACATTGCGATCCTCGTCTTCCATCTCGACCCCTTTTGCATGGTCGATCACATGCCTCTGGGTAATATCTGGCGCGATGCAGGTAGCGTCAGCGCCCGCTCTAGCCAGCGCTAGCAGCGTCAATACAGATTCTTGGATCTCGGAGCCATCGTAGACGCCACAGCCGGAAAGAATAACAGCAACTTTAGTTTTCATGCGTTAATAAATAGATGTTCAGAGCTCGCCTGCAAATCTAGAAATACAAAATATTTTTGAGGGGTTGCCACCACGGCGATTTTTTGTCCGATTCTCTCGCTTGATGTCATTTTCAGCTAATCCTCCCCCCACCTTCGACCGCCGCTTTCTGATTGATTTGGGCGGTGGCATCGCCTTTCGCGCGGCGGAAAAACTTTTCGAGGCGCACGCCGTCGAGTCGGCTGAGTGGCAGAGCCCCGTGCTCAAGGGCTTGGTCAACGGCGGCGACGGCATTTATACGCCCGAGCTAAATCTGCGCTCCACCGTCTTCGCCGAAAACAGTTGCACCTGCCCCGACGGGCGCAAGCGCAAGGTCTGCGTGCACGCGCTCGCTACCGCACTGCACTTTCGTGCGCTCGAGGAAGAAGCTAAACATGCCAAGGTGGCCGCGGCATTGTCTGCTGATGCCGCACCAAAAGCTGAACCGCCCACACAGCAGCCAGAAAAACCGAAGCTGCCCCGGGTGCGTTCCATTAATCTTGGCGAGGACGGCCTGCCGCTGCGCGTGCTCATCTTTCTCCCGCCCAACCTCGTAGAAGCCGCCGGGCGCGATGCCATCGTGCTCAAGCTCGACGCCGCCGCGGGGCGCGAGATTCTGCCGCTCAACAAGCTCAACCCGCGCCAGAAATACAAAGTCGCCCCCAAGCAAGTCGGCGTGCTCAAGCTCGTCGAGTCTTGGTGCGGCGGTAAGCTCTCTAGCCTGCTCCAGCTCACCGGCGGTCAGTTGCGTAGCTTACTCGATTGCGTGCGGGACGAGCCCATCGTGTATTGGGTCAAAAAGCCCAACGCCCCGATTGAATGGCAAGACGGCGCGCTGCCCGGCGTTTACGAATTTCTCGGCGAGCCCGAAGCAGAGCGCGAAGCCGAGTCCGACCCCAGCGAGTCCGCACCAGAGCCCGTTGCCCTCGACCCCGATCCGCCCCGACGCCAGTTCCGCGCCGACATCAGCCTGCGCGCGAAGTCTAAGCCCAACTTACGTGCCATCGCCGAGGCGAAAGGCCCCAAGCTGTGGGAGACCCGCAAGGCCGATTATCCCATTGCCAGCGAGGCGGCCGCCTCCATGCAGAGCTTTTCTCACAACAGCGTCGTCGTCGATGGCTCCACCCACTACATCGCCATCCGTCTGCCCTCCGGCGACACCGATTCCGTCCAGCCTCTGCGCACTCTTCTAAAGGCCGAAGGCTTCATGCTAGAGCCGAGCAACCGCAAGTGGTGGCTGCGCGACCGCCACAAGACGCTCAACTTCCTAGCGGCACATTGGAAGACGCTGCAAGGTGAATGGCAGGCCGAGTTCACCGAGAACTTTAAGCAAAAATTCGCGCAAGTCGAAATCTCCGCGCTCCAAGTCGACGCCAAAGAAGACGCCGGCACATTCGCCCTCGAAATCAGCCTCAGCCGCGAGACTGATCAAGAAGCTCTACGCCGCTCACTCGCCAGTGGTAAAAACTACGTCGAAGCCGAGAGTGGGGCGATCACCCTGCTCGATAGCAAATCCGTCGCGCAGTTGCACAAGATCGAACGCGCCGTCAGCGGCCAAGCCGACCGCCCCTTCACGCCCACCTTCAATCAGCGTATCGAAACCCAAGACCTCGTCGATGTCGAAGACCTCCTCGACGAACTCTGCGAAGGCTGGCAACCCCCACAAGCCTGGCAGTCCCGCAGCCGCGCACTCAAAGAAGTCGGCTCCCTCGAAGCCGCCCCTGTGCGCCCCGGCTTCGACGCCATCCTACGCACTTATCAACGCATCGGCGTCGCCTGGCTCTGGCACCTCTATCGCCATAAGCTCGGCGGTATCCTCGCCGACGAGATGGGACTCGGTAAAACGCTACAAGCCCTCGCCCTGATCGAGTGTATCCGAAATCAGGATACATCAAAACAGCCAGCCCTCGTCGTCTGCCCCGCCAGTATCGTAGAAAACTGGCAACGCGAAGCCAAGCGTTTTACGCCTAATCTTAAGACCATCAAACACCACGGCCCCAAGCGCGCCAAAGAGCCCGTCAAACTCGAAGAGTGCGACGTCGTCATCACCTCCTACGGCACGCTGCGCCAAGACGCCGAACTACTCGGCACAATGGATTGGTGCGTCGTGATCGGCGACGAGGCTCAGCACATTAAGAACCGGCGTAGTCAAAACGCCAAGACCCTCACCAGCCTCCACGCCGATGGTCGCTTCCTCCTGACCGGCACCCCCGTCGAGAACTCGCTCGACGACCTCACCTCGCTCTTCAGTTTCCTCATGCCTGGCTACTTGCAAAAGCCCGCCGGCAAGCTCTCGCAAGACGACAAAGCCTGGCACACCAAACGCCAGTCCGAACGCGCCGCCGCCTACATTTTGCGCCGCACTAAAAAGGAAGTTGCCCCCGAGCTGCCAGACAAGATCGAAAAGACCTTTTTCTGCGAACTCGGCGCCAAGCAACAACGCTTCTACCATGACACCTTAGAGAAAACTCGCCGCGAGATTTTCAATTTAGAAATGTCGGGTGCGAACAAAGGCCGCGTGCAATTCGCCGCCTTCACCGAGCTGCTGCGTCGATCCCCGCATCATCGATGCCGACTTCCCCGAAAAAGAATCCGCCAAACTCGCCGCTTTCGACGAAGTCCTCGACGAGTGCCTCGATGCCGGCAGCCGCATCTTAGTCTTCTCCAGCTTCGTCACCGCGCTCAAACTACTGGCCGAGCATTTAGAGAAAAAAGGCCACAAATTTAGCTACTTAGACGGGAAAACTAAAAATCGTTTGGCGATCTGCGATCAATTTAACGAAGACGAAAGCATCCCCGTATTTTTAATTTCATTAAAAGCCGGCGGCACAGGCCTCAACCTCACCGGCGCCGACACCGTATTGCATTACGATCCGTGGTGGAACCCCGCCGCCGAAGCCCAAGCCACCGACCGCGCCCACCGCATCGGCCAGACCAAAGTAGTGACCAGTATCAAGCTCATCGCTGCCAACACCGTCGAAGAGAAAGTCCTAGAATTACAGGCCAGAAAAGCCGAGATTTTAAAAGAACTCTTCGAGGAGAGCGAAGCCGCCAACTCCAAGGTCAGCTTGGACGACATTAAGAGTTTGTTGGACTAACCGCAAAAAAGTAGTGGGAGCATCCTGCTCCCGTTGTGCGGCGGTGCAGGCTGCCTTGGAGCTAGAAGCTCCGGCTACGGTTGTGAAAAGTAGTGGGAGCATCCTGCTCCCGTTGTGCAGTAGCCTCGGGCTGCCATGGAGCTAGAAGCTCCGGCTAGTGTGATCATGACTATATATAATCCATTCAGTGCAAATCTGAACGCCACTAAACCAGAACATGGTGGTGAAGCGGAAAGAAACTGCGTCGTCGTGAGACGGGGTGGGAAACAACTGGACGCGAAGAAGCAGTCCCAAATATCAATGAACTCGATTCGGTGTGTGTCAGCGGCGAGCCTGCTAGTTAATGGCGAAGCCTGCGCAAAGCGTGACCTATGCCCGTTACATCCTCTGGCAAATACGGAGCATAGGGTTGGCATGTATGGTTGGAGTGAGAATGCTTCTAAGGATGTGTATGTAAATGGTGAGAGCTGTCTCGATAGGCCGTGGGCGCAAGCTCACACGATACAGCAGTCAGAGCCTCCGTATGAGCTGAGAAGTCTGGTAACTCGGATGGAGCAAAGGGAGGTAGGAAAGTGAATGCTTCAAGCGAAAGAGATCGCGAATCAACCCCCGCGTCAGTTCCAGCAAAAGTGCTGGATAAGCAAGCGGGAGAAAGCCTGTGGCAAACCCACAAGGCCGAACGCGGCGTCTGGAGTGAGAAGATGCTAAGGACCCTCGTGAGAGGGGTTAAAGGCGGCAAGTGGTTCAGTCTGATAGATAAAGTCTACGCAGATCGAACCTTGTCGATAGCTTGGGAAAAGGTGCAGTCCAACGCAGGCGCTTGTGGCGTGGACGGCATCACGGTAGGTCACTTCGATAAAGACAGCGAAGAACGGTTGCTCGCGGTGAAAGAGCACATAAAAGGTGGCTCCTACCAACCCAAGCCAGTGAAACGGGTGCGAATCCCCAAAGCAGGAAGCAAGCAAACGCGCCCTTTGGGCATCCCGACGGTCACTGACCGCGTGGTGCAACAATCCGTGCGCATGGTGCTCGAACCAATTTACGAGCATCGCTTTGCCGAACATAGCTACGGGTTCCGCCCCGGACGCAGTTGCCATGATGCGCTTCGGCGCGTGAGTGGACAACTTGCCGAGGGTTACACCCATGTGGTGGACATCGATATCCAAGGCTACTTCGATACGATCGACCAAGAGCGACTGATGAAGTTACTCAAAGAAGATGTGTCGGATGGAGCCCTGTTAACGATAATCGAACGATTCCTGAAGGCAGGAGTTCTCGAAGATGGAGTTTGGGAGATGAGCGAGACAGGCGTACCGCAAGGCGGTGTTTTCAGTCCTTTATTATCGAACCTATATCTCGATGAACTCGACCATCTGATGGAAACAGACGGCTATGCGATGACTCGCTACGCCGACGACATGGTGATCCTGTGCAAAAGTGCAGACGAAGCCGAACGCGCTCTGGATCGCGTGCGCGAATGGATGGCGAAAGCCAGCTTGAGCCTGCATCCAGAGAAAACTCACACTGTGGACATGACTGAAGCCGAAGCTTGCTTCGACTTCCTCGGTTATCGTTTTAAACGAAACCGGCGTGGGCGAATAATGCCCTTGGTGCGTCCAAAGAGTGAGCAAAAGCTACGTGAGAGTATCCGCCAGAAAACACGGCGGTGCAATCAGCACAGCATGGAAGAAATTATCCGTCGCATCAACCCGACTCTACGCGGGTGGTTTGGCTACTTCAAGCAAGCTCACCGCAGCGAGCATCAAGGGTTGGACGGCTGGATACGAATGCGCCTACGTTCGATCTATCGCAAACGACATCGAAAACGCGGACGTGGTCGCGGAAGCGATCATCAACGCTGGCCAAATCGGCACTTTACCGAGCTTGGACTGTTCAGCCTAGAAGCAGCCCAATGCGAAGCCATCAGCCTCCGTAAAGGAGTAAAACACTAACTGGAGAGCCGGATGCGGGAAATCCGCAAGTCCGGTTCGGAGGGAGGGGTGGGGTTCAATCCCCCATTCCTACCCCTATC
>Ga0222653_1001692_pt1 | contig 10419 bp, 6 predicted proteins | sample AntAcemetagen419_FD_179856 | JGI IMG/M metagenome (GOLD analysis project Ga0222653, IMG submission 179856) | Saline water microbial communities from Ace Lake, Antarctica - #419 | ecosystem: Environmental > Aquatic > Non-marine Saline and Alkaline > Saline | place: Antarctica: Ace Lake | collected...
GCCGCGGACCCAGATCCGGCCCTCGCGGATCGGCGGGAACGACTGCCGGTTCAGGGCCAGCCAGTCGACGTCGGGCAGCGGCTCGATCACCGTGTCGGGCGGCGGCAGGCCGACGGTCGCCGCCGCCACCGCCAGTGCCGCGATGATCGCCGGCCGCTCCGGCTCGCCCTCGCTCAACCCCTCGATCGACCAGCTGCCGCCGGGGGTATCCTCCATGGCGGTCAAGGCGCTGACATGGGGTTCGAGCGCCGCCGACAGGGCATCGGCGGCGCGCGACGACGCGGTCATGGCGATCCGCCAGAGGGTGGTGGTCATGGGCTGGATTCCCGCATACCCGGCATCACGGCCCGGCTTCAAGGCGTCGACACGAAGGTCTCGACCACCTTCTTGACCCCGGCATGGTCGAACGCGATTTCCAGCTTGTCGCCATCGACGCCCTGGACCGTGCCCATTCCGAATTTCTGGTGGAACACCCGGTCGCCGACGGCGTAGCGGGAGGGTTTGGAGCGGTCGACGGTATAGCCCTGGCCGTCGATCGTCGGCGGGCGGGTGCGGATGGTGCCGCCGCCACGCCGCATATAGCCCGGCCCGCGGCCCGAGACTCCGCCGGCGGAATCCCAGCGGCTGCCGCGCGCGGCACCGGAGGGGGCCGACTGGTCGTCGCGGTCGCCGAAGCTCAGGCCGTCGCGCCGCCTGCCGGAACCACCGGAACCGTAGCCGCCGGTGGCGCCGTACAGGCCGGCCTCGGAGATGATGTCGACATGCTCGCCCGGCAGCTCGGACACGAAGCGCGACGGGATCGCGCTCTGCCACAGCCCGTGCACCCGGCGGTTGGCGGCCGACACGATCTCCACCGACTTGCGGGCCCGGGTCAGCCCGACATAGGCCAGCCGCCGCTCCTCCTCCAGGCCGGCGGCGCCGTTCTCGTCCAGCGCCCGCTGGTTCGGGAACAGGCCCTCCTCCCAGCCGGGCAGGAACACCACGTCGAACTCCAGCCCCTTGGCGGCGTGCAGGGTCATCAGGCTGATCTTGGCCTCGGCCGGGTCGTCGGCGTTCTCCATCACCAGGCTGATATGCTCGAGGAAGCCGCCGAGGGTCTCGTACTCGTCGAGCGCGGTCACCAGTTCCTTGAGGTTCTCAAGCCGCCCGGGCGCCTCCGGCGAGCGGTCCTTCTGCAGGGCGCCGGTATAGCCCGATTCGTCCAGCACCATGCGCACCAGGTCGGGCAACGTCTCGGTCTGGGCCGCCTCGCGCCAGCGCCGGAACGCCTCCATCAGCGCCGTCAGGTTGCGGCGCGCCGCCGAGGTCAGCTCGTCGGTCTGCACCAGCGCGTCGACCGCCCGGGTCAGCGGCAGGCCCTGCGGCCGGGCATAGCCGTGCACCGCCCGCATGGTGGTGTCGCCGATGCCGCGGCGCGGGTTGTTGACGATGCGCTCGAAGGCGAGGTCGTCGTCGGGCTGGTTGATGACCCGCAGATAGGCGACCGCGTCCCGGATCTCCTTGCGCTCGTAGAATCGCGCGCCGCCGACCACCCGGTACGGGACGCCGAGGGTGATCAGCCGTTCCTCGAACTCGCGGGTCTGGAAGCCGGCGCGCACCAGCACCGCCATCTCGTTCAGCGGCGTGCCCTTGCGCTGGAACTCCTCGACCCGGTCGCAGACCACCCGGGCCTCCTCCTCGCCGTCCCACACGCCGCGCACCACGACCTTGTCGCCGTGGTCGCCTTCGGTCCACAGGGTCTTGCCGAGCCGGCCCTCGTTGTTGGCGATCACCCCCGAGGCGGCCGCCAGGATCCGCGAGGTCGACCGGTAGTTCTGCTCCAGCCGGACCACGGTGGCGCCGGGAAAGTCGGTCTCGAACTTCAGGATGTTGCCGACCTCGGCGCCGCGCCAGCCGTAGATCGACTGGTCGTCGTCGCCGACGCAGCAGATGTTCCGGTGGCCCTGGGCCAGCAGCCGCAGCCACAGATACTGGCAGACGTTGGTGTCCTGGTACTCGTCGACCAGCAGGTAGCGGAACCGCTCCTGATACTCCTTCAGGATCTCCGGGCGGGTCTGGAACAGGGTGAGGTTGTGCAGCATCAGATCGCCGAAATCGGCGGCGTTCTGGGTCGTCAGCCGCTCCTGGTACTGCCGGTAGATCTCCTGCAGCCGGCCGCCGGCGATGTCGCCGGCCTCGGCGACGCCGACCTTGTCGGGGCCCTGGCCGCGGTCCTTCCAGCGCTGGATGACCCCCATGACCACGCGCGCCGGCCAGCGCTTGTCGTCGATGTTCTCGGCCTGCAGCACCTGCTTGAGCAGCCGCACCTGGTCGTCGGCGTCGAGGATGGTGAAGTTCGAGCGCAGCCCGACCACCTCGGCGTGGCGCCGCAGGATGCGGGCCGCCAGCGCGTGGAAGGTGCCGAGCCAGATCTGCTCGGCGGCCGGCCCGACGATCCGGGCGACCCGCTCCTTCATCTCGCGCGACGCCTTGTTGGTGAAGGTGACGGCCAGCACGTTCCACGGCCGCGCCTTGCCCATCGCCAGCAGATGCGCCAGCCGGGTGGTCAGCACCCGGGTCTTGCCGGTGCCGGCCCCGGCCAGCACCAGCACCGGCCCGTCGAGCGCCTCGACCGCCATGCGCTGGGCCGGGTTGAGGTTGGCTAGATAGCTGTCGGGACGCGGCGCGCGCACCGGCGGCGCGGCCGGCAGCGCGGCGGGATCGCGGGCGGCGGGATCGCGAGGATCGGGGGCGCGCGGGTCGGAACGAGACGAGAACAGATCGGCCATGCCCCGGATATAGCACGCGTGCGGCGCCGACCCAGGGGCAAAATCGGCTTGGAGGGCCGTGGTGGCTGCGGCGGCAGCGGCGAGATGTTCGTGCGGGGGGTCGAAGGGCCGGTACGGGTGGGAAGCGGTCATTCTGCCTGCTCCAGAAACCAAAACGGTGGAGCCATGACTAATGGTATGAGACATGCTCGGGGTTGCATTCAATGCGGGAAGGATCTCTCATAAACGATGGAATGAGTGACGATCTGATGCGACCGAACAAGAATGTCTTTTGAGACGCACTCCCGGTCACCTCGAAACGTCGGATAAGCCGCAGGACGGAGCGCATTAGAAACGACCGAATGTGATTAGACACTGAAGATGACGCATGTATGAGTTCCTCGACCGCCATGGGTTTCTTGATACAAACGGCTTCCTCGGGCTGAGCGATGAATTGTTGCTGAATGCTACTACCGAACTCTCCGGCGTGTTAATTGAGATCATCTTAATCATGATAGTTATTCAAGGTGTGGTTAGCCATCGTGATTATAGAGCGAAAAAGAAAATAAAGAAATGGACATCGATGTACTTAAGAGAGTTATTGTTTGATTATATATCAGAAAATGAAAGTGCGAAGAAAATAAGTATCACTAGACGGATTGAGTCCGCTATCGAAAATGTCACACCGTTCCTTTCGTACACTGAACAAAGCACGGCGATGCTGTTTCTTCACTGTGTTTCGGATTTTCATTCCGAAAAAGAACGCATTAGCTTCTTAAAGATGTTTGAGGTGTTTCTGGAGTTACAAAAGTATCTTGGGGCGACAAAGACTGAGAATTCAGCGGTAATCGAGCGAGCTGATATACACAATGTACAATCTCATTGACGATCATCACGCGTTGTTTGGGGCAACCGGCGGTCGCATTAAATCGTCCGCTTCGGCTATATTGTTCTTTTGGATGAATTGGCAGTATTATGCAAAGTTTCATAGACTTATAACAATTACAGAAGTATACAAGAATCGATGGCACGGAGAAAATGCATTTGGAACCGGTGACTGGAACCTGATGGACGCAACTTTAGACAGAAATCTCGGGGTTCTAAAATATTTTCAAACAGTAAGTTTTGCCTCACTTACGAAGAATGCTGTAAGCATTTTCCGCTACACGCGTATATCAAAGGATACCTTTTGGTATTGTGGTGGAGGATTCATACCGATACAGGGGGCATGGAAACCCTTAAAGCCACTGATATCTATGCTGGGCAAGCGTTTCCTTGTCTCCATTGGGGACAGAGGGGGTCGATTGGCAGCTCAGATATGGCAGGACGAGAATCTCGTCTTTCAACACTGCGGCCCTATCGCACTTGAAATATATAGGGAGATGCAGAGAATAGAGCTTGATGCGTCAGCGGAAAACCTCGGTGGGATATTTAGTAACATTGATAGTGAGTCCGTCCTTAATAGCCCTGATATTAGACCCCTTTATGCAGAACTGGCTGGTATGGTGGCATCAGGTGTCATGAGCACTGAAGCGGAGGGCCTCTTTAGAGCGGGGCTTGCCGATTTCGTTCTCGCTCCGGTCCTGGGACCGTTCTCGCTCCGAGAGGCCGCGATAGCGACGGTGCTAGGATATGGGCGGTCGCGGCGGCAGGCCTTGATTTCTCCCGAGCGTCACTCCACCTTAGGGCACGCGCTCATCCATCGAGACGCAACGTCAGAGGAGTTGGTTGAGGCCTGCCGGCAGATGGATGTGTTGGCGAAGCCGATCCAGACCCTTCTTCCGACACATGGCGGCTATGAGTCGATGATGCTGGACAGGTGCCACGAGGCTTGGAAGCTCGCAATTCAGATTGCGAAAGTTAGTACTAAGGAATGAGATATCAGCAATGATTGATGCTATTGTCGTTGGGGCTGGACCAGCCGGACTCAACGCGGCGGCTGAAATATCGGGTGGTGGACTGTCGGTACTTCTTGTAGACCGAGAGTACTTTCCGCGACATAAGCCTTGTGGCGGAGGTTTAACGGTTAAAGCTCTTGCGCAACTTCAGGCATCCGCGGGAGATGTTATTTGCAATGTGTCTTCCACTTTGAGAATGGGTATTGCGGGTCGCACAGAGAGACTTTTTCAAAACAATGATCCAATTTGTGGCTTTGTGGTACGAGAACAGTTTGATCTTCAACAATTTGAATCAATAGTCACCACAGATATTGAGTTCGAGAAAATTAAAAAGATCGAAGGGCTAGAGATTGCAACGGACTATGTCAGGCTATTGTTTGATGGTGGGCGTATTGTGGAGGCCAAGTATCTTGTTGGTGCCGATGGTGCGAACGGGGTAATTCGACGGTACGTGACGCCAAAGTCGTGGTTCCATCGTGGATTTGCCGTAGAGGGCAAAGTTAGCTTCAGGCAGGGTGAGCAAAGGCGTTCTCCGGAGTTTATATTTGGCGTGGTGGATCACGGATATGGGTGGATTTTCCCGAAAGAAGATCATTGGAATGTCGGTGTTTATACCTGCAAGGAAGGGGTAAAACTCTCCAAAGCTGAATTGGTCAAGTACGCTTCGCAGCGGTTGGGGCGTTCTGATGTAGATGACATAACGGGCTTCCCTCTGGGATTTGGTGGCGAGAGATACCAGCCTCGTATCCCAAGAGTGCTTTTGGCGGGCGATGCCGCCGGCTTTGCGGAACCCCTGTTGGGCGAAGGCATTCACAACGCGATCAAATCGGGACGCGCTGCGGGCCGTGCTATCAGGCGGGCATTGAAGGGGCGTGTCCCAGCAAATATGCTCTACCATAGGGAGCTAGACGCAATCCGAAGAGATGTAGACCGCTGTGACAGAATTGCCCGGTCATTTTTCTACCCAAACTTGCTTGGACGAGGATTTGGAGCGCTTAAATTTCCCGTGACAGAGACAGCCCTGATGCGGGGGTTTGCTGCCGGAAAGACTTTGTATGAGATTACAAATACATTTTACCTTTCTCCTTTCTACGAGAGAATGGTGCCGGAATCGCTTCGAGATTATTATCAGCGCTCAAGCAACCACCATCACGTCGCGAGTTAAGTCGGCTCATGGCGATCATTCGCGAGTCCAGGATTGTCGACGTGCCAAAGCATGTCGTCTTTGATGTGATTTCTGATGTCTCATCTTATGAGCGTTTTCTTCCGTGGTGCAGCAGATCATACGTGTCTAGGAGCGCAGACGGACGTCTCGTTGGAACGATCCAGATAAGAAGCGGCCCAATCGCTCAGTCATTTTCGAGTTCCCTCTCGGTCATTGCGGGAGAAAAGGTCTCTATGGTCAGCCATGACGGACCGTTTCGCTTTATGAAAGGGGAGTGGCGTGTCCGTGATGTCCCTGGCGGAACACGAGTTTCAATTGAGATAGACTTTCAGATTCGGTCTCCTGTCCTTCAGAGGGTTTTCGACCCGGTGTTCAGAAGTGTTGTTGGTAAGATGATTCAGGCATTCGAACAGCGGGCGAGGCTAAATCATTGTGAGGTTCGGGCGATCGGTCAATAGCTTGAATTCGAAGGATTTTGAGGCATCTCGCTTTTACCGGTATCCAAGGTGGCAGGATCCTACCGCCTCTCAAAAACTCGACCACCTGGAGCCTTCGTGCGCGACGTTTTCGAGATACAGACCGCGGAACTGCTCGCAGGGCTCGAGAGTGATCGTTTACGCTATCAACTTCGATTGGGTGTTGGACGAAAACTCTCTGCATCGTGAGTGTCCGCTCCGGGTCGAAACCGGCCAGTCCGAAGTACTGCGGGATCGGCTCACCCGGACACAGCCCCCATCGCTCACTCCCACCCCCACCACGCCCGGACCGCGCGCCCCATCACCCGGGACAGGTCGTCGCCGGCCAGCCAGGGCAGCTCCTCGGTGAACATCGTCACGCATTGCCGCCAGGAGCACGGCATCTTGGAGATGTCGGTGCCCCAGAACAGCCGGTCGGGGCCGAAGGCGTCGAACGCCTGCCGGAGGTAGGACTGCATCGTCGGGAACGGGTAGGCCTCGCCGGAATAGCCCGGCAGGCCGGTCGCCTTGACCGCGACGTTCGGCAGCCGGGCCAGCTTCAGCAGGTCCGGCATGTGGGTCATCGCCTCGTGGTCCTTGAGGGTGGTGTTGCCGCCCTTGCCGCCGAGGTGGTCGATGGTCAGCCGCAGGCCGGGATGGCGGGCGGCGACCTCGCCCAGCGCCTCGAACGATCCGGTGGCGAGCATGGTGACCGGGATGCCGAAGCGCTCGGCGGCGTCCCAGAACCACGCCAGCTCGCCGGCGTGCAGGCGCCGGCGGTCCTCGCCCGCCAGGAACATGCAGCGCAGGCCGAGCATGCCGGGCCGGTCGCGCCAGCGCTCCATGGCGGCCCGGCCGGCGTCCGGCCGGCCCAGGTCGACGGCGCCGACGATGGCGAAGCGGCCGGGCCAGGTCCGGACGGCATCGGTCGCCAGTTCCACGGCGCCCGGGTCCCAGGACGGCGGGTGGATCACCGCGGCGTCGACGCCGGCTTCGTCCATCATGGCGACGGCCTCGGCCGCGCTGAACGACGTCACCTGCCAATGCGCCATGTTGCTGGGCAGTCCGGTTTCCCAGAGGTGGATTTGGGCGTCGACGATCTGCACTGCGTTTCCTTCAAGCTGTGAACGGCGGGGAAGACACGCCTGGCGCGGCCCGCGCGACGGGCGGGCCTCGGGCGACCGGCAAGGTCGTCGATCATCGCATGGCCGACGCCGATGCCGCCATCGGTGCCGACCCCCGATTTCTTGATGGACCGGCCGACGGGCCGGCGCTCAACATGCGCCGGCATCCCGCGGCCGAGAGCGAAAGAAGACCCCGATGAAAACCCTTCGCGTCAACGACTACGACATGGCCTATCTCGACATCGGGGCCGGCAAGCCGCTGCTGTGCGTGCACGGCTCGCTCAACGATTTCCGCGCCTGGATGGCCGTGCTGAAGCCGTTCTCCGCCGGCCGACGGCTGATCGTTCCGAGCCTGCGCCACTATTTTCCGGAGCATTGGGACGGCCAGGGCGGCAAGTTCACCATGGCCCAGCATGTGGACGACGTCATCGCCTTCATCGAAGCCCTGGGGGTCGGGCCGGTCGACCTGATCGGCCATTCCCGGGGCGGCCATCTGGCGTTCCGGCTGGCGCTGAAGCGACCCGACCTGGTCGACAGGCTGGTGCTCGCCGAACCGGGCGGCGAGCTCGACGAGTCGCTGCTGCCGGAGGGCGGCAACGACGGGCCGCCGGCCGCCGGCTCGCGGGCCCATGTGGCCCAGGCGGCGGAGAAGATCGCGGCCGGCGATCTCGACGGCGGCCTGCGCGCCTTCATCGACGGCATCAACGGACCCGGCTCCTGGGATACCCTCCCGGCGGCCGACCGGCAGATGCGCGAAGACAATGCCTACACCCTTGTTGCCCAGATCGATGAAGGCCGCCTGCCGTTCGCCAGGGCCGAGGCGGAGGCGTTGTCGATGCCGACCCTGTTCGTCGGCGGCGCCGACACCCCGGGAATGCTGCCGGTGGTTCTGAAGGCGTTGGCGGCCCATGTGAAAGACGCCCGGACCGTCATCATTCCAAAGGCCGGCCACAGCATGTTCCGTCAGCAGCCCGCTGCGTTCGCAAGCGTCGTGCTGGCGTTCCTGTCGAGCTGAGGGCCGCGCATCCGGCTATGCCGGGGCGGGATCTGCGGCGCTACGGCGTCTCGCCGTGCTCCTCGGCCCGCAGGTTGACCAGGGCGGTGTTGTAGGCGCGCATCACGTCGCGCTCGTGCAGGCAGCCCATCAGCCGCTCGCCGCCGGCGTCGTCGACCACGCCCAGCAGGCCCTCGTCGACCTCGGCGAACCGGCGGATCGCCTTCTGCAGGTCGTCGGACATCGCCAGCACCGGCGGCGAGCGGCGCGCCAGGTCGGCGGCCGACCGGTCGCCGTCATGGCTGTGGTCGAAGGCGGCGTCGCCGAGCTCGGCCAAGGTGATGGTCCCGACCAGCCGGTCGTCGCCGTCGATCACGAACAGCTCGTTCAGCGGCGCCTGGCGCAGCCGGTCGCGCAGGGTGTCCAGCGAGGCCGCCGTCGGCACCGTGACATGGTCCTGGCGCATCAGGTCGTGGACCTTGAGCGCGCGCAACGCCGCCATGTCGTGGCCGCCCTGCAGGTCGAGGCCGCGACGCTGGAGCTGGTCGGCGAAGAACGACGGGCCGTGCCAACCCCGGGTAATCAACGACGCGACCACCACGGCGATCATCACGGCGATGGTCAGGCGGTAGTCGTTGGTCAGCTCGAAGATGATCAGGATTGTCGAGATCGGTGCGCCCAGCACCGCGCCCGCCACCGCCCCCATGCCGATCATGGTGTAGGCGCCATGCCCGGACGACAGCTCAGGGAACGGGTGGCTGGCGACCACGCCGAAGGCGCCGCCGACCATCGCGCCGATGAACAGCGACGGCGAGAATACCCCGCCGCCGAACCCGGCGCCAAGGCACAGCGCGGTCATCAGGATCTTCAGCACCGCCAGGGTCACCAGCATCTGGAGGCCGTACTGCTCCTTCAGCGCGGTATCCATGGCCTCGTAGCCGACCCCCAGGATCTCCGGGTACCACAGCGCTACCACGCCGACGACGATGCCGGCGGCGGCCGGGTGCAGCCACTGCGGGCCCGGCAGCCGGAACGACGTGCGCTCGACCAGCGCGGTGATCCGCATCAACGCGATCGCCGCGACCGCGCAGACGATGCCCAGCAGCGCGAAGGCCGGGAACTGCAGGAACGAGACGATCTCGTGGTGGCCGAGCTGGAATGCCGGGAAGTCGCCGAACCACATGCGCGACACGATGGTGCCGGTCACCGAGGCGATGACGATCGGCGCGAAGGCCGACAGGGCGTAGTGGCCGATCACCACCTCGAGCGCGAAGAACGCCCCGGCGATCGGCGCGTTGAACGAGGCCGCGACCGCGCTCGCCACCCCGCAGCCGAGCAGGGTGCGCGACTGCGAGCGGGTCAGGTGCAGCGGCCGGCCGACGAAGCTCGCCATCGCCGCGCCCAGGTGCACGGCCGGCCCCTCGCGCCCGACCGAGGCGCCGGACCCGATCGACACCACGCTCATGGCGGCGGCGCCGACCCCCTGGCGGGCCGACATGCGGCCGGCCCGCAGGGCGCTCGCCTCGATCACGTTGGCGACGCCCTGCGGTCGCCCACCCGGCATGAACCAAAGCATGATGAGCCCGACCACCAGGCCGCCGCCGACCGGCGCCAGCAGGATCCGCCAGCGATCGACCTCGCCGGCACCGCTGGCGACCAGCTCGTGCCCGAAGCCGAGGAACAGCCACTGCGCCACCGCGATCGACTCGCGGAACGCGACCGCGCCGGCGGCGGCGGCCAGCCCGACCACCAGCGCAGCGACGCTTATGACGAGCTGGTCGTTGCGGACCAGCCGCTTCAATCCCGCGATGGGGCGGCCGACGAGTGACTTCAGCATAGCGGTCGGGGGCTCCGAACCGACAAGGTAAGCCATTGCAGCCTAACGACTCTTGCCACGGGTTGAAAGCGACCTGTCGGTGACAAGTCAAGTTGTCCGATTTTGTAGCATGTGAGTTGTCCGCTCGTTTGGTTTCCGATCCGGGGGCATGCCCCCGGATCGGGCTGGCCGCTGTGGAGCGGTGTCACGCGGCGTGTTG
>Ga0222653_1001696_pt1 | contig 10386 bp, 17 predicted proteins | sample AntAcemetagen419_FD_179856 | JGI IMG/M metagenome (GOLD analysis project Ga0222653, IMG submission 179856) | Saline water microbial communities from Ace Lake, Antarctica - #419 | ecosystem: Environmental > Aquatic > Non-marine Saline and Alkaline > Saline | place: Antarctica: Ace Lake...
TTGCACTGTACTTGTCGCCAAGTAACACACCGCCAACTCTTCGAGGCTAAAAAGTGAAAGTTGTTTCACTAACTAAGCCAACCTTCAGCAATAGCATTATGAAACATTTTTAGTTTCTGCTCTTGTGGTGCGTTTTGGTAGTCCTCAAAGTGTTGTTTTTTCTCGGTCTCGTCTTTATACTTTTGAACCGTCTCGGCTCTTTGTATCTTTTGAACACATCTTGCAATTTGCATGTGTGGTTCTCCTATTGTTGGTTGATTGTTGATTTGACTTATATAAAAAGTCTCTAAGCCTACTCTGTGTGGATAGGCTTAAAGTCTGTTTATTAATTCAAGATGTTTAAAGGGTCATACTTAACTATAAGCCTGACCTGCTTCTCGTAGTCTCTCTTAGCTGTAAACATTAAATGAAAGTTATATAAAAACCTTCTCAGTGATAATTTAAATTTATACATATTTTTTAATTATTTCTGTAAATGTAATAATAAACGTTATTAATGTGTGCAAACTCCTCGACACTGTCATAACCACTTAGAGAATGCCCTCTGCCGTCCATTCTGGCGTCACGCTTCCACTTGTCCCTGTCAAAGTATTGTTTCACTTGGTCAGTCATCTCCATACAGTCATCAATATAACTTTCTAAATACTCTTCCCACTCTCGGTCTGCCTCTGCGTCCGTGAACACTTTGTATTCTTGGTTGCCATCTTTTGTAGTCTCGTATTCTCTGACATTGTGCCAAACGTCAAAATAACTACCACCGCAAATAACTAACAAGTCTTCAAAATCAGCATTTTTACAGTCGTCAAAGTCTCCGCTATCTCTTAACGTAACCGCTAACGCTTTCATCTTGTCCTCTGGCTCGTGGTCTCCAACTGTTAGAAAACTAAAACCGCCTATTGCGTGTTTACAAAGTTTGTTAGACGTTCTGCTAAACTCATCTTTTTTTAGTGTATTAGTTTGCATTGTGTTAACTCCATGTGTTGATTGTTGATTGACTTGACTTATATAAAAAGTCTCAAAGCCTACTCTGTGCAAATAGGCTTTAAATCTATTTATAATTAATATTTATGAGTTCTTAACTATGTACATTTTACGAACTTTCACGGCTCGGTTTCTATCGTCAAATACAACAGGCTCAATTTTATTTTTAATCATGTTGTTATATTGGTTCTGGTGTTTTTCTAATTCGTGCAAAGCCTGTGTGTAGTTTAGTTTCTCATCTTCAAAGAAATAAAAAGACTTACTCAGGTTTTGCGTATCAACTTTAATTGAATAGGTGTCCATGTGTGTCTCCGTTGTTTGTTTCAGCGTTGCTCCGCCTCGTCAGTGACGTATTAAACGCCATACAAACAAGCTGTCCGTAACATCACGCTAGTGACCGCTTACAGCTTCGGAGGACTTTCCACACACCTTAAAGACTTACTCGCCCAGATAAACCAACTCGCAATGGTTGTGCCTGTGTGTGGCTCATGTTTTTTGTATGTAGATAAAAAACAGTAAAAATAAATAACTATTCTCTCTGTAAACTAAGCATATGTGGATTGCAATAGTTAATTTCACTTTTTTTCATTTTTTTTGTATAAGCTAAATAAGGCTTATTTAGTGTGGTTTATAGGACTTTATAGGATTATAAGTTATTTAATAGGATTTTATGGGAGGAATTAACGCTATAAGTGCATACATTAATATTTATCATTTAAAGTGATACCAATTGGAAAATGAAAACTAAAACTCTTATTTTCTTTAACCTTCTTTATTTTTGTTTTGCTCTTTCTCTTTGTCTCTTTGCCTTTGAGTGTCTTTTGGTATCTTCTCTGGGCTTCTCTTTGTGCTTGTGTTTTCATAGTCTTTCTCTGGTTGTTTGTATTTGCTTGGGTGTTTAAATGTGAATGTCATTGATTATCTCTATTAGGTTAATATTCTAATAGTGCAGGTTTACTCTCTGCGTGTACTCTTTATAGTTATTACTATTAATGATATAATTACTGAGGTGATACCTATAGATAGACCTTAGGTTAACTTTAAGAGATACTTTAAGTAGATACTTAGAGTGTATCTTTTTTATCATACCTTCTAATAGTGCAGGTTTACTATTCATTAACCTTATGACCTTAACCCTGCGTTACCTTCTCAATGCCTCTGTGCGTGGCTCTGTGTGGCTCTGTGAGTGTGTTCCTGTGGTGCATTAGATGAGTTGAAGGATTGCACGGCGTGTGCCTGTGCGTGGTACTTAAAGAGTAACAAGGCGTGTGTCTTTGCGTGGTACTTAAAGAGTAACAAGGCGTGTGTCTTTGCGTGGTACTTAAAGAGCCAATGCAAAAAAACAGACTATCTCTCACACGTACACGAATAAAAAAAGTACACGCCCACACAGCCCCACACAAAGGATATGCAGTCCTTATACATAGAAAAAACCCTTTAAAGCCTCACTTTTGGTAGTTTTTGCACTCGCCCACACGCACCGCACGGGGGAAACTGCCGTCCTGTGTATATCAAATACCCACACAGATTTTCTCTTTAAATATTTGCCATGCGTTCAGACATACGGTTAGCACGATTGGGTGTCTGTTTAGCCCATAGACTATCTAGCATCTCCACACTGGCAGTCTTATAGTCCTCATCTTGTAGAGCTTTAAGCATACCCTTAAACTTAGAGACCCCATAAGCACCCATCTGATAACACATTTCAACCACTATATGTCTAGCAGTGTCGTGGACATTGGGACATAACATAAGGACATCTTCCGCACCTGTCACAGCACGAGCAAAGTCTCTTTCAAAGAGCTTTTCCCACCCTGCCATATCTGTAGGTGTATCTTCGCCTTCTATCATTTTGTGACCATAGCCACCTGTTTCAAAACCTAAAGTATCTTTATAAACTTCCATACGGAAACCTTCTTCTTTTTTAATCTCTTTTTTAGTCTGTTCTAAGTCCATTATATAAACCTTTCTTTAGTCTGTTTTCTTCCAATATTATTTTCCATAAATCTTTCTAATTCTTGGTCTAACAACTCTTCCTTGTGTTGATTGTAAGATAAGGTTTGGTCTCTATCTAACCTATCTGTCCAATATTTAGCACACATGGCTAATGCGTCTATGGCATCATCATGTCTAAGTGAACCTTTGTCTCTAGTAAGCCTTGTCATCTGTCTAAACAACTGATGGTCTGGCTCATTCTTAAAATCTTCTTTAATTAGTAAATCATCTACGACTAACCTATGACTATTCATCAAAGGCTCTAGTGTATCAATTATACGTTTTTCTTTCTGTGTATTATGTCTAACTTCCTCAATCTCACATGGGTGTATCTTTGCCATGATAGGTTTTAACAACTGAGTTGCCATACCATCACCAAAGTTACTCTCAATGACTACATAGTTAACATCATGCTTCTTAGCAATATTTGATAACCTAGCCATAGTTGTATCTGAGTATCCACCTTCAAGACTACCTTGTGCAGTCAGATATAGAACTCCATGAAGCATCTTTAATACTGCATAAGCTGTTTTATCTTCTCCTCTACCTGATGGGTCAATAGACATACATGTACCTTCAAACGGAGTGAACTCTTCAGACATATACATAGGAGCTACAAAGTAATCTCCTTTAAGTCCCACATTGGGAATATCTGGGTCTATAGCTTTCATTTGCTCTGGTGCTGAAGCCCATTGTATCTTTGCAGGTGCTTCTTTCCAAGTTGAACAACCTGAAGCTATTATTAAATCGTTTAATTTTAGAGGGTATCTATTTGCATCAGACAATGAAGTGTCCAACATAAATTGTAAATTAAAACCTGAACGACCATACGAAGCTAATCGTTCCATCAAATCTGTAGCATCAAATCTTTTAGGGTCTGTAGGCTCACCTTCAACACCTTTAATAATACTCGCTAACTTATCTCCATAAGAGATTGTCTGAGTTTTATTAGGTACTAATGCTGTCCAGATTTTTGTCTTAAATCCTCTTTCACCTAATGAGTTGTACAATGACATCTCATTCTGCGGTGTTCCTAAAAATATAGTTCTACCAATTTCAGGTTTAATAATCGCATCAAACTCTTTAACTGTCTCTGACAATCTATCTCTCATAAGCTGAGTTTGGGAGTTATTTGCACTCTCAACGTCATCTGCAATAATAATATCGGCTCTTGAACCTGTCATCTGACCAGAAATACCCATAGACTTAACTGAGGGTGCATGACTGGCTGTAGCAGGTGCAACATCAAAGCTAATCTTTGAATGTCTTTGGTTATCTCTAGGTATTAAGTGTTGTAACATAGGCATCTCTGAGATTAACCTTTGTGTAAACGTACTGAAGTCATCTGCTCTAGTTTTACTTGCAGATACTACTAATATGTTTCTTTGAGGGTTTAGTAGTAACTGGTGACATACGTATGCCGAAGTAATCCAAGATTTACCTACACCTCTGAATGCTTCTATTACAATTCTTTTTTCTTTTGACTGAAGAAAGTCTGCAATGTCATATTGAATGGGTGTTGGCTCTGGTAAGTTTAAATGTTTCCAACATAAAAACAAAAAGTTCTTAAAGTTATTAATTCGTTTATCCATTAGTCCTCTGGGGTATCAAAAGGTACGCTATCTAAAAGGTTAACTTCTTTTTTAGCAATAGGGTCTTTTGAATATTGTTTACATATCTCAAGACAAACTTTCATCTCTGAAGCTGTTAGTTCGTCACCAGATTTTAATTTGTTATAAGAATGAGTTACTAATAATTGAGGTAACTCTTTTATTATTGTTTCTAAATTACTTTGGTCTTCCTTGTCCGTTGTATTTTTTAAAGGTACTTCCTTTGTTTCTTGACTTGACATGTATTCCTTTTCTTTTTTTAGGTTTTTCTCTAGGTACATAGGATTTTGCTGTTTTCATTATTTACTTAGCCTATCCATGTGATTATAAATTCTACCAATTTGTTTATCTATTGACATAATCTCTTCGCTTAACATTCCTAAATGAACCTCAAGTTCTACGATAGTCATTAGTACCCAACTAGAAATTCCTAAAAGAATTGCACCTAATACACCAATAAGCATAGTGTTGCGTTGTCTTTTCATTTAGCAATTTTTCCTTTGTTAATACCTTTTTTAATAACGTATTCTCTAGTTCCGTTTGCATTTACAGAAACTTCTTTTTTAAGATTTTTAAACAAAGCCATTTCTTTCTCTTTATGTTCTTTATTTTTTGTGAACTCTGTTAATTTTTTTATGTCTCTCATGTTTTTTAGATTTTGAATTAGGAAATTTAAACGTCCATAAGTCGTCTACAGTTTTGTTTAATTTTATAAAGATGTTGTCGATACCTCCAAAGAACCTTAATAAAAAGTTGTGCATTATTTTTTAAAGATGCTTGACACTTTAATACCAAATGATGCGGCGACTATTGCTCCGAAGATATAAAATATCTCTGAAGGCATAGCTGATAAAACTTCAGCCCAACGCATAAATCTTTCTGTTTCACCGATTAAAGGAAGTGTTAGTATGACTAAAAACCATATTAAAATTAGTTCGTCTTTTATTCCTGAATTTTGTATTTGTGCTACTTGTACTTCTTTACTAGCTTCTATTTCAGCAATTTGTTTATTGCCTCTTTTTTCTAAATGTGTTGAAAGTGCTTTTGTTGTATGACTGATTAAAGTTTTACCTAATAAACTAAAAAGCATAGCCTATTGCAAACATTAATGCAGACCAGATAACTAAAGATAGTAATTTCTTGTCTGTATTCATGTACCATATTTTAACTTTGTTAAGGTATGTTTTAGGGTTTTCTCCAAATATTATCATACTTTCTCCTGTGTTAATTCTTTGCATTCAAATTTGACTGCAAGTTTTTGTTTGTTAACTAAATCTGTTCCTATATTTTCTACTGCTTGTGATGCTTTAAGGTATCCTTGTTGGATACAATCGTAATGTGTGTCAAACTCTAAAGGTATTACTTTAGGATTGTAACATTGAGGTTGCCCTGCAAATGAACACAAATGCAGTATCAACACGTATTTAAAAATCATTATCTAAAGTTGAAATAACCTATCAGTCCAACTATTAGTGTGCCTATAGTCAATATAACTCTAAGTCCCCCTTTGCCCATAGCAACATCTGTTCTTAAAGATTTAATTTCTTTTCTCATTTCTTCTATAGATTTGAGAATGTTATTCATTCGTTCAGCACAAAGTTTCTCATGGCTTGAAAGCCTAACTCCAGTTGTTTGCTCTGTATACATCTGTACTGGATTAGCTTTTTTTCTAGCCATTATGAAATAAGTATTTCTGTTGGTGCCCAAGCAAGTCTTTCTTCAGTAGGTACACCACTTTCTTGAGATGTAGACCACTTAAATTCTCTATTTCCTGCAGAAGAACCTAAATCAATATAACTATTTGCATTATCTACACCTGCAATTCTAGTGACACCTGTTTTAAAGTTTGTTGTTTTTTGTCCAAAATAAATTGGATAAAATTCTGATAGTCTTTCGCCACTAAATCCTAATTCATCATAAGCTAATTGAAATTGGTCTGTAATTCCTATTCTGTGCCAAGATATGTTTGTTAAGCTACCTACTCCATAACCTCTACTATTAAAATCTACATCTCCAGTATGATAACTTCCATATATGTTATTATCTGGGTGTCCAGAACCAAGTGATGAACCATTTGGTGCCCAACCTACTGTACCTGTAATATATCTAAATGAGAAAGTTCCCATAGCCCATTTAATCCAACCTTCTGTGTTTTGTGATGAAGCATAAGACCTGTAATATCTTCTTCCATTTAAAGTACCCCAACCTTGTACTGTTGTTGCATCTGTTGTAGGTGTAAGTAATTCAAAGAAAGTTGCAGGTGTAAGTTTAACCCAATTCTTGCTTCCTATTCCATTTATAACACAAGCAACTTGTCTTGTAGCACCACCAATATTTTGAACATAATAATTTCCACTTGTTAAACCTAATGTGTCTAATTCATCTGGGTGTTCAACAGCTAAAGCACTTGTAGAACCATCTGGAGTTGGTTGAATAGTAATTGCAAAACTTCTGTCTACTGTAGCACTTTCATTGTCAGTTGCTCTAATATCAAAGTTAATTGTTGTGTCACTTGATACATCAGTTGGGTCGCCAGTAATTGCACCAGAAGATGTATTAAGTGATAATCCTGCACCACCTAAAACATTTGAAGTCGTTTCTGAATAGGTAATAGCACCCCCATCTGGGTCAGTAGCTACTACACTTAAATTGGCACTCACTTTATCTCCAGTATTTCCAAGTGAACCACTTGCTGTAGTCCAAACTGGTGAAGCTGATAACTGCAAACCATCATTAAGTGTTGTTGTTAGTCCAGTTGGATTATTTACTTTAATATCAAATGGTTGTTGTGCTTCATTTGTAGAAGATGGTACTTGTGCAACAAGAGTTGTACTGTTTGTAAATGTTACACTCGTAGAATTAACTGATACTCCTGCACTATCTATAAAAGCTACTGTTGCACCAGATTGAAAATTAACTCCAGTTATAGTTATATTTTGTGGTAAAGGATTAGTGTCAATATCAATGTTTGTTGGTGATATAGAAGTTATTGATGGTGTTCCCTCAATTTTTACAAAATTATTACCATCATAATATTCTGCTAATCCAGTTGTAGAATTAAATCTAATTTGACCAGTAGTAGAACCTCTTTGTGCTGTAGTACCACTAGCAAGTTTAGTACCTTCAGTACCACCATCACTTATATTATTTGGTAGTCTAGCGTTAGGTAGAGTTCCAGAAGTTAAAGCACTTGCATTATCACTTGCAGGTACATTATCTAAACTAGCTGATTTTACATCTCCATTTGCGTCTAGTAAGTCTGCAATGTTTCTTGCTTTAGTCATTAATTTAATTTCCTATAATTTGTTGTTGTGTGAATTTTGTAGGCTAGATATTTCTACCTAGCCAATATATTTTATTATTCTGGTGTGTAACCAGTAAGTGCTGTTGCTTCTGCTTGTGTTAAACCTAAACCTAATAGTTTAGTGTTACCACTTGAAGCATGGTTTGGTAAATTAGAAATTTCAGTTTGAATTTCAGACCAAGTTGGTGCTGTGCCAGAAAACATTACATTTTTTCTTGCATTGTAATCAGCTTCATCACTTGGTGGATTACCTTGATAACCTTGGAAGTTTTCTTTTGCTTGTACTATTTTATCAAATTTTGCCATTTTATTTTTATCCTATGTTGTTATTTCAAATATTGTAAATTGTGATGCAGTTTGTTGTAATCTACCTTCATCACTACTATTTGGATTTATTACTCCTATACCATCACTAGAATTACTGGTGTTATTTTTACCAATATAAACTGTATGAGTTGATGCGTTTAATCCAGTAAATTTCATATTGTAAGCAATACCTCCAGGATGATTAGATACTTCGGTAGGCATTCTCATAATACCTTTGTGAACATCTGCGTTATCTCCTGGGTCAGAAGTTGTATCAATTTGTAGCCAACAACCTGCAGCATCTGATGCAGCTCCCATTTCTGGAACTACTCCAGAAATATAAATATCTGAACTAGCATTTACTTTAGTAAAAGTACCAACTGTAAGCCAAGTTTGATTATTTCCACTAACAGCAGATGTTCTTGTATTATTAGACATAAAATGAACTGCTAAAACTTTTCCACCTACATCTGTTCCCCACTCTGGAGCAGTTGCACCAGAATTAATTTTAAGAACTTGACCTGCTGTACCTTTAGCTAATCTTTGTAATCCACTTCCATCTCTGTAAAGTATATCACCTTGTGTTGTAATTGTTGTTCCAACGTCAGTTCCATCTGTACCATTAGTTCCTGCTGAACTCATTTGTTCCCAGTAAGTACCATTTGATGTTGCGTTGCCTGTTGATGCTAGAATACAAACATAACTAGAACCACCAGATGAAACTACGTCATCTACTGTGTAAGCTGTGCCACCTGCGTATGCACCTCTCCAGTTAAATTTGATAGCACCTAAGTTAATTGTTGCCATATTTGTTATACCTATATTGTTGATATTAAATCGCCATTTGCATCAATGCTAAAGACAAAGCCTGAAGCACTAAATAATACATCATCAAATGTGGCGAAGGTTGCACTTGAGATGTTGTCTACACCTTGATTAGTTGTTGTTATAATCAACTCACCAGATGAATTTTTGTTAAAACCATAAACTTCTGCTGAAGAAGTATTGGCAAATTCTAAAGCTGTTCCACCAGAATTTACTACTAATGCTTTTCCTGCTGTACCTAATGCAGGTACATCATTAGCATCTGTAATACTAAAGTTTGCTAGTGTGAAAGTTCCGTATGCTATTAATTCTAAAGTGTCATTCAATGTAGCTCCCGTTGCTAGGACTACTGAACTTCCTGAAGTTGCAGTTACATCTGTACCTACAACAATCTTAATTCCATTTAAGAAAATATCTACATATCCTGCGTCATACGCAAGTGTATTTCCATTAGCATCTGCACCAGTAAAAGTTGTTTGACCTGCTGTTGCTGTGTAAGAAAATCTATTTGCTGTTCCATTAACTGAAGAACCAGAATTTATCCAACCACCAGATGAGTAGACTTTCATGCTAGAAGAACTTGTATCAAAGTATAAATCTCCAATATCTAAAGCTGAACCATCAGGGTCTAAAGTTGGTGCTGAACTTGATGCACCTAAATATGTGTTAGCGAAACTATTTACTGAGGCTAGGTTTGTAGCTACTGTATTAATAGAAGCTACTGTGCCTGAAGCACCTAAAGCTGTAATCTCTGTATCTAATCCTGCAACAGTATTAATATTAGCTGAATTATTATTTACACCAGTAACATCTGCTGAAATTGTATTTACTCCACTAATATCTGTTCTGATATTATTTAGGTTTGTAATTTCTGTTCCTAATGCACCTAATGTAGAAATTTCTGATGTAACAGCACCTACTGCTGAAATATTATTAGTAGGTGAAATTTGTCCTGCAACTAAATTTACATTGGTAGCATTGGTATCAACATTAGTAACATTAGTTCTAATATTATAGACACCTTGAATTTCTGTATTTATACCTGCAAGTGTGCTTAATCCATTTGTAGTAACTGTGCCATCTTCTAGGTCAGCTAAAGTTTGAATATCTGTTTCGTTGTTAGCAACTGTAGTAACATCTGCATTAATAGTTCCAACAGTATTTACATTAACTATATTATTAGCAACTACCTCTATTTCTGAAGTTGCTTCGTTTAAATCGTCTGCAACTGTTTCAACTTCACTAACTGCTTCAGCTAAATCATTAGCTACAGCAATTACTTTTGTAATATCTGCGGCAACTGTATTTACTGAACCTATGTTAGTAGCAACTAAACCTATATCTGTAGCATCATTTGCAACTGAA
>Ga0222653_1001699_pt1 | contig 10376 bp, 7 predicted proteins | sample AntAcemetagen419_FD_179856 | JGI IMG/M metagenome (GOLD analysis project Ga0222653, IMG submission 179856) | Saline water microbial communities from Ace Lake, Antarctica - #419 | ecosystem: Environmental > Aquatic > Non-marine Saline and Alkaline > Saline | place: Antarctica: Ace Lake | collected...
GATTTTGATAGGGGGGAGGATGGAGGCGGTCTGCGCGATGCGGGCGATGGCTTCGGCGATGCGTTTTTCGGCTCCGGCGGTGGGGGGGAGTTGATAGGCGGGGCCGAGGGCTTCTTGATTTTGGTCGTAGGCTTGGATGCCGTAAAGGCGCTCGCCTTTGTCGAGCTCGCGGATGCGCGCTTGGATGAGGGCGGGCTCGAGGGTGAGTAGTTTGATGGCGTGTTCGAGGATCATGGTCTCGGTGCCGAGGGTGTGGCCGTCGTCTTCGAGCTGGTGCATGGTGTGGAGGATACCAGCATCGATGCGCTCTTTGGAATTTGTGGGAAAGCCGAGGTTGAGGGCGATCTTATCGGCGGTCTTGAAGCCGATGCGCTCAATGTCTTCGGCGAGGCGGTAGGGCTCGTCTTGCAGAATGCGCTTGGCGCCGCTGCCGTATTTTTTGACTAGGCGCACACACTGTGAGGGGGTGACGCCGTAGGTTTGGAGAAACATCATGACATCGCGCACGGCGCTTTGCTCGTCCCAAGCGACTTTGATCGACTTGGCGCGTTGCTTGCCGATGCCGGGGATCTCATAGAGGCGGCCTGATTCTTCGCTGATGATGCGTAGGGTGTCGGCTCCGAAGTGGTCGACGATTTTTTTGGCGTAGGACTTACCTATGCCGTGGATGAGGCCGCTGCCGAGGTATTTACGGATGCCGTGCACAGAGGCGGGGAGTTGCGATTTGAAGTTGACTATTTTAAATTGATCGCCGTGCTGGGGGTGGCGGATCCACTGGCCGCTGAGTTGAAGCGTTTCGCCGCACTGCACACCGGGGAGTGGGCCGAGCACGGTGACGGGGCGCTTGCTGTCGGGCACTTGCATCTCGGCCACACAGTAGGCGTTTTCCTCATTGAAGTAGATGATCCGCTCGAGGACGCCGGTGATGGATTGGTCGTTTTGTGTAGGGGGGGGCATCGATGTGGTGCGTGTGGGCTGTAATGGTAGTGTTTGATTGAGCGGTGGTCGATACGAAAAAGGCTTCGCTTTCTGCGATGGGATCCTCTATTGACTATTCTGCTGTAGAGAGTGTCATGCATGTTATGTATGCTTCACTCGCTTTTGTAATTTATGCCTAGCTTCTTGCACCTAGTTTCCTCTGCTTTTTTTGATACGAAATGAATTCGGGCTTAGGCAATTATCGCCGCGGTTCTTCGCAGCGGCGCAGGCACGGCGGTTCTAGCTCTCGTGCAAAGCGAGTCGCGCCAAGCGAGTCCTTTGCGCCGCCACCCACGCCCTCGCGCGGCGCGATCTGCCTCCCCGATTTTAAGCGTGAGCCTCCGAGTTTTAAAGTTTTTTTATTTGCTTTTTGCGGCGTTATTTTTTTGGTCTTGCTCGGAGGCAGTCACAATGCAATAGGCCTCGGCACCGCTCTGTTGCTGCCGGGGCTAGCGCTTATTTTAAAGCCGCCGATCAATGGTCTCGGTAAAGTGGGCGATCTCGGTGCGGCGGGTTTTTTACTGTGCCTGCTGCTGGCCTTCGTGCCGCAATTTTATTGGCCGACCGCCGCATGGCGGCTCGATGCAGTCGAGTCCTTCGGTATCGAACTGCCCGCCGCCCTCTCGGTGCAGCCGTGGATTAGTTTCGAGGCATGGTTAATGGCCTTGGCGGGTTTTGCTTGGTTCTACGCGGCGCTGCAGTGGAAAGTCAATCTATCCGGGCGGCGCTGGCTTTTCTTCGGCCTTTCGATGCTACTTGCGGGCATCGCTGGTATCGTGGTGTGGGGGAATTTAGTGGGCGCTCGCTATCCCGGCACAGAAGGAGCCACGGCCTTTAGCTTTTTCTCAAACCGCAACCATACGGCCAACTTTCTCGCGCTGGGCGGTGTGGCCACCTTTGCTTATGTGATGGAAGGGCTGCGCACGCGCGCGCTTCTGCCGCTAGTCGGCTTGCCAGCGAGCGCGCTGTGCCTAGCGGGGCTGATCTTGTTGGGCTCTCGTGCAGGCGTGATGCTGTCTTTCATGGGAGCCGCACTTTGGTTCTTGTGTAGCTGGCGTGCGCATTTGCTGCCGCGCGTTTTAAAGATAGGTGTTCCTCTAATGGCGATCGCTTTCACTGTCGCTTTGTCGAGCAATGAACGCAAGCTTGAGCGCATCCTTAGTTTCGCCGCTCCTGAGTCGCAGTTGGGAGATGAGTTAGGAGATGAGTTGGGAGATGAGTTGCGCGTGCGAGTTTACGAAGATACCACTAAGATGGTGCTTGATGCGCCCATCAGTGGCTTTGGCCTAGGCTCGTTTTCTGCTGTGTTTCCACAGTATCGAGAGGCTTCAGCCAACTTTCAGCGAATCTTCTACCCGGAGAGTGATTTGCTCTGGCTAGCCTCCGAGGGTGGCCTGCTAGCCGTTGGTTTTTTTGCGGTTTTCTTGCTTGGGTATAGCTTGCATTGTCGTGGGTTTAGCGAGGGGGCGAGCGCCAACTATCGAGTTTTGGCGTTGGTGGCTGTCATTATTTTTTTACTGCATGGGCTAGTCGATGTGCCAGGGCATCGACCGGGCACGGTGTATTTTGCTATCCTGTTTGCTGTTTTGGCTTTGCCAAATCGTGATCGCCCTAGGTCGTGCTTGCCGCCGCTGCTGTGGCGAGCGGCGGGTGGGGTGCTCTGCCTGTTCGGTTTGGCTTGGTTGCTGGCGGGTAGCTTTGATTTACCTTGGCACTCTTCCGTTCGTATCGCACAGCAAGAAAAGGCGATTCAAAGTAAAAGATCGGTGGCGGATCTCGAAGTTGCGCGGCAGACGACTGATCAATGGCTGGCGCAACGGCCACTTGATTGGCGCGCCTATTTTCAGCGCGCACAACTCACGCTCACGAATACGGGTGATCGCGTAGATGCGGCGGCCGACTTTCAGCGGGCGCGCTTTGTAGAGCCAACTTTAGGAGTCGTTAGCTACGAGGAGGGTAAAGTTTGGCTGCCCTATGATGCGGCGCGTGCCGTCTCGGCTTGGCGCGTGACTCTCTTTCGCGAGGTGGAGGATATGGATCGCATTTACTCAAGCATGCTGCGCATGGCTAAGGACTCGGATGAGGCGAGGGAGCGCATGGCGCGTCTTTCCGAAATTGATCCCTACTACCGCAGCTTCTACTTGAGCGCTCTCGGGGATGACGCGCTAATGCGAGAAATTAGTATTGAGCTGTCGCAGGATCCTGACTTAAGCCGTTTTAGCTCGGAGCAGCGAAAAGGAATTGTCGAAAACTGGGTAAAACGGGGCGATCTAGCATCGGCAGAGGTCTTTTTATCGGAGCATAGCGAATCGGTGGAGGATAGTTGGTGGCTATGGTCCTTGCTTCGAAAAAATAATGCTGAGTTTGAGCAAGCAGTCGAATTTATCCGAGAAAACATTGAGGTGCATGGCGTGCCCGCAGTGCGAGTCGAAGAGCTGGTGCTCTCCCGCTTATCGCGCGCGTCTGCCATCGCGCCTAAAGATATTATGAAAGGCACGGTGCTCATCCAGTATCACATGGAAAAAGGCGAGTATATCAAAGCGCTGCCTATTCTTGAACGCTTACTAGAGTCGCATCAGCCGCCGCTCTATCTCTACTACTGGCGGGCTGAGTGCCTGTATCTGGTTGAAGAATATATCGAGAGTTGGTATGGCTTTGAGGTGTATCTGGAAAAGCTCTGGGAGCGGTGAACTATTTTTCGCGCCATGTGAAGGCATGGCAGAGCGCCACGGCGGCGGCGTCGGACTCGTCGAAGCGCAATTCGAAATTGGTGCCGGTTAGGTTGAGCACGGTGCGGGCGACTTGCTCTTTGCTCGCTCGGCCCATGCCGACTATTGCCTGCTTCACCCGCAGTGGCGCATACTCGAAGATGGGCAGTCCACGCATCGCCGCCGCCGCGATGGCGGCTCCGCGTGCCGCGCCGAGGATCTGCGCGGTCTGGAAGTTTTGCACGTAGATGGTCTGCTCCACCGCGACGTGGTCGACTGAGTGCTGGTTCAAAAAGTCATCGACTTGGTTGCCAATCGCGCCGAGGCATTCCGGCATCGAAAGCCTCGTGTGGAGCTTGAGCGTGGCCGCTTCTAGGATGCGCGCCGTGCCGTCCGCACTGTAGTCCAAAACCGCAAAGCCGCTGCCGCGTAGGCTGGGATCGATCCCGAGCACGCGCCCGCGAAAGGCTTTGCCCAGTGTGATGCTGGCCTGTTGCTTACGCGCGCCAGAGCCGTGCTCGCCTTTTGCAAGGTGTGCTGCCCAGAGTTTGCGTGTCGAATTACCAGCCATTTGTTTAAGGAATAATCAGTTTCAGGCCCCCGACGATCACAAAGAACCAGATCAAAAACTCAAAGACCTTTTGGTTGATCCGCTTCACGATCAAAGGCGCGATGGCTGCGCCTAAAACCGAGAAAACCATGAAGCTCGCGCTGAACTGGATCGAGGCGAAGTCGATGATTTGCAAATCTACCATGAAGGGCACCTTGAATAAATTGACCAAGAGGAAGAACCACGCAGAGGTGCCGATATAGGTATATTTCGGCAGGCCGGAAGCGATGAAGTAGAGCGCCGCGACGGGCCCCGCCGCGTTGGCCACCATCGTCGCGAAGCCACCGATGATCCCCGTGCTCCCGATAAAGGCGGGATGTTGGGGCAGCAGGTCGACCTCCGTCGCTTTACGCCGTGCCCATTTGCGGTAAAAGTGTATCCCCGTCATACTCAGTAGAATCAAGCCGATCATAAAGCGCACCTGCGCGTCGTCCACCCGACTGAAGACGAAGTAGCCTAGCACGATCCCGGCGATCATCCACGGCGCGAGTTTCCAGATGTAGCGCCACTCTGCATGGCGGCGATAGACGAGCACCGCGATGATATCTGCCGAAATCAGAATGGGCAGCAGGATGCCGACCGATGCCTTGGCCGGCAGCGCCAGCGCCATCAGCACCACGGTGACATTGCCCACACCCGGCAAGCCGCCTTTGCCCAGACCGACGAGAAAAGCGCCGAGCGCGATCAGTCCGTATTGCCAAAGTTCGAGTTCATACATCATTGACAGCCTTGCATTCGCGCCGGCTTTGGCAAGAGTCCTTAGCCTTATGCGTTGGAAATGCACATGCGCCTACGATGGCACTGATTTTGACGGCTGGCAGCGCCAGCCGGGTGGCGCTGCTGTGCAAAACTATATCGAAGCGGCGCTCTCTCAGATTTTCGCCCAGCCGATCCAGCTGCAAGGCAGTGGCCGCACCGATGGCGGCGTCCATGCGCGTGGGCAGTGCTTTCACTTCGACGCAGACTGGGCGCATGCGCCGGAAAAGCTCACGCGTGCCTTGCACTCACTCCTGCCCACCTCGATTCGCATCCACTCCGTGCGTTCGGTGAGTGATGATTTTCACGCCCGCTTTTCTGTGTCGGGCAAGCGCTACATCTACCGTTACTATCTAGGCCGCGCCGCGCCGGTCGACGACCGCTACGTCTGGGCCTGCCGAGACCTTCCGCTCGACCTCGCCGCCATGCAACAGGCCGCCGCTGTGCTCGTCGGCACGCATGATTTTACCGCCTACAGCGCCACCCATGGTAAGGACTACGATCCGAATCCGGTAAAAACCGTCACGCGGCTAGGGTTCACACAGCGCGGCAAGCATCTGCGCCTAGCTGCCGAGGGCAGTGGCTTCCTCTACCGCATGGTGCGCAGCTTCGCCGGGGCGCTGTATGCCGTCGGGCGCGGGCGACTCTCGCCCGACGACATCGCCGAAATCCTCGCATCGAAAAAGCGCACCCACCGCATCGTGACCGCGCCGGCTAAGGGGCTCTTTCTCGATAAAGTATTTTACGATTAAGTGGGAATTAGAACTCGTAACGCACGCCTACGGTCAAGTTACGCCCGGGTAGCGGTGCGACTTCTTTGAGAAACGAAGTGTGGAAACGGATGTCTTCATCCAGCAAGTTGTCGGCTCTGGCAAAGATCGTAAGCAGGTTGTTCCCGCCGATCGCAAAGCTCCGCGCCACGTCCAGCGACAGCTCGGTGTAGCCGTCTGTCTCCGACTCTTCGGGTGCCGTCGCGTCTTGGTTGAAGCTGTGGCGCAGGCGCACGCCCGCATCCCAGGGTCCGCTCTGGAGCCGCACACTGCCGCCGATACGTAGCGGCGGGATGCGCGGCAAGTCGTCGCCCGAGTCCTCGTTGGTCGCGCGCACGTAGTCGGCTAGTATTCCGTAGGTCAACGCGCTGCCGCCCGCGAAATAGTGGGTGTATTCCAGCTCCGCTTCCGCGCCCCAGAACTGCGCATCCACCGCCGTAAACTGGAAGACAGGCAAGTCGTCGCGCTCTGCGCCCGTTTCCTCTGAGAAGATGTAGTCCTCAAAGCAGGTGTAGAAAACGGAGACCTTGCCCGCCCATCCGCTGGATCGGTAGCGGTAGCTGAGATCGAGCCCGTAGGCGGTCTCCAGCTCCAGCTCGGAGTCGCCGAGCTGGTATTGCTCAGTCGCATGGTGCGGGCCATCGGCAAACAGCTCGGTCGAGCCGGGGTGACGCTGCGAGCGTTGGAGGGAGAGCGCTAGTTGGTGCCCTTGGCGCACCTCCCAAATGGCACTCGCCGCTAGGCTCATCGCTAGGTCGGAGTAGTCGCTGTCGCCCCCATCTAGGCGCACGCTCTGGCGCTCAAGTCGCGCGCCGAAGTCCCAGTGTAGGAGGTCGCCGTGGATGTGTTGACTGGTGAAGATGGCTTGACTGCGCGTCTTCGTCGCAATAGAGTTGGCATCGCTGGCCGACGAGAAGTCCGTATCCGAAATCTGGATACCTAAGATGCCTTCGTCGAAGAGCAACAACTCGCGGTGCGCGATCTCGCTGCGCAGCTCCCAGCCTTCGGTTTCGAATTCGGTTTCGACGGCATCACCTTCCAGCTCACTGTGCTCGTAGTCGGTGTAGCCCAAGCGTACGCGGACTGCCTCGATCCAATCAGTCGGCTCGAACAGCATCAGCTCCGCATCGTAGCGGGTGCGCTCTAGATCGATCAGGACGGTTTCCTCTTCGCCATGGTCGTTATGGTCGTCATGGTCGTCGTCATGACCGTGTCCATGCCCCGGCACTCCGTAGAGCGAGTCGAGGCGCGAGTAGGCCAGACCGAAGTAGTTTCCGTTTCCGAAAAACCAAGTGCCGCCCACCGAATACGCATCGGTCTCGACGAAGCTGTTTTCCAGCCGCCCCTCCGAAGGTTCATCGGGCTCGGGCTCCAGCTCCGCATCGCCGGGTATTTTGTAGTCCTTGCTCTCGCGAGTCAGTCCCGTCAAGTTGAGTGCCCATCGCTCGCCGCCCACTGTGGCGTAGCCGAGCGCCTTGGTGCCTTCGGAGACCGTGTCGTAGCTGGTTTGAAACGCGCCCTCGTAGCCATCCGGGTCGACGGGTGTGCGCGCCATTTCGCGCCCGACTACGTTGACCACGCCGCCGATCGCCGAGCTGCCATAGAGTAGGGTGGAGGGGCCGCGTAGGATTTCGACGCGCTCGACAAGGAGCGGCTCCACCGCAACCGCATGATCGGGACTGGTGCTGGAGACGTCCAGCACCTCGATTCCTGAATCAAGAATCCGCACCCGCGGCCCATCAAAGCCGCGAATGATCGGTCGGCTCGCGCCTGCGCCAAAGCCCGTCGCCGCGACCCCCGGTTGACCATCTAGCAGCGCACCGAGTGTGGAGCCGCTGCTGCGTTGCAGTGCCTCCTCGTCGAGCGCGGTGGTCGGTATGGCGAAGTCTTCGATCAGGCGTGGGACAGGCCCAGCGGATACAACGAAGTCTTCGAGTTGATAAATAGGCGTCTCTGTTTCAGCAGAGAGCGAGATAATTGTAAGTGAAGTCGCGGCACAGAACGTGAGGCCGCTTTTGATAGAAAAGTTATGCATTTAATTGAAATCTAAAGTTTACGAAGCAGCGCAGTGGCTCGAATCGAATCGAACCCTCGCGCAAAGGCTAAACTAAGATTTCAAAGGGGGCGCTCGCGCCTGAAAAGGCTGCTCGATTTGCTGCTCAGCCACCTGCTGGGCGGGCGACTCTAGGTCTGAATGCTGGAAAGAAGTGCGCGTTGGCAGATCAATCGCCGCCACCGTGGCAATCGTGCCCTGTAGCGCGATCACTCCGCAAAAATGCCCCTCCGTATCCGCAGGTGAGGAGGGAGAGGAGGGAGAGGACGGAGCGTTATCGCCATGCGCTTCACAAGCATGAGCGCAGCCAGAGTCCGCGTGTAGCCAGCTATGAAGCGCTTGGCTCACGCCCGCCAGCGACAACACAAAGATCCACGAAGCCAACAAAATGCTCGCCACCCGTAAGGGCATCGCAGGAACAGAATGTTGTGAACGCAGATCCATATAGTCGGTGTGGTATTTATAAACGTGCGTCTGTCAAGGCACGAAAACAAATACACGCGAATCCACAATTGCCACTCTCTAAAAAAAATTACTCACTCAATCTCAATGGAATTCCTCATCGCCCTGATCGCATTGCTCGTCGGCCTCCTGCTCGGCGCAGGCATCGTTTATTTTTTGCTCAATAGCGCCCACGCTAAGACTAAAGAAGCGCTCGCACGCCTCGAAGCGCAGCGTGAGGCCGAGCTCATTGCCGCCGCCGAAAAGCTCGCTCTACTCAAAGATGCCCAGGCCAAGCTGCAAGACAGTTTCAAGGCGCTCTCTTCCGAGGCACTCTCTAAGAACAACGAATCCTTCCTGAATCTCGCCAAGACCACCCTCGAAAAGTATCAAGACGGTGCCAAGAGCGACCTAGAGAAGCGACAGGAAGCGATCAATAAAACGGTCGAGCCAGTCGGCCTCGCCTTAAAAGCCTTCAACGAGCGCGTCGAAAAAATCGAAACTCGCCGTACCCAAACCGACGCCAGCCTACAGCAGCAACTTCGGCAACTCGCCGAGTCGCAAGTCCAGCTCAGCAAGAGCACCGGTAGCCTCGTGCAAGCCCTCCGCGCGCCCCAAGTGCGCGGCCAGTGGGGTGAGATGCAGCTACGCCGCACCGTCGAAATGGCCGGTATGATCAACCGCGTCGATTTCTTAGAGCAAGCCTCTGTCGAGACGGAAGACGGCCAACGCCAGCGCCCCGACATGTTGATCAACTTGCCCAATGGCCGTCAAGTCGTCGTCGATTCCAAGGTGCCGCTGGCCGCCTATCTCGACGCCCTCCAGGCCGAAGACCCCGATGTGCAGACCGCCCGCATGAAGGCGCACGCCCGCCACATCCGCGACCACATCAAAGGCCTCTCCGCAAAGTCGTATTGGACGCAGTTTGAGAACGCCCCCGAGTTCGTCGTCCTCTTTATTCCCAACGAAACTATATTTAGTGCCGCGCTAGAGCAGGACCCCACTTTGATTGAGTTAGGCGTGGATAACAAAGTCATCCTCGCCACGCCCACCACCTTGATCGCCTTGCTCAAAGCCATCGCCTTCGGCTGGCAACAAGAAGCTATCGCCCGCGAGGCCAAAGAGATCGCCGCCCTTGGTAAAGAGCTCTACGAGCGCATCGGGGTCGTCACCGGCCACTTCGCCAAGTTGGGCAAAAGCCTCGACCAATCCGTCGGCCATTATAATAAAGCGATCAGCTCCGTCGAAAGCCGCCTCCTAGTCACCGCGAAAAAGTTCGAAGCCCTCGACAGCGCCTCCCCTGATCCGCTCCCCGAGCCCGCGGCTATTGAGAAGCAACCGACGCTGCCCAAGGAGGTCGAATCGTAGAAGCGACACTCCTGTCGCTTTACTGGGGTCACGCTCTGCGGATGCGGCCGCAGTCGCTCGTGAGTGCCTTGACTGGCTGTAGGTTTTTTTGGATTGTCGTCACACCCATTAAAGCGACAAGAGTGTCGGCCTGCTGGGGTCACGCTCTGCGGATGCGGCCGCAGTCGCTCGTGAGTGCCTTGACTAGCTGTAGGTTTTTTGGATGATCGTCACACCCGTTAAAGCGACAAGAGTGTCGCTTCTACAATTTATGAAAGAAGACCCCATCGAATTCCAGATCAACGGCGAGCTCGATCTCCACACCTTTCGCCCCTCCGAGGTCGGCGAGCTGGTGCCCGATTACATTGAGCTTTGCTTAGAAAAAGACATCCACCGCATCCGCATCATTCACGGCAAAGGCATCGGCACCCTCCGCGAGACCGTCCATGCGATACTCAAGCGCAATCCCCGCGTCGAACGCTTCCAACTAGCCGACCAAACCGAAGGCGGGTGGGGCGCTACCATCGCTTGGCTTCGCGCGCGCTAATGACGGATAGCGGAGGTCGGATAGCGGATCAAGGACAGCAAAGGAACGCTCAACATCAGAACTCAGTAAACGACCTCGTTTCGTGCGAGTGTGCGAGCAAATTGGTTTCCCTCTAATTAGTAAGGATTGTGAATCGTGGAGGCTTGGTTTTGTTAGCTCTTGGTCG
>Ga0222653_1001703_pt1 | contig 10338 bp, 6 predicted proteins | sample AntAcemetagen419_FD_179856 | JGI IMG/M metagenome (GOLD analysis project Ga0222653, IMG submission 179856) | Saline water microbial communities from Ace Lake, Antarctica - #419 | ecosystem: Environmental > Aquatic > Non-marine Saline and Alkaline > Saline | place: Antarctica: Ace Lake | collected...
TTCTTCAGCCGAATTTGCGCAGCAACTATCAAAAAGTAAACAAAATCGTCGCATTGCTGTTTCGTGCAGAACGCATGATCAAGGAAAACCGCTTGGATGAAGCAGTAAAATTGGCAGACGAAGTAAAAGGCTTGAATGCAAATATTGCAGCGGCTTATCATATCACTGGCACAGTACTTTTTTTGAAGAAAGACATCAACCAAAGCCGATTCGAATGGGTACGGTCATTGGAGCTTGACCCGCAGAATAATGAAGCTAGACGAATGCTTACTTTAATCGACAAGAAATTGAAAAAAGGTTAGCTTTCAAATCTATGAAGAAATTTTTTTTGATGAATTTATTTTTGTTCTTGGCCTTTGATGTTCAAGCGCAATCCATTAAAGATGCTGTTTCATTACAAACTGGCATGATAAATTATACAACCTTTGGTGTGAGTCCTGATACAGGGGCTAACAGGCAAAATATGCAGCTTCGCTGGACTCATTTCTGGTCTAAGGATGCCGCGATGTATATTGGCTATAAGACGATGACCGGTGATTTAGCGGGACGAACGCAGTACCAAGCCGGTCTAGTTGGGTACCGACTATTCCCTGTTTCGCTCGGCGTTCCCGTTAGAAAACAGATAAGATTTGATATGATTAATTATGACTTCTTTTTCAAACCTTACGTTGAATCGGGATTTTCTCTAGGGCGCTATTTGATTGGTGCGGTCGGTGAAGATGGCATCTATGAGTTATCGTCGGAAACTTACAGCATCTCTTTGGGTGGCGGTAGTCAGTTTCAATTTTTCGACACCTATGCAATGGAATTGGGGCTGAGCTATGAGCAAATATTTGGACACAGCAGTCCGCTTACGTTTGGTGCGACGCACATCTCAGTTCTTTTGGGGTTTGTGCATACCTTTTAAAGTAATAATTTCTTTTCTTGCGTTAACCGTTCTTCTGACTTCCAAGGCGTTGTCGGGTGAGTTATTGGTTTTGCCATTAAGTATGGTGGACGAGCTCTCAACGACCCTAGGTACAGTCAATTTTGCTCCTATAAGATTTCCTCCCAATGGTACCAATGTTAGTGATCTAGATTTGCAGCGGCTTAAAGTACTGGGCGATAGACTGCGTGATTTACCGATTTACGTCTTTATCGAATCATTCACAGATATGACTGGCAGCGCTGAAAGAAATCAAGAGCTATCGCAGCACCGGGCTCAGATTGTGCGTGATATTTTGGTTAAGCAGAGCGGTTTGTCAGAAAACCAAGTCCTTGCAAAAGGCTATGGAGAGTCCCGTGCCGCCGAGTTGGATCAGAGGCGGGTGCAGATAAGGCTTCTAAGACCGAATGACCAAGAATTTTCCGACGAATACTATGCATCGGCCTTGATTACACGCGGAGTCGACTACGATAGCTATGCGGAGGTTGCAAGTACAGATGTGGTTGAGAAAGTGACACTGTCAGCTATTCCATCGAATTATATGCTGACTTTAGCCACTCAGCCGGTTTATTTGGTAGATCTAACGCTAGCGGAGCGTAGGTATGGCGCTTTGGGATTTCAATTCGGTTTTGAGGTCGCAGAGTGCCGTGGTGCTTACACCTGTTTATTGGATTTCCTTTATATAGAAGGCAGTACAGCTAATCTGTTAGAGCGGTATTTTGCAGTCTGTTTTTCTTTAGGAAAGAAACTAATTAAACGCGGGTTTGTCGAGGTTGATTGGCAGTTTGGCGGAGTCGTTTCTAGGCATTCTAGCACCTTGGTCGAATCGAATCGCGAAAAAAAGCCAATAAATTTTATTAAATTTGATAATAGTGAGCTTTCACTAAATTCTCAGGCAGACGGGGGAATTTCTGGAGGTTTTCGCATTAAATATATAAAAATGCGAAAATCTTATGTGCCTTTTGCAGGAATAGGCGCTATTTTTAGCAGTTCTGAGGTCATAGCTCGAGCTACCCTGGGCATCGGTTTTAGAATTTAAATTCAGCTTTCTAGTGGAAATTACTATACTCTTAGCTATATTTTGCATTTATTTTATTTTCTCCATAGCATTTTTCAAAATAAAAATATCACTATCAATTTCTTTAATAGATAGGAATTTATTGCCGACGAGTTAGGGAACTCACGAGGCAAAATTTGCGTTTAGATTTTAAAACATTTATTAGAGCTGCTTTGACGATTGCCACAATGCTATTTGGCGGCTCGTTAATTGCGCAAAATGTTGATTATCACGATCTGATCAAGCTTAAATACGAATTTAAAAAGACAGTGAGTGAAGTTGTAACATCGCAGTTGAATATTCTTGGCTACCAGCCAAAGGTCAACTTTGGCGTGTCGATAAACTTAGAAGTTGATGAAGCTAGAATTACAGCCGACCTTGCCAAAGAGGAACTTAATTCAAGGAAAATGGCGCAGAACGTCATCGCAGATTTATTGAGACCAAAAGATCTTACTAAGAGCGCTGAGAGTAAAACGCAACCAGATAAAAAGCCGCAAAAAGAAGAAGATAAAATTCGGTTTGGATTGCTCAATTTAGATATAGAAAGCCAATTGATCGAAGATAGTATCAATGGAATGGATTCTTATAATAGGGACTCCTCCCCTGTTAATCTATCCATATCTTTGCCATCGACCGTTTTTGGCGGAGGTCCAAGTGCCGGTGGGGTTGATGTATCGAGGTATTTAAAGTCAATAAAAATTCTAATATCGCTTCCTGAAGATGCGCCCTCTACTGCCGATGCAAAGATCATAACCAGTATTTTTCGTGAACTGGAAATTGCTAAGCTCACTAATCAAAATGCAGCAGATACTGTCTCAATTGAACGATTCCCTCTACCAGTTTTAGAAGCCAAGAAAGGTCCTAGCTTTATCGAAAAAGCAATTGATCCTGAGGCCGGGTTCCTAGGGACTGTTGTAGGTGCTTTCTTTTTGGGAGTGATGCTATTGTTCGGGGTCATTATTCTATCTAAAGTATTCAGTAAAGTTGCTGCAGGTATTAGCGAGTTAAAGACGGCTCCTGAAGCCACGGCAAACGATTCCTCAGCCTTAGACGACGCTGCACAAACTTTTGAAGTTGTGCCGGCAGCAGAGGGTCTGGAAATAGATGCGGGAAAAGGTTTTGATTCCACCAGTGTGGCAAATGCACTAACGGCAGAAATGCGCACCATACGAGATCAAGTTGTCGATCTTATCGAGGGCGACCCCGTAGCGGCTGGCGAGAGCTTGTATGACTATTTCGATGATGAAGTGGGACTGTCAAACTTACGAGATTTGATGTCATTTATTGGATATAAAGCTTTGAGGCCAGCAATTAGCCTATTGCCTGAATCCAGTATGGCGAGCCTGTCGCGTTCTATCGCCGCAGCTAGTGAAGATTCGGCAAACTTGCTCAATGGAGTCGAAGTAGCTCAAAGAGTCTATCGTGATTGCGCCTTGAAAGATTCTGGCTCAGAAAATGATCAGGTCAAAGCCCTGAGAAACGTTTTACTAGGTCTAGAGGGTACTATCCTCCGCGAAGCCGCGACCGAAATGAACGCCGAAGGCATAGCATTGGTACTACATGTACTCTCACAAAAACGCTCCAATAACCTTATTGGCAGTATTGAAGTAGATAAGCTGAAAGATGCTCTGGGGATGTTACAGATGTCGGTTGAAGACCTTTTAGCTAAGGCCGGCGATATCAATCAGGCTATTGCCAAAGCAAAAGCAAATCAACCAGAGTCCACGAATGAAAAGCGTGAGCAGCTCATCTTAAAACTGGTAAAAGACGCCTCTATTGCTGATGAAGATCGGGTAACTTCTTTGGTCTCTTCAGACGAAGTGGAGCTGTTTAGAAAAATGTTGAATATCCGCTTCTTCTATAAAGATCTCATACACGTTCCCGCAGAGCATTTAAGAAAAGTATTAGATAAACTGCCGGCGCGTTCCCGCGCAGAGTTTCTATTTCTTACTGATGGATCAGTAAAAGATCCGGTTTTAGCAACCTATAAAGAAGGAAGTAAATTAAAAGACCTTCTCGTTCAAGAAATGAAAGATATTGAAGATAACCAAGAACGACATGAAACGGTCGCGAAACAAAAAGAACAGATTATTCGCTCATTTTTAAGCCTGCTAGAAAGCCGCATGCAAACAAATCGCGATCTTTTTGAAGAGATTTTGGCCAAAAAATATGGCAGTGTCGTTCGTGTAAAAGAAGATGAAAGTATAACTGCTGCGTGGGTGAGTTAAATGAATATCATACAAATTATTTCTTTGTTAGCAGCTTTTTCGGTACTAATAATATCGATTGTCACATCAACTGATGATCCCATGGCAATGGTTGACGTACATGGAATGTTAATCGTATTTGGCGGAACTATTGGCGCTTCTGCGGTGGCATTTCAGTTGGATCGCGTTTTTCTCATGCTCAAGATATTTTGGATTCGTAATGTCAGGGGGCACAGGCCAAACTATGTGGATTTGATAAAAGAACTAATGCAAATTGCGGATCTCTACCGAAGTGGTAGTGCCGAATTGGAAGCTGCTGTTGAGAAGAGCGACGATTTCTTTCTTATAGAATGCATGAACGCACTTACTGACAAAGTCATTGAAGACAGGCAGTTAATCAATCTTTTGAAAAAAAGGGTTAATACCATGTACGAACGGTATAATTCTGATGCCTCACGATTTAAATCAATGGGAAAATACCCCCCAGCTATGGGATTAATGGGTGCGGTACTCGGGATGATTGCTCTTCTTGGTAGTCTAGGTAAACCAGGGGCGGAGGCTAATATTGGACCGGCTATGTCTGTGGCTTTGATTGCGACTTTTTATGGTATCGCGATAGCTAACTTGCTGATTATTCCCATTGGCGAGAATTTGGCGGAAGCAGCTAAAGAGATTCGTACAAAAAATGAGATTATCGTTGAAGGTGTTAAATTAATTTCTAAAAAAACCAATCCCATTGTACTTGCCGAAGAATTGAATTCGTTTCTACTGCCGTCGGAGCGCATTGATTGGAAGAACCTGAAATGAGTAATAGTGAACAAGAAGATTGGGATGATGATGATGAAGTGGTCACTCATGATGATCATGAGGAGCATGACGGTGAGCCATGGCTAGTTTCCTATGCCGATCTAATGACCCTACTCTTTGGTTTTTTCGTCTTAATGTATACTTTCGCCTTGGCTGAAAATACCGATGAACCCCAAAATATGGTCAGCATGCGCAAAGAAGTCGCGGAGTACTTTGGGGGAGCATATGTATCACCTTTAGAAAAAGAACTTGAGGAATTTCAGAAGGCCATGGTTTCTGAGAACCTTGGAAAAGAAGTCGATATTAAGCATAGTCCCGAAGGAGCTGAAATTATCTTGCAGTCTAAGTCTCTATTCGATTCAGGTACGGCAACTATGAAGCCGAGCGCCGACAAAGCAATTCATATTCTAGGCAAAATAATAAGTGAAAAAGACACGAACTATGCTGTCCGAGTAGAGGGCCATACAGATAATGTTCCAGTAAGTTCCTCCAATCGCTTTAGATCCAATTGGGAGTTGAGCGGTGCCAGAGCGGCTTCAGTGATTGAAATCTTAGAATCAGAAGGGATTGCTCCGGCCGTTCTTATTGGCGTTGGATATGGCTCTTCGAGGCCATTAGCACCGAATAATGACAAAGAAGGGCGTTCTATAGAGGAGAATCAGGCGAAAAATCGTCGTGTTCGTATCCTGGTAACATTCGTGTCGATCGATAAGCCCAAGAAAGGCCCCGGCAAGCCGACGACAGATGTAACTCCCCCTGCCAACTCCAACGCTCTTTAACCTAGTCCTGAGAAAAGTGATGATGATTGTTCATAAAATATCCTGCTCGAATCACATGTGATTTGTCTTTATTTTTAGGCGCATGGGTTTGGTATTATTATCAAAGTTATCTAAGAGTTCTTTGTATGAAGGGATCTCACTGGAATATTCGATGGGTTCTTTATTAGATATCTCTTTACTGATAGATTTTTTAAACTGCGAAGTCAGTTTATCAAATTGACAAATGTCAGTTTCGAACTCAGAGATGATTCTCTCTTTTTCTTTCTCGAGAGTACCAAGGTTCTCTTTTTTGAATACAACTTGGATAAAGTCTCGTACGTTCTTCTTTTCTTTGTCGACACGTTTTTTAAGACTGAGATTAGCGTTAATAACTTCTGTATTAAGCCTGATTGTCTCCATTTTGGAAGCTTCCATATAGAATTTCTTTAAGATATCAACACGTACGTTCTTGACTTCCTCGTCGTTTTGAATACTTATAGCTTGGCGGAAGGCGAGAATTGCAGATTCTTGCTTTGCCAGGTTATCCTGTTTTCGAAGATGAATTTTCTGCATTTCATCGTGTTTAATTTCTTCAAGGTCTTCTTGGTATTCTTTTTCAAGATCCTTTTTAATTTGCTCTATTTTGCTTGACTGGTCCAAATTGAAAGAAGCATGATCTCTTGCAAGTGTGACTTTAAAGTCCTGAAATTCGCTATCAAAATTCGTTTTAAGGTTCAGTCGGTATTCTTCAAGTTCCCTGGCGTTTCGTTGTTCGGCATCAATACGACTTTCGGCCAATTTATCAGCAAGCTCTTTCTTTCTAAGGCGCATTTTATTAGCGATAGCAGCATCTGCCTCAGCGATAGCCGACTCCTTTTCTTCTATCTTTTTTGCAAGGTTCTCTTCAAGATCTATTGAAAATTTCTCTAGTAGGGCATCATCCTCTTGTTGGTAGCCTTTGAGTCGTTTGGCAGCATTGGCGTCGAAGGATGCTTCCCATTTATCATACTTCTTATCGAACTCGTTTTTGAGGAGTTGTTCCTTGGATTGGAGGCGTTGCTTAGAAGCGAGCTCCTCTTCGGCGTTCTTTGTTTTGCGATACTCGATAATGTCAGCCTCAAGGGCGTTGTCCAGACCTTGTTGCTGTTTTTTCAGTTCTAATGGCTCTTGGTCGGCCAATTGTTGACGGTACTCGGAGATTCTATCTGTCTCAAGAATTAACAGCTGTTTCTTCATTATTTTGATTTGCTGTTCGTTCTCTTCTTTAAGTTTGGCTATACGTCTGTGGGCGTCTTTTTGCAGGCGATCTTCCGCGGCCCGGATGCGTTTTTGACACTGTTCACCCGATGCCTTGGCGATGGAATTGAAGTCTTCTTTGAGTGTTTTCTTTTCATTGGCGATCAGGTTACTCATTTGAATAGTTATAGTTCGTTCTTCTTCTTCCAGCGCTAGGTTGATGCGTTTTTTGGATTCTTGGCGTTCAAGGTGCAGGGATTCGGCAATGCGTCGATCAGAATCGACTTTGTCCATTTCGGTTCTATTACGCAATCGCTCTTTACTGTCTAAATTCTCTTGCTCAATGGCAGCATTGAATCTTGCGCGAGACTTTTCAACTTCAAGGCTTTGATTTTTAGCCAGTAACAGTTGGATTTCATCTTTCTCTTCAACGAACAATTTGTCGCGATAGATTTTGACTTTGATTTCCTCAGATTTGAGGTTCGCTTTTTGGAGAAGGGAAATTTCTTCTTCCATTTCCTTTCGCAATGTAGAAAGTCTTTTACTGCGATCAGCCAATTCATTGTCTTTTAATTGCTGTAATCTGTTCTGTGACAGGTTTTGTTCTTTAGCCACCAATTCGTGATGGTAGGTACGGGCATTCTTGTTTTCACTCGCTACAAGATCAAATTTGAATTCTTCAATTTGAATTTTCTCCTGTTCTTTCCTTTTCTCTATGCGTGCCTGTGAAGCCGACAATTCTTGTTTAATCAGTTTCTTGCTACGGATTTCACTAGCACGAAGTTCGGCATTTTCGCATTCTATAATGCGGTTGTTGGCTGCATTCTTTTCGTCTTTCATTAACTCTTCAAAGCGTTTTTTGCTATCGACTTGTTCACTATTCTTCAATTGTTCAATGCGGTCGGCAGATTGTGCCGGTTCTGTGGCGATTAACTTCTGCCGATATTTTTGAGCTTCTTTGTGTTCGTTTGCTTCAAGGCTTTTTCTAAATTCTATTATTTCGTTCCGTTCAACTATTTTTCGTTGTTGTACGCGGGACTCCGCTCCGACACCCTCATATTTAATCATTTTTTGCAGGCGTTCTTGGCTAGACTTTCGTTCTGAATCTTTTCCTAGTTGCACTCGGTGCATTGATTCCGTATTTTCGTGATTAATCATCGCGGTGATTCTGGTTTCGCTATCCGCTAATTCCTGTTTTTTATCGTCTTGAATGCGGATCTCGGCTTGTTTCTTTTCGTTAATCATAAGAGAATTACGCAATTTGTCGCGATCAATGTTTTCCTTTTTAATTAATTCCGCGCGCATTCTTTTAATTTGCGGGCTCTCGTGTTTTTGTAGTGTTAAAGTGCGTTGTTTTGAGACATTTTCTTCACGATTAACATCCTGTATTCTTCTTTCTTTACCTTCTAGTACTTCAAGCTTTTCCTGTTCCCGAAGTCGAGCTTCTGAAGCTATATTCTCTTGATGTATATTATCAGCAAGGCGTTGTTTGGCCTCAGCACTTTCACGGGCTAGGTTTTGTTCAAGCCGCGATATTTGAGCTTGTTCTTTCCGCATTTTTTCAGACGCAAGGCGTTTTTGTGATTCTAGGAGCTCTTGAGCTAAGAGTACCTCTAGCTTTTGCTTGTGGTCCTTGTCCTCTTCTTTTAGTTGTTTTTGTAAATCCGCTTCCGCAAGCATTTCTTCGCGTTTTATTTGGGCATTCGTTCGTAATTCGGTATCTCTTTCTAGCTGTTTAATCAATTCTATACGGTAATTTTCAATTTCCACCAGTTTGGAATTCTTGAGTTTTGCAAGACGCTCTTGGGACTGCTCAATTTCTTTTTGGAACCTGTCATCACGAATATCCTGAAGTTCAAAGTGAATGCTTTTGCGTTTGTTTTCGACAGTTTCATTAGACAAAATCTGACAGGCAACTTCGTAGGCTTCTCTGTAAGTCTCAATCTGTTGGTTGAGTTTATTTTTTAAGCCAGTTTCAATCTCATTCAATCTCTGATCGCAGGTGGCGGCCATTTCGGTAGAGTAGGATTCGCACTCACTAGCAATTGTTTCTTTAGCGTTAGGCCATTCTTGGCTAGATTTTAATTGGGCCTCCTCAATTTTCTTGGCCAAAATAGTTTTGTGGTTCTGAAGAATTTGCTTGGTTATCAAGTCCTTTTCTTGGGCGAGATTTCTCTCAAATTCGCAGTGCATTTTTCTATGAGCAACAGCTAATTGTTCTTTGTACTCTATTGACAGACTGGCCCGTAATTTTACCTGCCACTCGGCATTAGTTTCTTCCAATGATTTACGCTGTGCGCAGAGTATGTCATTTTCTTTTTTAAGCTGTTCTTGCGCAAACACTTCCAATTCAGAACGTAATTCAAGCTCGAATTGCGTTTGAACTTCCTTGAATCTTAAGTCTTCGGATATCTTGTTATTTTCTTGGCGCTTCAAAGAACGCTCTTCTTCTTGTTTCATTTTCGCCGGTCTAATGGCTTTTAGTCTCTCTATTTCATTTTTATTTCTAATTTCAAGACGTTGTTTGGACTTGCGGTATTCCTCTGCAACCTTAGTTTGGACTCGTTTTTGAATTTCAGAAATATCATTTAAGCGGAGTTCGTTCTTAAGGGATTCGAACTTCTCATTTTCTTCTTTCAATACCCCTGAAATAGCATCACTTTTGAAGTGGCTTTCGAATTCGGTTCGCCATTGGCTATAGCGTTGTTGAACCACGAGATGTTCATCCCTGTTCTGCATGATACGCAGCTCTAAATCTTTCCAGGCTTCGTCGCAGCCAAGGGACTCAAATTGCAGATTTTTTTTGACTTTTTCCATTACTATGATCTTTCCTCTAAGTTCAAACATCTACTGATATGTTTTATCGCCCATATTGCCGCAATCTTGAGAGTCTGTGTCGGCAGAATTGACCTAGAGCCACTACATGTAATGCCTATTTTTAATATTTTAATCCGATATATAATGAATAAGAGGAGGAAAAATCTATGAATTTAACTGATCAAAAAGTATTGGCTAGAATAGCTGAAGTTGCCACGGACGCTGTAGAGGACAGGCAAATGGATGTTTCTCTAGGAAATATTGGTGAGGCGCTTTCTAATCATGAGATGTGGCTTAAATTTGTTTTGGGCTTATCTTCTGAAAAGGGCCGGCGTTTAGTGGCTCGTGGAAGTTTCTTGCCAGGATGCGACTTTAGCGGCAAAGACCTTCGTGGTGCGGATTTCAGAACAGCGAAGCTCACGGAAGCAGATTTTTCGAGAGCGAATGTAGCGTATTGTAATTTTAGTGAAGCGGACCTCTCAGGCGCTAAATTCTCCCAATGCGATATGCGAGATGCAACTATTACAAATT
>Ga0222653_1001704_pt1 | contig 10337 bp, 10 predicted proteins | sample AntAcemetagen419_FD_179856 | JGI IMG/M metagenome (GOLD analysis project Ga0222653, IMG submission 179856) | Saline water microbial communities from Ace Lake, Antarctica - #419 | ecosystem: Environmental > Aquatic > Non-marine Saline and Alkaline > Saline | place: Antarctica: Ace Lake...
ATTTGTACAACTCGAATTATTGCAGGTGTTGGCGTTCCACAGCTTACCGCTGTAATGGATGTAGCAAACGCATTGAAAGGAACGGGCGTGCCTGTAATTGCTGATGGAGGTGTAAAGTTTACGGGTGATATTGTAAAAGCAATGGTTGCGGGGGCCGATGTGGTGATGGCAGGAAGCATGTTCGCGGGAACAGAAGAATCTCCAGGAAGAACCATCATTTTGGAAGGAAGAAAGTTCAAAACTTACCGTGGAATGGGTTCTATTGAGGCGATGCAAAAAGGCTCAAAAGACCGTTATTTCCAAGATGCGGAAGACGACATAAAGAAACTTGTTCCTGAAGGAATTGTAGGTAGAGTTCCGTACAAAGGAACACTCACTGAAGTGATGTACCAGGTTATTGGTGGTCTAAGAGCAGGTATGGGTTACTGCGGTGCGGCAACAATTGCCGACTTGCAAAATGCCAAGTTTATCAAGATTTCACCTGCTGGTTTTAGAGAAAGTCACCCACATGGCGTGACCATTACAAGCGAGGCTCCGAATTATAGTCCTTAGTGTTTTCGGTTGTGAAAGTTTGTTAAAGGAATTCCGAATAGCACTTAGGCCAACAGGAGCTTGCTTTTAAGCGGTTTTTGGCGTGCTCATTTTTCTATTTTTGCGCTCCGTAATAAACAACCTTATTAAAATGAAGTACGCTTTCTTATCAACAGCACTGCTAATCAATTCTTTAATTGGCGGTTATACCATTTTTGCTCAAGAAAAAGACCCCGTTCTTTTAACCGTTGATGGGCAAAACATTTCGCTTTCTGAATTTGAAGCCGTTTACAAGAAAAACAACCGTGATGAGGTTGTAGATCAAAAAGACCTTGAAGAATACCTAGAGCTTTATATCAACTTCCGATTAAAAGTTCGCGAAGCCGAGGAATTGGGACTTGATACAGTGAAGAAATTCATTGAGGAATTGAAAGGCTACCAAAAGCAATTGGCAAAGCCATATTTGACAGATAAATCGGTAACCGAGAAATTAATTAAGGAAGCGTTTGACCGTTCGTTGAAAGATGTCCACGCTAGCCATATTTTACTAAAAGTTGGCCCAGATGCACTGCCAAAAGACACATTGGAGGTTTACAATAGAATTATGGCATTGAAGAAACGTGCCGCCAAGGAAGACTTTGGTGCACTTGCCAAGAAAAACTCCGAAGACCCATCTGCAAAAGATAATGCTGGCGATTTAGGTTGGTTCTCAGTATTGAGAATGGTTTATCCGTTTGAAACTGCAGCATTCAACACACCAATTGGAAAGGTTAGCGAGCCAGTTAGAACACGGTTCGGATACCACATCATTAAGGTTCAGGATAAACGCGATGCGCAAGGAGAAATTCGTGCAGCACACATTATGATTAAAACGGGCAAAGAAGCTTCTGAAGAAGATGTTGCCAAAGCAAAAGAGAAAATCTCTGAAGTAAGCGAGTTGCTAAAAAAAGGTCAAAGTTTTGAAGACCTAGCTAAGAAGTATTCTGAGGACAAAGGTTCTTCTGTAAAAGGTGGCGAGCTTCCTAAATTTGGAGCTGGAAGAATGGTTGCAGCGTTTGAAGCTGCTGCGTATGCTTTGAAAGCCGATGGCGATATTTCTGAGCCTATTCTTACCGACTTCGGCTGGCACATCATCAAACGATTAGAGCGTTACGAGATTCCAACATTTGAAGACTCTGAGAAAGAATTGAGTGCTAAAGTTGCTAAAGACAGCCGCTCTCAAATGAGCAAGATTTCTGTACTTAACCGAGTAAAAAAGGATTACGGCTTTACCGAGAACAAAAAAGCGTTGGATGCAGTAACAAACCTTCTCGACTCTACATTAATTGAAGGAAAATGGAATGCCGATGCTGCCAAAGGGTTGAACGGAACGGTTTTCAGCATTGGTAAGAAAAGCTATACGCAGGCTGATTTTGCCGATTACATCGAATCGCATCAGGCTAGAAGAAAACCAGAGGCGTTGGTTGCTGTTATGAACGGACTTTATTCTCAGTATGTTGATGAAAGCCTTCTTGCTTACGAGGAAGACAAACTACCAACCAAGTACCCTGAATACAAAGCTTTGCTGAAGGAATACCGAGATGGAATCCTCCTTTTTGACCTAACGGACGATAAAGTGTGGTCTAAAGCCGTGAAGGATACTGCTGGTCTAAAAGCGTTCCATGCTAAAAACGGAGACAAGTTTATGTGGGAGAAACGATTGGATGCAGAAATCTACTACTGCCAAAAAGATTCAATTGTTGAGCCTTTGAAAAAAGCATTGGAGAAAAAAGCCAAAAAAGGCACGCCAACTTCTGATGAACTTGTAAAGCAGTTCAACGCCAACTCAAAACTCAATCTGCGTGTAGAAAAAGGTTTGTTTGAAGCAGATGATGAGGAAATTCTTGAAAACGTGAAATGGGAAAAAGGCGTTTACGGTCCATTAAAGAATGGTGAGAACAAAGTACTCGTGTTGGTAAAAGATGTTCTTGCTCCAACAGCAAAATCACTAAAAGAAGCACGTGGCTTAGTTACCGCAGACTATCAGAATTTCTTGGAAAAAGAATGGATAGCTGAATTGCGTGGCAAGTACAAATTCACCGCAAATCGTGATTTGTTAAAGCAGATTAAATAATCCGTTTGCGTTCTATAACAGCATTACAAATTCTCACCCTGCTACTTTTTGTAGCGGGGTGTGATGTTTTTAAAAAGCAAGAAAACCGACCAGTTATTGCCAAAGTAAAAGACCACGAACTCTATTTAGATGAGTTGGTATCTGCGCTTCCTAACGGTATTCACTCCGAAGACAGCATCAGCTTTGCAAATAGTTTTATCAAAACGTGGGCAACTGAAATGCTGTTGCTTGATAAGGCCTCGTTAAATCTCCCAATTGAAGACAAAGATGTAAGTGCTCAGTTGGAAGAATACCGTAGATCATTGATTATCTACAAATATGAAACGCAATTTATTGGGCAACGGTTAGACACTACGTTTTCAGCTTCGCAGATTGAAGATTATTACAACAATAACAAGAAGAATTTCGAGTTACAGGACAACATTGTCAGAGCCATTTTTGTTAAACTCGACAAGAATTCCAAGGATTTAGAGAAAGTGAAGAAGTTGTGTCGTTCAGAAAAAGAGGAAGACCGTTTGGAGTTGGAAGAATTCTGTGTGCAACACGCCATGTCCTTTCATCTCAACGATAATCAATGGATTCCGTTAGGAGAATTATTGGGACAACTTCCAAAAACTAGCTACCTGAATGTCAACTATTTCTCAACTTACAATTTTGCCCATGTACAGGATTCTACTGCACACTATTTGGTTGAGGTGAAAGATGTGAAATACAAGAACAGTGTTTCTCCATTGGAATTCGAGAAACAGAACATCAGAAACATACTTTTGAACCAGCGCAAATTGGAGCTTATCCAAAAACTGGAGAAAGACATATTTGAAGAAGCGGTTTCGAAAAACCAATTCGAAATCCTTACCGATTAACATGAGAAAATCACTTTTAACACTTGCCATTGCTGCCTTGACTACTTTAGTATTTGCGCAGGAGAAAGGCCAGCCAGTTGATAAGGTTATTGCCGTTGTGGGCGGTAGCATTACGCTACAATCTGAATTGGAGACACAGTATTTGCAAATGCTTGCTTCGGGCTACGAACCAAACGATGACAGCCGCTGCATTCTTTTTGAGGAATTGCTTTACGGCAATCTTTTACTTCATCGCGCTCAGGTTGATAGTATTGATGTAAGCGATGGTGAAGTAGAAGCTGAACTTGGCCGTAGATTGGAGTACTTTATCGCGCAGCTTGGTTCTAAAGAGAAGTTGGAAGAATATTATGAGAAGTCTCTTCTTGAAATCAAGGATGAGTTTCGTGAGATGATTAAAGAACAACTGCTATCGCAAAGAATGCAGGAAAGCATTACGGGTGATACGAAAGTAACTCCAGCAGAAACGCGCATCTATTTCAATAAGATTCCGAAGGATAGTCTTCCATTCATCAATACAGAAATTGAGTTGGGACGAATTATGAAGCGACCAAAAGTGACTAAGGAACAAAGAGCATCTGCAAGAGCTAAAGCAGAAGAATTGCGTCAGCGTATTCGTGATGGAGAAAGCTTCCGTGCATTGGCTATTCTGTATTCCGAAGATCCTGGTTCATCTAAAAACGGAGGCGACCTTGGTTTCTTCGAACGTGGACAAATGGTTCCAGAGTTTGACGCTGTTGCGTTCCGATTGAAGGAAGATTCTGTTTCCGAAGTGTTTGAAACTAGCTACGGTTTTCATTTCATGGAAATGATGGAGCGAAGAGGTGAGCAAATCAACGTGCGGCATATATTAGTTCGTGCAAAAACATCCGAAGAAGATTTGGAAAGAGCTCGCGTTTTCCTTGATAGTATACACGAATTGATTGAGGAAGGAAAGATGACATTTGCAATGGCTGCCGAGAAATTCTCGGATGACGAAGAAAGCAAAATCAATGGCGGAATGATGTTTAACCCAATGTCGGGCGCCACACAGTTTGACATGGAACAACTAGGTTCTATAGACCAACGATTATTTCTCACAATTGAGAACATGAAAGCAGGTGAAATTTCTAACGCAGTAAAAGCACAATCTCCAGATGGAAAAGAATCCTACAACTTGTTCTTTTTGAAGTCACAGACCGAACCGCATGTTGCCAATATGAAGGATGATTATCAGCGTATTCAGCAAGCTGCTTTAGGGCAAAAGAAAAACACACTGATTCAGAAATGGATCAACGAAAAGGCAGCAAAAACCTACATCCGCATTAATGATGACTACAAGGATTGTCCTTTTTCTCATCAGTGGGAATCAAAGAAGCAAGCACAGAAATGACACAATATAAGAGCGATGTAGAAGGTATGGAAGCGTTACAAGGCGCTTACAAAAATCTAACTGCCGAGATTGGTAAAGCCATTGTTGGACAAGACGAAGTGGTGAAAAATGTACTCATCTCCGTTTTCAGTCATGGCCATTGTTTGTTGATTGGTGTTCCAGGATTAGCAAAAACGCTTTTGGTAAATAGCATTTCGGATGCGCTTGGTTTGAGCTACAACCGTATTCAGTTTACGCCCGATTTGATGCCTTCAGACATTATTGGAACGGAAATTCTAAACGACCAACGTCAATTCCAGTTTGTGAAAGGACCGTTATTTGCCAATATCGTTTTGGCAGATGAGATTAACCGTACACCTCCAAAAACGCAAGCCGCTTTGCTTGAAGCGATGCAGGAAGAGGCAGTGACAACGGGTGGTGTACGCCACGAGTTGCCCCATCCATTCTTCGTTTTAGCAACTCAAAACCCTATTGAGCAAGAAGGAACTTATCCTTTGCCTGAAGCGCAGTTAGACCGTTTCATGTTTAATGTATGGTTAGATTATCCTTCTTATGAGGAAGAATTGAATGTTGTAAAACTGACCACTACGGATAAAAAAGTGAAGCTAAGTCCTGTTCTCAATTCTGAAGACATCACTTACTTCCAGCAATTGATTCGTAGAATTCCTGTGCCAGATAACGTATATGAATATGCAGTAAAATTGGCCACAAGCACACGTCCGAACACCGAAATGGCAAACGCCAAGGTGAACGAGTACGTGAACTGGGGAGCTGGTCCGCGTGCTTCTCAATACTTGATTATTGGCGCAAAGACACATGCAGCTATCAATGGAAAATTCTCACCAGATATTGAAGATGTTCGTGCTGTTGCCGAACCAATTCTGCGCCATCGGATAGTGCGTAATTACAAAGCCGAGGCAGAAGATATTACTGTGGAGGATATTATTGCAGAGTTGGTGAAAGGGTAGTTGATGCAATTCTGATAATTATCTTTACGTTCATGAACACGCGAATAGACCGCATAACCATTGATCCAGAAGTGTGCCACGGAAAACCCGTTGTGCGAGGAATGCGATGGCCTGTTGAAGTTGTTCTTGACCTTCTCGGTTCCGGAATGTCAGAACAAGAACTTCTAGAGGAACATCCTGAGCTTGAAAAAGAAGATGTTCAGGCATGTATTCAATTTGCTCGGCTTTCGGTTTCGGGCGAAAATCTGAGACCGACAGGATAGTTTTAGGGCTAAATGAAGTTCTTGTGCGATGTGCATATCTCATTTAAACTCGCCAAGCACGTTGCTTCGTTAGGTTTTGAATGTGAGCATGTCAACAATATTTCAGAAGGTAGCCGAACGAAAGACAGAGATATTGCCCGATTTGTTGACGAGAACAAATTAGTTCTGATAACAAAAGACCGCGATTTCAAGAATAGTTTTCTACTGAGTCAAACGCCAAGCAGATTTATCAAAATCAATTTGGGTAATCTTTCCGATTCCGTGTTGATGGATGTTTTTGAAATCAACATTGACAAAATCAATCAGCTTTATAGTTCAGCCAATCTATTTATGGTGGAAATTGAAGTAGATTGTGAACTGATGGTTACGAAATAGGATGAACTTCCAACCACAATTCCCAAACTACAAAACCAAAGTAGAACAAAGCTTTGCTACCCAGAAGTTCATGGAACACATTGGGGCGGAGTTTGTGGATATAAAACCAGGCTATTGCGAAATTCATATTCCTTTCAATGAAAACCTTACGCAGCAAAACGGCTTTTTTCATGCTGGTGTAATCGGGACCTTGGCAGATAACGTTGCCGGTTATGCCAGTCTTTCGTTGATGAAAGAGCATTCTTCTGTTTTAAGTGTAGAGTTCAAACTAAATCTGATGCGACCAGCTGATGGTGAGTTACTGATTGGCAAAGGTCACGTACTCAAATATGGCAAAACCTTAACCGTTTGCAGGGCAGATGTTTTCATTGTAAAAGATGGAGTTGAGAAACTGTGTGCAGCGGCTCAACTCACAATGATTGAGTTGCAACCAAAATCTTAGGCATAAAAAAAGCCATCCACCAAAAGGCGGACGACTTTTCTAATTGCTAAAGATTAAATTATTTGCGTTTCAGCAATTCAACTTCTGCCCGAAGTTCTTTAATCATTTCTTGCTGCTCTTGCATTCCTTTTATCAATACAGGAACTAACTCGGTGTATGACACCATTCGAAGATCAGAAATTCCGTTTCCATTCGTATCATCACCATTAATGGTAACAACCTCTGGGAACACTTCCTCCAGCTCTTGTGCTATAAGACCGTAACTCTTGGCTTCATCATCTGCCTGAGTCTTGAAATTGTACTTGGTTGGATTAAGCAGCATAATTTTGTCCAACATACCATCCAAACTTTCGATGTTTTTCTTAAGTCGCTTGTCCGAAACCGAAGAATAATTACCAGTAACATCATCAAAGCCTCCTCTATCAGTGTCATTAAAATACAATTTAAGATTGCTGCTAGTTTGAGAAACATACAAAGTCCATCTATCATTGTTAAAAGACTGCTCCAACTCCAACCCACCAGCGAAGACCGTACCAGTAAACTGATCCTGTACCACATGGAGGTTTCTTACAGGTGTTGGTGTACCAACACCAATCAGGCCGTCAGCATCAATACGCATTGCTTCTGTGTTTGACGTGCCAAATTTCAGATGGTTGGCCTCCCATTGCCAAACATGTGCTCCACCACTGTTTTCTACACCAAGTGATACTCCATCTGTACCAGTTATCCCGGTGGTAGTATTTCCTATTTGAAGATACGTGGCAGTGGCGGTTGAGCCAGCAAGTTGCATGATTCTGGTAGGAGCTGCGGTTCCGACACCGATACGAAGTCCATTATTATAAAGAAACGAATTGGCTACCCAGCCAGTACCGTCATGTCTGAGGGTCTGACCGCTTGTACCAGGTACCAATGGACCTGTTGCTCCTGCTGGGCCGGCAGCTCCTACTGGTCCTACTGCACCTGCTGGTCCCGCAGGGCCAGCTGGACCCACGGGTCCTGCAGGCCCTGAAGAACCTGCTGTTTCTGCATACAGTGCGTATGGAACTGCCAGCAATTGTGAAGTTCCCATATCAACATACGCGGTTCCTCCCGCAGGATCCATTTCTACCTGAACGAAGAAATCATTTCCGCCCCAAGCTATGGAACCGAAAGTACCCGACACCACTGTTCCGCCTCCAAGCACAAGGTCAAAAAGACCGAAGTCGTTGGTGGTGACAGCATGTGTTTCCTGATATACTGTTGCACCTGCCGCTGTACCGCTGTGTACCTTTATCCGCACACCTATTGCCTGATTATCAAGCACTTCTCCCATAGCATTACGAGCAACGCCTTGGTAGTTGAATTTCTTCCATGTTTGCGCCATCGAAATGGAAACCACGGCAAAGAATAATAGTGTTGTTAAAAGTGTTTTTTTCATGATTAAGTTTTTTAAGGTTGAATTTTTTGAATGTTGAATGTTGCCTGTAGACCAGCCTTGGTAGCAAGCCTAAGCAAATATGTTCCGTTGGCAATTCCTGTAAGATTAAACTGGCTAAGCGCGGTGCCTGATGTCAATTCATCAGACATAACAACTCTTCCAGCTGCATCATAAAGATTCAACGAAACATCATTCTGTTGTCCTTCCAAGCGGATGTTCAACAGTTGGTCTGTTGGATTTGGATAGACCGAAACGCCTTCCAAAGCCATTTCTGTTTCATGAATTCCAGTAACCGTTATATCTGGTTGATGAAATCCTTGAGTAAGAATGTTACTTCCATTATCGTAGGTTTTGATAACGGGTTCTCCTATAGTCCAGCTCAATTGAGCCGATCCATTTGAGAAATGTGTCCCAGCAGATGCCACAACATCGGGCGAAATGCTCTGCGCATTTACCAAACCTGTTGCCCCTAAAGAGACAATAGCAATTACGAGTTTTTTCATGTGTTTTAGATTTACCTCACAATGTACCAATAATATCGCTGTATTGGCAATGGGCAAACTCCACGTATTTATATATTTTTCGACATTGGTTGATTTACAAGAAAACCAAACGTTTTGATATTAAACCAATAAGTTATATTTCCAAGTTTTGAACAAAAAAAAGCCCCCGATAAATCGGAGGCTTCAATTATCTTTTCAATAAAATCTACTTACTGCGCAACTCCAACCTTCATCACCTTGTGGGTGGTGTTCATTTTACCATCAACGCTTTGCATCCGTACTAGATAGTTACCGGTTGCAACCTTGTTCATTGGTAGCACAAACTTGGCTTGATACGCTTCAATCTTATCTGAATGCACTAGCTTTCCGCTCATATCAAACAATTGTAGTTCGATATCTGACTTGTTGTTTCCTAATTCAATGTTCAATAATTCTGAAGTTGGGTTTGGATACATGTTCAAACGGATGTCTGCTAATGCTTCTTCAACTGAAGTAACAGTCAATTGTGTTTGGTGAAATCCTTGGGTTAGAATGTTGGTTCCGTTATCGTACGTATCAATTACAACTTCACCAAGCGTCCAGCTCAATTGAGTTGTTCCGTTATCGAAATGCTCTCCAGCACTAGCAATTACTTCTGGAGATATTGATTGAGCCATTCCGAACATTGGCAAAACGGCAAGTGATAGGGCGGTTAAAAACTTCATGGTTTTTGTTTTAGTGACACGAATATACAGATCGTTGCGTGGATTAGTTTTACATTTTCAAATATATTCTTACGAAATTAACATGAGTAAAGTCGTTCAATTCAATTTTCCAACAGTAATCCGGTTTGGATCCGGTGCAATTAAAGAACTCCCTCAGCACCTTAAAGAGCAAGGTAAAAAGAGACCTCTTTTAGTTACAGATCCAATTGTTGCTACACTTCCTTTCTTTCTAGAAATTATTGACGACCTAAAAAAAGCAGGCCTTGCTCCTACTGTTTATGCTGAAATGCACAAAAACCCAGTAAAATCGGATGTGATGAAGGGAAAGGCGGCTTTTGCTGGTGCTGATTGCGATAGCATTGTGGGTATTGGCGGTGGTGTGGGGTTGGATGTGGCACGATCAATTGCTTTAGCAATCAATCATCACCGAGATTTATTTGATTATGACGATTTGATTGGTGGTGATAAGTATGTTACCGAAGAGGTACCGTATTTCGTTACTGTTCCTACTACAAGCGGAACTGGAAGTGAAGTTGGCCGAAGTGCCATTATTGCAGATGATGTAACGCATCAGAAGAAAATTCTTTTTTCACCAAAGCTGTTGGCGAGTGTGGTTTTTGCTGACCCTAGCTTAACCTTTGGTTTGCCTTCATTTGTAACCGCAGCTACGGGTATGGATGCACTAACGCACAATATGGAAGCTTATCTAGCCAAAAACTACCATCCAATGTGCGATGGAATTGCGTTAGAGGGAATCAAACTCGTGGCTAAATCTATTGAAAAAGCTAC
>Ga0222653_1001711_pt1 | contig 10315 bp, 6 predicted proteins | sample AntAcemetagen419_FD_179856 | JGI IMG/M metagenome (GOLD analysis project Ga0222653, IMG submission 179856) | Saline water microbial communities from Ace Lake, Antarctica - #419 | ecosystem: Environmental > Aquatic > Non-marine Saline and Alkaline > Saline | place: Antarctica: Ace Lake | collected...
CTATCGGGTGGTCCTACCTTAACCTTGAATTAGCCATATAAATTCGGTGGCTTAGGCAGAATTTGCCTAGCTGAATTCAAGTGATATTACTGAGATGTAGGTAGTCCTTGGTGCGAAAGTGCCAAACGCATATCCTGACGAGCGCAGTGAGAAAGGGTCTCCCCGCTAAAAAGCTTTATATGCGGAGATCCCGTCGCTGCGCTCCAGCGACGGGTTAATCAGATACTGGCATTGAAAATACTTGACGGCTAATTGATCAAATAGGGGCGGATAAAAGAACCAGGCCTACACTATTCTATTCTTCTTTACTTGGGGGAGCTCCTTGCGGGCAAGCACCTCTGAGCGTTCCGGGGTCATTCACTTTACAGATAAGCTGACTCTATAATTCTTTTTTAATTTTAAAAAAGCTGGAGATCTTATCATCTCCAGCCCTTAGTGTAATAGCAATAACTGTAATCTACATCTCTGGCATTATATACGGATGATCATGGCTAAACCAAACATATGGCCCTGCCGCAGTGCATGCTCCATTGGGATTATAAGGGATGTAGTGCGGTGTATTTTCGCGAAGATATATATGATTGCCTTCGATTTTGACTGATAAACCAAAGCGATGTTTGCACCCACGATTATCGCCGTATTGTACAGTAATAATACCGCTGCCATCGTAGTTGCCACCTCTCGTGGGAGTCAGGTAGCTCTTGGTATCATAAACACGCCCATCATTCATCAGCCTAGCTGTCATAATCCAAGTATCTAGTCCATCGTACTTGAAGGTGATCTCTCCATTTTCGTAGTGACTCTCACCTTCGGTTGTATACGTTCCTTCTCTAATCGTATCAGCTTGCGCTGAAGCTGCGAACAATAGGATTGATATGACCGATAGTATCCTTATATAAGACTCTCCTGAGATTTCAGGGTTTAAAAAAGCTTATCACTTTAAGCAATTTAGGTCATCTTTATAGATAGCCGAACCTTGGTGCGCTTTTTAAAAGTTTTGATGAGATTGCCCAAAAACCACAATAATTTATGCCATAAAGTTGAAGGGAAAAGTTACTCATTCAACTGATAGGTTGGTCTTAACCCTTTTAAAATGGGGGCGTTATTGCTAAGGCCCCCGCGAAAAATTAGATATCAGAGATACCTTCCTATCCTATGGCATTTTGTAAGGAAGCCGTAAGTGGTATTCCCGCGGCAAATAAAATAGCGGTTAAATAGGTTTCATCAGAAAAATTAATAAAATCCAAATTTAGTAATTGCGAGTGACCTAAGGCAATCAGAGCAAAGGCCGCATATCCCAATAGCGAGGTTATTTGCTTGTCCTCGATTTTTCTGTCTAACAGAAAGATAATAATTGTACATACAAGTGCTACTAAACCTACTTTGAGAGTATTTGTTATTGTGATGTCGGCAATTTCGAGTCCTACGGCTATAAAAAAAACGCCAGCAAAAATATACTTATTCATATTAAGATCCTTTTTCAATATTCATTTAAAATTAGTTAAGGTGCAAAGCGCTCTCGATAGAGAGTCGCGAGGGAAAATAAAGTCTAAAGAGTAAAGAATAGTAATCAGTCGTAGAAAAGTAGTTTTGAGAATAAAATGGGGATCGATATTTTGAAAAAACTTCGGAAACGCTTTGCTGCAAGAAAGAAAGGTCGGGTGATTTGGGGGCTTGCACTCAAGTTTAGGTGAGCAACAGTAATTTTAGAGAAGAATAAGTTAGAAAAGCCTCGCGAGTGAATTTCACTGAACTCAAGGCTGTCGTGCCCCCAGTGCGTGACAACTTTCCCCATGATGCGTTCAACATTATCCGTTGCAGCAAGCAATAATGCCGCAACAAGGAATAGTGAAATTACGATTTTGAAACGTTTTAATATAGCAATTATTCCATAAGATATGCGTCTAGTTTCTATCGGTATAAAACTATGAAAACCATAGGATATTATGCCCGAGTGTACTCTTAATATTAGCCTATAATCGAAATAACTGTGAAAATAGGTATTTAGTCCCTTGGCTAAGTCTTGAAACCCGGCTTACCAAGCAGGTCACTTGAAGGGCCCAAAAATTGCGGCGGCCTTGGAATCATTACATTACGTGCTACTGAGCAAAAGTTAGGGCATTTTTCGTGTATATTGAAGCAAATTACGCAGCTACTTCAGGTGTATATAGTTAATATTTTTGAGGACTTATAATAAAATATAGAATTCATTAAATTTTATTCTATTTCCTCCGAATGGTCTGTATGCACAATTGACAAATTTGTCATTTGGGCATCAGTGAATTAGAGGAGATATCAATGAACACACGATCATTTCGTGCACCCAAAATATTGATATTTGGTGGAACTGACAAATTGCGTCTTTCTATCAGCCACATAATTTCGGAAAATATTAGCAACAAAACTCATCGCATTTATGATGCTGGTTCACTAGACCAGGCAAGCGTCATCCTAAAAACCGAATTCCCTGATCTAGTGATAATTTGCGATAGTAATTTGCAAGGTGAAGGAGCCGTGCTTTGTCGCCAGATCAGGCAAGAAGATGGCGTGCGTCACACGGGTGTTATTCTAAAGTCCACTACTTCCCTAGACGAAGACAGCTTGGCCGTTCAAACCCTTGAGTTTGGCTTTGATGACTATTTACGATGCGGATGTACCGCAGCCGAATTAAATGCCAGAGTTTCTTCTGTTTTAAAAATAAAAGTTATGAACGACGAACTGCGCTCTCTTAATCATCACCTGCGAGAACTGAGCTTAACCGATGAATTAACCGGACTGGGAAATATGAGGCAATTTAAAAGGAGCTTCGAAGCTCTTAAGGCCTATTCTAAGCATAATAGTATCGGATTGCTCATGCTTGACTTGGATCATTTTAAATCTGTTAACGACAAGAATAACCATTTGGTTGGTAGTTATATCATTGCAGAAGTAGGTAAAATTCTGAAACAGTTGGCTGCCGAATACGAGCTTTCTGTAGCGGCCCGTTATGGGGGTGATGAGTATATTGTCGCACTTCCAATTGAATCACCTGAGTTGTTAGGAGAGTTTTGTGAACGTATAAGAGAACAGATTCATTACAGCCACTTTGAAAAAGACGGACGTATAATTAAAGTTACTTGTAGTATTGGGGGAGCATTTGTTGAAGCAGGGTGCTTGCTGTCAGGGGAATCTATCGTCAAGGCGGCTGATATGATGTTATATTCAAGTAAAAATGCGGGACGTAATCAATCTACAGTATGCCTTCTCAATAACTATCCCAAAAATCCAGAAGTGACGCGCCACACAGATGAGTGGCGAGTGAAGTCACTACTGGCAATGATTTGACAACCAGTTAGGGAATTTTGTTAATTTTTATCATATTAGTGGGATTCATCTTAGTGATAGGGATACCGGCTGTAATCACGATAATATCACCTGAGTTCACCAATTTTAAACTTTTTAATAACTGTGGTAAATCTTGAAGTAAAACATCTGTATTGTAAAACAGAGGGTTTTGCATCCCATAAACACCCCATACCATAGTCAATCTTTGGATAACATCTTTACGCGGGCTGATGGCAATTATAGGTGTCTTCGGGCGCCAGCTCGATATAAGTCTCGCAATAGATCCTGTGAGAGTCAGGCAAACGATTGCTTTGGCATTGAGTTTGTCAGCTGCTTCGCAAGCTGCTTTAGCTATAGCTTGATGCTCTTCCCACTTTGGATCTGGACCACGGACGTTTTCTGATCGGCGTTGTTTGTTGTTGAATGTCCAATGCTCGACTTCATTGATGATGTCAACCATGGTTTGGACGCATTTAACGGGATATTTTCCTGCTGCTACTTCACCAGATAACATGACGCAGTCAGCGCCGTCTAAAACTCCGTTAGCAACATCATTGATTTCTGCCAAAGTAGCTCTAGGGTTTTCGATCATTGACTCGAGCATCTGGGTCGCGATAATAACCGGAATTGCGTACTTCTCAGCGACCTGAATGATCTGTTTTTGATATCCAGGAACACGCTCTACACTAGCTTCGACGCCAAGGTCACCACGCGCCACCATGAGGCCATCAGAAACTGCAGCGATGGCATCTAATTCGATCATTGCGGGAATTTTTTCAATTTTTGCGATGACGGGGATATCTGCGCCAAGAGCCTTAATCATGTCTTTAACTTGAATGATGTCTTTTGCATCTTGAACAAAGGACAGCGCTACAAAATCAACGCCCTGGCTAATGCCGAATAAAAGGTCGCGGCTGTCTTTTTCAGTTAAAGCAGGCAAGGAGAGTTTGGCTTCGGGAAAATTAACGCCCTTCCGACTTTTTAAAGTTCCCCCAACTTTGCAAGTTACGTGGACGTTTTTACCGTCTATTTTATTGATGACAAAAGCTAGTAGCCCGTCATCCATAAGTACTTGTTGGCCAACAGCTACATCTTTGACGAGTTCTTGATAATCGATGGGGATAATCTGAGCTTCGGTTTGTTCGGCACCATAAGAAAGTACATAGTCTTTGCCAGTTATGATGATTTGTTTACCGTCGAGAATTTTGCCTGTCCGAATTTTGGGACCTTGCAAATCTTGTAATAAAGCAACAGTGCGTCCACATTCTTGGCTGATTCTTCTTAATTGTTCAATGTTCTTGCGATGATCTTCATGACTACCGTGAGAAAAATTGAGACGCGCGATGTCCAGGCCTGTTTCGATGAGTTGTTTTTGAACTTCAGGAGACGAAGATGCTGGTCCCATTGTCGCTACAATCTTGCAATGACGGGGGGAATCCATGTTTGCATGAAATGATTTGAATCCAGGAATAGAAGGTTCAGTGGGTTTTGTTTTGGTAGTGGGAGCTGTGGTTGCTGTTGGCATGTTGTTTATGCTTTCTCTAAAACTATCGCATCCGACATTAAGTAGGGGAACGAATAGCCTTCGGTTGTTAACGTCTTAGAAGCGATTAAAATCTGATTTACTAATCTAATCAAGCCTTTAACTTTGTTTGGTGCAGGATATATATTGAAGCCGTGGTGGAACTCTAAAGTCTTGCAGTTTAGTCCTCGGAGTAAATCCGGTAACTCTCTAAGACCACTTGGTAAAAGCGACATTAGGTGAACAGAAAGAAAAATCTTAGTACCTTTGGTATTGTCGGCTAATTTTAAGGCACCCTCAAGAAATAGCTTAATTCCTTCAATACTGTAGTTAGGGTCGATAAATATTAGTGCATAATCTCGGATGAGGTTTTTGGGGGCTTCGTCATAAAGGTTGTATTGAAAGGTCTGCACTTCTAAATTTTGTTGCTGTTTAATTGTATCAATGGTTTCGATGACCCGCTTATCGATGTCTAATGCCGTAATGTCAGTAAAGCCAACCTTTGCAAGTTCTATTGAAACAAGATCATCGTCTCCCATGACCAAGATTGGTTGATCTAGGCCTACCATACTAAGGCATTTCTCAGCGCGGCACTTAGCGGTGTAATTAGTGCAAGGTTGCTGCGCAAACTGCCTATTTAAGCCTTTGAACTTCGCTTTGCCGAGTGCTTTGGGATCTATTTTTTTATTGTGAGCAACTTGATCTGCGATAACATCAATCACATCCTCATATTCAAAGTTTAAAAACTTTTGGAATGCAGGATCTTTTATAAAATATGTGACGAATTTACGGGACACTTGATAGCGAATTTTTGATTTGTTTTTTTTCAGTGCCGAAACTTGTTCGGAAAATTCTTGGTCAAGATATGGATTTTGCGAAAGCGAACGCAATTGTTCCCAGCTGGGAATAGATCGAGTAGGAGTGTGGTCATTCAACATGTGTCTAGCGCCTTAATTGTGCAATACCCTGAGAGTTTGAGAACTCTACAAGATTTGGGCTATTGCTGCTATTCCTAAAATAATGAAAAAGAGGGCAATAAACAGCCTAAAGTTATCAATCCATTGGGTTTTTAAGCGTTCCTGAGCTTTTTTTGCCACAATATGGAGGCTTTTGAACCAAATGCAGTCCCCGATTAATATACCGCATAAAAATACTATGCTTTGTATTGAAGTAATTTCTTCACCGATCTTTGTAGAGACTAAGCTGATTGCCGTGACCCAGAAGAGCAAAAACGCTGGGTTGGTCCCCGTCATGACAAAGCCCAAAAAAAAGCTTCTGACGGGATTTTTGATGACTAGAGATTTTGTATGCGATTGTCGGGCCTTTTGCCCCACATTCTCACTGGGGGCTTGGGGATGCCCTGAATCTTTTGCGGTGGTTTGTTGAAAGCGTTGCTTGAATCGGTATTTGAGGCCAATGATACCCAAAATGATTAAAAATATGCCGCCTACATAACTTACTATTTGTTGAAATAGACTAGAGTTAAACCATTCATAATAACCCCAAGCTGCTAGAGCTGCATAAAGGATGTCGCAAGAAATCACACCAGTTATATAGGGAGCGACCTCTCTATCGCGATTTTTAATAGTTAAGTTTACCACCCACAAATTAATAGGACCGATAGGAGTTGAAGAACAAAACCCACCGATAATGCCGGATATACAGTAAATAAATGCTACTAGCAGTTTGGTCTTCTCCCCCAAAAGTGAACTTATATTAAGGAATTTAGCGGCCTAAGTATAATAGCGTATAAATCCCTAACAATAAAGTTTATTGCAAAACCTTCCGAGAGATTAATAGGAGCAAAATAATATTTAAACCAAAGGCAATAAGAAGAGGTGGTTTTGGCTAACACAGCCAACAATTTGGTAGGAAAGCGCATTGCGGATCGATACTGCATTACCGGACAAATCGGTAAAGGTGGTATGGGCATCGTTTTCAAAGCTATCCCCTTTGATGACCCGTCTCATGCAGTAGCCATTAAAGTAATCCAGCGTTCTGGAAAACTTGGTTACGACGATTTGATGAGATTTCAGAAAGAAGCCTCATTGATGAGTCAGCTTCATCATCCCAATATTGTCGTCTTTCACGAATTAGGTCTGTTCAGCGAAACGCCAGAATCCGGAGAAGGTGTTGGCAGTGGTTACTATATTGTTATGGAAATTGCTGATGGCGGTGACCTCAAAGAATCATTAGCAAAAGACGGCCGCAAAGATTTGGCTTACTTTTTTCAAATAGGTTTGCAGGTTTCTCGCGCCCTTGATTATACCCACGGCAAAAATATTATCCACCGTGATATAAAACCGCAGAACATTATTGTGGGCAAAGCGTGGCGGGACCAATCAGGTGTTCTTGTCAAAGTACTTGATTTTGGCGTTGCCAGGCTAGCAGAGGCGATGCACTACAGCGGGCACAAAGATGCTATTGAGAGCAAAAGTGGAATCGACGATGCTGCAGGTACCCCCCTTTATATGGCACCAGAACAAACCCAGCTTATGAACGCTCCCGTTGATCATCGTGTAGATCTTTATTCACTGGGCTGTGTATTGTACGAAGTATTAGCTGGAAAACCTCCCTTTACTGCACGCTCGCGATCCAAGTTAGAAAAAGCCCATGTTTTTTCCGAACCAGAGCGCCTCTCAACATTACGGCCCGATATTCCTAAAGTTATTGAAGAAATACTTCATAAGCTTTTGGCGAAACACCCCGATGATCGTTATCAAACAGCTTTTGCCCTGCATGCTGATTTGGTGCGGGCAAAAAATCTATTTGATAAGGCAGCTAATCCTCAAGGAATTAGCTTTCCATTAGGACTAAAGAACTCATTCCAAGCTGTTTCCGCGCAGTTAAAGATAGAAGGTAGAAGCAAAGAAATTGCCGCTCTGCTAGATGCCTATGAGGCTGTGGTTGTTGAAAAAGGCAGGAGCCGCCTTTCCTTGATCAAAGGTGTCGCCGGTATTGGCAAGACCCGCTTGATGAACGAAATAAGGGTAAATTTACAAATTAAAAAGGTCAAATATATTAGTGGCTCGTTCTCCCAACATGAGAATGCGTTGCCTTTCAATGCATTGGCAAACGCATTTAACGAATATTTGCACCGTATTCTAAAGAGTCATCCTCATGAAGCTGAAGAATTACGCAAACGAATTAAAACCACCATTGGTGATATGGCTTACAATATTGCCGAAGTTGTACCAGGACTTAAGCCTTTCCTGTTCGAGCGACCGGTTGACAGTATTGATGATGTCGAAACCTGGGATTTGATGAATAGTGAAGATGATCTAAATAAATTCGCCAAAGTATTTTCAGATTTTACACGCTGTTTAGGCACTAATAATCAAGCCGTCGTTTTCCTTTTTGATGATCTTCATTGGGCGGACGACAAAAGTTTGCAGTTAATTGATACCTTTTTCACAAATGCAAACACGTTACAATTTTATTTGATCATTACCGAAAGAGTAGGGCAGCATGTTGAAAACAAGCGCTTCACTGCGTTTGTTGAAAAATTCAAAAAACTGAGAAGGCGTTACCTCGAAATCGACCTCCAACCTCTTGACAAAGAGACGGCCCGCAAAGTCGTCAGTAATATGCTGTCTTCTCGCAAGACTGTAGATGATCAATTAGCAGATCATCTCTTTGAGGTTACTAAAGGTAATCCCATGCATGTAGTCGAACTGACTAGGACATGGGTTGCTCGGGACCTTATTTACAAAGAAACGCGTCAGGGCAAAGAGTGGAAATACAACATCGAATCGCTGCGCAAAGCACAAATTCAATTGAACACAATTGACTTGATTCTAAGTCGCATCCAAGGATTTCAGGAATTTGACAAACAGCTATTAGAAATAGCTGCTGCGGTGGGACTAACTTTTCAATTTGAAACCCTGTTAATCGAAGGTCGTACCCAGTCAGTATTAGTAATGAAAGCTATTCAAAGAGCTATGGATGAAGGCTTAATTGTCCGTGGTACAGAAGATTCTGATTTAAAACATCTTGGTAAGGCCTATTTTTTCGCTCATAAAAAGGCGAGAGACGCGATTTACGAAGGCATTAAACCGAGTGAATTAAAGAAAATTCACCGTGCTATTGGTGAAAAACTGGAATCTTCGATTTCTAGTCCGTCGGACAAAGTGTTATTCGCTTTGGCCCATCATTTTAACTCGGCCTATGGCCGGGGAGAAGCCGAAGACACAGTATTAGCGAAGAAAGCTCTGAATTACAACACACTGGCGGGAGCCGCGGCAAAGAAGAATGGTTCGTGGCATACCGCCGAAAGATATTTCGAAAATGCTTATGGTATTATTTCAAAGTTTAAATCGACAGTAGCATCTTCACTTGAAAGAGCGGTCGTGATAGAAACTCTTGCAGATTTAGCAGCAGTGCAAAAGAAACATGGCAGGGCACTTAAATCTTATAGAGCCCTACTAGATTATCTCTTGCCGATCGAAATGCATGCTGCGATTGCCACAAAAGCAATTAACTACCAATTAGTTGGTGGAATGATGTCTGACGCGGGCCGTTTGACGCGCCAAACTTTGCGTTATATGCGAAGAATTGTACCAACAGATTCATTGTTTCAAAAATTAATTAATATGGGGTCTCTAGTTTACGATGCGCTGCCTTTTGAAAAGAAGAAACAGAGATTGCATCAAATACTGGGATTTGCCCACTCGATGAGAAAGTATGATTCCACAGTACTTGAAAAACGGACACCAGCAATTAGGCTGTATTCCATAGGTCAGTCTATTTATACCCATGACAAGCCTTGGCTAGCCTTTAGCTATCACTACTTTGCATTCAAGGCGGCTGCAAAAGGACGTGGTTCTGTAGAAAGTTTGATTCAAGTGGTTCTCGATAGAGCAGTATTTCTGGGCTATTTTGGCTTCTACAAAACTTCCTACAGATATTTTGATTTATGTATGGATGTTGCGAAATCTTGTAATTTGCAGGGCGTTTACGGAAATGCAGCCTTAATGAGAGTTTTGGTTTTAGAATACCCTAGAGGGCGAACTGAAGAAGTCGGTGATCATATTAAAGAGGCGTCGCATTATCTGCGGCCTCACGATGACAGATTAGCTTACGGTCAAAGTATTTGTTTTAATATATTTAGAGAACTAACGCGCTGTAATTTTGCCGTTGTAAACAAGCTCTGTCAAAGAATGCCCGACCTCATTCCGACAAGAAACTGGTTGAGTCCGCGGTCGGTTGCTATGATGCTGTTTGGCTACCTTTTGCAAGGAGCGCGAGCGAATATTGTGCGTCACGGGGAAATGTTTTTGCGCCGCCGCGGTGCTGTATCTGGCCGTCAGGATGATCTCTTTATTATTACTATCCAAGTTATGATTAATTTTGCAAAAGGTGAGATAGACAAGTCTCGCCAAGCTTATATTGCCGCTATGCATAGATTCTTGGTGGGCAACTCTAAGGAATTTCTTTATCCGTACGAAGAGGACTTTATCGGGCTGTTTG
>Ga0222653_1001712_pt1 | contig 10311 bp, 6 predicted proteins | sample AntAcemetagen419_FD_179856 | JGI IMG/M metagenome (GOLD analysis project Ga0222653, IMG submission 179856) | Saline water microbial communities from Ace Lake, Antarctica - #419 | ecosystem: Environmental > Aquatic > Non-marine Saline and Alkaline > Saline | place: Antarctica: Ace Lake | collected...
TCCCGCCCAATGAAAAAGGCCGCCTCCTTCTGGAAGCGGCCTTTGCCGTCAGGACTGGAACCCGTCCCTATTTCTTGATTTCGGAGACCACGCCGGCGCCGACGGTCCGGCCGCCTTCACGGATGGCGAAGCGCAGGCCCTTGTCCATGGCGATCGGCTGGATCAGCTCGACATCCATTTTCACGTTATCGCCCGGAAGCACCATTTCCTTGTCGGCCGGCAGCGTCACCACGCCCGTCACGTCAGTCGTGCGGAAGTAGAATTGCGGACGATAATTGGTGAAGAACGGCGTGTGACGGCCACCCTCTTCCTTGGTCAGGATGTAGGCTTCGGCTTCGAACGTCGTGTGCGGCGTGATCGAACCCGGCTTGCAGAGAACCTGGCCGCGCTCGACGCCTTCACGGTCAACACCGCGAAGCAGCGCACCAATGTTGTCGCCAGCCTGGCCCTGGTCGAGCAGCTTGCGGAACATTTCAACACCGGTACAGGTCGTCTTGACGGTCGGGCGGATGCCGACAATCTCGATTTCCTCGCCAACCTTGACGATGCCCTGCTCGACCCGGCCGGTCACAACCGTACCGCGACCCGAGATCGAGAACACGTCTTCGACCGGCATCAGGAACGGCTTGTCCAGCGGACGCTCCGGCGTCGGGATATAGTCATCAACAGCCTGCATCAGCTCGAGGACCTTGTCCTTGCCGATTTCAGGATTGCGGCCTTCGACAGCCGCCAGCGCCGAACCGGCAATGATCGGGATCTCGTCGCCCGGGAAGTCGTACGAGTTCAGGAGCTCGCGCACTTCCATCTCGACCAGTTCCAGCAGCTCGGCATCATCGACCTGGTCGACCTTGTTCAGGAAGACAACCATCGACGGCACGCCGACCTGCTTGGCCAGCAGGATGTGCTCGCGCGTCTGCGGCATCGGGCCGTCAGCAGCGTTCACAACCAGGATCGCACCATCCATCTGCGCCGCGCCGGTGATCATGTTCTTCACATAGTCAGCGTGGCCGGGGCAGTCGACGTGGGCATAGTGACGGTTGGCCGTCTCATACTCGACGTGCGCCGTGTTGATCGTGATGCCACGGGCCTTTTCTTCAGGTGCCGAGTCAATGTCGGCATACGATTTGGCTTCGCCGCCGGACACCTCGGCCAGGACCATCGAAATGGCCGCCGTCAGCGTCGTCTTGCCATGGTCAACGTGTCCAATCGTGCCGATGTTCACGTGCGGCTTGTTGCGTTCAAACTTTGCCTTGCCCATCGGGCCTCTCCTTCATTCTAACTTCAAAAGACCGGATCGCCGGTCGGGATGGATCAGGAACCTGCGACTTCCTGGATGATTTTCTGCGCTTCAGCTTTTGGCACTTCGTCATAGTGATCGAAGATCATCGTGAACTGGGCGCGCCCTTGCGACATGCCGCGAAGGTTCGAAACGTATCCGAACATGTTGACCAGCGGGACGAAGGCGTTGATGGCCACCGCGTTGCCGCGGGGTTCAGACCCCTGGATCTGGCCACGGCGAGAGTTAAGGTCGCCGATCACATCACCCATATAGTCTTCCGGAGTGACAACTTCCACTTTCATGATCGGCTCCATCAGGCGCGGATCACCCTTGCCCTTGAGCTCACGGAACGCGCCGCGGGCGGCGATTTCGAAAGCGAGGACCGAGGAGTCGACATCGTGGTAGGCGCCGTCGATCAGAGTGGCCTTGAAGTCGGTCACAGGATAACCGGCCAGAAGACCGTTTTCCTTGGCCATGTTAAGGCCCTTCTCGACGCCAGGTATGTATTCCTTCGGCACCGAACCACCAACGACCGTGTTTTCGAAGATGAAGCCCGAACCGGCTTCGAGTGGCTCAAACTGCAGCTTGATGCGCGCGAACTGGCCCGTACCACCGGACTGTTTCTTGTGCGTGTAGTCGATCTCGGCCGCGCGGCCGATTTTTTCGCGATACGCCACCATCGGTTGGCCGATATTGGCCTCAACCTTGAACTCGCGCCGCAGGCGGTCGATCAGGATGTCGAGGTGAAGCTCGCCCATGCCCTTCATGATCGTCTGGCCGGATTCGAAATCCGTTTCGACGCGGAAAGACGGGTCTTCCGCAGCAAGGCGCTGCAGGCCGACCGACATTTTTTCCTGGTCGGCTTTCGACTTCGGCTCGACCGCAATCTCGATCACCGGATCGGGGAAGCTCATGGTTTCCAGGACGACAGGCTTGTTCACGTCACAGACCGTATCGCCGGTCGTGGTTTCCTTGAGGCCGGCGAGCGCAACAATGTCGCCCGCAAAAGCTTCCGTGATCTCGTCCTGCTTGTTGGAGTGCATCATGACCATCCGGCCGACGCGTTCGCGCTTGCCCTTGGTTGCGTTCAGGAAGGCATCGCCTTTCGACAGCGTACCGGAATAGATGCGCGTGAAAGTCAGCGTGCCCATGTACGGGTCGTTCATGATCTTGAAAGCGAGGCCCGAGAACGGATCGCTGTCACTGGCGCGACGCTCGATATTACGAACTTCTTCTTCATCACCGGGCAGGAAGCCTATGTAGGATGGCACATCCAGCGGGCTCGGCAGATAGTCGACAACCGCGTTCAGCATGGGCTGGACGCCCTTGTTCTTGAATGCAGAACCACACATGACCGGCACGAATGCCATGGCCAGCGTACCCTTGCGGATCAGCTTGCGCAGTGTTTTCACGTCAGGCTCGACACCTTCAAGGAAGGCTTCCATGGCGTCATCGTCCTGCTCAACGGCAAGCTCGATAAGGTGCGCACGCATTTCGTCTGCCTGGGCCTTGAGGCTGTCGCGGATAGGCTTGAGCACCCAGGATGCGCCGAGATCGTCGCCTTCCCATACCCATTCCTGCATCGTGACCAGGTCGACGTGACCGGCCAGTTCGGTTTCAGAACCGATCGGCAACTGGATCGGCGCCGGGATCGCACCCGTGCGGTCCTTGATCATGCGAACGCAGTTGAAGAAGTCTGCGCCGATCTTGTCCATCTTGTTGATGAACACGACCCGCGGGACCTTGTAACGGTCAGCCTGGCGCCACACGGTTTCAGTCTGCGGCTCGACACCGGCGTTCGCATCGAGGACGCAGACGGCGCCATCAAGAACAGCCAGGGAGCGCTCGACTTCGATCGTGAAGTCGACGTGTCCGGGCGTATCAATGATGTTGAAGCGGTACTTGTCGGAGAGCGGCGTCGAGCCGTCTTCCGTACGCTCCCAGAACGTGGTCGTCGCAGCAGACGTGATCGTGATGCCACGCTCCTGCTCCTGCTCCATCCAGTCCATGGTCGCGGCGCCATCGTGCACTTCGCCGATTTTGTGCGACTTGCCGGTGTAATAGAGGATGCGCTCTGTGGTCGTGGTTTTGCCAGCATCGATGTGAGCGATGATGCCAAAGTTACGATAGCGATCCAGCGTGTATTCGCGGGCCATGTGGGTAAACCTTCGTGTCTGCTTTCCGGGAGGAAATTGCGGCAACTGACGGGCGCGTTACCCTCAGTTGCCAAATAATTCCAGTGCTGATTACCAGCGGTAGTGTGCGAACGCCTTGTTGGCGTCGGCCATGCGGTGGGTATCTTCGCGTTTCTTGACGGCGTTGCCGCGGCCTTGGCTCGCGTCCATCAACTCACCCGCAAGACGCTCGCGCATCGTGTTTTCGTTCCGGCCAGCGGCCGCAGCCGAGAGCCAGCGGATCGCGAGGGCCTGGCGGCGCTCTGTGCGCACTTCAACCGGCACCTGGTATGTTGCGCCACCGACGCGGCGCGAACGCACTTCGACGGATGGGGCGACAGCTTCAAGCGCGGCGTGGAAAACCTCGACCGGGTTCTTCTTGGCGCGGGTTTCGACAAGGTCGAAGGCACCATAGACGATGCGCTCGGCAACCGACTTTTTGCCATCGCGCATGATCTGATTCATGAACTTGGTGACGATGATGTCTTTGAATTTCGGATCCGCGAGGACCTGACGCTTCTCTGCACTGTGACGACGAGACATGTAGCGGCCCTCTTATTTCGGTTTCTTCGCGCCGTAATGCGAACGGCGTTGCTTGCGGTTCTTGACGGGCTGGGTGTCCAGCGCGCCGCGGATGATGTGATAGCGCACACCGGGAAGGTCTTTCACGCGGCCGCCGCGGATCAGCACAACCGAGTGCTCCTGCAGGTTGTGGCCTTCGCCCGGTATGTAGCACAGCGACTCGAACCCGGAGGTGAGGCGCACTTTTGCCACTTTACGAAGCGCCGAGTTCGGCTTTTTCGGTGTGGTCGTGTAAACGCGGGTACACACGCCCCGGCGCTGCGGACAGGCCTTCAGGGCGGGGGTCTTGGTACGCGATGGCTTTGGCGAACGCGGGTTACGAATTAACTGCTGGATTGTGGGCATTCGGGCCTTCTGTCTCTTCTGAACTCATGGCCCGATGGGCCGATAACGAAATGATGTCCCGAAGGCTGGAAACAGCTTCCGGGACGGCTTAAAACTTGGGGGCCAGGTTGGCCGGGTCGTTCCTGAGCCGATGCGGTGAACGAGCCTGAACCCGGACGCCTCTCTGACGATTTGTGGCGTGTAAGCCTCTCGGGCGCTGGCGTCAAGGGTCGCGTGCCGCTCACCCGCAGCAATCTTTGGCGATCCGGCACTTGTCTAGAACGGCAGGCCAACCCTTGCGACGCAGGCGTCGGCTTCGGGTCCTGCGCTGCCTGCCTCCAACTGCGACCGGAAGGCGGAAAGGTCTGCAGCCATGGCGGGTTCAAAGGTCCCTGCCCGCTGGAAATCGTCACTGCGCAGGATATCCCGGCAATCGGCAATCGCCCAGCTTTCGAGGGAAAGCCCAGCCACCAGGCCAATCGCGACAATGGCGCAGGCCGCTCCGATCATGTCGTTCCGTTGCATTGTCGGCACACTCCTCTAAACAAGAAAGCCTGTCAAGGCCGGCAGGCTTTCTGTTCTGTTTCAAGTCGCGTTGAGACCCGACTATTCGTCCGAAGGCTCGGTGACTGGCGCAGGCAGCGCCGCCATGGCGAGATTCGCTGCCTCTTCCTGGGCCTTGGCCATTGCGGCTGCCCGCTTGGCCTTGAGCTTCGTGTCGCGTTCTGCAGCGACGCGGCGGAACTGGCGGATACCACCGCCCGTACCGGCCGGGATCAGGCGCCCGACGATGACGTTCTCCTTCAGGCCGTCCAGCGTATCGATCTTGCCCTGGATGGCCGCTTCGGTGAGCACGCGGGTCGTTTCCTGGAACGACGCAGCCGAGATGAAGCTGCGGGTCTGGAGCGACGCCTTGGTGATACCAAGCAAGAGCGGATTGGCCGTCGCTTCGCGCTGGTCCTTCTTACGGGACTTGCGGACGACTTCATTGGCATCTTCGAAATCGATGACGTCAATGTGCTCGCCGACGATGAACGGCGTGTCGCCGCCATCAACGATCTCGACCTTCTGCAGCATCTGCCGGACAATCACTTCGATGTGCTTGTCATTGATCGGCACGCCCTGCAGGCGATAGACTTTCTGCACTTCCTCGATGAGGTAGTTGGCAAGCGCTTCAACGCCCAGTGTCGACAGGATATCCTGCGGCGCCGGGTTACCGTCCATGAGGTATTCACCACGCTTGATGAAGTCCCCGTCCTGGACGGCAAGGTGCTTGCCCTTCGGCACGAGGTAATCGATCTGCTCGCTGCCTTCCTCGATCGGGACGATCGAGACGCGGCGCTTGTTCTTGTAGTCACGCCCGTAAAGCACCTTGCCATCGACTTCTGCGATAATGGCGTGGTCCTTTGGACGACGTGCTTCGAACAGTTCTGCCACACGTGGCAGACCACCGGTGATGTCCCGGGTCTTGGCCCCACCTGTCGTAACACGCGCGAGCGTATCACCGGCTTCGATCTTGTCGCCGTCAGACACGGACAGGATGGCCCCGACCGACAGGAGGTAGACGGCATCAGAGCCGTTCGGCAGTTTCACAGGCTTGCCGTCCTTGTCGATAACCTGGACCGACGGCTTGATGTCAGCCGCTTTCGAGGCCGAACGCCAGTCAATCACGACGCGGGACGAGATACCCGTCGCCTCATCGGTTTCCTCACGCACGGACACGGCATCGATCACGTCGATCAGTTTCGCCTCACCGGCAACTTCCGAAACAATCGGCTGGGCGAACGGATCCCAGTCTGCCAGCAGGATGCCGGGCGAGACCTTTGCCTTGTCCTTGACCATGAGGCGCGTGCCATAGGCCGGACGGAAGGACTGACGGGTGCGACCGTCGGCATCGACGATCTCGACCTGCATGCGCCGGCCGACGACCACGATGTTCTTGTCCTTGCGGGTAACGAATTCGGCATCCGTGAACCGGACCGTACCTTCGAAGCTGGCTTCGACGGACGACTGGTCTGCCACCTGCGCAGCGCCACCAATGTGGAACGTACGCATGGTGAGCTGCGTGCCGGGTTCACCGATCGACTGCGCCGCGATGACGCCGACCGCTTCGCCGCGGTTGACCACGGCGCCGCGGGCAAGGTCACGACCATAACACTGGACGCAGATGCCGTTGCGGGCTTCGCATGTCAGGGCCGAACGCGCTTTCACGATGTCGACACCGCAATTCTCGATCACGTCAGCCAGGTCTTCGTCGATATAGGTATTGGCAGGAACAACGAGCGCGCCATCGGCGCCCTTGATGTCTTGCGCCGTGACGCGACCGAGCAGGCGCTCGCCGAGCGAGACAGTCACATCGGCGCCCTCCATGACGGCCGAGATGTCGATACCCTTTTCGGTGCCGCAATCGTCTTCGTTGATGATGCAGTCTTGTGCAACATCGACGAGGCGGCGTGTCAGGTAGCCCGAGTTGGCCGTCTTGAGCGCCGTATCGGCGAGACCCTTACGGGCACCGTGGGTGGAGTTGAAGTACTCCAGAACGGTGAGGCCTTCCTTGAAGTTCGAGATGATCGGCGTTTCGATGATCTCGCCCGATGGCTTGGCCATGAGGCCCCGCATACCGGCCAGCTGCTTCATCTGGTTCTTCGAACCACGTGCGCCGGAATCGGCCATCATGTAGATCGAGTTGACCTGGGCCTTCCGGTCACCCTTGGCGACCTGGGCTTCGGCGGCCGAATCCATCATGGCGTCAGCCACCTTGTCCGTACATGTGGACCAGGCATCGACAACCTTGTTGTATTTCTCACCACGCGTGATGAGACCATCTGCGTACTGGCGTTCGTATTCGGACACGAGTTCCTTGGTTGCTTCGACCAGCCGCTTCTTGGCTGGCGGAATGACCATGTCGTCCTTGCCGAACGAGATGCCGGCCTTGCAGGCCTCTTTGAAGCCGAGTTCCATGATCTTGTCACAGAAGATGACCGTCGCCTTCTGGCCGCACAGGCGGTAGACTTCGTCGATGATCTTGCCGATCGCCTTCTTGGTCAGCGTCGTGTTGACCATGTCAGGCTGGATGCCCTTGAAACGCGGCAGGATGTTCGCAACCATGAAACGGCCCGGCGTCGTTTCGATCACGCGGCGCCATGGCTTGCCCTCGTCATCAACGCCTTCGTACATGGCCTTGATCTTGGAGTGCAGCGAGACGAACCCATTGTCGAGCGCCTGCTCGATTTCGGCGAGATCGGTGAACATCATGCCGTTGCCGACTTCTTCGTCCCGGTCGAGCGACAGGTAGTAGAGGCCCAGGATGATATCCTGCGACGGAACGATGATTGGCTTGCCATTGGCTGGCGACAGGATGTTGTTTGTCGACATCATCAGCACACGGCATTCCAGCTGGGCCTCAAGGCTCAGCGGAACGTGAACAGCCATCTGGTCACCGTCGAAGTCGGCGTTGAACGCAGCACAGACCAGCGGGTGAAGCTGGATGGCCTTGCCCTCGATCAGCTTCGGTTCGAACGCCTGGATGCCAAGACGGTGCAGCGTGGGCGCACGGTTCAGCAGGATCGGATGCTCGCGGATAACCTCGTCGAGGATATCCCAGACTTCCGGCTTTTCTTTCTCGACCAGTTTCTTGGCGGCCTTCACTGTGCCGGCAAGACCCTTGGCGTCGAGACGCGCATAGATGAACGGCTTGAACAATTCGAGCGCCATCTTCTTGGGAAGGCCGCACTCGTGCAGTTTCAGGTTCGGGCCAACCACGATGACCGAACGACCGGAATAGTCGACGCGCTTGCCGAGAAGGTTCTGGCGGAAGCGCCCCTGCTTGCCCTTCAGCATGTCGGAGATCGACTTCAGCGGACGCTTGTTGGTGCCGGTGATCGTGCGACCACGACGGCCGTTGTCGAACAGGGCATCAACGGATTCCTGCAACATCCGCTTTTCGTTGCGAATGATGATGTCCGGCGCGCGAAGCTCCATCAGGCGCTTCAGGCGGTTGTTCCGGTTGATCACGCGGCGATAGAGGTCGTTGAGGTCAGACGTCGCGAAACGGCCACCATCAAGCGGCACCAGCGGACGAAGGTCCGGCGGAATGACCGGCACGACCGTCAGGATCATCCATTCGGGCTTGGCGCGCGACTGGAGGAAGGATTCGACAACCTTGAGGCGCTTGGACGCTTTCTTGGTCTTCAGTTCCGACGTCGAATCGCGCAGGTCGTCGCGCAGCGTATCGGCGAGGGTCGGTAGATCCAGGTTGCGCAGGATCTCACGGATGGCCTCGGCACCGATCATGGCCGTGAACGCATCTTCACCCAGGCTGTCCTGGGCATCCATGTATTCTTCTTCCGTCAGGAGCTGCTTGGGCTCCAGTTCGGTCAGACCGGGTTCGATGACGACATAGCTTTCGAAGTAGAGCACGCGCTCCACGTCTTTAAGCGCCATGTCGACCAGGGTCGAAATCCGGGACGGCAGCGATTTCAGGAACCAGATGTGCGCGACGGGCGCAGCAAGGTCGATATGGCCCATACGCTCGCGCCGGACACGCGCCAGCGTCACTTCAACACCGCACTTCTCGCAAACGATGCCGCGATACTTGATGCGCTTGTACTTGCCGCAAAGGCATTCGTAGTCTTTCACGGGACCGAAGATCCGTGCGCAGAACAGACCGTCGCGCTCAGGCTTGAATGTCCTGTAATTGATGGTCTCAGGTTTCTTGATCTCGCCCGATGACCACGAGCGGATCTTTTCCGGGCTCGCAATCGAAATGCGGATCGCCTCGAAAGTCGGGGCGGGTGTATTCGGGTTGAAAATGCTGGCGACGTCCTGGCGCATGGGTGTCTGCTCCTTGGGTGGGCGGTGTTATCGGGGCAATGGGGCCCCTGCCCTCATGAAATTTTGTGTCGTCCGTGACGCCCCGCAAAAACGATTCTCGTCTCGCGGGGCGCCCCGTATTTCGCGTACTCTCTACTCGGCAGGCACCGTGGACTCTTCGTCCTCGATGTGGCCGTTGTCTTCCTCGATCAGCTCCACATTTAGACCGAGCGAGCGCATTTCCTTGATCAGGACGTTGAAGCTTTCAGGGATGCCTGCTTCGAACGAATCATCGCCACGGACGATCGACTCGTAAATCTTCGCACGGCCCGCCGTGTCATCCGACTTGACCGTCAACATTTCCTGCAGCGTGTACGCAGCGCCATAAGCCTCGAGCGCCCACACTTCCATCTCACCGAAGCGCTGTCCGCCGAACTGTGCCTTGCCGCCCAGCGGCTGCTGGGTAACGAGCGAGTAGGGTCCGGTTGAACGCGCGTGGATTTTCTCATCCACGAGGTGGTGAAGCTTGAGCAGGTACTTATAGCCGACGGTGACCGGCCGGGCGAACTGGATACCCGTCCGTCCGTCGAACATCTTCACCTGGCCAGACGTGTCGAGACCGGCACGCGTCAGCAGGTCGTTGATGTCGTCCTCACGGGCGCCATCGAAGACCGGTGTCGCGATCGGCACACCGTTACGCAGGTTTCCGGCAAGTTCGACGATCTCGTCGTCGGTTTCCGGCAATTCCTGTTCCTTGCCATAGGCCGTGACCAGGGCGCTACGCAGCGCCTTCATGTCATGCTTCTGGTGGAATTCCTCCAGGGCCTGATCAATGATGCGGCCAAGACCGCGGCACGCCCAACCCGTGTGGGTCTCGAGAATCTGACCGACGTTCATGCGCGAAGGCACGCCCAGCGGGTTCAGAACGATATCGACGGGGGTGCCATCCTCAAGGAAAGGCATGTCTTCGCTCGGGTTGATCTTGGAGATCACACCCTTGTTGCCGTGACGGCCAGCCATCTTGTCACCCGTCTGAAGCTTGCGCTTCACGGCCAGGAAGACCTTGACGACCTTCATCACGCCCGGAGGCAGGTCATCGCCGCGCTGGACCTTGTCGACCTTGTCGTTGAAGCGGGCCTC
>Ga0222653_1001720_pt1 | contig 10290 bp, 8 predicted proteins | sample AntAcemetagen419_FD_179856 | JGI IMG/M metagenome (GOLD analysis project Ga0222653, IMG submission 179856) | Saline water microbial communities from Ace Lake, Antarctica - #419 | ecosystem: Environmental > Aquatic > Non-marine Saline and Alkaline > Saline | place: Antarctica: Ace Lake | collected...
ACTGCTGCGAATGACGGATTCATTCCATACGCCTGAATGGCTTTTGGAGGCAGCGCGCGAGGGGTTCTCCCGGGTAGGATTTTCAGTGGAAATCGATACCCCCCTCTCAGGCGCCCTGACACCGGCGAAGCACTACCGGAGCGGGAAAAGCGTCCACGCTCTCATGATCGAGGTCCGCCGGGATCTCTACATGGATAAGGAAACGGGTGATCGATCCGGGCAACTCGGGGAAGTAAGGAATGCCATTCAGAAGATAATCGAGAGGCTGGAGAAGACACTGGAAGCCCGCCGAGCTACCTCGCCCACCCCCGGCAAAATTCACCCACCGCGCCCATCCAACTCATCAGCCCCGAAAGACCAGCCATGAAACGACGGCACTTCCTCTCTCTAGCCGGCATCTCCGCCGGATCCTTCCTCATTCCCAGGAGCACGGTCCGGCAAATTCAGGAAATCTCACAGGGGAACGCCGACCCCCTCATCCTCGTTCCTGAGCGCGCCGATCTCGACCTCATCGCCGTGGAGGATTACGGAGCCTACTCATTCGAGTTCGGGGAATCGGAAGACGATGTCGAGCCCCCGAGCCTCGCCGAGTTCATCGATGGCCGCGGGTATAATCCACACGAGAAGGAGGAACTCCTCTCCTTTCTTGAAGAATGGGGCTACACCGATCCGGAAGCCGACGAGGAAGAGAAATCCGATACGCTCGACAGTTTCCAGCTCAATCTCGACGAGCCGATTACGGACGGATTCTTTGATCACTGGATAGAGTGGGACTACGCCCTCCGCGAGAGCCCGAAAGCGCAGGCCTATTCCTACCTCGAATCGCTCCCCCTTGAGAACAGTTCCTCCATGGAGGGGTTTTCCCTGGGGGAACTCTCCTTTATCCAGGGGGATCGGCCGGGATCCAATCTGACCTGGGTCGAGGCTGACTGCATAGAGGCCGTCGTCAGCCTGCAGCATCGCTTAAATGAACTGGATACCGGAGTGCAGATCTCGTTCCGGAAGGCCTAGCTGTTCTCCGATAGAAGCCAGCCCGATCCTTACTTGCCTGTCAGGATCAGAAACGCTTCAATCATCCCGACCATTTTCACTCCCTTCATGAAAGTCATCGCCTGGAACCTCGCCCATCAGGTCAAGAAACGCCCCATCCCCGATTACATGGTCGAGGTGATTCAGGATCTCGAAGCCGACACGGTTCTCTTCAATGAATATGTCGATGAGGGAATTCGTGAGCCCTTCAAGGAGGCGATGCGCGACGCCGGTTATAAATGGCAGGCGGTCTCCCCCACCCCGGCAGTTCACAACCAGATCTACGCCGCCTCACGGTTTCCTTTTTCGGTCGGAGACCTGCAGCCTCCGCAGTTTGACGGGTCCGCTATTTCCAACTTTCTGCACCTGAAGTTCGACGACTTCCCTGTAGAGATGGTTGGTGTAAGGGCACCGGCCTACTCTAAGGCGGCTGACAAACACGCCTACTGGGCTGAGCTCGCCGGCATCATGGAATCAGCCAACGATCGGAAGATCCTCTTCGCCGGTGATGTGAATTACGATCCATTCAAAAAGGCAAAACAGCCCGATGCGAAGACCGTCCCGTTCCACCTTTGCGATGGCTACGTTATCCCGAATCCGAGAGGCGACTGGAGCTACCTTGCCTACAGTGGAAATGGTTTCAAGATCGATCACGTCATGCACACCCCGGAGGTCGAGGTCAGCAAGGTTGAATATCTCGATTGGATCCGGGGACGCTTTCTCGCCGGTGAGAAGATCAAGAAGCCGGTGTCAGATCATGCGGTGCTGCGATTTGATGTCGGCTACTCGCCAGCATCCAGCTGAGACAGCAGAAAATACACACAGTCAGGACAAATAAATCGCCTTTGATAGGTGATATCCTCACGCCCCCCTCGAATTCCCATCGACCGTTTTCGTTCCGAGGTCTCCCGATTCCAAAAGAGAATTCCCTTCTCTAGCTGAATGGCCTTGCGGAGGTCCTCTTTTGCAAGGTTTCCATACCTGCGGTCCTCACCCAGCTTGAAACAGCTTCCACAAAGCCTGCAGGTGCCCAAGTGGAGACATTCCAGCATCCGAAGCCGAAAGTTCGCATAAGGGTCGTAGTAGGGACTGGAAAGAATTTCTCGAATATGAGTGCCCTCAATCTGAATCAGTCCAATTCCAAGATTGCTGGCAATCTGCGTCTCCTCGTGAGAAAAGCCCTCATCTCGAACATCCGCAAGGTAGACTCGATTCGCATAAACCTTGTATCCGTAAGCTTGTCCACAGGAAGTCGCGAAAGCCGAGCGGCCCGCTTTGACTTCGACCCCGATAATCTCAACTTCACCGGAAAGGTCACCACCGACATCCCGGACCCCGACAACATCAACACGGCTATGCTTGAGACCCTTGTTGATTCCTGTCTCGAAGCACTTGTGCTCCTCCTCAAGCCATCTTGCTACGTTGGGGTAAAGGTCTTTCTCTCTCATGGTATTGACGTTGGTCGATTTGATGATGCTTTACGATTCACTCAACCGTTTCAGTCTTGGTCGAAAGGTGTTCACGAAGCGATTGATCGCATCGCAAAGGAATTCGAGAATCTCTTCCCGGTTCTCGGGATTTTTCGCGCCCCCCTTTCCATAGATTCGACGGGTACTCACGCTGCAGAGCTTGCTCACCGAGGCATCCCTCCACTCGATAGGCATTCCGATCTCTTTTTCAATCGTTTCCTTCTCTTCTTCGAGGCTCTCATACAGACGGTCGCCCAATTCCCCGGAGGCGAATCGCAGGTAGACGCCCACCATACCTTTCGCCTGCACGAAAAAAGCACTCACCCAGACCTGTCCTCCGCTCGGGGGCATTGAGAAGAAAATGTTTCCGCTTCGGGTCACGTTCGCTACGGATTGCTGAGGATCATCCAAGCTGATACGGTCAAGAAGCTCCGTCCAAAACTCCCGATACCATGCTTGATTCTCGTCATCCTCAGAGAACTCGTCCCCGGCCTCCACTTCGCTGCTTGCGGTGATTCGGTCGTCGCGAATCTCGAAGACAGAGCGCTCGATAATCTCCGTTTTCGCCAGCACTCGAGGCTGAACGAACAGGTCGCCACCATTCCTCTGATAGAGTGCCATCTCCACCATTCCGAGCGTGTATTCAGAGGTTCCCGTCTGCTGAAGGAACGACGCGATGGACGCAGCTCCCTCCTTGATTCCGTCCCCGACCACAAGCAAGAGGAACTGCCCCCGCTTCAGCGAACGTGAGACCGTATCAACAAAGATTGATTCATCCATGTCGCAGCCACCGGAGCGGGCGATCTCGTAAAGAACATTCCCTTTGCGACCTGTGGCTCGGGCAATCTCCCGCTGGAGGTCGTCATATTGCCAGCGCTGCAGCTCCTTCGCGTAGTCGAGGATCTGTCCAATCACCTTGCGCCGCGCCTCAGGGTTCCTCCAAAGCTTGGCCTCGATAATCACGAGACGCCCATTGGCCGTGATCATCAGGGCATCGAGTGGCCCCGCCGGAGTGGACAACTCCTTGCAGACGGGGATCGGATTGAGGTATCCCGTATCGATCTCGTTCACGGGAAGGCAGCTGGGAAAATCAAAGGCAAGATTCCGAATGTAGTCCTCGCTGAGGTCGTCGTTTGCTTCCAAGTCCCCGATCATGATCCGGGACAAGGGTTCCGTGTTGCCGCCTTCGATCAGGAGAGGAGTGCCGTAGTAGTTATTTGCCATTTCAGAGTGCGTTCAGGTTAGGGATCGGAACATTGCAGTTCAAGCCTCTCCGCGTAGGTTCGGCGCACGGGAATGCGGCGACACACGTTCTGACCAAGTAAAACTCCGTTCAAATAGGAGCATTTTTCACTCTACTAATCGCAAATGATGTAGGACAGCGGTGGGGAGACCCCGGGAAAATACTCCCGATTAGGGGGCGTGCTGACTGGACATTCACGAACAGTTCACCGAAAACACATTCATGGCCCGCTGGTTTTACAATCGACCTTCCGAAAATTGCGACAAATCCGAGGTGAAGGTCGCTACCAAACTTCGAAGGCTCAGCAAACGCTGGGTCATTCGGTGGGGGTTCTACTATGAGGATAACAAAGGAGTGCGGCGTGAGGGGGACTTCCTCCTCTTCGACCCCATGCATGGACTACTCGTCCTGGAGGTGAAGGGCTTCCGTCTTCGTGGATTCGCTCCCACAGGAAAATGGGAAGGCGATCCGGGCAGCGACAAGGATCATCCGATCTACCAGCTCGACCAGGAATTCGCAGCTGTCCTGAAAGCATTGAACGACGTGCAGCCCGGCTGGCGCCCCGTTGCCAAGGCACTTTGTCTGCCCAACGAGGTCATTCCCGAGGGTCAGAAGACCTACCAGGACATTCCCCGCGAACTCATTGTCGATGGTCGTGATCTCGAAAAGATCGACTCGATATTCGGGCGATTCTTTGACGGAGAGCAGCCGCGCAACATCAAGCAGCACCGCGATGTCTTTCTGCAGGCCTATGGCAAGGGTGGCAGCCCGGAGGAACTCAAACATTTCATCGACCACAACGAGGTCATCTTCCGCAAGCAGCTGACCCGGCAGTATCAACTCCTCGATATCCTGGAAGGCAATCAACAGCTCTTCATTGAAGGCGGGGCAGGAACGGGGAAAACCTGGAACGCGGTGGAAAAAGCGGCTCGACTAGCGGAGGCCGGTGAGGGTGCGGACGTGCTTCTGCTCTGCTACAACATCGCGCTCGGACGCTTTCTGAGGGACATCGTCGCCCGCCGGAAACTGGAGCGGGGCACCGTTTCCGTCTACCAATGGGAGGAGTTGGCCAATCACATTCTGGAAGCCTGCGGGATGGAGAACGAGGCACCCAAAGACAACGCCCCTTCGGAAGAAAAGATTCAGTATTACGAGCGGGACTTGCCCGGGCTTCTTCTCGAATGCGTGCGGGAGGATGCGTTCGCGGATCAGCTACCACGGTTCGACGCGCTCGTTGTGGATGAAGCCCAGGACCATGACACCGCTTTTCCCGAGGCTCTCAATGACGCGGGTCCACATACAAGCTGCGGCTGGTGGTCGATCTACTTCGCACTCTTGAACGGCGGAACGAAGGCTCCCGCTACACTCTTCTTCGACCGAGCTCAGCGCCCGCCTTTTCGAGGATCGGGAGGATTCGATGTACAAGTGTTGGCCAATGAACTGAGTCAGCCAGCCTTTGCCCGTCTGCCCCATGCTCTTCGCTACACCCAACCCATTTACGACTTCCTACTCACGCTCAACGCTCCGGGCACGGAGCGGCTCCTCGAACAACTCTGCGAACCGGACGATCTCCCGGAAGGACCGGATGTCGTGGCGGTTGATCTGGAGGATCCCACTGCCGATCAAGTTCGAACCGCCGTGGAAGACATCATCAAGAACTGGGTCGAGGATGGTTACTGTCAGCCGGAGGACATCCTCGTGCTCCACGCCCGCACCCAGTTGTCTGCCAGTGCGCTCGGTCCCTGCGAGTCGCTGGGAGGATTGCCACTCTTTGAGTACGGAGATGCTGCAATCGGGCAGCAGAAATGCATCCGCCATCTTTCCATCAACCGAGCCAAAGGCTTGGACTCGCTTGCCGTGATCATGATCGGCGTGTGGCCTTTCCAAAACATCCGACATACTGACGGGCAATACACCTACTTCATGGGCGCGAGCCGAGCGAAACAGCTGCTCGGGATCGTGCATGGGTAGGCGAAATTCAGATCCCTCTTTTAGCAGAATAATGACCGAAGAAGACTTCCAGAACTTTGTTGTCCACGTCGACTGGGTATTTGCCAAGAGCATCCCGAACTGGCCGCACTTCTACATTGTGGAGGAGGAGCTCGATGATTCTGAGGCCTACGCAGCCGCCCGGGTTTTCATCCGAGACCACGGCTACGACGGCCATTTCTTCGACCTCGAAGTTCGCTACTACGATCTGGGTGAGTGGACTTACTGGTCCTCGCCTCTTTCCAAGTCCTTCGAGGACCAATACATGATCAACCGTTGCCGGACCGAGTATACCTGGGATGCCCTGGCCAAAGCGGGGAAGCTACCCGCAGAAGGATTCGAGGGGAAGGAACTCTCCCTCGCCCCGGTGCTCGAAGATCCAGAATTTCAATCCCTGGTTCGAGATTCGAGAGGAAGTGCCTTCACCGTGTTCGACGTGCTGGGCACTGCCGACTATGAGATTCGGCACAGCAATGTCCTCTCATGGCTGCTCGACCGAGAGGGCAACCACGGGAAGGGATCGTCCTTTCTGGAGATGCTCTGGGAGGAGATCTCTCGCGAACATACCGTGCCCTCCTTTACGTTCGCGGACTACCAGGTGTCCCGGGAGGGGGGAAACGAGGACGAGAAGATCGACCTGCTTCTCGTCGCGGGAGATCGGAGCTGGATCATTGTGGTCGAGAACAAGCTCTTCTCTCCGGAAACCGGCGATCAACTCGACCGCTACTTCCGTTACATCGAGCAACGTTACGGTGATATCCCGCAGCGTTTCTACTTCTATCTCACGCCGGACGGAATTTCACCGGACCGGGAGGAAGACGAGGCACGCTGGTTACCCATCAGCTACCAGTTCATCCGGACGGCAGTGGCCCGGTTCGCGAAGGACGACCTTCCCGACCGGATCCAAGATTTCCTCGCACAGTATCTCGAGCACATCGATCGGAACGTGCTCAAAGGAACTGAAAAGGTGGAGCGGCAGCGCAACGTGCTGCGACGTCACGCCAAGCTTTTCCACGCGCTACCCTTCCTGCTCGGCACGGAATCCATTCTGAAGCAATGCGACGACGAGGAGTTCGAGCAGCTCAAGTCGATCCTCGCTGTGCAGAACGAGGTTGAGCGGGAACTCTTCGATTTTGCCAAGCAGATGCGGGCGAAGCATGGCTACCGGAGGTATTCCGGGCTCGGGCATTGGTTCACGATTGAACCGCCGCAACTCCGTGAAAGGCTGAGTGGTTCCGGATTACTGGAGTCGGAGGAGGAGTTACCGATCGTCTTTGCTTTTGACTCCAGACCGGATTGGTTTGCCGTAGAGATGTGGCTTTACAAGAAATCACCCCTCTACCGGAAAGTTCGTGGCCAGACCTCTCGCATCTCCGAGGAAGGCCCGGAGCAGAATCGTAGTGATCTACACCTAGTCGAAGTGCTTTTCCGCCGAACGGTCGTCCACTCTGACCAAATCATCGAGGAAAGTCTCGACCAGCTGAAGGAGCGCATCGCCGCTTACTTCGATACACAACTGCGCGCTGACCTGGAAGAATCTGTCGACGCCATCTGCTCCATGCTGGAGTCGTTTGCCCCGTCCAAACACGAATCCTAATCCCTTATGCAGATGCGTCATCTATCCAAATCCAAGATCATCTCCTACCGCCAATGTCCGAAGCGGCTCTGGCTGGAAGTCCACCGACGCGAACTCCGCGACGACTCGGGATCGGAGGTGGTCTTCGCGATTGGGAACGAAGTGGGCGACGTCGCCCGGCAGGTCTATGACAAGAACGGGGACGGCGTCTTTCTCGACCTCGACGAGATCGGATTCTCCGAGGCTTTTCGACGTAGCGAAGAACTTCTCGCTGAGGGGAAAGTGCCCGTGTTCGAAGCAGGCGTTCGTGCGGGCGGCGGTCTCGCCTTCGCAGACGTCATGCTCCCCGACGACTCGTCCGATTCCCCTCGCTGGCACATGATCGAGGTGAAGTCCTCGACCTCGGTGAAGGACTACCATCGGGACGACGTCGTGGTGCAGACCTACATCGCGACCGCGGCCGGAGTCGAACTCGCCTCGATTGCACTCGCCCACATTAATAGCGAATTCGTCTACCCCGGTGATGGCGACTACCAGGGGCTCTTTCATGAAGAAGACCTCACCGAAGAAACCAGGAAACGGCTCGGCGAGGCTGCTACCTGGATTGAGGAGGCGCAGGAGGTGGCGGCACGCGACGACGAACCTGCGATCGACACCGGCCCGCAGTGCACAGATCCCTTCGAGTGCCCCTTCCTCGCTTACTGTAATAGGGACAAGGCAACGGTTGAATATCCTCTCACCTCGCTGCCCCGATTCAGTGCAGCGAAAAGAGATGTCTGCGAAGCGAATGATATCCATAACCTGCGCGAAGTTCCTGATGACGAGTTGAATGCCACCCAGCTTCGGGTGAAGACGGCGACCCTCGCTGGCGAGGCATGGTTCGATGCAGAGGGTGCTGCCGCCGATCTTGCTCCGCATGAGTTCCCGGCCTGGTTTCTCGATTTCGAAACCGTCTCTTTCCCCGTGCCCATCTGGAAAGGCACGCGCCCCTACCAGCAACTCCCTTTTCAATACAGCCTGCATCGACTGGACAAATCCGGCGAACTCAGTCACGAGGCATTCCTGGACCTGGGCGGTGAGGACCCCGGGGAGCTCTTTGCCAAAACCCTCGTCGATCAGTTTGGGGATAACGGTCCGGTATTTGTCTACAACGCCAGCTTCGAGCGCAGTGTCATGAGCAAGCTGGCAGAGCGATTTCCCGAACATGCTCCGGGGCTTGAAAGGATCATTGACCGTCTCGTCGATCTGCTCCCCATCGCTCGCAATCGCTACTACCATCCCGATCAACACGGAAGCTGGAGCATCAAGGCCGTGCTGCCCTGTCTGGTGCCCGACCTCTCCTATGGAGATCTCGAAGGCATCGCAGACGGCGGCATGGCTTCCGTGGCCTATCGCGAGGCCATTGCAGAAAACACTTCAGCGGATCGACGGAAAGAGATCGAAGGAGAGCTTTTACGCTACTGCCATCTCGATACCCTTGCGATGGTGCGGATCTGGGAAGTGTTTCGAGGCGATGGTGATGAAATAGGGTAGAAGGTTTCCCAAAGCATCTCATACATATTCATTGAGATACAGTGGTCAACGGGCAGGATTTTGGACGCAAAATCTGTTGAGAAAACGCTACGTGGTGTTGCAAAATTGATCGATGAAACACGATCAAACCACTAAGAATGAGATCCATAGAGAGGAACTCTATCGACTGATCTGGAAAAAACCTGCTACCGAGATTGCCAAAGACTACGACATATCAAGCTCCATGCTGACCAGGATCTGCCGGGAGATGAACATCCCGAAACCAAAGGTGGGCTATTGGGCAAAAGTCGCTCACGGGAAAAAGGTCAAGATGCCCTCACTCCCCGCACTCAAGGCAGGGGAAAAGAGCGAATGGAAAATTAATCGGAACATTGTCAACGAGCAAAAAGCGATCGCGAAGAAGCGTCTCGCTGCCCCCGCGATTGAAGCACCGCCAGAAATTCAGGGGATTTTGAATGCTGACCTTGAGGAACACCGATGGATCAAATTAACCCGGACAGCAACTAAAGGCACCAGTCCAACCAACGAAGGCCGCGTCACCCAGAAATGGGACAAACGCCATTTTTGTGTGGAGACCTCCACCGAACACTTCGAGCGCGCGCTCACCTTTCTCAATCGAATCATTCACTTGGCTGTAGCAGAGGGAATGGAGATTGAGTATGAGAAACCTGAAAAACAACCTCAGCAAGACCGCTGGCGCTACTACCATGAGCGGACTCCCTGTCAGGTAGGTCGGTTCTGCTGGAAGAATGAACGCATCGGTTTTCGCATCTTCGAAAAGTTTACGCGATCCAAGAAGGAAGACAAAAACGCGTGGCCGCGCTATGACCATGCACCGACCGGCCTACTGGAGTTTGCTCTTTTCAACGCCTGCGGATACAGCGGCCGCCAAACCTGGAGAGACGGCAAGAGGCAGAAATTGGAGGACTTCTTTCTACAAATCATAGCCAGCTTCAAAAAAGCCGCAGTCCAGAAGAAAGAGCACTTGGCTGAGGTCGCCATCGCAAGAGAGAGGCAAAAGAAGATCGAAGCGATGGAGCACTCGATCCGGATGCAGCGCCACCGGGAGAATAGCGCTTTCGAAAAAGTTCAGAAAGATGCTTCTCTGCTTGCGGAGGCAGATCGAATCCGAGCGTATGCAAATTCCGCCGAGAAGAGAGCTGTCGATAGATTCGGTTTGGATGCTGTATCAGCCGAAACCGATATCGGCCTGTGGCTCCAATGGATAAGGTTGCGAGCGGACACGATCGATCCGCTATCGAAAGACACTCAACCTTGGACGGTTGTGGTAAGCGAGGTCATCAAGCTTGAAGAAAACGCGGGAGAGGGACAGTAGTATCAGATTGTTCAAGCGGATTTTTTGATTGTTTTTTGAGGTAGTGTTTTGGGCATACCCGCGCGTCATCACAAGCCGGATCTACGGATTAGATGTTTGCTAGTCTCTTGCGATG
>Ga0222653_1001721_pt1 | contig 10286 bp, 17 predicted proteins | sample AntAcemetagen419_FD_179856 | JGI IMG/M metagenome (GOLD analysis project Ga0222653, IMG submission 179856) | Saline water microbial communities from Ace Lake, Antarctica - #419 | ecosystem: Environmental > Aquatic > Non-marine Saline and Alkaline > Saline | place: Antarctica: Ace Lake...
AATGTAAAAATAATGTTATATTTTAAAATATTATATTACCATAAAAACACCATAAATAAAGGAAAATCTCAAATTTTTCATTTTCAAATATAAAATTAGTAGTTATTTTTTATTTAAAATCAAAACTTGTTTATTATAAATAAAATGTATAAATGTGAGACATGTAAATATAGTACTAACAGGAAGTTTAACTTACAATTACATAACGAAAGAAAGATTTCATGTAAAAACACTAATCTCCAAAATGTCAACCCTACTCTCCAATTTGTCAACCCTACTCTCCAAAATGTCAACCCTACTCTCCAAAATGTCAACCCTAACAATGAAGACGAAAAATTAATTGAAGACTTGCAACTAAATAAAGAATATATATTAAATAGTAAATTATATTGTGATAAATGTAGTACATACTTTTCATCTAAACATTCTTTAATGAGACATCACAGTACTTGTAGTGGAGTTAATAAATTGACTTGTCCTATATGTTTGAAAACATTTTTATCTAGACAAGGTAGGTGTGCTCATAAAACTATACAATGTGTACCACCAGAACATAATAATCAAGCAAATGTTATTGGGGATAATAATACAGTAAACAATAATTTTGGTAAGATAGTAAATAACAATATAAATCATAATCACAACGTCCAGTATAATCAATTCGGTGATCAAGATTTAAGTTTTCTATTAAAAAATAATGATTTAATTCACAAGACTAATCAATTTAGTAAACAAGGAATGTATGGTTTCATTGGAATGATGGATGATATATATTTGAATCCATTTTTTCCTGAGAATCATTGTATAATTAAAAATACTGAAAGGGGTTCTATGGTTCAAATAAGGTGTAATGAGAATGATCCACAAGATATGCAATATAGAGAGTTTGAGGATATCAAAGAAGAATTGGTGAATTCTTTAAAAGAATATTTAGAATTATATAATTTAGATTTAGTGAAACAAAATGCAAAGTTGGTGAAAGGTTCTAAAGAAATAGAAAGAATCACAAAGTTTTTAAAGATGTATTTATGTTTGGATGGTGAAACTTTATCTTTTTTAAGTAAATTTGGTATACCAGAGGATTACGAAATGGATGAAGAAGAAAAGATAAAAAATAATAAAAAGTTTGATAAGGCAGCATTACTGAGAATATTTCAAAAAACACAAATAATATTGAAAGATAATATTAAATTATTGAAAAGTAGATAATGTATTATTTTTAGCAATATCTATATTTAATTGCATGGCTAATATTAACCAAGAAATATATGGTACAAGATATAATGTAGATGTTGTATTTTTAGTCATTACCATCATAGCAATAAGAGAGTATATAATCATCCAAATAACATAAACACCCATTATATATTTCTTATATCCAAACACCAAAGGAGACCAACTTAAGTTCATGATAAGATTAACAACATATAAAATCATTATAGGTATTTTAAAACTGTTATTTGATTTGTAAATAGAGTATCCGTACATTCCGTAAAGAAAGTATATGAAAGTCCACATAACACCAAATATCCAACCAGGTGGTTGTAAGAACGATTTATTTGTTTTTGTATCATAATCTATTTTATTAGTTAACTTCATAATTACAGAATTTAATAATCCAATAACAACAGAAAACATAATACCGGCCAATATAATCGAATAATTCATATTTTTCTTTTATTTTAAAATATATAGTTATTTTTTTCTTAAAATTTTTCTTATAAAAAAATAAAAAATTGATAAAATATACTGACAAAATAAATTACAAATATACAAAATTACAATCAAATCCTTACATATTAGAACAATGGAATCACAATCCAACAAAGAATGGGTAGCCTATGTTGATGGAATTGTGAAAGCAAAGAATCCATCGGAGGATATTAGGAGAGTTATAATATTTATGAAGAATCTATTTGAAGTATGTTTCGAGTTACACAATGTCGATCCTGAATTGAACAATGAGTATAAATTCATCATTGACTTTCTTAAAAAGAAGACAAATTTTATTCAATCTGAAAAACTACACAAGTTTTTTGAGGAGGTTATGAAGAGAGAAATTGACCTTAAAGATTGTAAGGTTATTTTCAAGAATTTTCGTGAACTTGGAAATAGAAAAGATTTTATTAAAGCAATGGATACGAAGATTAAAGGTTTGAAAATGGAACTTATTGATTTGAAAAAAAAAGTTGAAATAGAACACGCAGATGTCGATAAAAAGTATGCTATCACTATTAACAAAATGATTATGAAACACGAACAAGTGTTAAGGTCTTTTAGGGACGAGAATCTTGCTTTGAAAGAAAATATTAAAAAAATGGAACTTATGCTTACTGATAAAGAAAAAATTATCAAATCACAGTCTCAAATGATAAAAGATAAAGAAACTATCATTCGCCTAATGAGTAATTAAATTAATAAAAAAATAATTAAAAAATATAATTAAACCTGTTTTTAGATAAATTTCCTTTTATTTTATCTTTTTTATCTTTTTTTTTTTAAAAATTGATTAAAGTGTTTTTAAAACAAAATTTATATACAAAAATGCAACATATTGAAGATATTGAAGATATTGAAATAAAGAAGAAGACGAAGAAGACTTTCGAAACGGTTATAATAACACCCTTTCAATATAATGACATAAAAGAATATATGAAATGTAATAACGTGTTGAATTGGGATAAGTTTTCTAGGGGGTTTCAAAGGGAGTATCGATATGCGTTAAGTAAGAACATGTTGAGGGAAGTTTATATGAAAGAGACACATAAACCAGCACCAAGGCAGTTGATTAAGAAGGCGTGTCGCAGTCAATATGGTATATTGAATGTGTGTGTATTTACTAGCGCATACCCCGAATATGTAGACGACGAGGGAGTAAAACAGAAACAGATGTTTTCTTGTAAACACAATTGTTATTACTGTCCTTCTGAACCAAATCAACCCCGAAGCTATTTGATGGATGAACCGGGTGTGGCGCGTGCAAATGAGTGTGACTTTGATTGTGTTAAACAGTTTCATATGCGTTTGAACCAGTATAAAGGAATGGGTCACCCATTGGACAAGATAGAGTTTGAGGTATCTGGTGGTACGTGGAGCGAATATCCCCGTGCTTATCAGAGAGAGTTCATGCGTGATGGTTATTATGCTACGAACACTTTCAATAAAGAGAAAAGGGATCGATTAACACTAGAAGAGGAAATAAAGTTAAACGAACACGCTGATATTCATATAATTGGTTTGACAATTGAAACCCGCCCTGATACGATACATTTAGAAGAGTTGAAATTGTTTAGAGAATACAATGTGACCCGTGTTCAGATTGGAGTACAACACACTGATAACAAGATATTGAAAAAGATAAACCGAGGTCACACAATAGAGGAATCGATGAGGGCGATACGAATGTTATTGAATAATGGGTTCAAAGTGGATATCCATTTGATGCCGATGTTACCTGGTGCGACACCAGATATTGACAGAGAAATGTTTGAAGAGGTTTTGAATAATCCGAATTTACAGGTAGATCAGTGGAAAGTGTATCCTACATCAGTTGTACCATGGAGTGTGTTGGAGGAGTGGTATAAGAAGGGAAAGTATAAACCATATACCAATGAAGAATTATTTGATGTTTTGATTGAGATGAAACGAAAGGTTCATAATCGTATTCGATTGATTCGGATAGTGAGAGATATTAATGACCACTACATTATCGGAGGATGTAGTGTAACCCATATGCGACAGTTATTACTTGACAAGTTGAAAAAAGAAGAGGAATATTGTAAATGTATTCGGTGTCGATCAGTGAAGACCAATAAGATTGATAAGAATCATAAATTAAGGATAGACAAATTCAATTCATCTGATGGATTGGAGTATTTCATAAGTTATGTATCGGATGATGAGAGAGATTTATATGGGTTCTGTAGATTGAGGATAAGTAATGACGATACCGAAAAAATAGAGGAGATACATAAATGTGCGTTAATACGAGAGTTACATGTGTATTCGACTTTAACTCCAGTTAACAACACTAGAGATAAGTATTTAGAAGAAGATAGTATACAACATAAGGGATTTGGAAAACGTTTGTTGAAGAGAGCGGAAGAGATAGCGTCGTATCATAATTATAAAAAGATTGCTGTGATAAGTGGTGTTGGTGTGAGAGAATATTACAGAAAACAAGGATATGTATTAGAGACTACTTATATGAAAAAAGAGATGTCCTATATCTCCAGATTAACGAATGTATTGATGTGTTTGATTGTTAAGATGTCTATAATGATAAGAAAGATTTTTTAAGACAAAAGATTGATACTATTGTCGGGATGAATTACAACTTGTTGTAAGGGTACACATTCTTCGGATTGTGTATCTTTATCAATAGTAATCTTTTTAAATTTGAACTGAGTACGTGAAACTATTACATATAAAAATATTAATGAAACAAAACTAATTAGTGATAAACTCAATGTTAATTTTACAATTGTCCTTTCGTTTTCTGAATTGGGTATATCACCACATTTCATTCTGTTATGGTTTATGTCATAACAACGGTAATCCATTCCTTCTTCTTTTTTTCTTAATTTATATATAAAAAAATAAGGTGGTTAATGTTTATGTAATAATATTTTAAAATGATTTTAATTAATATTTTTTTTATAATTTCATTGTCTTGGTAGTCTTAATAGTCATTGTAGTTTTAGTAGTCTTTGATGTTGTGGTTGTCTTGGTTGTCTTGGTAATCTTAGAACATATTGTTATATTTTTTGAGAGAGAGAGATGAAAATTCTATTAAGAAAATCTTCAAATTTTTATCAAAATTTTTTTTATAAAGTGGGTTTTACGAATATTATATAAAGAGTTAAATATCATTATGTATATACAAAACATTATATAGAAAAATGGCATACTATAACAAAGTAATCAATTTGAATAAAGTCGTTGTAATGAGTTTAAAAAAAAGCGATTTAATTAAAAAGAAACAACATATTGAGAAACATATTAAAAGAAGTGAAATTGTTATTTCCAAGAGATATGTAATGGCAAATCAGATTTGTGACCCGAACCGTAATTTTACAGAACATAAAAGATGTATGGTAACGTGGTATGAATTAGAAAACACGCTACTCATTAAATCAGAGTTGGAAAACCTATTAAAAGAGTTGGATAATAAATTGGAAAAAATATCTGAAGAATTTTAATCAAATATGTCATAAATGATATTATCAACATGACATATATCAAGCACATATTTTTGCATCTCTAAAGAATTAACGGTCCATGCGAAGACTTTTATATTTTTTTTATGAAACATTTCAACAATGTCTTCACAAATGATATTATAATCTAATGATATGAAATCAATATTACATAAATGATCGAACATATCGAGTGGGATTCCACTAGAGATGACACCAATCTGCAGATTTAATAACATTTTTTGTGGACACAAAATATTCTTAAGAGTTAACAATTTTTCGACACAAAATTCATTAAATGAACACAAATGATAGTTATGTTTGGGATACTTGACAATGAGCGTAAAAACATCCTTAGCAATTTTGTAAGCGGGTTCAATACCAAACGCTTTAATATCTATCATCAAGTTTAAAGAAGTGTTTTCGTATAATAACAATTCTTCTAATGTTTCATTAATTTCGAAATTTCTATCTTGACGATCATGACAAAGAATTATATCATGATTCGTATTGAAACGAACATCTATCTCGACCATCGACATCGAAGTATTTGCTTTGATAATCCCTTCTAGCGTATTTTCTCTGTTCTTCATACCCCTATGTGCTATACCACTATGTGCTATACCACTATGCGTCATTTTTAATAAACTTGTTATAAAATTTTCAAAAAAAAAGTGTTTTTTTTAAACACTTTTTTTTGTTTTTTTTGAAATAATTTAAAATCGGTTTCAAATGATACATCTAATAATACTTACAATAGTCAAGAAAGACGATACTATAAAAGTTCCAACCAATATATTGATAATTGGTTCAATTGTATCAAAATACACAGGAATAGCTTCAGTAAGTTGAGATAAAAGTGTATATTCGTAGAAATTTTCAGACAACATGGTTTGATCATGTACCATCATATACTCATCAAGAGGACATGAATGTATGTTATGATCTAGATAATTGAAAGTGTCTAGCAACTCTTTCGGAGGTGTTAAAAGAGAATAAATTATCAAAAGACTTGTTACGCACACCATTGGAGGGATGTAACAGAGCATAACTTGTGTGTATTTTGTAAGTTATATTTGCGAATAAGTGTTTTTGTTTTGATTGTGTTTGATTTTTTCGTTATATATTTTTTATCAATTTTTTATGATTGTTTATTTTTTTTTTAATGATTGTTAAAAATTTATATATATTATAAAAAATTATATATTAAACATGATTTTTTTATATTTGATTATCATTGTCATAGTAGCTATTTTTTTAACATTGATAATCTTCTGGGCAATTTTTTATTTATTAGGAATTAAAGATGAAAGACAAATTAAACAATTAAAAGAACGCAAACAAAAAGAAGCTTTTGATGAGATAGATTAGATAATTCGACTATACGGAAGAATAATGGGGGGCGGATAACGACGAAAACTGTCACAAAAAAAGTAAAAAATATTTGGGTGTTAAAAAAATGGAAAAAAATTATATATATAGGTATTAAACATGAACTTTCTATATTGGATTATCATTGTCATAGTAGTTGTTTTTATAACATTGATAATCGTTGGGATATTTATAGGTATTTATAGAAGAACTAAAGATGATGGACAAATTAGCATTAAACAATTAAAAGAACGCGCACAAAAGGACAAAGAAGATATGAAAAATGTGTCATGTGATTACTCGTACAACCTTTCTAACGATGTCGTACTTGTGTATAAGCTTTGTGATGGTGGTTATGATAGGTATTATATTCCATTAGCTTCTTGGTTTAAGAATAATAAAATAAACCAATCTGTAGAAGATAATGATTTATGTATCAGAAAAGCGTTTAATGAGATTTATAAGAGAAATAGTAAATATTATTTAGATTATTCGACTAGAGATATATGGTTTACTGTTCGATGTATTGAAGAAGAATGGGGATATGACGAACATGGTCAAAAAATTTAATATTAAAAACAAATATATATATATATGATATCAAATTTAAATCTTATCTTGAAATCTGTACGACCTATTTAAATATGGAGAATGAAGTGATGATATTTTCTTCAATATGATCATATTTTGTACGAAAGTAATGCTTGCAATATCGTTTGATTTATTGTTTCTGAATTCATTGTTGATTTCATCAACTTTGTTCTTGAAATACTCTATTACAGATCCTTCGTTTTTCAAGGAATATCCATAAACACATGCATTTTTTTTCCAATAACTAGTTTCTATATCTTCAATAATATATAAACCGTCATCATTTACACAGTCCCATAGTTTTTCGAATGAAATTTGGATATGACTCGGCACATGCGATCCATCGTCAATTATAAGATCAAACTTCCCTCCGGAATCTTCGATAAATTTGCTCAAAAAAACCTTATCAGATTGATCTCCCATAAATATGGTGGTGTTATCGTTCACTTTTTCCATATATTGTTTTTGAAAATTTTTATATCCTATACCGTAAATATGGTTTGCATTTTTAAAATATTCTTGCCATATTTTCATTGATTTACCTGATTCTACACCAATTTCTAACATTCTCAAAGCATGGTGCTGTTTGTCTTTCAACAATGGGTAATAAAATCGTTGATAACCATGGTGAGAACCTTTATCTGATAAATTCATTAATTTATGGAACTCTTCATAACTTCCAAATGATGACATTTTATTTTTCAAGTCTTGTCTTTTTTAAATAAATAATTTTTTTTTAAATCTTTATGGATAACACGTATGTGTTGTTTGATTCGTAAAGTTTTCATTTTTTACAAACTTTTTAAAAAAAATGTAAAAATCATGAAAAAATTGATTTTTTTTTTGTTGAAATTAGTATCTGAACAACTAGACGTTATAGACGTTAAAGACGTTAAAAGACATTAAAGTCGAAAACATGACGAAAAATAACACGGCTTACTGTATGAAAACTATGAATTCACTTCATAAAAAATTAAAAAAAGACAAAAGAAAGAAGAAAGCATACAAGGCTTATAACAAACAACTTGATTCACAACTTCATGAAACCAATCAAGTGTTATTTAAAACAGAAGAGTGTTTATTGAAATTGAATATAGAAATTGATGAAATGCAAAAAAAAGTGGATAACGTTGAAAAACTAAACAAAGCGTATTTGGTACTAAAAGAAGAAAATAATAAACTAAGGCTTGTTTTAGCTACGACAATTAATGAACAAAGTCGTGATATTTTATACAATGTTTTAACTTTGTGTATATGGTTTGGGATATTTTATATTATAATTATGTTTTGTAATACGATAGATTTAATTAACGACACATCAATGAATACCGTAAACATGGTAATGGTCTTTACTTTTATGTGTATATTTTCGTTCTATTTTTCAACTCCGACAAAGAATTGAAAGGTTTTTCAATTTATGGTTTTATAAAAATATTTTTTCTTAATTATTTATTTTTTTTCATGTATTATTAAATATTGTATTTGTGTGAATATGAAGTTGTTCATAAAGGGAATTTAAGATGGATTCGTAAAAGTCAATTGCATTACATATATCATTTCTATCAAAATAAAAGGGACACGTGTTGTATTTGATAGATTCTTTTAAACAATTTATGATAGCATTTACACAATTTATGTTTGGTTTTATTTTATTGTTAATAATATCAATAATAAAATAATTATCATCGGATGAACAGTATATGTGTTGGATTAAATATCTGGAACATTTGAGATTATATTTGTACTGCTTTGATATATTAGGTATGTGAAGGATTGCTTTTTGAGGTAAATCATTAAACAACTTGGAACTGTCACACATACTCTTTAAGGATAAGAACAGTGACCTAAATGAATCTTTTGTGTTTTGCATCATATTTCAATTAATTATTTAATTTATAAAAAAAAATTTGTAATTATTAAAATCAAAAAAAATGAACCAGCTAGCTTATGATACTATTATTGCGTTCTTCACATATATTATAGTCAGATACACTTTACCCAATTATATACTGGGTAAAGAGATAACAGTCTACAGTGGATTGCTATTATCCTTCTTCTACGCCTTATCTACTTTAGTAAGAACTTACATGAAACGGTTCAATGTCGAAGAGAATTGATAAAATAACCAATTTTTTAGTCAAAATTTCGAACGGTTTTCTGAATTGAATTTAAATAAGAAAGAAGATATTATAGTTAATATATCTTTTTCTTTTTTTAAATATTAAGCCAAAACCAAACAACCCTTTTACTTATTTTTAAAATCATAAAATAATATAAAATATTCCCAATGGACCGATTGTATAGATATTGTTGTTGGATTCATACTCCTAATACGATAAAGAGTGAATGTCCTATATGCTTGTTAGAAAAGGATTTGGTGTCGTTGAAAAAGTGTAAACATTCCTATTGTGTCGCGTGTATTACTGAATGGGTATCGTCTAATATTAAAGACGATAACGCCGAATGTCCTTTATGTAGGATGAAAATTAAATATTAAAAAGCAAAACAATTTCCATATTATTATGTGATAGAAATTTTGTAAACCCTTTCTTTTATACCTTTTTCGTATACTTATATACCAAACCCAAAAAGGAGAAACATGACAAACCCCATAGCGTATCTACTAACATATAATCCCAATTATGATTCGTCAATACGGCACCGTTAGTGAAATTGTACACCCCATATATACTTAAACCAACAAATCCGAATACAACAGACGGATGATATTTGTCTTTATAACATTCTACCAACGGAAAGCATATGAAAAAAATTATTAATAATAACAAGAGATAGGCTAATATAGCGGGTAGGACTTTAAACTTCAAAGCTTCTTTCTGTATGGTTTCTATTCTGCTCTTATAAAACAGTCCAGACATTACTGTTATCCAACATATATCAATAATTAAATAAAGTAGTGAAAAAAGTAATTTATTCATTTTTAATCTTATTAAAGGATTTTAATTTTCAATAGTATTTTTAATAGTATCTAATTCAACAGTATTTGATTCAATAGTATTTTTAATAGTATTTGATTCAATAGTATTTTTAATAGTATCTAATTCAACAGTATTTGATTCAACAGTATTTTTAATAGTATCTAATTCAACAGTATTTGATTCAACA
>Ga0222653_1001722_pt1 | contig 10277 bp, 9 predicted proteins | sample AntAcemetagen419_FD_179856 | JGI IMG/M metagenome (GOLD analysis project Ga0222653, IMG submission 179856) | Saline water microbial communities from Ace Lake, Antarctica - #419 | ecosystem: Environmental > Aquatic > Non-marine Saline and Alkaline > Saline | place: Antarctica: Ace Lake | collected...
CAGTCATTAAATTGCCCCTCTCCCTTTAACCCTCACCCCCGGCGGCTACGCCGCCGAAAAGCAAATTCCTATCAGTCTAAAGAAACAATGACCAATTCTCCCTCATTGCGAATCATGGTGTGGACCGCCGGATTTCTCGGTGTCCTCACGTCACTTGGCGCTCAAACGCCCGGAGCCGCCCCCCCGGGCACAGCCACGCTGAACCAGGCCCAACTGTGCGACCTGCCCCTTGGTGCCCGGCCCGTGGTGATCGAATCGCGATTCCACCTCACCAACATCAACAAGATCGATGACGAGGCGGAAACGTTCGAATTTTCCGGTGTGCTCACCCTCGTTTGGCGCGACTCGCGACAGGCCTTCGATCCGGCCGTTGAGGGCGTGAAGGAAAAGTTCTATCACGGAGCCTTCCAATTCAACGAGCTCTCTCCCGGCTGGTATCCCCAGGTCGTGCTGGCCAATTCAGTGGGGATCCCGGAGACACAGGGCCTCTTGCTGCGCGTCGCGCCCGACGGGACAAGCACCTTGATCCAGACCGTCAACGCAGTCTCGCGTACCGTGCTGAACCTGCGGCGGTATCCCTTTGACCGCCAGCGGCTCGAAGCGGTCTTCGAAGTGTTGGGATTCGACTCGAGCGACGCTTCCCTGCAACTCGATACGGGAGCCGTCTCCTCTAATTTGGCGGAGATCAACGTGCCGCAGTGGAGTGTGACTAGCGTCGGCGGGACCAGTCGCGAGATCGTTTCACCCTACGCCGGGGCGAGTGGTCACTCCTCGGCCTTGATCGTCTCGGTAGAGGTCCGGCGGCAGTCGTTCTTCATGGTCAGACTCGTCGTTTTTCCACTGATTCTCATTGTCTTCCTCTCGTGGACCGTTTTCTGGATGGACCGGTCCTCTCTGGGGGATCGTATGAGCGTGTCCTTCGTGGGGCTCCTCACTGCGGTGGCCTACCAGATCGTGGTCGGCGAGATCATGCCTCAGATTTCCTACATGACCTGGATGAACGGCTTTCTAAACTTCAGCCTTTGGATCATGGGGGCGAGCATCGTGATCAACCTGATCGTCGCCGGTCATGATGGTCGCGGCGACTCGACGCGCGGCTACCGCATCGACCGACGCTGTCGCATCATCTTTCCACTGGTCTATGCCGCCTTGTTGACGGTGTGTACTGTGGCCGCATTCACCCTGTTCTGACTTCGAACTTTACGAAAAAATCCACGTTCACTCTCCTCGCTGCTTTCTCCCGCGCAACCCGGGACGAAAAACCCTGACAAACGAACCACATAGACCGATGAGCCTGAAGCCCCTTTAACCCTCACCCCCGGCGGCTACGCCGCCGAAAAGCAAATTCCTATCAGTTCATCGAAAAAGACAGACGCAAAGAGTTCGTCGTCCTGGCCGATGAGGAGTTTGCGTCGTCACGCCCCCATAGTCTGGACCGACCCCATAGAGTCAGCTATCGCCAGATCGCCCCGCTCTCCATTACGGTCCTAAACGATAAATACAGGGACTGAGCAGCTCATCCCTCGTCGCTCCTGACCTCGACTGGTTCAACCGCCCCCGGAATCCGTCCAATCCCGATCCAGAAGGTTTCGACCAGCGCCCGACGTGGTGTCCCGAGGAAATCCCCCTCGAAGATGGCCGCACCCTGGTTCTCGAATACACCTGACGCCGCCAGGCGAACTCCACAAACAACCGCTGGCAAAATAATTCTTGACAAAGCGGCTCGGAAAGCTACGTTCGCGGCAAATGAATCTTGCCGTGAAACCTCCGAGTTCCGCCAGATCCCAGCGTTCTACGGAGCCTTTTTCATTTCCAAATTTCAGTTTTCAGCGTTTCAGATTTACCTAATCCCTTCTTTTTCCCCGCAACCCCCTTTTCCCCGCCCTCCGGTCTAGCCCAACGGCTGTTTCAGGAGCCACCCGCCAAAAGCAAATTCCTAGCAGTCAGTCAGTTAAATAGCACCACGCCAATGAAAAGGACTTCGATTACCCAAACCACCATCGCCCTTGCCTGCGGCTTCCTTTTCGCCGCGATCCCCGCGACGGTTTTCGCGGACAAACCCTCGACCATCGTCGTTGAGACACTCGTCAAATCCACCAAAAGCTGGAACGGCGACACGCTGCCCGCTTATCCCGCAGGTCAGCCGGAGGTGACCGTGCTCCGAATCACCATCCCACCCGGCACGCAACTGCCGATGCACGAGCATCCAGTCATCAACGCTGGCGTCCTCCTTCAGGGTGAACTGCAAGTGAACACCAAAGACGGCCAGACTCTTCTCCTCAAGGCGGGAGACGCCCTCATCGAACTGGTCAACCAGTGGCACTACGGAGCCAACGTCGGCACCGAACCGGCCGTGATTCTCGTCGTCTACGCCGGAATCGAAGGAATGCCCGTTACAGTCAAGGCAGATTAAAGGCTGCCCCACCTCACCGCCATCGCCCGGCCACCCACTCCTCGTAGCGGCAAAAACCCTCCTTTCTGCTCGCCAACTTGCCGCCGCGCACCTATTTCCGTGCGCTCCATGTCAGAAGCTTCCGGTAAAAAAAATCAGTATTGTTGCCGGCGGTGCCGGGTCCCACCTCAGCAACCGCCTTCTCGCTGAAGGCCATCAGGTCATCACTTAACCCTCACCCCCGGCGGCTACGCCGCCGAAAAGCAAATTCCTATCAGTTTTATGGATCAACGCCGCAGCGACGGACGAATCCACCCCACCCGACAGGCCGAGGTGATCAAAGGGGTCATGTCGTTATGTTTGCATTGCGCTATTTAAATAAGTTAACTTATTTTGATCAATTGGTCATCTAAGCAGATTGAAGGAATGACCTCCGCGACGGGATAGAAAAGCACCAGCACCAGTCCAATTATCCATGCATTAACGATACTTGGATATTTATAAATGAATATTCTAGAGTAAAGGGAGATTGCCTCTGACTGGCAGTTCTTAGGCAACTTTGCTTTGGTTTTCTTTGTAAAACATGGAAAATTGGACTAACTCCTTCGGCGACTTCTACGCTTCAACCGTAGGGCCGGCGCCGTGCTTCCGTCGGCTTCAGCCACCACACTACAGAGCCCCAGCACGACGGCAATGGCGGCTAAAGCACGCCACTACGCTCACCCACCGTAATGAGTGGATTTAAGGACACCCAAAATAATTAGGTAAAATTCTTGGCGGGAGGTTTAAGTAAACATAATTTAACCCATAAATGAGCCGAGCCCGCGAAAAGGGGCAGCGATGGCATTCTGCATTTACTTGGACGCCCTGGTGAGCAGGTTGGAGTCCCGCCTTTAGGCGGTTTCGTATGCAATGCCTTTATGACGCGGCCGCCTGAAGGCGGGACTCCAACCCTTTGAAACGGATTGACTCGCTGCCCTGTGCGATCAGGTTGGGGGCGAACCCAAACTGTAAGCCATGACTACTATGAAACCGATCAGCCGCTACTTAGACGCCGCCATACTTAAGGCCGAATTCACTGAAAGCGAAGTGCTGGAAGCGTTTAAAGCCTGTATCGCGCTGAATTGCTACAGCGTCTGCGTGCGCCCGTGCGATATCGAGCTGGCGCAACAACATTGCCAGGGCACCGAAACGGCGGTGTGCGTGGTGCTGGGCTTCCCACATGGGGTGCAGCTCCCGGCCTCGAAGGCCGATGAAGCGCGCCGCTATATCGCGCTGGGAGTGGACGAGATCGATATGGTGGCCAACTACGGCTGGATACGATCTGGCAACTGGGCGGCTGTGGAAGCCGATGTTGCGGGCGTGGCCGCGCTGACGCGGGCGGCGGGCATCCCGATGAAAGTTATTTTTGAAACGGCGCACCTCAATCCTGAACAGATCACACAGATGGTGGAGGTGTGCATCCGTGCAGGTGCCGATTTCGTCAAAACATCGACGGGCTTTAACGGCGCGGGTGCTCAGGTCGAAGACGTGCAAAACATGCTCGATACCGCCGCCGGGCGTATCAAGGTAAAGCCCTCGGGTGGCATTCGCGACCGAGCCGATGCGCAGCGCTTCGTCGATATGGGCGTGCACCGACTCGGTGTGGGCTGGGCATCGTGCCAAGCGATCTGCGAAGACTCGGCGGCTCAATCCGGCAACGGCTACTAGAGTATGCTGCCGCAAAAAAAGAAAAAAAAGGTCGATTACGAGGCGCTCAACTCGGCGCTGATGCGGATTCCGCGTATGGATGTAGCCGCCGCGCGTAACTTGATCGATGTCGGCATCCGCGAGATCTACGATCTGCAAGGCCGCGCGCCCGAGATCTTGCTCGAGGAGGCGCGCAAGAAAAACGACGATATTCCTGACGACCGCATTCGCTATTTCCGGATGGCTGTTTATTATGCAGAGTGTGATGCGCCCGAAGTTTCCAAGCTTCATCCCGATGAGTGGAACTAGTCTGCGAGCGCGACCACTCAGGCTACCATGATCCCTCTAGAAATTGAAATTCCGCGTGAAGTGCCCGTCATGGTATTGAGCCAGACGGTGCTTTTTCCACAGGCAATGATGCCGCTCTTTATCTTTGAGCCCCGCTACCGCGAGATGATTGCAAACGTGCTGGAAAACGAACGCATCTTTGCCGTCGCGGCACTGGATGAGCGCGACGAAGATGCCGAGCTACTCGAAACGCCTTGTTTAATCGCTAGTGTAGGCGTGGTGCGCGCTTGCAAGCAAAACCCAGACGGCACCTCAAACCTTATTTTGCAGGGGCTGGCGCGCGTCGAGTTTGAGAGCTTCGTGTGTGAAGAGCCCTACCGCCGGGCACGCATCAACCAAATATTTAGCCAATCGGACGGCAGTGAAAAATCACTCCGTAGCATCCAACCCACCCTACTCGCACTCTTGCAAACACAGATGCGGCTCGGCGCCGGAATTCCGAAGGAAGTGCTGCAGTTTTTATCCAATATCCAAGAGCCGGAAAACGTGCTGGATCTGGCGATCTATACCCTCTGCCCGCCGGGACGCTTCAAGCAGGAGCTACTGGAAACACGTGGCATTCTAGCACGTTTCGAGAAATTTGAGCGTGCGCTACGTGTGCAGATCGAACGCTTGAAGCTAGACCGCAAACTCAAAGGCGGACTTGGCGAAGATCATATCGGAAGCAATTAAAAATTGCGTAGGGTGCTCAGCGGGGTTCAATTAATTGTGCGGGGGTATTCGGAAAGAGGAAATTCAACGTAGCCGAAGCGGTCACGCTTTGGATCGTTCGGGGCCGAATGCGCCGTCCGTCCAAAATCTTACGATTTCGGCTACAATCCCCCCTTACATCAGAGAAATAGGCACACGTATGAGTCTCGCGCAGAGGCGCAGGGGCGCAGAGGTTAAAGTAATGCTTGAAAATACAATAGGAACAAAGCTGATCGAGGCTGCGATTGAAGTTCACCGAGATCTTGGCTCTGGTCTGCTAGAATCTGTTTACGTTACGAAGCGGCGCCTGCCTATGAGTTAATGCAAATGGGACTCCGTGTAGAACGCCAAGTCCCCGTTCCCCTGATGAGACCTCTGCGCCCCTGCGCCTCTGCGCGACGGAGGTCTGCCGTAGATGGCGTAGCAAAATAACAGAGAATATTTTCACAAAATAGGATGCGCGACAGTATAACTCTGGGGTAATATTCGTAGCCGAAGCGGTCACGCTTTGGATTGTTCGAGGCCGAACGCGCCGTCCGTCCAAAATCTTACGATTTCGGCTACAATTACTCCGCACATCAGAGAAATAGACACACGTATGAGTCTCGCGCAGAGGCGCAGGGGCGCAGAGGTTAAAGTAATGCTTGAAAATACAATAGGAACAAAGCTGATCGAGGCTGCGATTGAAGTTCACCGTGATCTTGGCTCTGGTCTGCTAGAATCTGTTTACGTTACGAAGCGGCGCCTGCCTATGAGTTAATGCAAATGGGACTCCGTGTAGAACGCCAAGTCCCCGTTTCCCTGATGAGACCTCTGCGCCCCTGCGCCTCTGCGCGACGGAGGTCTGCCGTAGATGGCGTAGCAAAATAACAGAGAATATTTTCACAAAATAGGATGCGCGACAGTATAACTCTGGGGTAATATTCGTAGCCGAAGCGGTCACGCTTTGGATCGTTCGAGGCCGAATGCGTCGTCCGTCCAAAATCTTACGATTTCGGCTACAATTACTCCGCACATTTAATTGCACCCGGCCAGCGAGTTGGCACAGCCATTTCGACCATTTCGACCATTTCGACCATTTCGACCATTTCGACCGTATTGGCCTCCCTTCCCACCTCCCCACCTACTTACCGCTGCGGCTTCTCGAAATAAAAGCTCAACAGCCCGGGGTTGACTCTGATAGTGTTTACAGTGGCCAAGGAGGTCGTTTCGCCAGCGACGCGAGTCTCGATCTCATACGCAAAGGGGTAGCCCTCCACCTCTCGGTAGTCGCGGTAGAAGGTTTGGAAGCGAATCTCGCCCGCAGCATCAAGTTGATCATGACGCACGACATGCGCCGTGGCGGCGTCCACATAGTAGTGGTTGAGCTCGCTACCAAACTCGCTTACTTCGATAATGAAGACATTGCGCTCTTCAAAAAAACCACGTTCGAGCAGCTTGATCTTGTGCTCCCCTTTTTCAAGGTGGCGGAAGAGCGGACTATCGAAACGAGCTTGCTCGCGCAGTGCACGCGTCGCTTTATCGTCAAGCACTCTGATCGAGACCTTGCCCTTGGATTGAGTGCGTATCCAGCCGGACTTACCATTATAGCCGGTGATCACACTATTATAATCATTTGAGAGGCGGTAGTGTAAAGAATAGAGCCGTTTTTTGCGCATCATAAAACGGTATGTCTCGCCTCCTTGCATGATCGAGCCTTCCACACTCACCGAGGACAGGGCGTTTGCATCACGAAAACCACCGTAAGCCTCAGTGTATTGCTGCAAGATTCGTTGCAGGCCAAAGGCATCACTTTGCCCGTATCCGAAAATGGGCAACATGCATAGACAAAACGTGAGGATCAGAGCCTTCTTATAGGGCATGCCTGCCAGTGCGACGCCAAGGGCGCTTAAAAGCAAGCCAATCTACAACGAAGCATTGTCAGCGGGCGAAAGTATCGCCAACACTCTACGGCATGACTTCTGAAATCATTAGCGAATGGCTACAACAGTACAATCTAAACGTGGGTATTGCGGCTATGCTCGGCCTACTTGGTGCAGGGCTGTATGTATTCGTCTTGGCATTGTTGGCCAACTTTTTGGCAAAGCGTTTCATCGCCTATGTCGTCCACCCGATCATCGGCAGAACAGCGATTAAATGGGACGATCTTCTAATCGAGCACAATGTGATCGTACGCTTTTCGCATATCGTGCCCGCGGCGATCATTCACTTTTTAGCGCCTGTGCTCTTCGCCAGCCATCCTACCATCTTGGATCGGCTTCAGGATGTGGTGAATACTTATCTAATCGTTATTATTCTTTTCATAATTGATGGCGTGCTGAACTTCGCCCGCGCTTTATGGGAGAGTGGCCGCGTCGGCAAGCGCTACCCCGCCAAGAGCTTTATCCAAGCAGCCAAGCTTGTGATCAATCTGATCGGTCTGATACTCATTCTTTCTGCACTCCTGGGGAAATCGCCACTGGTTTTGTTCTCCGGCCTCGGCGCGGTGACCGCCATTTTACTGTTGATCTTTAGGGATGCCATCCTCGGCTTGGTCGCAGGCTTCCAGCTATCTGTCAACAACATGGTGATGGTTGGTGACTGGATCGAGATGCCCGCGCGCGATGCGGATGGCGACGTGATCGATGTCTCACTAACCACGGTAAAAGTGCAGAATTGGGACAAGACCATTACCACCATCCCTACCTACGCGCTGATCACTGATTCCTTCAGAAACTGGCGCGGCATGAGTGATGCGGGCGGGCGCCGTATTAAGCGCTGCTTGTACATCGACATGCGCACGATACAGTTTGCCGACGAAGAATTGCTGGAGCGCTTCAAGCGCATCAGCCGCCTGCGCCCCTACTTGGAGGCGAAGCTCGATGAGATTCAAAAGTTCAACAGCGGCGTGGGCGAAGAGCTCTCGGAGTTGATCAATGGCCGCCGCCTCACCAACATCGGCACCTTCCGAGCTTACTGCGTGGCCTACCTGCGCAGCCACCCGAAGGTGCATCAAGACATGACGCTACTCGTGCGCCAATTGGCCGCAGGCTCAAATGGTCTGCCGCTAGAGGTCTACCTGTTTAGTAACGACATCGCCTGGGCCAACTACGAGGATATCCAAGGTGACATCTTCGACCACTTTTTATCCGTCTTGCCTGAGTTCGGCCTCAGCGCCTACCAATCCCCCAGCGGCGCCGACCTGGAAAAGGTCGGCCTAGCGTTGAAATGACGTGATTTTTTTACCGCAGCCCCAGTTTCTCTAGGATGCGGTCAAGGTCGTCGTTGCCAAAATACTCGATGGTGATGCGCCCTTTCTTGGGCGTGTGCTTGAGGGCGACGCGGGTGTTGAAGTGTTCACCTATGCGTTTTTCGAGATCGCGGATGGCGGTTTGCTCCGCTTCGGGTGTCTTGCCTTTGCCCTTCGTAGCGGAGCTGCGATTGCTCTCTTTGAGGCGCCGCACTTGGGCTTCGGCTTCGCGCACGCTCATGCCAGTTTCGATGATGCGGCGGGCAAGAAGCTTGCGGTGCTCGGCGCTTTCTAGGCCGAGCAATACTTTGGCGTGGCCAGTGGAGATGAGGCGGCGGCTGAGGAAGCCCTGGATCTCGGAGCCGAGCGTGAGTAAGCGCAGGGCGTTGGCCACGGTGGCGCGGCCTTTGCCGACGCGCTCGGCGGCGGCTTCTTGTGTGAGGTCGAAATCGCGCACGAGGCAGGCGTAGCCGAGGGCTTCGTCGATCGGGTTGAGGTTTTCGCGCTGTAAATTCTCGATCAAGGCGAGGGTGGCCGAGGAGGCATCGCTGGCTTCGATGATGCGGGCAGGAATCTGCTTCAGCTTGAGCAGGCGGAAGGCGTGTAGGCGACGCTCACCGGCTATCAGCTCGAACTTGCCCTCTTTCTCGCGCACCACGATGGGCTGCAATAGACCTTCGGACTGGATGCTCTTGGCAAGCTCTTCGATGTGCTCAGGATAGATCTCGCGGCGCGGCTGGTAAGGGTTGGCGGCGATTTCTTTGACATCGATCTCGCGGTAACCGGGCGCGTTAGGCGCGGTATTGACGACGGGCGCGGCCTTAGCGGCGGCGACCGCCTCTTTTGCAGGGCTAGCCGCTGTTTTTTTCGAGGCCGCCGAGGCTGGGGCTGCCTCAGCTGATTTAGGTTTGGCTTGCGAACTGCCGGCTCCCGAAATGAGGCCGCCGAGGCCGCGGCCGAGTCTGGTTTTAGAATTGGACATTTTGGTAAGGCAATTTACTGGGCGAATTATTGGGCGATGGGAATAAAAATGGTCTCTCCGACTTGCAGATCGCGAGACGGGTTTACAATCTTATTGGCGTTTTGGATGTGCTTAATGGTAGAGCCGTGGTCGCGCGCGATTTTGCTGAGCGTATCGCCAGAGCGCACCACGTAGGGCTTACCGCTCTTAGGGTAGTCATTAGAAAAGTGCACGCTAGTGGGCGCAGAGACTTGAGGCTGGCTATCGACGGCATCAGCGATGGAATTGATCGCGGACTGTGTTTCTTTAGCGAGGGCATTGATCTGGCGGCTGACTTCGGCGATGATTTGTTTTTTTGAATCCTCATCGGCCGCGCGATACTCGCGCCGCAGCGTTTCGATGGCACCCGAGAGGTTAGAGATCTGGGCATCCGTTTCGCGGGTGGAACTGGCGGCAGCGACTTGGGCGCGCAGGCGGGTGTTTTCACGGTGCAGCTCTTCGATTTCGAGGCGCACTGTCTTGAGGCTCTGAGTCAGCAGGCTGACGTCCTGGCTCAAGTTAGCAAGCGTCACGCGGAGGTTGTCCGTTTGTGCGGCAGTCGGCGCTGCAAAGGTGCACAGCCCTAAAAGGCAGAGAACGAGCGGGAAATAATACTTTATCATAAAAAAGAAGATTTCGGTACAGCCCGAAATGTCAAAGAAAAGAGTTGATGCTAATTCAGAAGTCAGCGGGCAGCGATTCCCCCCTACGCTCTCCGAGTTACGGAGCAATATTCGTAGCCGAAGCGGTCACGCTTTGGATTGTTCGATGCCCAAGATTGTCAGATCGTTCAAAATCTTACGATTTCGGCTACAATCACTCCGCACATCAGAGAAATAGGCACACGTATGAGTCTCGCGCAGAGGCGCAGGGGCGCAGAGGTTAAAGTAATGCTTGAAAATACAATAGGAACAAAGCTGATCGAGGCT
>Ga0222653_1001732_pt1 | contig 10228 bp, 6 predicted proteins | sample AntAcemetagen419_FD_179856 | JGI IMG/M metagenome (GOLD analysis project Ga0222653, IMG submission 179856) | Saline water microbial communities from Ace Lake, Antarctica - #419 | ecosystem: Environmental > Aquatic > Non-marine Saline and Alkaline > Saline | place: Antarctica: Ace Lake | collected...
GGAATTACAAAATGCGTGGAGAGCATACTTTTGGGCAGTGATGGCGTCGCATTTGTACCATCACTATCAGCATGCTGAGTCGAAACTGTAGGAAAATCCGAATAGAACGCGATAGCGGCAAGCGGACCATTTTGCGATGCTGATGAAGTTACCGTAAGAATCTCGTTGATGTTAATAGTTGCCGACATAAAATTATTAGGAAAATCAAAATCAGTACCATCATTACGATAGGCGATAACATACGTATTATCAGTTGTAGTACTTATGGCAGAAGGAGTTCCGCCGGCTCCGGAAACAAATGCGAGATTTTCCGTAGATGAGGCTGTAATCACACGGCCGTCCCTATCATATGAGGCGTTATCTGATGTACTGACATAAGCAGATACTGGCACATCCGACTGAATCCAAAGTGCACCCACTGCATGGTCAACAACAAATTCCTGAATGGCCTCAGCTTCAATAACGCCTGAAGACAACTCTCCACCGCCCTGCATGATACTAATATTAGCGCGTTGAGAAAATGCTGCGATTACGATTTTCGCATACCGATATCTACCCATATAGGTTGAAAGTAAGGTACCTGCATAGGTTTCAGTAGACCAAACTGCCGTTCCCTGAATAGGTGATATAGCGTAACACCCCCCCGTACATTCAAGGCGATCACCCTTTGATGTTGTTAAATTGAACGTATCGCCAGCGCTATAGGTTCCCCTTAAAATATCATTGAGTCTAACTTCATTATTATCTGATAGTGATGCAAGGTATGAAACAGTATTGTTTCCCACCATTGCCAATTGGGGAACGCGCGAGATATCGATATTCACTATAGCATTAAAGTATTCATCGCCGTCTAAATCTGAATCATTGCCCCTGATTCTAAATTCAAAATCACCCGGTGTATTTGGACCAACGGTCCAAGAGAAAAACCCAGAACTTGCATTGAAACTAATGCCATCCAAAGTAGTGCAATCTGAACCACTAAGCACAGCCCCATCAATAGTTGTGTCAAAGACACAGCTATAGATTATAGGATCACCGTCAATATCCGTATCATTGCCTGTGTTTGCATCCGAAATGTTGAACTGAAGTGTATCACCGAGTTCAAGGGTTTTGTCAGCAAGAGACTCTAGCACCGGAGGACGATTGGTATTTGCAACATTCAAAATAAAAATATCCTCACCCTTTACAAGCCCGTCGTCAGCGACAATGCGCATTTCGTAATCGCCTGCTGCATCAAAATTTGGGGTCCAGTTCATTTGGCCAGAACTAGCGTTAAAAGTAAAAGCTGAAATTCCCGGCAAGGTTGTACAGGCAGTTGTCTGTGCAACAACGCCATCAATATTTTGGTCGTAAAAACAAAAATAGCTTAGTACGTCATTATCAGGATCTGTATCATTGCCTGTGTTTACTTCATTTATATTATGGCTGTAGCCAACATTTTCGGCACCCGATTGCGCGCCAATCACTAATTCAGGTGTATAAAGTGCCGCATTAAATTCCAGACTAGAGCTGTCTGTAGTAGAGGTTCTCGGTCCGTCGACACTCACTCTTCCTACAGCATCTGTGTAGGTTATAGAAAAAGCCACGGGGTCAGAAGAAACGTCTCCGGAAATAAATTTATAGGTGGCTAAATAAGTATTGCCAGAAATGTTTGTAACCGAGGCTACCTTGCCATTAATTGTTACATCATTTTGGTTCAATGGCTCTGAAGCCGTATAGGTCAGATAGGCTTTGCCATTAACTCCAGTTACTACACCGCCACCACCGCCTTCTATGTGAACCAAACTTAAACTAGGAGGATTCACATCCAAATTATAGGTAGCATTCGCACTTGAACAAGCTGACTCATTACCAGCGGCATCTGTTTGTGTTGCATATACAATATAGGCGCCGTCTACGGACAAGGCACCTGTATCAAAAGTTAAACTATTTCCCGTAGCGGTGGATAATCCGATTAAATCTGAACAACCTGCACCGTTGTAAAGCCTCACATCTTGGCCTGCTCCTAGTCCGGTTACGGTAAAGCTCGGTGTTGTGTCAGTATTAGGAGTCGCTGTATTTAGCGCTACGGTGAGTGGGGGAGAAGGAGGAGTTTGATCGAGAATATACGATGCAAAAACACCCGAGCAGCTAGAGTAGTTGCCTGCAGGATCATTCGATCGTGCATAGATTTTGTGAATTCTTTCTTGAGTTATTTTACCTGGTTCTACTGTTATGTCGATACTTGCACCTGAAGCAATATCGAATCCCAATACATCAGAGGCAAAGCAGCTCGCACTTGAATAGAGTTTAACTGTATATCCACTCGCTACCCCTAAAACACGGATGTCTGGAGTTTGATCTTTGCTAGGAGAGCTTGAACTGGGAGCAATTTGCACCGCCGAAATTTCTTCTATGTCGGTATCCAAAATGTATGAGACATTGGTCGCTGAACAGTTAGAGCGGTTTCCAAAACTATTCTCTGACGTTGCCCAAAATTCGTAGGTTTTATCTCCCTCTGTTAATTCTGGTGAAATATTCAAAGTATTGCCAACTACAGTCGCAACAGCTATTTGAGTTGCACAGTTTATATTAGTCCAAACCCTAATTATATTATCGTTCACTACATCATTCCACCTTAGAGTCGGAGTCGTGTCATTGCCAAGTCCAGTAGAAGGACTGCTTAAAACGAAGGTGTTTGGAACGGCGGGCACTGATACATTCTTTTCGACTGTTGCCGTTTCAACAGGTGGGGGATTGGCGGCTTGTGCAATATCAACAGAAATCAAAAGATCACCATCGTCTAAGCTTGATAAGTCTATCGCTGCCACGGCCCACGTTCCTGGTCCATCATTACAAATCAAATTCCCCGAAACCGCTGGTGTACCTGCATTTTCATCATCAATACTCCAATTAATGGTCTCACTATTTGCACCATTTCCACAGGTACCACTTATGCCATAAGAATTTTGTGTGGCCTTGAGGACATTATTGGGGGTAGCTAAATTAAGTGATACAGCTACAGTATTTTTGACGGCTGTTTCACTAAAAGTGATCGATTCATTCCCACTGGCATCAGTAAGGAAGGCTTCTACAGTAAATGGTCCTTGGGCCAAAGGAGTCGCATCAAAATCAGGGATATTCCAAGCGTTACTGGTACAGGTAGAAGTACCCTGAAAGTCAATTCCTACGGTAGGCTCAGAGTCAGATATCTGCCATGTAACCGTCGCGCCTTCCTCATCACATTCTCCTTCGACCCCATAAGCCGTCAAATTTGAAGAATTTAAAGTAGGCGCATCGATACTAAGCGTTGGTAGTACAGTATCTTTCACCGTATTTTGACTAGCAATATTTAAGCAGTTTTGCGCGGCATCGCAAATTTGAGCTGAGACGGTAATTGTACCTTCTGGCAGATTATTTAGATCGAAGGCACTACTTGACCATACACCTGCAGAGCATGGCAAAGATTTGGAAACAAACTGTGAATTGCCGCTAACTAAAACATTAGCTACCGAGCCTCCCACACAAGTTCCTGATACCGGGTAAACCCCGACGTTTCCAGGCACTGCCCTAACGACAGGATTCAGAGTTCCAGTCGGCACTAATGTATCTTTAAGAATTTCCTTTGAGACGATTTCTGAAAAAGCCATGGAAATAGTAAATAGGGTATTCCCATCTGCTAAACCGCTTAAGTCTAAGGTTGCGTTAAAATACTCGTTAACACAATCTAGGGTTTGCTCTATTATCGGATTTGAACTGTTTGAAATGCGAAGCTGAACTTTGGGCTCTAAAGTACAGGATCCTGTAATAGTGAAGACATCAGCGTCTGCGGCATTGATAAAATCGGCGACCTCTGTAAAAGCCACAATGGGTGTTACCGAGTTAACAATAAGTTTATAGCCATTGTTGTCTACAAAACGTTTGCCATAGGTGTTTTCACTAGAAACACATACATAGTAGGTACTATCAGCCAGTCTTTGACTTACAGTCCACACTAAGGCATTGAGTTTTCCGCTGGTAACTATAACTTCTTTACAAAGCTTGTCTTCAGCGACAGTAACTGTATAGCTTCTAGCTAACGTTGATTCAGCCCATTTTATTTCGGGGTTCCTGCTAGACGATGCTGCGGGGCCCAGTATATTAAAGTTACCAGGAATGGAATTGGATGCCGCGAACGATTGCTTTCCGTCTCGCCCCACCACGATACTGGGAGCGCCTGACACACCGTCATTATTAGAAACAGAAACTACGCCACCACCACCGCTAACTGAGTCGATGTTTCCTACAGCCTCTTCGTCATTAGATTTTTTACGACACCCCACTGTGACGGCTGTCGCTAAAACCAAAGCTATGCTGAGTTTAAAATTTCTATTCATGGCATTATATCCCTAGCAATTAGAATTTTTTTGCGGAAATATTGCTTTATATAGTTAAAAACTTCGGCAAATATTTAACTTTTCTAAATGCTTTTTTTAGTTGTGCTATAGTTTCAATGAGTTAGGCGTGGTTTTAAGAGGGTATTTGTCGCCAATTAAAATTCCGGACGCTCTTAAAAATGCGCTTTTTTGTATTTAAAAGCTAAACAATCGAGCAACCTCCCGTAATAACTGTCATTTGAATACAATTAAGAATTTTCCCCAATTTAGCAATAACGTGTTTTCATTCTATAGTTGATACTATTTCAATTAAAGTTGCTGTTTCATTTTTGGTCTGACGCGTCATACGTGTCTTACGCCCAGAATTACTAAGAATTTCTCTTCTGCGAAACTTGCTGCTTTCTCCCAGAGTTGCGCCAATAAATTGGCATCTACCGGAATTTGACTAAATCCTCTGGGCACTAGAAAATGGTAGTATGAAGTAACTCACCTTTTCTAAGAATTAAGGTTCCTACTATTCGCAATTTGCGAAGGAGAATGTTTTGTCGATTTTCGTAAGATTAGTATTTCTCATTTTTACATTTGCTACCGTCACATCCCCTGCGAATGCTCAAGTTGGCATTAGTGCTGATAGCGGTGTTAGCAAAAACGAAAGCGGATTCATGGGCGGCTTTTCATTCTTCTTCTTTCAAGACGAATCAAGTCTCGGCGAAAACACCCTGAATGAAGGCAGTTCGACCTTTAAAAGAGTTGACCTCCAGTATAATTTTGTTAATTACTTCTCGGGAGTTGGTGTTTTTTATGAATCCAACTCATTTGGCGAAGATCAAGAGGATACGTCTCTAGGGTTAATCTTTGAAGCATTGGCCGGAAACTTTTTCCTTAATTATTTGCACGGATTACAAGTAGAGCAAAAATTTGAAAACCGTTCATTCTCTTCACGCAAAGGATATCTGTCTGCTATTGAATTTGGAATTCGCGCCCCGCTTCTATTTGGGTTTAGCTATTATGAATTCAAAGTTCACAATCGCACACTATCTATCATCAAAGAAGACGGCCGAAAAATGGACTCTCAATACACTTTAAGCCAGACTATGCCCATGCTAGCGATCGGAGTAAAGCTTTGATAAAATTAATATTTTTGGCTTTTTTGGCAGCTGCTTTGAGCAATTGCGGCGCTCCCAATGCCGCACTACTAACGCACCCCAAAAGACTCTATTCATTCCCTATGTATATTTCAGTTCCGGGTTCGACTGAAAACTCTGGCGTCATCTATAGAATTAATGATTCAAATTTGGACGCAAAAGCCTCCGTAGAAACCGTAATTGAAAATTTGAACTTCCCCACTTCTTTGTCAATCGAAACCGACGGTACAATTCTCTTTGTTGTAAAGGAATCGACCAATACTGGCCGCATCATGAAACTTGAGGCCGGCTCAAAAACCCCTACGGAGGTTTATGCAAATCTAACAACTCCGGGAGGTATTACAGTAGACTCAGCGAATAGACTCTATGTCACGCAAACCAGCACTAACAGCCTATCGCGCGTCATTTCTTCTACCAAATTAGAACTTATTACCGATAGCTTAAATCAACCCACCGCCATTACATCTGACGAAAGTGACAATCTCATCGTTACAGAATCATCGCTGGGAAGAGTTTCTCAAGTAATTGCAGATGGAACCAGGAAGAGCATCCTGACTGACCTTGAGAATCCCCGTTTTGCGGGCCCGGGTCTAGTGGGGAACACTTTTGTCATAGAGAATAAACAGGGATTGGGAGATGGCAGTGGTCTTCTTATACCTGATAGTGGAGCACCGACTGAATTTCTATCTAATTTAATAAACCCAAAGTCTTTTGCTTGGGAAGATGGAACAGTCCTGTTTATCGCCGAAGGATCTCCCGTTTTTAGAATAATAAAGTACTCAACGGTGTCTGCCATTAGAACAACTCTTGCTGAGTTTAATGAAGAGCCCCATACGATCACTTTAACGCCATTAAAATAGGAAGAGAACTGTATGATCAAGAAATTCGTTTATATTATGGTCTACCTGCTCACGCTGACTGCTTGCGGCGAACAAGCTGTAGATCTTTTTGATTCCGAAATAAGTAATCGGATACCGATCATTAGTATCGTTGCGCCCAACAAGACATTAATAGCGGTTGATGAAAGCTATAAAATAGATATTGCATTTAAGAATATTCAACTGTTTGACACTTGGAATCTGTACTATATATCCGATGTCACCCCAAATAAATCTGCTTCGATTGCAACTGCCTTACCTGTTACAAGTAGTACTCTTGCTTGGAACACAACAGAAATGCCCGCAGGCGAGTACTATTTTTATGCGGAATTGGTAGCTAATAATTCTATAGTAAACACCACCTCGCTAGGATCGATCTTCATTACCCACAAAAATGAAGTCAATAATGCTATACCCAGAGTGACTCTGACTTCGCCAAATGGCGGCGAAAATTTCGTTCGCAATTCCGAAATTGCCATTCAATGGCAAGCAAGTGATAGTAATGACGCAACACTTTCTGCAAAATTAGAATATTCTATTAATGGAGGTAACTCCTGGACACTAATCGAAGACGATATTGCTGAGTCTAGTTATGCTTGGCAAACTGACGCAACAACAGGTGCAGGCATCAGTTATAAGGTAAGAGTAACTGTTGAAGACTCCGCAGGCTCTACCGCAACCGATGTAAGCAACCAAATATTTTCAATCTACTAAAAGCCCCCCTCAGGGCGTCTATAACAATCTGAAAATACATTATTTATTTTTGTTTTTGCATCCCCTATAAAGCTTTTGTTGCAAATTACCGATAGATAGTTTGCACTTAACAGGGGGGTTTCTTTGAATATTGATTTCAAAAATTTCAGATTTTTGATGGGCTCGCTTTTCATGGGAGCAGCACTTTCTGCTTGTAGCGAACAAGAATTTTCTGGAAATAATGCTAAGTGTACAACCGAAGGTACCGCTAATGTAAATCTTATTTCTAAAGAAGTCGAAAACGGTATAGAAGGCAACTTTATCCTCTATAAAATCAAATTAGAAAATATCTGTGATAGTGAGCTCAATAAAAAGAGCGCCATTCTATTCGATATAAATGGTGAATTAACCAGTACCGCTTCCAAAATACCCATTGAATATAAAATAATTAGTGGGAGCAAAACTATTACCAGTGGAGAACTCGTTACTGTCGAGGGCGAAGACCTCTTTGGCAATACCGGTGTAAATTATCTTCACAATAAAACTGACAATGAAATAGCCTACAGTATTGCCAAAAGTGGCGTTGACCTGCGTATTGAATTGGGTGGCGTCCTGTATATGCCGCAAGACAGTGATGGCAAATTTAAAGAAGGTGAGATTTTTCTCGATACCTTCCTAAAATTTGGTAGTGCAGCTGTTGTTAATACTCAAGTAAAATTCGCAAACTAGTCTACAAAATACATACCCAGGAAATTTTTTCTTTTTGAAAGCTGCAGCGTTTGTCTTTTGGCATTTGTTTCGACAATGCTTCCAATTCTTCTGAGGCAAACAAGGTGGGATAGAAAGCTACTTCGTTATTATCCACATTGATGGGTACTAATTCAATTCGGGTTTTCGAAAGAGCTTTCGTTGGGAGATTTATACGAACCGCCATCCCTTCTTGAATGCGATTCTTAGTTAAAGAGCCGAAGGCAAAGTTGCCAATTGAGTACGCTATTAGCTTATTTTTGTAGATTTCTACAGTCTGTAAGATATGGGGATGATGGCCAATTACCACGTCAACTCCCGCATCAATCACCAGTCTTGCCAATTTTTGCTGATACTCTTTGGGTTTTGGCATCAACTCCGCCCCCCAATGAAATACCGCAACCGTAAAAAAACCTGCATCAATACATTTCTTTAATTCCAATGTCGTTTTTTCAAAATCTAAATAGGCTGTTCCCGCTTTATTTTTTTTCGCCCAGAAACTCGCTGGCAAAGTCCTTGAAAAAGGCATTACACACAATGTTTTGGTCCTAATCGGAATAATCAGGGGAATGAGAGATTCTCTTAGGTTTGCTCCCGCTCCCGCGTATTCAATTCCAACTTCTTCTAATGCCGCCATTGTTCCCCATAGCCCTTGCTCTCCAAAATCCAAACTATGATTATTCGCAAGAGTTGCGTATTTGATATTCGAGGCCGCTAAAATATTGGGAATATCTGATGGCATATTGAGGAGAAAAGATTTCATTTCAAAGGGAACGAACGAATTACTAACGACACCTTCAAAATTAACGATATTTACATGGGCGGTTTTTAGTAGCGGTTCGATATTTTGAAAGACGTTTGGCTCTGAAATAGTAGTCCCGGTCTTCTTCAAAACTCGTTTTGATAGGAAGAGGTCGCCCCAAAATTGGACATCTGCTGTTTTAAACTCAGGCAAATCTGCTAAAGATTTAAGCGAATTGAGGCTTATGATAGCAATAACAGCTAGTTGTAGTGTTTTATAAAATTTCATATTTTTTCCTAAAAATTCATAATACCTCTTCTCAGGCTTTGAAAAAAGTTTTCATACGTGTATTATCGCTGCCTCGAGATACTGTACGGAGAGGTGGCTGAGTGGCCGATAGCGGCGGTCTTGAAAACCGTTGTAGGGTGACCTACCGGGGGTTCGAATCCCTCCCTCTCCGCCATAGTCATATTAGAGTAGCTCAAATTTCCTAGTGTTAAAGAGCAGGCTGAGTCAGCCAAAACGCATCCTTGATAAGGAAGTGTCGCGGTAGACAAAAGAAAAAGTGCATATACGGAGAGATGGCTGAGTGGCCGAAAGCACGTCCTTGCTAAGGACGCGTCCGGGTAACTGGACCCAGGGTTCGAATCCCTGTCTCTCCGCCACTTCCTTTAAAATCTTCTAAAGGTGGATGAATACCGAAGGTACCTAGCTTCTCGAATCCAAAGCACTAAGACTTTCTCCAACTTATATTCGCCCCATAGGGGGTTAGCTCCCTTTTGAGCTTGAGCTATGCCCACATCAATTTTAAAAATAATGCATACATTCAATTAGCCACATATTTGCCGAATACCCTTACAAATTTGTTTTGATAATTTCGTTTCTGTTTGTGTATCTAGCAGCACTAAATAAACATCTCTTTTTATGGGTCGCCACTTTGGTGGATTAGGTAACGTCACATTTGGCAAACGCACTCAAGTCGAGCAAGAACTAGCCTATTTAGAACTAGTACCAAACGAAATAACCACAGAATTTGGCGCATTGCATGGTCGCTACAATTTGACATGCAACCGAAATTAGTGCCTTTCAAGCAATCTGGTCTACATACCTAAGTTGGTGTGTGGATTTTCTTTTATGTTTGTCATTAATTTTGGTAACTATTCAGTACAATATGCTGAATAGTTACTAATTTTGTATGTTTAGCTCGGCAAGAGGAGTCAGAAATCATGCGAAACAACAAAATATTAGTCACTGGTGGTTGCGGTTATATTGGCAGTCATGTTGTTAAACAGCTTTCTGCGCTCAGGGCGGAAGTAACTGTCATTGATAATCTTTCCAGCGGGTTTCGCGAATTCCTCCTCAACGGCGAAGAGCTCATCGAAAAAAGCTGCGGTGACTTAGATTCTTTAGCAAAAATATTAAAGGGTCGAAAGTTTGATGCGGCTGTTCATTTTGCGGGATCACTCATCGTGGAAGAATCCACCAAAGACCCCAGCACCTATTATCGCAACAATGTAGCAAATACGCTTAATTTCTTGGACCTCTTAGTGTCGCTAAAAGTTCCTAATATCGTCTTTTCCTCTACAGCAGCCGTTTATGGCAACACCTCTGAAACTCAGGTTTCGGAAAATACTCCCTGTATTCCTGAAAGTCCCTACGGCCACTCCA
>Ga0222653_1001737_pt1 | contig 10203 bp, 7 predicted proteins | sample AntAcemetagen419_FD_179856 | JGI IMG/M metagenome (GOLD analysis project Ga0222653, IMG submission 179856) | Saline water microbial communities from Ace Lake, Antarctica - #419 | ecosystem: Environmental > Aquatic > Non-marine Saline and Alkaline > Saline | place: Antarctica: Ace Lake | collected...
TCTCTTTTTTCTTCGCTTCGATGAAATCGTGCTTTTCAACAATATTGGCAGTTTTCTGGCCGAACTCTAATTGAAGATTTTCCATTTCTGATTGTCTTTCAGAAAGTCTCTTTTCGTACTCATTGATCTCTTTATCCACCACTTTCGGGTCATTCATATCCATCTGCAGCGTAAGATCGGTCATGTCAGTCTGAAGACTCTCTGATTTCGTTGAGTATTCATTAAGTTCTGTTGTAGCCTTCTCTTTAATACTGGTGTATTTCTCCACAGCGCTCTCCTGCCTTTTCACCGTCTTTCCGTGAGAACTTGCAGTTTTCTCAATTTCTTTATCCTTTGATGAGTGTGCCTTTTGAGCATCTAGGCCAAGAGAATCAGAGTTGGTAACTCGATGCTTGTTCAAATTAATTTCGGCATCCGATTTCAACCTTTTAGCAATAGCTACTTCAGAGTTATATGAACTGATCTTTTCATCAGATTTGGCAATGGTCTTCTCTGCCTTCTTTCTGCTTTTCTCAGCCTTACTATATTCTTTCTTTAAACACTTGTATTCTGATTTTTTACTCGGATAGTCAAAGGCTTGCGCAGCAGATTTTATACTGTCTTTTCGACTTTCAAGCATGCTTACATCCCTCTTTGCGTGCTCTAAATCAGGCCTGACACTGGCCAGGGATTTTTCAATTTTCTCTACCTCTTTGACTTGATCTTTAATTAATTTGTCAAGATCTTTTATCTCAGATTTGATGACGGACTTGTCTTGTTTCTCATTTTCTTGAGCCGAAACTCCAAGAGTAAATAAGCTAATAATGAGTAGGGCAGCAATTCTTTTCATTCCTATTGATTTGGTTAATCCAAGGAGCGAAAGATATGCAAAAGTTCGGCTTTCAATGTTTCGTTTTTATCCTTGGCATACCAGCTATGTATTCCTTCGGCAAACTTGTCAAAAGGTAGTTTTTCATGGTCCAAAAGTTCCTTGTACTCCGTCACCATTTTTTGGACAGGAAAAGGTCTGGGCCCCCATACGAAAAGCTCGCTCCCTGTGGCTTCGTCTAGAGCAATAAATTTCGGGATACTTCGTGAACCCTTGGTTAGATATTTGTCCATGAAGTTTAAGTTCTCATCCCTATATACCAATCGCAACTCCACGTTTGATGACGCTTCTGACAGTTTTGCGATGAAGGGAAGGTTTTGTGCCGCATCTCCGCACCAGGCCTCAGTGATAATAAACCAAATCATCTTATTGCCATGAGCTTCTACCATACGAACCAATTCTTCGTCCATCACTATGGTTTTATTGAGCCTAGTCATGCGACGAAAGTTTAAATGGGTATAATTGACTAAACTTTCGGACTGATTGGTTCCTGATGTTGCTTTTTTATTAACCAAATCATCCACTTTGCGTACATATTCACCGTAGGTAAGGGTGTTCTCGGGAAATGATTTCAACGAATTGTTCATGTTTGGAAAGTACCTTTATATGCTAAACGACCATAATACATCATTGTTTTGATAGTAGGCCACTGGATATATACGATTCCACTTTTAATGGCTGCCATTTATTTGGCGGTTTGTATCTTTTATTACGTTTTCCAAGAGCGCTTCATTTTTGTGCCATTAGGCACTTTGAGTGATGATGCAGCAATAGAACTAGGCACTGAGTTTACTGAAGTGTTTTTAAATGGGGTAGAAGGCGGGCGAATACATGCCTTGCATATTAAGGTGGCCAAACCAAAAGGGTGTATTCTCTATTTTCATGGGCATACGGGTCACATAAGTCGATGGGGGCCCATCGCAGAAGAATTGACCTCATTTGGTTTTGATGTCTTCGTGCCCGATTATCGAGGCTACGGAAAAAGCCGTGGAGCGAGATCACAAGAAATCCTTTATTCTGACGCATTGCTCTGCTACAATTACCTGAAAGAGAGTAGACCCGAAGAAAAAATTTGCATTTACGGCCGTTCTTTAGGAACTGCTATGGCGTCTTGGTTAGCTGGAAGAACTCAATCAGGAGGTGTGGTATTGGAGACCCCTTTTAATAACCTACAAGATGTAGCAGCCTATCATACAAAGATTATTCCTGTTGGATTTTTATTGAAGTATGGGTTTCGCAATGAGCTTCATTTAAAATACAGTAAGTCACCCATCTTAATAGCTCACGGAACGAAAGATAAAGTTGTTCCTTACCGTTGTGGTTTCTCACTCTTCAAAGCTGCTAAATCAAAAGCTGAAATGGTTACTATACCAGGGGGGCATCATGGCGATTTAAATGGGTACCCTGTCTTCAGAGAGAGATTACAAGCTTTCTTTGATAAACACTTTATCTAGGGACGGGACATCAGCTAATTACCACTTAGGCCTAGCTTTATTCAAGAATGAACTTGATGACATGCTCTTGTTCTCCAAGAATTCTAGCCAAGTAAAACCCCTTGTCTAAATGATGAAGAGATAAGTGGTTTCGTCCTGCGTTCAATTGATCTTGGTATACAACTCTTCCTTCAACTGAAATAATAGTGATTTTGGCGCGATCACCTCCTGTGAAGTCTATGTTCACATCTCCAAAGCTAGGGTTTGGAAACAATGAAGTTTGCTCTTCCTGGCCATTCGCTTCTTCCGCTACTAATCCCGAAGGTGAACAAATGGAACTAAAGAAGTTCCAGATTTCAACACTTGCGCTAATGTCTTGGTTTGTGGGCTGCAGGAAATCTAGAAATGGAATAGGTGGAGAACCTGGCCAAGTATGTCCTCCTCCATTTATTTTGTAGAATTTCGCCTTAAGTCCTCCATCACAATCTGTAACCTCTGCACCTTGAACGGAAGAAAAGTCAGTAACAGGAGCGTTTGGTATATTAAATGTTGATACAGACTGGCAATTATTGATATTATTCCAAGTTCTAAATATTTGTTCCACTGGAAAGAATTCTCCAAATGTTGAGGCAGAAATACTACTACCATTGTAGGGTACCACTATATCTGAAGTTCCATGAATTTCCATGTAAGGTACAGGTATGTTTCCTTGACAATTGGAAATGAAATTGCTCGTAATCGTTCCAGTAACTGAAGCAATTGATTTGAAAACATCAGGTCGTTCACAACCCAAATAGTAGCTCATCATTCCTCCATTGGACATGCCACAAGTGTATGTGCAATTTGCGTCTAAGTCGTAAATAGATTGAAGGTCCTCGGCAAGATTGGTCAGGAACCCAATATCATCAACTGATTCCAATGGAAACTCGATATTCCAAAAGTTTGTTCCAGATAAGTCTTGTGAACCTTGCGGATAACACACTGCAAAACCGTTAGCATCGGCCACGGTATTCATCCCATAACCGTCTATAATACCCCCTGCTGTCGAAGTGTAGCCGTGTAGTACAAATACGAGTGGTGCTCCAGGAGCAATGTCAGCAGGTAAATAAAGGAAGTAACTTCTTTCTTGACCGTCATGAATAAAAGACAATTCGGATAATTGACTAAATCCTGAAATGACAACAAAAATGAAGGCGAAAACGAGTAGATGCTTTTTCATTGAAATAAATTATTATTTATCCTGCAAGTTCCAAATTATTAATTGGATAAACAAGTCACTCGAATCGTTTGTGTTTCCACCTTCGATGGCTCCACAGCCACCATTCAGGTTCAGCATTAATTCGCTTTTCCAGCGCTCTTACGTGTTTTTCGGTGATTATATATGGCTCTTCCTTTTTTGGTTTTTCTGAAAGAAGTTTAAACTCAATTTCATAGCAGCCCCGATTCACTTTTTTAATGTCAAAGAAAACCACTGCCATATCGAGCTTCTTAGCAATCTGCTCAGCCCCTAAAAAGACAGGAGTCTCCTGACCCAGAAAAGAAGTCCAGTACTTGATTTTTGACGCTTGGGGGCTTTGGTCGGCCAAAAAATAAGTCATGGTTACCTCGCCATTGTCTTTTTCTGTCTTCAACTTTCTATAACTATCCTTGGCAGAAACCATATGAACACCATACTTGGAACGAAGTCCGTTTATAAGTTTGTTGAAATAAGGATTTTTTAGCGGTTTGTGAATCGCCCAGACTTTGTGCTTGACTTCTGTAGGTAGCAGAGAAAGCCATTCCCAATTTCCATAATGCCCCAAGACTCCTGCTACACTTATTCCCTTAGTGTAAAGATTATTTAAAAGCTCGGGATTTTTGAAAACATACCTCGGTTTTAATTGCTTTGATGATCGATGCAATGGGTAAAACCATTCAATGAAGCTATCTCCCAAATGGCGATAAAAGCTTTTTTCAATTTCTACGATTTCCTCTAACGTCTTATCGGGAAACGAGCTTTTCAGATTTAATCTTACAATGTCTTTTCGGTAACCAATCACACGGTAGGCCAATAGGTAGAATAAATCACCGATTAAAAATAGAGCACCCAGTGGAAACCATGTAATGGTCCACAAAAAAACATATGCTACTCCATAACCCAAAAATTGCATGTCGGTAAAAGTAGCATAGATGCAGGATTAAGTTGGTATTTTTGGCGGAAAGCCTCAGACTATGCCCGCGAATAAATATGCTCTCTTGCGCTACCGCATTATCGATCGATGCATTAGCAATAAGTTCAAACCCTTTCCCAACAAGGAGGATTTGAGAGAAGCATGCGAGGAAGAGCTCTACGGTTCAGACGGCGATAGAATTTCAGCGAGCACCATAGATAAAGATCTCTATGCGATGCGAAATGAGGCCAATCTGGGATATTTTGCGCCCATTGCATACAGTAAAGCAGAGAAAGGCTACTACTACGATGACCCCGATTACAGCATTGATGAGATGCCTCTTAATCAAGAAGATATTGAAGCGATAGAGTTTGCTGCGAATACACTGGCACAATTTCGAGGGATCCAGCTCTTCGAGTCATCAGGAGATGCCATCGATAAAATTTTGGGCCGATTGAGCCTGAGGCCCACTTCAGGTCAGAGCGTTGAGCAATATGTTCAGTTCGAAACGGCGCCTGAGTATAAAGGGTCGACACATCTCAAAGTGTTGCTGGAGGGCATTCGTGACCGAAAGGCCGTAAGTTTTGAATACCAAAAGTTTTCAGGAGAACCATCGCGCAATTACCACATCCATCCATATCTGCTCAAGGAGTACCGAAACCGCTGGTATATTATTGGATACAATCCCCAAAAAGAAGCCACGGTAGTATTCGGTTTAGATAGGGTAGAGGGACATGTCGAACTGACGGACGAACGATTTAATCGCCACGCAGATTTTGATTCAGATCGATATTTCAAGCATAGTTTGGGGATCACTGCGGTGGATGAAGCACCAGAAAAAATCATTTTGAAATTTTCATCCCTTTCGGGGAAATACGTTGAAAGTCAGCCATGGCATTCGTCACAATGCATTCGAAAAAAAACCGCAACCAGCATGGAAGTCGAGCTATTTCTTTGCATTACAAGGGAGCTGATTATGCAAATATTAAGTTTTGGTAGTGACGTTCAAGTAATATCTCCAAGAAAACTTAGAAGCATGATTAATAATACCTTGGGAGAAGCTATCGAAAGCTATTCCAAAAAGTAAGGCCGATAAATGGAAGTGCAGCTAAATTTTTGAACTGCATCTGTCAGAAATACACTCTCGCACTGAGCAGTGCTATCTGCCTCGGTTAACAGTAGAATTCCAGCTGTATATAGAGTCCAAAATAACATGTCTCTCCGTCGAAAAGCAAATAGTCCATATTCTGCTTTCTCATTATTATCAATTAACTTGTTCTCAGTATTTAAAACTTTAATAACCAATAACCGCCGATTGTAATCGGCCTGTTACAAGCTCAGAATGAAGAATTTTAACTGGATTATTTCGGTGACACTGATAGTCGCATCCCTTGCCTTACCGCATATTTTAAATGCTCAAGACTGGCTCACATTTGATGTGGAGACTGATGAGCGACTCACACTTTCAACTGTTGCCAATACGGATACTGAAGAGAAAGATTTTGCCGTGGGCGATTTGAATAACGATGGGTTTACCGATGTCATCTGTGTTAGAAAAGAACCATTTTCAAATTCTAACGAACCTGCTAAAACAGCTTTGCTTTTAATGAATCAGAATGGAGTACTCATAGACCAAACGGTGTCTCTGGCGCCTGGATTTATAAGTACCCCCACTTTCGGCAGACACGTCATTGCACATGATATGGATGATGATGGATGGCTCGATGTGATTATTGCCAATACTTTTTCACAGCAACCAATGTATTACGCAAACCTTGGAGAAGACATCAATGGAGATTGGCTGGGCTTAGTAGACGAAAGCAGTACGCGTTTTCCTGAATTGACCGAAGATGTCATCTTAATGTGTGCCGTGAAAGCTGCTGACTTAGATGGCGATAATGATGATGACCTGTACTTTGTAAATTACAAACAGGGCGGAGGAGCAGCGAAAGACTTCCTGCTCATAAACGATGGCACCGGAAACTTTACCAATGAAAGTGAATCTCGTTTAGGTAACTTAAGAAATTCGGCGTTTGGAACTGCAGTCGAGCTAGAAGATATGGACGGCGATTCCGATCTTGACATTGTTAAGGTTTCTACACTGTTTGGTGTCGAGCCCTTTAATGATAATGGTGTTTTTGTCCTTTTCAATGATGGAACGGGGAATTTCGCCAATTGGCAAAACATCGCTCCCTTTTCGCCTTATATGATCAGCATTGACGACTTTAATGGCAATGGCTTCAACGACGTTTTTGTAGTAGATGATGGACAAGATTACGTTATTCAAATTTTGGCTGCTGTGCAAGATGTTAGTTGCACAACAAACAGAATAGATGTGGTGAATGGTTCAGGTGGCTTTGGTGGAAACGTTGAGAAAGCTGATTTGGATTTGGATGGGGATATGGATGTCATCGTTAGTGATGTCGATGTTGATATTCCTCCGTGTAATTCTGGTCGTGAGGTAAAAATCCTGCAAAACAATGGTGGAGTTTTCACTCAAATGTTTAACGATGGATTTCAGGCGTGGGCTGCAAATAGCTATGACATTGCTATTGCTGATTTTAATGGCGATGGATTATTTGATTTCATAAATGGTAAGTGTGAAGGTTACGAGGTCATCATGAACAACTCTTGTGACCTCGTTCAAGATGCCGCTGATTTTGACGGCGATGGTCTGCCCGATGCGTGCGACCCATGTCCAACCAATGCCGACCCTAGTTGCGCTCCTTCCACGGAGTTTCCTGTAATTGACCTCAACCTAGAGATTGCCCATCAATGGAATGAGATGCTGCTAGCTTCAATCCGCAAAGATTTTGCAAGACCAACTATGCACGCTCGAAATTTGTTTCATCATTCAGTAGCTATGTGGGATATATGGTCTGTTTATAATGAAGGCTGTTCTTATTTACTGGGACAGGAGCGAGATGGATTTGTGTCTTCTTTCACTCCTTTCGAACTTCCTGTTGATACTGAATCGGCGGTTGCTGAGGCCATTAGTTATGCCTCTTATAGATTGCTTTCTCATAGATTCCAGAATGCGCCAAATCCCTCCTTATTGCAGCAGGGATTCGACAATCATATGTTTTTATTGGGCTATGACATTGGGTTCTCCTCAACGGATTACAGCGGCGGTTCAGCAGCAGCGTTAGGAAACTACCTAGCTCAGGAGATTATAGATTTTGGCTTGCAGGACAATTCGAATGAGGGAAATCAATATTCAAATGAATTTTATCAGCCCGTAAATCCTCCACTCAGTGTAGAAGACCCAGGCAATCCACTCATCGCTGACATGAACCGTTGGCAACCTTTGATTCTCGAGATCTTTATCGACCAAAGCGGAAATGAAATTCCTGGAGCAGCACTGGCTTTTTTATCTCCAGAATGGGGACAAGTAGACAATTTTGCACTTGATGAAAACCAATCTTCCAATTTTCAAAGAGACGGGTTTGATTACAGGACATTCTTGGACCCTGGTAGTCCTCCACTTTGGGTAAATGACGGTAGCGGTGAAACCGACCTTTATCAATGGACATTCATGACTACGCTCTTATGGTCTTCACACCTCGACGCTACTGATGGTGAAATGTGGGATATATCACCTGCTTCTATCGGAAATAGGGGGCCTTTTCCAGTTAATTTTTCAGAGTATCCTAGTTTTTACAATCAGTTGGATGGCGGAACGACTAGTCCTGGCCATGCTGTGAATCCATTTACTGGTCTTCCCTACCAACAGAATATGGTGCCTCGTGCTGATTACGCTAGAGTTCTTGCTGAATTTTGGGCAGATGGGCCTGACTCTGAGACCCCACCCGGTCACTGGTTTTCTATTTTTAACTACGTAACGGAACATCCTGAAGTTGAATTAAAAATTGAAGGACAAGGGGCTGAGGTTTCCGAAACGGAATGGAATATTAAGGGCTACTTTACTTTAGGTGGCGCCATGCATGATGCAGCCGTTACCGCTTGGGGTGTAAAAGGCCGCTACGATTATATTCGGCCGATTTCAGCAATTCGAGGAATGGCTGATTTGGGTCAAAGTTCGGATGTTGGCTTGCCGAATTACCATCCTGCAGGCTTGTCTTTAGAGCCTGGATATGTCGAATTGATTGAAGTAGGAGATCCTCTCGTAGGAGGCTCAAATGAAAATATCAATAAGATAAAAGTGAAAGCTTGGCGAGGACATGAGGTCATTGAAAATGTAGATACAGATGAAGCTGGAGTTGATTGGATTTTAGCAGAGGACTGGGTTCCATATCAGCGACCATCATTCGTTACACCACCTTTTGCGGGATACATTTCAGGGCACTCTACTTTTTCGAGAGCTGCTGCAGAGGTGCTTACATCTTTTACTGGTGATGAATATTTCCCTGGGGGAATAGGAACCTTTTTTGCTCCGCAGGACGAGTTTTTGGTTTTTGAAGACGGTCCCAGTGTAGATGTAGAATTGCAATGGGCTACCTATCGAGATGCTGCCGATGAGTCTGGTCTTTCAAGAATATGGGGTGGAATCCACCCTCCAGCAGATGACATACCAGGTAGAATAATCGGTGATGTGATCGGTATTGACGCATTCAATCGTGCTCAGTCCTTTTTCAACGATTGTGAGGCGCCTCTTTCATGTGACGATGCTCCGATTAATCTAGCCTCAGAGTTGCTGCAAAATGGAGTATCGTTAAGTTGGGATCCAATTCCTGGCACCCTTGGTTGCCGAGTAAATGGTAGAGTACTTGGTAATTCTGGATCGAGAAATATAAATATTCTTACACCAGAAGCGAGCTCCTATTTCATCTCTTATAACGCAGTGGAACCGAACACTTCCTATGAGTGGAAAGTCCAATGCGCTTGTCAATTAAATCCATTGGTGATCACTCCATTTTCAGTAACGGATGTGTTTACAACAGGTTCAGGTATTGCTGAAAATCAAGAAGATCAAATCTTTGGTGGGCTAGAAACATTTAACATGTATCCTAATCCAACGAGCGGTGTGGTAAATCTTTTCGCCTCTTTTGAGATGAATAAAATTGAAATATACGACATGATTGGTCGGCAAGTAAAGAGCGAGGTAATAGGCGGAATTACAAACTACCGTATGAATCTAAATGGTTTGGCTCACGGCACTTATATAATCAAAGCCTCTAATGCTGAGAGTGTGGTTAGCAAATACATTTCTGTAAACAGTACCAACTAAAACTTATGCCACTAATTGGGGCTATGTTTTCTCTCCTCGGTTGATTAACAAATATTTGGTGATTTATTTCTTTATTTGACGGAGTTCTGTACTTTGACAGGGTGAAACTCTCTGAAAACACCGTGCGAGAGATAGCCGATTGGCTTCAATGTGGTCTGGAATGTTGGATTCACAAGCATAGTGGTACAATGTATTTCCTGCCGAATGTAGAAGACCCATATTTCGATCCTTCTCAGTGGGAAGATGTTTTGGATGATTTGCAGGGCCATGAAGACGAGTTTTTGGTATTCCAAACCATGGAGACTCCTCACTCATTCAGAATTATGCAAAACTTCGCATTTTCAATGATTGATTGTGCAATGCGCAATGAATTGGAATACGCTCTATCGGGACCTAGGCCTTTTCATCGATTTAATGCTCGGGTAGAGAACTCCCCTATGAGTGAAAAGTGGGCCGACTTCAAGTTTAAAGCTCATATGGAATGGGTGAAGTCACAAGTTAATTGCTACGAACTAGTCAGCTAACTGCGGTACAATTCTTTAAGAGCGTATTGAGTTCCATGCT
>Ga0222653_1001742_pt1 | contig 10173 bp, 16 predicted proteins | sample AntAcemetagen419_FD_179856 | JGI IMG/M metagenome (GOLD analysis project Ga0222653, IMG submission 179856) | Saline water microbial communities from Ace Lake, Antarctica - #419 | ecosystem: Environmental > Aquatic > Non-marine Saline and Alkaline > Saline | place: Antarctica: Ace Lake...
ATAACTCAAATATTTTTCAAAAATATCAAACATTGGTTTTGTCCATGGTTCCATCTTCTGGTTCATATCTCCTGGGAGGTACCCCATATCCTCATCGGCGGCCACAATTGGGCGAGTGAGTACAATATTGGGGCGTTGGATTTTAGATACATGTTCTAGGGCAACCTGACACGCCAATAAAGTTTTCCCAGAACCCGCTGGTCCAGTGCCTATCACAATAGGTTTAGGAGACCTAAGCGCAAGCATATATTTACATTGACCAGGGGTTTTTGGGAAGTTCATATATCTTAATTAAAGATTTTTTCCTTATATACTTTATATGGAGTTCCATCTTATAAAATTAAATGTAAATGGGACGTATCTCAGTTTTCAGGATACTGATAAACATAGGTTTTTGGGCTTTAAAGACAAGGTAAAAGCTATGGACTGTGTAGATTATGTATCATCATATAGATCAAAGTATGGTATTTGGCCGGTATTCGATAGGTCTAAGGGTGTGGTGAAGGTTGAGAGGATCATGAAGAAAAGGACACGACCACCTGAAAGAGTAAAGTGTTATCTAGATATTGTCACGAATGATTTGGATATAATTGAGTGGCAAGCGTCTCGAACAAACACGTCTTACTTTTATGTACTAGATTTTGAAGCAAAAGCAAATGAGGTTTCAGAGAACATTAATATGTATGGTATGGAAATTGACCCTGACCCATTTGCGGGTACTTTTTTATATAGGGATCTATTGGAGTTTAAATTTAAGTGTGAGTGAACTTAAAAGTAATCTGACTTGTATAAATAATGTGTGGCATCCTAGCCCTCTTCGGTGAAGAAGTGGATATTTCATCCCACCTCCTTTCTCACCGGGGTCCAGATGATTATCGTAGTACGACACTAGGTAAATGTCGCATGGACTTTTACCGACTTGCCATCAATGACCTTACCGACGCTGGTATGCAACCATTTAGGGATGGTAATGAGATGTTAATTTGTAACGGTGAGATTTACAATCATAAGGAGTTTCGTAAGGGAAATGAAATCAGTACGAGTGATTGTGAGGTACTTTTACCACTCATCCAAGATTGTGGAATGATGAAGACACTTGAACTCATCAATGGTGATTTCGCCTTCGTCTACACTGATGGTAAGCGTGTAATGGCTGCGCGTGATCCAGTGGGTGTTCGTCCCCTCTTCTATACGAGGTACGCACCCAACTCTATTGCATTTGCGAGTGAAGTTAAGGCACTTCTCTCCCTACACTCCGAAATCAAAATCTTCCCCCCAGGTCATATGTATGATTCGTACATTAACGACTTTGTATGTTACCATAGTGGGTACTGGAAAGTGCACAAACATATCAAAACTGGATTTCATCGACAGCTTCGAGAATCTTTCGAGCATGCCGTACTTGAACGACTTGAAAATACTGATCGTGACACAGGGTTTCTCCTCTCGGGTGGTCTTGATAGTAGTCTCATCGTTTCAATCGCTTCTCGTAAGCTTGGTAAGATCAAGACATTCTCCATCGGTCTCGCGGGGAGTCCGGATCTAGTGGCTGCTCGTGTAGTGGCAAAGTACTTGGATACTGACCACACCGAAGTGACTTTCACACCTGAGGAGGGTATTACCCATCTGAATGATGTTATCTATACATTGGAATCGTACGACACGACGACGGTGAGAGCAAGTACACCAATGTGGCTTCTATGTAAGTACATCAAGAAGCATACCCAATGTCGCTACATCTTTTCTGGTGAGGGGAGTGATGAACTTTTGGGGGGCTATCTCTATTTCCATAACGCACCAAATGTTGATGAATTTGCATGTGAAAACATGCGACGGCTGAGACTGATTCACCAGTTTGATGGGCTAAGGGCTGATAGATGTGCGGGTGCACACGGGTTGGACTTAATTGTCCCATTTCTTGATAAGAATTTCATCAAATTCTGTATGACTATTAACCAGAATGAAAAGATGGGTGGTATCGAGAAGAAGATTCTTAGGCAGGCATTTGAGGGATACCTCCCTAAGGACATTTTATGGAGACAGAAGGATGGTATGAGTGACGCCGTGGGAACGAATTGGGTTGATGAGATTAAAAAGTATGCTGAGAACGAGGTTGATGATGCGATGTTTCAGAGTACACGTATAAAATCACATGGTCATAACACACCATTGACTAAAGAGGAAGCACTTTATAGAAGTATATTTTGGAGAATGTATGGGAAAGATAATGACCATCTCATCTCTGAAATCTGGAGACCTAAATGGACCACAATCACCGATCCAAGTGCGCGTCTACTTATAGAAAAGAGTCCCAAGTAATATAAATGGCGCACTTTGTCAGAAGTTTTGAATGTAAAAATGAGGAGCATGCTATGTGGTTGAAGGAAGTTGGTGGTATCACGGCTAAATCGTTGAATGGTGAAAAGGTTGATATTATTAACACGATCAACACGAACCCCTTACCAGGTAAACCAACGGTGGATAATCCAATGGACTTTGCGTATATACATTTCCAGTTGTGCATGAAGTATGCCAATGCAGTTCTAGCCGGGGAGGCGTTTGTCCCGCCTCAAAAATGATTGATATTCCTCTAATGTAAAATCTCGTGGCTCGGATTTCTCGTTCACCCACACCATCCGCACAAGTAAAATTTTTCCATATACATCTTCAACATCAAATGGATGTGGTAAAGTGTTTTCGTTCTTCACTTTACCATCTTCAGGCATCATGATAACGACATCAATATCAGGCCACTGACCAATAAATGTTTGTCTCCCCCCAAGAAGTTTGAATATTTCATTCTTCGATGATGAGATATCTAATTCTATCTCTTCTATATTTCCAATACTTTCATGAATAAGTATAGACTTTGTCATCTTAATTCACCCCTACAAAAAAATATCCGTAACTTATAAATGAAAAATACGCCAAGTAATCTACTGAAGACTGCTGCTGTATGCGCGGTCATCGTATACATCGTCTACCGTGTTCGTGAAGGGTACACTGCTGGACGCGCTGACTACAGGTATGGATTCGTAGACACGAACCCATCTCGTCGCGTTTCTGATGCTTTTGATTCCCCTGAACGTTCGGATGTGTACACTGGACTTCCTCTCGCCTAAGTAAATAAAGAAATGATGACAGTATAAGTTAAGAATGGACAACCCAACTCGCAAGTTTGTACTTGAAAAACTCTCATCTATTCTAGGACTTTCATCAGATAATGACCTTTGCACTGATCTGGAGAAATGTATTGTTCGACACTCAGAGAAGCGAATGACATCTCGTGGACTAGAGGCTGCATGGGATAATCATAGGTTCACAAACATATATAAACATAAGTATATGTCAATTCAAACAGCCCTGAAGAATAATGACGTTCTGAAAAAGAAATTCTTAGATCACCGTATTTCCGTACTGGAGATAATTGATATGGGACCAGAGAAATTGTCTCCAGATGGGGCATATGCAAAAGAGATGGAGGAACGAATTCATAAGGAAATGCGAAAGGAGTACTTGAAGAAAGAGATTAAGAATCAACCTGGATTTTTCGTATGTGGACGATGTAAGTCTAATAAGACGACATACTATCAAATGCAGACGAGGTCCGCCGATGAACCGATGACAGTATTCGTGAGTTGTCTCAACTGTGAAAGAAATTGGAAGTGTTAAGAGCGTGTTCGGAATCTGTCAAATCAGTTGGCAAATCCCCTACAGATAGAATAAAGTTGTAAGGTAATTCCTTTTTCATCGTCGTCTTTGTTTGAGCACTCGTAAACCCTAGATAGTCAAACCCAATGCCATATTCCCCCAATTGTTTTATAGTCCACTGAATAACCGAATCTAACCCAGGTCTCGCTGTTATTATAACGATTTTGTAACCCATACCCCGCGCTTCATGTAATAGTCTGATGATTGGTGTGTTTGGTTGACCATCTGTAAATATGAGGGTGTCGTCTATATCAAACATTACCGCATCATTCGCTTTAACATCTCTATACGATATATAGCGTACACCCCACGCCTTCAGATTATCCATTAATATTATTAAAGATTTAAAATTCAAATTGTATAGATATGATCATTGACGTCGATTACGAAGATGGTACAACCCAAATCGCTCGAACAGTCGTAGAAAATAATGATACATATGTTGTCAATTTTCTTCAACGCAATACGTTTAGACTCTACGATTTTTTACAAGAAGATGAAGAAGTAAACAAGGCATCTGTTTCTGGGTTTTATGATGTGGATACTCTTGAAGATACAGGTCTCTTTGTTAAATGTCCACAAGGATATGAATTTATCGATGATAGTGAAGATGAAGATTTCGAATGCACAGATTCCGACGAGGATGACAGTGAGGATGATGTTTCACTAGTTGACGAAGATGAAGCCTAAGTTAAAAATAATATGACAAATATATATAACATGGAGTATAAAGAACAAAAAAAACGTGTGACTAAAAATGATAAGAAAAATAAAAGAGAAGTATATTCCGCAAAACACGTAAGAAACATGCTTAAACAGAAGGAAGCATCTTTAGCAAAGAAGAACGATGGCCCCATACACGCCCCCGAACGCCCACTACTCACAAATGGACGTATCAAGCTACACCGAGGAGCAGGTATTTGCGTTCATCGGTAGGACAGGTAAGCGGTTTTACTGGCTCACTCAGAAGTTGGGACTCGATTATCTCTGGTACAATCGTGAGCGTAAGGTCATTGAAATCTGGGGTCCGTACTATACTCACCAGGATCAACAATCTGCACATCTGATAAGATGTGAACTCGATCATTTTATGAAACCTAAGTTAGAAGAGACGACCACTGAAAAACAAGATGAGCATGTTCAAGCGACCGTCGCAGCGTGTTAGGTCTCCTCCACCTATTCGGGGAGATAAACCTAAAGAAGGTGCATTTTTATATGATATTATACTTTCAAAACCAACTGAACAATTCGAGTTTCATAAACGACCCATCTATAAGGAAGAGGATTATCTAATAGCGTTGAAGAAGAATCATGAAAATTTGGGTATTCCGTATATTGAACCTGACCTTCCTAAGGCGCCACCGTACCGCGTTCCTGTACGGGTGGATGAACCCGAGCTTGAATTTGGTGATCGCATTCAAGCCACTCTTCGTGTTCTTAAGAATGGTCTTGTGCGGATCAAGGTAAATGGAGCTATCGCAACAATGTATGAAAAGTATTATCGTCGTGGAGTACAGGCTCCTATCAAAACTATACTACAGGCATATAAGGCACACGGGTTTAGTAAAGAATTTCTCGAAAAAATAAAAAAGAAACACGATAGAATACTGTCGTACGCCAAAAAGGTACCCAGCATTCTTGAAAAGATTTTCGACAAACAAGTAGCCAAGAAAAAAATTAAGAAGAAGAAGGAGGAGGAGGAAGAGGAAGATACCGTAGTTGAAGAAGACGAACCTTTGAAGTCCGATGACCCTATTGAAGATGAGACTCTAGATGTGGAACCTGATGAGGAGGAGGAAGAGGAAGAGTATGTCTCCGATGCAGAGTAAAATACACCTAAGTATACACCTAAAATGTAATAATTATCTTGAAATGTTCATCACCAACGCTGTCCTCGCCAACAACATTCTCGATCGTGGCTTCTTCTGTACCCTGAAGGAAGCGACGCGTCACGCTAAGGAACAAACCAGGGAGAAGATCTGGAAGTTACCCAACAACACTGTATTTTTCGGAGACGTCGAAGTTCGAGTCTATAACACCGACGACTACAAGAATGAACATTTTCTTTCTTTCATTGATTCCCAGTGAAATTGCAAACATGTCATGTGACCAACATGTCGTTAAAATCCAATTGGAAATTTGCCAGATGCTATATACCGCGTGGTACTTTTCCAATGAGGAATGCTATGTGCATGAGAATGCACCTTATACAAAGGATGGAAAGCGAAGAGGCTACCTCCGTGCGCACCCAAAACACCCCATGACCATGTGGATTGGTTCAAGTCTGAAAAACTATATGTACGCGTGTAAAATTGGGATCGCATTGACCCTCGAGTATACGCGTAGATACGGTAAGGTACACTCATGCGCCGAGCATTTGACATGGTTATTGACACACCACCCTTCACATTTTGAGGAACGCAAGAGTGAGACAGCATATTACTCAAGGGAAGGGATCCCTGAGTGTATGCCCGAAGAGTATAGGTCTATGAGTGTGGTAGATGCCTATCAGATGTATTATATTGTGGAAAAGATGTCATTTGCTCGATATAAAATCCCAGTGGATACTAAATGATTATAGCGACGACCTTTTTCGATCATCCACACATCAAGGGTAGTGTAGAATTCCAAGAGAAGGGGGCTAAAGTTGTAATAAAGGGAATACTCAAATCAATTAAATATAAAAATAGTACACATGGAATTCATATTCATGAAGCTGGTGACCTCAGTGATAAGTGTATGGGTGCGTGTGGACACTTCAATCCGTACGGTAAGAAACATGGTGGTCCAGAATCTAAGGAAAGACATGTCGGTGATCTTGGAAACATTCGTTTTGATTCAAAAGGTGTCGCCATCTTTACGATGGAAGATACACTCGTAAAGTTGAGAGGAACTAAAGCTAATGTAATCGGGAGATCCTTGGTGATTCACGAAAGTCCTGATGACTTGGGTATGGGTGGACACTCAGACAGTTTGAAAACTGGACATGCGGGAAAGCGGGTCACATGTGCGGTTATTGGATATTCTAAGAAGATGTGTGTGTAAAAACAAATACAGCCTCGGGTCTTTCTACGGGTTCACCATACCCCATTTCTTTGAGAAGTGTGCGTACGTGTTCCGAATCTTCGATGTGTGGAAGAAGTTCGATCAAAATAGTTGGTTTATGTTTCGTGATAAGCTCTTTCGCACCCATGAGAACCTTGAGTTCATGACCTTCAACATCAATCTTGATGACAGATGGTGTACCTGTATACACATCGTCGAGACGTGCACATTCGACAAGTAAACTACTAGCCTGCATATCACCTTCATGATGAAAACTAGTTCCACCGTAATTCGTAAACGTGTCTGAGACCTTTTCCCGAGGTGGAAGATATATCTCTTTCACCTCTTGTGTATCTGATAAAGCACATGGGTACACTAAAACTTTGTTTTTTAGGGCATTACTTTCACAATTTTTATTCACGATTTGGTGGTACACGGGTTCGAAACTGTGTACCGGACCGTAATCGGAAAACATGAGAGTGTTGTAGCCAATGTTTGCCCCAATGTCTAAGATATCAGTCCCACTTATATAGTGTTCTTCAATATCTTTGCGCATCCACCCATCCCATTCATACCCTCTCGCTATACATGGACCAATGTATTCGTCATCTTTAATCACGAAGACATTGTATTTACCATTGTTGACACCAACGAGTTCAATCTCCATTCTAACTTTACTACTACATAAAACTTTAACCACTATATGTATACATGATATATACGTCACGAGTTTGATTGTTCGATTAGTCGTTCAACGACTTTAGAGCTGCGTTCATTAGAAAATTGAGTTTAGTCTTAGTTATAGGCTTCCTATTTTTCATTTGATTGAATGCAACAGTAGCCAATGAGTTGAGTTCTGCCGCGGCTGCATTGTTTTTACGTCTTTTTTTAGCCCTCCATGCATTTTGAATAGTCTTGGCGGCTGCATTGAGATTCACAACTTTACCTTCACTCTTTACCATGACATAACAAAAAAATCTCATGTCATAGTATATATGAGTTTATCAAATCAGGACGCAAATAAACTCAGAGTAGGATTGAATAGAAATACCACTTTATCCATTAAATCAAAGACTATTTTGAATACATTTATAAATAACAAGAAAACTGCGTTTGATCGTTCGACATTTATGCAACAGTATAATGCTAAAATGAGAAATTTAAGATCTAATGAGCCAAATATAGGAAAACGTAAAAGGTCACCAGATAATCTAAATTCGGCAATGGAAAATAACACTGGAACTGTATCTGGTGGGTCCGTGAATCCTGGTAAGAGGGGTCGAAACTCACCTAGAGGTCCGTTAAGTGCTGTAAGTGGTGCAAGTAATACATCGAACAATGAAAATAATGCTTCGACTAAAGAGAATTCGATTGAGAATTTAATGGCGATCGCGAGACAGGTTGGACAACGGGCCGCTGAAAACAATTTAGAACGCAACGCGAAAAGGCGAAAAAATAATTCCCAACCCCAACCCCCACTTGTAACGGCGGCACAGGCTGCTTCACGAGCCGCTAATGCAAACGCTAGGGCTGCTGCTAACAAGGCTAAGGCTAATGCAAACGCTAGGGCTGCTGCTAACAAGGCTAAGGCTAATGCAAACGCTAGAGCTGCTGCTAACAAGGCTGCGAGGAATAGGGTCCCGTTAGTGAATTTAAAAGCAAAAAGAAAGGCTGCTGCCGCTGCTGCGCAAGCCGATAATAAGGTTAATGCGAACGCTAAGGCTGCGGCTAACAAGGCTAATGCGAACGCTAGGGCTGCTGCTAATAAGACTAGGGCTAATGCGAATGCGAGGGCTCAAGGAAATATTTCTCCAACGATAAATAATAATAAAAATATAGAAGATGTTATTAATTTGTTGCTATCCAAAGATCAGTTGATTCAAATTGCTAAAAATCTTAAGATATCACACAAATCTAAAAATTCAGCTTCAACCCTTAGAAAGATGATTATGAAACATCCAAAAAAGGATGAATTAAAAGTGGAAATAAATAAACAGGTGGTTGGAAATAATGAATCTACCCAGATTACGGAAAAGGTTAATAGTTATATTTCTAGAATTAATAATACTAATCGAATGCGTCCAACTTATACAGCTTCTTTGGTGATTTTATACATAAAAGATTTACCCCTTTCTGAAAGACAAAAAATAATTGCAGATGGTTCTAAACTACCACAACTTATGAATGGAATTAATAGAAGAACCATATCAGATAATAAAATCAATTTCGAAAAAAATATAACGAGAGAACAGTTTACAGATTTAGTTTTCATTATGTGGTTGGATGGTGTTCATGACGAGTATATAAAAGAATCATTAAATGTTTGGTTTACTAATACTACACTTTTCACAAAACCACAGAAAGAATTAGTGGTTAAGGGTTGGAAAACAGAATTTATAGATATTATTGAGAGTCTAAATTTACCGAAAAAGGGTATAAATATTTTGAAATCTTCTTTAACTAATTATACAGCTGGGTGGGAGAAAAAAGTAAAAACTTACCTAACAACCAAATATAAGTCTAATATAAACACAATTAGTACTTCTTTAGGAAAACAAGTAACTACAAATACTTCACAAAGTATAAATATTGCTATAGACCAACAATATAAGGATAATAATGAATATTCAATCAGTCGTTTTATAAAAAATCATAAAAGAGCTAACAATTCGAAGACAGATGTGAACACATTAATAACATACGGTCAAGCTTTTGATCCAGGTAGGTCTATGGTGAGTGGGGGTGTTCATCAAGATATAGAAATGTTAACTCTAAATCAATTATCCAGTAATTTTATTTCAGCCAAGAAAAAATACTATTTATGCGATATAAACATCAATTTGAAAGTAAATAATACATCTGTGTATAATTTACAAGTGAAAAAGAATTCGACAAATAATGTCGATGTAAGCTTCAATAGTAAAAAAATACTCACCGGTATATCTGGTGGACAAGCAGATAAGGCGAAAGGTGATGTTATATCTATTTCGAAATATTTTGGTGATGCATTACAATATTATTCTTTAGCTGTTATGGATGACGTACAGAGAAGTTCCAAGACTGAACGATTTTTCTTTGGTTCAGGTGATTCTATGGCCTTATTGGGCTATGATAGAGTATGTGAAATATTTAACAAAGATATTAGGATGGTGATAGATTATCCTACTGCATATACTCCTACTATTTATGTGGTTGGAATGAATGCCAATGTTCGAAATCAACCACAAGTGAGTGTTAGTATGATGACGGGTACGGGTCGAAAAAACAATAATAAAAATAATGCTACTTCGAAATAATTAAAACCTCGGTCTATATAAATGGATGTTGTATTCACATATGGTCGATTCAATCCACCACATCTGGGACACAAGATGATGATTGAAGAGGTTATCAACAAAGCCAAGAAAATGAATAAGA
>Ga0222653_1001744_pt1 | contig 10164 bp, 8 predicted proteins | sample AntAcemetagen419_FD_179856 | JGI IMG/M metagenome (GOLD analysis project Ga0222653, IMG submission 179856) | Saline water microbial communities from Ace Lake, Antarctica - #419 | ecosystem: Environmental > Aquatic > Non-marine Saline and Alkaline > Saline | place: Antarctica: Ace Lake | collected...
CGTCTGAAAATCAGAAACACACTGCGGTCACCCGCATTCATGGCACAGAAACGCGGATCTTCTGCCATGATTTTAAATTCAAACAGTCGCCGATAGAAGTCAACCGCCAGTTGCAAATCATCAACATAAATAGCTGTTTCCAGAACGCCATGTACTTTCACGGTTCTACTCCCTCTCAGGCTGCCTGACTTTGTGCTTCGACTTCATACCGCAGAATATCACCGGGTTGACATTCCAGAAACTCACAGATTTTCTCCAGCGTGGCAAAGCGAATCCCCTTCACCTTTCCCGATTTCAGCAGCGAAAGATTCTGCTCGGTGATTCCCACATGACGCGCCAGATCGCGCGACGTCACTTTGCGTCGGGCCAGCATCACATCGAGTGTAATACAGATTCGCATGATGTCCTTATCTAATCAACAAAAGATTTCCGGTCCGGTCTTGTACTATAACGGAAACGAACGACTTCGACCAGCGGCTTAAATGATCTGCGCATTCTCGTCCGCGATCAGACTCGCACGCTTGAGTAAATTCGCCAACACGAACAGCAATCCGCCGACCGCAGCCAACGTAATTTGATTCGAGCTGATACCAATCGCCAGCATTTTCTTGCCGGGAGGATTGTGCATCGTCAGCAACACACTGAGGACTGCACCTGAAATCGGAGACAGCAGCGCCGTCCCGATTAAGCCGAATGCAAATCGTTTCAAATAACGGCTGTTCTGCACGCTCAGATAATCTTCGGCGCAGCAGGCTTTCAGAAAACGACGCAATGCGAACAAACCCCAATACGTGGGTGCACTCACTAACGCAGTCAACAGGATCATGAAACATTTTGTGGACACAGCCAGCGGAAACGAAATCGCTGTCGCTGGTATAAAACCATTTGTCGCGGCGATCTGATCTGCATAAAACCAGACCACGACCAGCAAGCAGGGAAGTAGCCAGAGTGAGAGCACACTGAAATAATAAAGCAGCCGACAGACCACCCTGGTTCGATCTTTTGAAGCCATCCTGAAGTTCCTTTCCATAGGGTTTGTTGCAAGACGGCGAACTTTTATCGTTTTACGATAAACTCCACAACCCCAGTTTTTGAGAATTCCCCACGTCGATTAACTCCCTTTCGACAACCAGCCTCCCGGCTGTGGCGTGGCCGTCGACTGCGTGTCGCGGTACCAGTCTTTAAGCTGTTTGAGCATTTTTGCTGCCTGCTCTGGTTCCTGTTTGAGCAGATTATGCTTTTCACTCGGGTCCTGATCGAGCCGATAGAGTTCGAGCCTTTCGTTCTCAAATGTGCCCGGCTTGGCGCGGGGATGCAACACGACCAGTTTCCACGGTCCTTGCCGCATCGCTTCGGACCGCGTGCCTCGATTCGATAACGATGCCCAGAATAAAGGCCGCGCGGGCAGCGTCTGTTGCTGAAAAAGAACCGGCGAGAGATCAACGCCATCCAGGGGCCGATCTTCGGGCGCCTTTACTTTTGCAATCCCGAGTAACGTTGGCATCACATCGATGCTGATCGCGGGTGCATCCGAAACCGTTCCCGCTTTGATTTTTCCCGGCCACCAGGCAATCGCAGGCACACGATGTCCGCCTTCATAGACCGAACCTTTGCCGCCACGCCATTTCGGACTGCCGCTTGGAAAATCACGCGAGGGACCGTTGTCTGAGAAAAATAAAACAAACGTGTTTTTATCAAGCCCGGACTTAACCAGGAATTCGCGAATCTGTCCAACTCCTTCATCAACAGGGAGCGTCATTCCCCGGTACTTTTCAATCCGTTCCGCTTTGTTCGCCGCTTTCCAACGTTTCCAACCCTCTGCTTCACTGCGGCGAACCGGGTCGCCGGGCACCTGCACGGGGTTGTGAATGGCTTCGTGCGCAACATACAGACAGAAAGGCTGATCCTGATTCTCTTTGATAAACTGCATCGCATACTTGTTGATCAGATGTGTGGAATAGCCGACTTCCCGTGTTTCTTTGCGGCCGTGCCACCAGTCGTGTTTCACGTGATCTCCCACGTGGCTGATAAAATCGATGTTCCCGCTATGATAGCCAATGAAGCGATCAAATCCATGATTGTCCGGATGGAAGTCGGCGGAGTTATGTGGATAGCCCTGATGCCATTTCCCGATCAAACCCGTTCGATAACCGGCGCGCTGTAATTGATCAGCAAACGTATTTTCAGTTCTTCTTAAGCCTTTACGATGTTCGGGATGATCGCTGACCGGATGAATGACGGCTTCAATGCCCGCCCGCTGCTGATAGCGGCCCGTTAACAAACCGGCGCGTGTGGGCGAGCAGACCGTGCCCGATGAATGGAAGTCCGTGAATTTCATGCCTTCTTTCGCCAGACGATCAATCTGAGGTGTTTTGAAATAGGGATTGCCAAAGCAACTCACGCCTGCATAGCCCATATCATCGACCATAATCACAATCAGATTCGGATGATCGCCGACCTGACGATTCGCTGCGTTCAACGAAACCTGCCTGCCAAACAGACAAACAACAATAAGCAGCGCACATCCTGTTAGAGTCTGAAGATTTCGATTTCGCACAGATCTATCCTTCTTGTCTCGACGCACAAACTGGTAATTTTTAAATGCCAGAGATTGATTATAACAAAATTAGTCTCGAAAACACGGAAGTACGATTTAAGTCAACCACCGGAATAAAAACGGGACTCGATTGCATCAGGGAAAAACACAATTTTCTACTTGCGATTCGATATAAATTAATTCATGATCTAAATCAGAAGTCTCTCTTTCGAATTCATCTCATCAATTAATTTACCACAAAGGGCTTCCCCGTGATTAAATTCGAATGCGATACGTGTTTTCAGGAATACAAGGTACGCGATGAGCGTGCAGGACAAACCCTGAAATGCAAATCATGTGGCCAGAAGATGCGTGTCCCCACAGGCGACGAGGAGTTGCTGGACGATATCTACGATGACTTCCAAACACCGGCGCGCCCTGCTCGCAAGAAGAAATCGTCTGGTTCATCAAAAAAGAAATCCTCAGGCAAGTCAAACCTCCCCCTCCCTCAGATTGTCGGCGTGTGTGCATTCGCGATTGTATTTTATATTTCTTATACCGTCGTCAGTGGTCTGTTTCGCGATAAGAATGAAGTCGTCCAGAACGCGTCTCTGGACGCAGTTGAATCGAATCCGGTCTCGGATCCGTCCGCGAAAACGACTGCCCCGAATCGCGCGACTTCGGCCCCCTCCGCCGCCGTTCCCGCACAGGAAACCGGCTTATCGGCTGACGCGGAATTAGCGCAACTCGATATCAAAATGGGGAAATACATCAAAGAGGTCAAAGCCACGACGAATCGCGAAGAAAAACTAGCCATTTATGCGAAAATGAACACGATTCGCGCACGCATGAAAATACTGATCGACCAAAGGAAAGTAAAACGCGCTGCGCAAGGCGGGAGCAAGCCTGCGATTGTTAAAAATAAAAGTGACTCTGAAAAACAGGTGTGGACGTCGCTGGTAGATCCGCCTCTGGTTACCGCAGCGTGGCCGGAATCTTCCAAGATCTCAATTGACTTGAAGGATATGCACGAGGAACCGGTCTTACCATATTCATTCAGCCCTTTTATAGGACTGCGACACGAAAGTACGAACCCTTACATCACTGATGTCTGGAATCTGGTGACAGCAGAAAAAGTAGGACAGGTCTCGATCTCTACTCCCAGTAACATGCTGGCCATACAACCGAAGCCCTGCTTAAGCATGGATGGAAAATATCTCTTGATGTCCTTTCTGTCTAAGGAGACGAAAACCCCGATCCTTACCAGTTGGGATGTTACGACAGGTCAGAAAGTAGCAGAATGGGAAGCCGACCTCGCGAAATCGATCAATACGGTCTTCGCAATCTGTGGATCAAACCGTGCCTTTGCAAAAATCCTCCGAAAAGACGGAAAGCAGTTTAAAGCATTCTTAAAGCTGTGGGACATAACCACCGGTAAGTTATTGGTTGAAAAAGAAATCAAGACGAACCAGTTTACTGGATATGATTACAAAATCAGCCCTGGTGGAAAGTACCTGATCTCTAACTCTATCAACAAGTTGACTATCTTTGATCTGAACTCACTCGAACTGATTCAAGTCATTGATTTCAAAAAGATGGTGCCTGCTGATTTTGGCTATGTCAGCATCAAAGGACTTGATATTTCGGCGAATGGAAAAGAACTTGGAATTCTCGCTTCAAACTCTGATACCACTTCAGTCTGGGTCCTTGATCTGGCCAATAAAGAATTAACCCTGGGGTATAAAATCGCCGGTGACCTGGGGAATGCTTTAAGCGATCCACGCTATGAGGGTAACAGTCTGATGTGGAACCCCACTGGTAATAGCTGGTTGCTGTACGGTGCCTGGCTGGTAAATCGTCAGAAACAGCGGTTGGTCTGGACATTAAAGCCTGTTCCCAATGTCATCATGCGTGATGAAGTGATTGTCACCCCGAATTATCTGCTTGTAGAAACAGCGACCGCATTATCGGATGCACGAGGACGTATCTTACTGAATCAAAAACCAAAACTGATTTCACTATCGCTCCCCGAAACAAAAATCGCAGACAGCCTGGCCGCTTATGAAAGCCAGAGCGATGCCATTTTAGGAGCCGGACAAAAAGTTAGTCTTGAAGTGAAGATTGGTGATGTCAAATTCAGTAATGTGGATGAGGTCAAGACCATTCTGAATGACGTGTTTCAACAGCGATTGGAATCTGAGGGGTTCCAGGTCACGCCAGACCAGCCGATTGTTTTCCAAATTGAATATCAGGAACAGGATGGTCACAAGCTGCAATTGACGAAACGCGACAAGTCAGCCCCCGGAAATCCTTTGAGAGGTACACCAACCGGAAAAATACTGCAATCAACGTCCGCGGCTTTTAAACTTTCCTGGATCGACAAACCTGCAAAAAAAACGCTCTGGTCCAAACAGGCGCGGGTCAACCCCAGCTATCTGATTTTCCGGGGAGATGCGACAGCAGAAGCAGCCCGGAAACAAATGTTTGAGAGTTTACAGAAGCGGCTCATGGCGGAAGCGATTCCCTATTTCATTCCCAAAGACAAAAATCTCTCCCTGCTTCCCGGTGAAACCCAATTGCCGGAATGAAACAAGATGAAACCGGAATGAAAACCGGGGAGTGAGATTTCAGATCACAAACAGCTTGATGCGAAAATAAAGCTGTGCCAAAACCTGGATTGATTTCCTGCACGAGATTGTTCTACAATTAAGGACATAGACATCCGATTGTAATGTTTGACTCAGATTTTTCTCTTATCTGTCGAAGTTAAGGACCATCCCATGCGAAAGACTTATTGCTTATTGATTTGCGGTTTCCTGTTGTTTGGACTGGGAGCCAACCCCGAAGATTCGCAGTTCGCTCACGCTGTTGATCCTGAAAAATGTGAGAGCGAACCGAAAAAAGAGGATCTCGATGGTGAGAAACGGCTCAGTAAATTTATGCGTGAGAAACTCACCAGTTCGCAGCTCGTGCTGGAAGGTCTCATGGTGGAAGACTATGACCTGATGCAGAAGGGCGCAAAAAGAATGATCAAAATGAGCAATGCCACAGAATGGCAAGTGGTCGAAGGCCCTGTTTTTGCACGACAAAGTGAAGAGTTCCGCTCAGCCGCCAAGCAGGTGATCAAATTTGCCAAAGAGAAAAACATCGACGGTGCCTCTCTCAGCTACCTGCATTTGACGATGACCTGCATTTCCTGTCATAAGAAAGTCAACAAAGTATTGATTTCCCAACGATAATAAATCGCTGACAAGCATGCATCAATAAAACAGGGGAATGCGATTTAATTTCGCATTCCCCTGCTCTCATTTGAAACCGTATTTCGGTTCTACTTTTCTGTCACCTCTGTGGAAGCCGTTTTCTCAGCGGGCTTCGCCGGGAGTACCCGAATCACGCGGCCGCTAAGATGTTGGTCGCCATCCATTTCAACCGTACGAATCCGCAGCAGATGCGTACCCGGCTTTAATCCAGCGGGCAGTTTCGCGTGCCAGAGATGAGTTGAATTTTTGGCTTTCGGCAGATTGCGATATTTCTTGTCTTTCACACCATTCTCTGACTCCGACAGTTTTTTGAAGCTCGGATCAATGCCAACTTGATACTCCATCGGAACCCAGGTCCCTGCGGTGCCGATCAGCATCTCGACTTTAGAACGTTCCGATCCATTAAACACGTTGACAACCACATCCGTCTCGGGCACCTGGTCAGCGGTAACTTCTTCCGGAGCGATGATATTCATCTGATACTTGGAAGAGCGACCCGCGGCCCGAAAGTCCAGATTATATTCTTTCCCGTCAAAAGTAATGATGGAATAACCATTCGGCGCGCCGTCGGCCATCACAGTATGAGGAATGCCCCGTTCATCAGGAGCACCTGACCACCAGCTACCGCTGACAGTGACATTGATAATGTGGTGATGCGGTTTCGGCCCGCGCCAGCCATCGGCTTTCGTGATAAAGCGATGCTCATGATGATGCGTGTGACCGGAAATCGACATGCAGAACGGACGTTTTTCGATCAACCGGTACAGTTCCTGCCGATCTTCTACTCCTACCAGTGGAATATGCATCATCAACACGACCAGTTGATCTTCGGGAATCTGTTTCAGATCGTTCTTGATAAACTCCATCTGCTCTTTCCCCAGCCCGCCTTGATATTTGCCCTTCTTCTTATTTTCAGGAACAATCCATTCGACATCATCCACCGCGATAAAATGCACAGCACCGTAGTCGAACGAATAATAAGCAGGACCGAATTCGCGCTCAAACGTTTCATCACTCAGCTTGTCGTTGGGAGCATCAAAGTTAATATCGTGGTTGCCAATAATGTTGTACCAGGGAACCCCTAACAGCGCGATGCCGCGTGCCTGCGATTTGAACAGAGACAGATCATTAAACAAAATATCTCCCAGAGTGACGCCAAACGAAGCATCAGTACCAACAAGATCTTCGATTACATCGTGGGCGATATAATCAATTTCCTTTTGGTCGCGCGGCTGGGGATCTCCAAAGAAGATTGCCCGGAACTGTGAGGGTTCTTTTTGAGGATAAAGGGGAAAATCGACCGAAGCAGGCAGTGGACCCGTCGGCTTGACGCCCGGGTACTTTGATTTTGGCGAGCCTTTTGGCTTATGAATGTAGTAGAACTCCGGTGTCAGATTCTTGCTCAGTGGCGTCCGCCATTCTTGAGGTTTGATTACAAACAGAATCGTATCTTCGGTAACCGGTAGTTGATACTGGCCTTTCTCGTCCGTGCTGACAATCTCAACGCCATTCGAAACGCGGACCCCCGGCAAGACCTTTTCCCCGGCATCCCGCTGGCGATTATTATTCGCATCATGAAAAACATAACCCGTTGCCGTCTGCTGCCCTTCCGTTTTCGATTCTGCTTGTCCGTTTCCCTGATAAGCAAGAACCAAAAGCACAATCAGAAAAACTTTCATCAGTGGTAATCGAATCATTTATTTTCCCCTTAGTTAACAAACAAAATTAATCATCTCTATTATGTTACGATCATGGCAGCAGATGCAAAACCCAAACAACAATATTTATTGATATGTACCAGACAAACTGTACGACTGACAAGCCCCGTAACGGAACCGGAATAGTCCAGGAACGTCTCAAACAGGCTAGAAATCAACGGTGGATCGATGAAATGTAAGTATCGGGAAATGTAAGTACCGGTGAATCAAATTGCTGTTCATCTTCCGGCACAAGTCATTCTGATATAGAAATATTCAATCACACAGTCTTTAGAGTTTTCAGGATGGGTTCAACAGCATCAGACATTTTTGCCTATTGAGGAACTAAGAACCGAGTCCATTTCCAGACGTTGAAAACATGGTGCGCATCCTATAAAAAGTTGGCACTGGAATACTGCCCCCCCTACCGCCCCCCTGTAGTTTCAGCTGACTGAATCCTATGTTAGGGATCAGTGTATTCTGGTGTGGGAGTCGTATCACCGGTAACACCTTCTTCCGACTCACTCGAACAGCCTGACATGATCAACATCAGGCAAAACATTAATAGCAATAGATTTTTCATCGAATATTTCTCCGAATAATTTGAAGGAGTAGAAAGACCGGAGAATGAACAGGCAGTTCATTCTCCGGTAGAAGTGTCTCTATAGACATTCAGGTGATTCTGGCTCAGTCTTACCAGTTATCGATTACTTCGCCACCAGCACGCGTTCCCAAAGCTTTCATAATCGTATCGCTGATATTATCCGAGATGAAACGGCAGGAACCATCTACCAGACAGATCTGAACACCGCCGGTATGCAGACTCCGCAGAGCCGCAATCTGCGTCCCGTCATTCATTTCGGTACAAGGCATCTCGGCGGTATTCGTACATTTCGTCAGAATATCGGCAGTCTTGCTATTGGGATTCCGGCCTGTACTAAAAGCAGAGCCACCCATTCCTGAATACACCCAGGCGCCACGTGTGTCAGCAGTCACATCATTGAGATAGTTCACTTCTCCGACCAGCAGAGTATTCGTCGTCCCATCACGAATGTCGCTGATTCTCGTAGAGGAATTGATCGTCAACACGCCGGCTGTCGCCTGTTTGTAAGAAGCAGTCAGGTCACCAGAACCATAGTTAGCGGCATAGTTCCCACGCGACATGTGCTCAATCGAACGGAAAGCAACATTGCTGCGACGATCCCAGGGATGACTGGGACAACGAAAAGCGACGGGAGCGAAATGACCAAAAATGTTGTTCATATAGTCCAATGGATCTCTTCCACTCAAAACAGGAGCCGCTTTGTCCCAGAGTGCACTCTGTTCCATCTGCGGCAGGATGAAAAGTAACCAGTTTCCCCCCAGACTTTGCCCACCACTACATTCTTGAAGGCCAGTCAGATTTGTCGGAGGATTTCCTCCACAGGGACCAATCACCCCCCCAGGAGGAAATACAAGATGTGTACCATGGTAATTTTGTAACGCCAGGCCAAGCTGCTTGAGATTATTTTTGCAGCTACTGCGGCGGGCCGCTTCACGCGCCTGTTGCACAGCGGGTAACAGCAAAGCAATCAGAATCGCAATGATGGCAATCACCACCAGCAATTCAATCAGAGTAAATCCACGCGACAATACGGGCTTGTCAGCACGCGCACGATGAGCGCGCGAAAAGGAAAGAAGCATCAACAGACTCCTCAAAAGTGAAAAATAAAAATAAATTGTTTTCGCATTTCAAGGCACTTTGATGCCGATGTAGGTCTTGTCTGACCAGAGATCGGAAGGAATATTAATTCGCTCTCCGATGTTGGCGAGATCTTACTACTGGATTATTAAGATTACATGACGAAAAAATGAAATGTTGCTTGAATCAATGATTGCGAGAATCCTCAGCATGATCCAGACTGATGCTTACTTCTTAATTGAATTCCGATTGTTCTGCCCGACCGATCCACTCTTCCTCACGCAACTCTTAAGAATTGATGCGCCATAAATTATCATTTCCGAGGAGAAAACGGGCTGAAACCCAGTGATCTGTTGACGTGAAGGTACGGTTCTCTCATAGTAAAAGATTAAGCATACCGCTCTGCCGTCCTTAAGTGAGAGCACTTCGACACAAAAAACGCTTCATGCATCAAGGAGCTAATCACCATGCAGAAATATTTTCTTTTCAATCCAGTTTTTCTGTTTCAAACAATACGTTGGTCGAGTGTCCTGTGTATCGCCTGCCTGCTGTCCCCCTGTGCGCAGGGTGCGGAAAAAACCGATACCCTACGCATATTGTGCTACAACATCCACTATGGTCAGGGAACGGATGGTAAATATGACGTTGCCCGTCTGGCCAAAGTCATTGAACGTACCAAACCGGATCTGGTCGCGCTGCAGGAAGTGGATGTAGGCGTCAAACGCTCCGGTCGCGCGCATGAAGCGCAGCGTCTTTCAGAACTGACAGGCATGGATGTTCGCTTTGGTCCCACACAACATTATGAAGGCGGATTGTTCGGCAACGCCGTCCTGACAAAATTACCGATCCTTGATGTGATGATTCAACCGCTGCCCTATACCGAAAGCACACCGAAACTTGTCACTTATCCCCGCGGCGCCATCGTCGTCACCGTTCGTGGCCCCGGTGACAAACCGCTACGATTCATCAGCACGCACTTTCAACATAATG
>Ga0222653_1001748_pt1 | contig 10146 bp, 9 predicted proteins | sample AntAcemetagen419_FD_179856 | JGI IMG/M metagenome (GOLD analysis project Ga0222653, IMG submission 179856) | Saline water microbial communities from Ace Lake, Antarctica - #419 | ecosystem: Environmental > Aquatic > Non-marine Saline and Alkaline > Saline | place: Antarctica: Ace Lake | collected...
CTTAGCTTGGAAGGCTAATGCTCTAGCCAGCTGAGCTACTCCCGCTCACATTACTTGCTTTGTGCTTGCTGACATAAGAACTCATCAAAGCGCTTCCAATCACTTTAACTCTAATGCCGACACTTACTGGATCCAAGTTAAACCAGCGCACACAGTTCGAAAGATAATGGTGGAGGAAGATGGATTCGAACCATCGTAAGCTAACGCTAACGGGTTTACAGCCCGCCCTATTTGGCCACTCTAGCATTCCTCCAGAGTCTTTCGAGTTTACATGGAGCTGGTGATGGGACTTGAACCCGCAACCTGCTGATTACAAATCAGCTGCTCTACCAATTGAGCTACACCAGCACTTCGTAAACACATACCCACTACTAACTAAAAACACAAACTAAAAAAGTTAGTGTTTACGCCTAGTTCCGCATTGGACAGGGTAGTATAGGTACTATGTACATTTTTTCATGTCAAGCACTTAGGAGAGAAAGCATTGATTAATATTCCTGCTGCCACAGAAACGTTCAGTGACTCTAAGTTATTGCTTCCTGATTCAATAGAAATCGTTCGGTCACAAGCGTCTGACACTAGTCTGCTCATGCCAGACTCCTCATTGCCTAGGACAATAATTTGTTTTTGATATTCACCTATTACGCCCTGGAAAGCCTCGCCATCCATATCCGCCCCCAGAACCCAATAGCCCTTTTGCTGCAGCTCTCGAAGAGATCTGACTAAATTTGTAACACAAACCAAATCTGTAACAGCAAAGGCGCCCTGAGCCGTAGCGACAGACGCTTGCGTCAGTAAAACTTGCCTTTTTGAGGGAGCGATTACATGCTTAACGCCAAAAAAAGCTGCCGTTCGCATAATTGCACCCAAATTTCTAGGGTCAGTTATGTGATCAACAGCAACGATAAGATCGTTTTCTTTGCCTTCAATATCGGCAAATAACTGATACTCGTCAACCGGTGCAAGCTCAATTGAGGCTTCTATTGGTGCATGCCGACCATCTTCTGACATTGGTAACACCGTTTTTGCGACACCGAACTCTTTCAGTAATGCCACCGCTTTGTCGTGATTCTTAGTGTCCGCAAAAACATCAGTGATTATTTCAGGCTTATATTTAAGGTACTCTCGCACTGCTGCAATGCCCTCTGCCAAAAAAATTCTTTTGGACAATGGATCAACCTTTTTAATTTTGCTTTTCTTATGCTCAGGTTTGCGGTTCACTTCTTTTTCTTTCGTTAACTTGAAATATTGTAATTATTCAGTATATCTGCTTGTCGAATTACCACGGAACTCTCAGAAGTGCTAGGCGGCTAGAAAAAGCACAAGCAACGCAGCGTACTTTAGTACGCTTGGCAGTGAAGGGCATGCTCTGAAACACCGTTCGGAAAGTGCTTATGGGCATTCCCACTTTTTTGCTAAATAGTTACGAAATAGCTCGGTATTCTTCACGTAACTGCTTGGCAGTTTCCCATTCCAAGTTATCTCCTGCAACCTGCAAGCAAAACTGGATTAGGCTTTCGATCCTAAGGAGAAAGTACTTAACACGTTCTGTGTTAGTAGCGCATTGGCTAAATATCCCGTCAACACACTCTCTTGATAAGTTGGATGTCTCATCAAGGTAAAGAGCTCTAAAGGTATTGTTTAAACTAGCAACGAAATTAGCCAAATCCAATTTAGGAAAATCCGCCTGCTTGTCGCTAAAGGCCTTTTTAATTGCTGTAATAATGTACCCGTAGGCATCTATTTTAGCTTTTAAACCGCTCAACTCTTGAGAAACTATCGTCGAGCGTTCAGCATAAGGAGATATTTTACATATTCCACTACGAATTAACTCCGCAATACTAGCGATGGTATTGATATCCATTAATTTAGAGAGGCCTAATAATTCTTGAACATTTGACTGGCTAGCAATGAGTTGCACCAAATCGTGTGCGAATGAACCTACGGGGTATAAATCAGATTTTTCAATTCCTTCCGTAACAAGAGAGATTTCACTCTCCGCACGAAGACCTGAGAGGAATGAACGAAAGGTGCAGCCATAGCTATAACATTCATGAATAACTTCTTCTGTTCCGTCAGCAAAAACAACTTCAGTAGGAGCCTTTGTTACAGTTGAATCAAGTTCAAAATATAGCTCAGAGACCATGAATAGTGATCTAATAATTCCCGCGACCTGGCTTTGTAGGGCATTGTACAAATCCACATTGGTGAAGATTCCGCTCATAAGCAAAACCTGACCAAATTTCTGCTTTCTCGTAACCATTGCGGCTGAAGTCGTTAGTTCGTCCAGTGTGAGAGCGCCTTGGCGATAAATGACTTCACCCAAACGATCGTCAATTACATTGGATCCTGCAAAAACAAAGTCTCCGCCTCTCAGGTAAACTTTTTTGATGCCGTATCCAGTATCAATACTAATACATCCACTCCACTGAGATTTGTGGAGGCCGATTAACAGGTCTTTAAATATATCTATCTTGCAGTTTGCAAAACCAGTTTCTTTCGCTGCGATTCCCTGGCGCGCATTTTTATGTAGGAGCATTAGTCGGTTTTCGTTTATTCGTTCGACTTCCCAAACATCAGGAGTTGTATCATTGAATATTGAACTGTTTATCGTTACACGACCAACCTGTGAACTTACAATAAAATCTGAATCTTCTGACATGGTTATTCCTTTAATTGTTTTGGATCGATTTGATATGTACGTAATTTTCTGTGCAAGTTAGATCTTTCTATCCCAATAGCTTCTGCTGTTTTCGAAACATTCCACTGATTTTCTTGCAGCTTATCAAGTATAAACAGTCGTTCGAAATCCGACTTTGCTTCTTTTAAAGTTGCAGCAAAGTCCATAGGCATATTGCCACCGACAGTTCTTTTTCTATCGCTCAATACTGACTCAGGCAGATCCGAAACCTCAATAGCCTCCGAAGAAACCATGATACACAGTCTCTCACATAGATTTTTGAGCTCTCTAACGTTTCCTGGGAATTCATAGGAATTTAATGCTGCGATAACGCCTGGACTGAGTTTTTTTATTGGCTCATTTAGTTCTTTTGACATCGCTTCTAAGAAATAATCGACAAGCAGAATGATATCCCCTGACCTCTCGCGCAGTGGGGTCATATGAAAAGGAATTACATTTAATCTGTAATACAAATCTTCACGGAAATTGCCCAGTTTAATTTCTTCTTTTAGGTTTTTATTTGTAGCGGCAATTACTCGCACATCCACACTTATGAGCTCATCGTCGCCGATCTTTTCAAACTGTTGTTCCTGTAAAACGCGCAGTATCTTGGCTTGAGTTCTAAGAGACATATCCCCTATTTCGTCTAAGAACAGGGTGCCGTTATGGGCCAATTCGAATTTGCCCCGTTGATCGCCGGTAGCACCAGTGAAGGCGCCTTTTACATGACCAAAAAGCTCACTTTCGATTAAATTTTCTGGAATTGCAGCACAATTTACGGCTATAAATGGCTTATCCATTCTGAGGCTTGAACTATGGATGTTACTTGCAAAAACTTCTTTACCGGTACCATTCTCGCCAGTAATCAGAACCCAAGCATTTCTCGGAGAGACTAATTGAATCTGCTTACGGATCTCCATAATCTGAAGCGATTTACCAATTATTTCTATGCCACCCGATGATTTTTCTTTTGCGCTTTTGGATTGAGAAACTTTTCGATTTCTCGCTTGCTCAATCATGGGAAGAATTTCTTCAAGAGATAAAGGCTTTTCTAGGAAATCAAATGCGCCCAATTTTGTGGCTTTGACAGCGGTTTCGATGGTTCCATGACCACTCATGATCATTATGGGAGTATCCGGACGAATGCCCTTTAAAGCCTGGAGTGTTTCAATCCCATCCATTCCTGGCATCCATACATCAAGAAAAACTACATCCGGGTCACTCGCCTTGTATTCAATCACACCCTCGCGACCAGAGTTTGCAGTCAGAACTTGCCACCCCTCATCCTCCAGCACGCCCGCTAAACTTTGACAGATACTTTCTTCATCATCAATTATTAACGCTATTGGCTTGCTGCCTTTTGCCTTTATCATGGTTCCCCCGCCTGAAATAGCTTAGCACGAGCGAATCTGCTAGTCATCTAACTGATTTAATTAGTCGCTGTCGCGAAAGTCCCCTCTTTTTTCTAAAAGGTCGGACCTTTTAGAAAAAAGAGGGGACAAAGAATAATTTATGGTTTTTTAAAAAACAAACGCCTAAAATGACTCAAACAAAAACACCTAAACGAATCATTATGAGGCGTTTGCACTATGAGTATCAATCTATCTGGCCTAAATTCCAAGGTCAAATCTCAACACGTATCTATTTTCGTTCCACCAGAGCATCCCTTAGTGCTGCTTGCCAACAGTTTAGACTGGCTTGCGATTGGCAATCTTGTCATGGAAGACCTTCGAAATACGACAAAGAAAGGTTTGTGGAGACTTGGGCGCCCCCTTTTTCTGCGCTGTCATCTTTCGATATATTTTCTTCAAATAATTCTCGATTTCACCGATCGTGGAATAATTCATCACCTGAAGTACAACGCAGCTTACCAATTATTCTGCGACTATGGAATAATCGAAAAATGGCTGGTTCATCCAACAAAAGTCGAAGAATTTCGCAACAGACTGACTCCAGAGACCCAAAGAAACTTGGCGAACCACATTGCTACTTTAGCCGTCAAGTACGGCTTTGCAGAGCCATCGAAAATAGATGTAGACTCTACACCCCAACAAGCCAATGTTTCTTATCCCTCAGATGCAAACTTGCTAGTAAAGTTAACTGGAAAAGCCAAAAAAGTGCTGGAATGGCGGTCTTTAAAGGGAAAAAAAGTACCCGAAATCGCTTATGGAGCGGTAAAATCGGCAGCAAAATCTTATTTTTTTCAGTCCAAAAATACAGCCAAAGAAATAAAACAGCAATACTTTACCAAGATTCACACAATTGCCAAGGCCGAAATATATGCTGCCTTAGAAAGTATGGATGGCCTTTCAAAAAATCTAATCGACCAGATGCCCTGGAATATTCGAAACGACTACACGCAAATAAGTTCGAAGGCGAAGCGCTATCTTTTAGATGTTGCCCATTTCATCCGAGAGCATTCTATGAAGAAAGGGAAAATTCTTGCATTTCACCTCAATTCAATCGCATGTATAACCAAGGGCAAAGCTGGCAAAGAAAGAGAGTTTGGTCGGGAGTTTCAAATTGCTCGTCTTGCTGGCAACTTCGTTATCGCATCAAAGATGGACGCTTTACGAGCCAACGACAAAAACAGTCTTGCCGCAATGGTGGAGACACACCAATCTTTATTTGGAGAGGCTACGATCGAGTCACTGACTGCGGATCGCGGCTACGAATCAGAAGCCAATCACCAAGCTTGCTCTGCCATCCCAGACTACCACCTCGGCTACCACTACGAAGATCAAACCGAGGAGGACTTTCACCGCCTCTATTCAAGAAGAGCTGGAGTAGAGCCTGTTATTGGCCATATCAAAAAAGGGGGACAACTCGGCATAAGCCGAATGAAATCAGATCAATCGACATTTGCTGCAGGTTATGCGGCCATGGCAGGTTTCAATCTAAGGCAGATGATGAGAAGCTTAGATTAGAAGTGGAAAAGGGCAAAGACAACAACTTGCTTTTGAAAGAAATAAATACCACTCAAATTGCCGCGAAACTCAGAAAGCCCGTCCGACAGGCTTTCTGAGTTTCGCGGCAGCGACTAACTATGACTAGTTGTTGTTTGAGCAAAATATTTTCGGCAACAATTGATTTGGCGCCGCCGTGTCTTAGCAAGCGCAGCAGCAAACAAAGTAAAGTTAATAATGGGTACAATATTTCCTTCATGAGCGGGATATTACATAAAATTTATCTGAATGCAAGATTTCTGAAAAACCTCATAATTTTGGTAACTTCAGTAATTTGCAGGATCACAGGCATGAACAGGTCACAAGAAGATGCCTTTTGAAGACACTGTTTGTCAGTTAGTGATTTTGAATGACTAAATATTGAATCTTTTGAAATCTCCTCAGAGCAAAGTGACCATAGGTAGTTTGTTGGTCGGAGCTTGCGCGTTATTCTTATATGTTAATCGTTCTCCTGTTGTTGAAAATCCTGGGTGGAGGGTTAAAGGCACCGCTCATGTTGCCGTTTATTATGATCGGGGCGGAAAGGTAGCAACGCTACAATCCACTGAGAAACTACTGGCTGGCGACAAATTCCGCGTGCAAGTTACGGCTGCAGTGGATTCGGTTGCTTTCTATTCAGTATTTAAAATGCCAATCGAGTCTTTGATGCCTCTTGAAGATACTTGGAATCAAAAAATTTCAATCAAATCAGGTACCAAAGAATTCTTCGACGGTTCCGTTGAACTCACGGGCAAAAGTGAGCAAGAATATGTGGTCGTTGTCGATTGTCCCTTTGCTTTTATGAACGGCAAAGATCCCGGTGATTTCAAATCTGATTTGGAGGACTACATGAAGTCTGCGACACAGCCAGGAATGTTGAAAGATTGTGGTAGGTACCAAATCCCAGTTAGATAATGCCTAGTTCAGCGGTGACCATGAAAAAAGATCAAATGACATTTGATAGAGGTTTCGCGGTGTACCTGAAGTGACATCCTGCTCACAACCCTTTAAAAACTCCAAAAACTGTTCATGGATTTTTTTGCGTGTCGATTCGGTCGCTGTAAACACAGTTGAAAATGAATAAGTAGAATCGTTAGTGCCTAACGTGTTGATTTTGTGCATTGAGAGTAGCTTTAATTGGTTACGCCATGCTTTGTAAAGCGGCGAAGTCTTTGCAAGGTGCAAAGTCATTTCTCTCGGCAAAAGTGCTTTGCCATCTCTAACAATAAGTCCGGATTTTTCAAGAGAAGACACGATTGCATGCATCTGTGGTCCGTCTAGGCTTAGATCTTCGGCGAGCGACATCGGATCTTTGCTGTAACGAGGAATGGCCAAGGCTACGTGGACCAGTTGAACCATTGGATCTAGGTAGTAGTCACTCATTGCATTCATTGAAGCATCATTGCTGACTACTTTTGCTTTTAAATGTTGTGATGAATCGCGATGTTTTTCAGCGATAGCGTCGATTTTTTTCTTAAGGTAGAGCTGTCGATCGCTTACACCGGTGCGTGCGTGCTCTAGGCAAAGGTGCATGTATTCGGATTCGGCTTCGCTTAAAGTCAAAAACTGGCAAATGCGGAACAACTGATCTTGGCTGAGATTGGCCGTAAGCCCCATGACTTTTGACATGTAGGGCTTTTGGATACGAGCAGCTTCGGCAAGCTTGTGAAAGCCAAAGCGAGGTTCGAATGCTCGGCGGTCCTTGACAAGCTGGGATAAGATGTCCCTATAATCTAAATGATTGTAGATACTCACAAGGATTCTCCGGCAGCAGAAAGCTCAAATACAGTTTCCCTCAAGGAAACAATATTGTCAAAGTTAATATATTATTACTACACATTGGTCTTGGGTGAGGCTAAATTAGTAACAGTGGAGTAAAAAACACTAAGACGAAACATCAATCTTACAGGCAAATAATTTTGATCCAGGAGATCTTATGCAAACATTGATCAAAGTCCTTATGACCTCTTTCCTTTTCCTCTCTTCACCTTTGTATGCGGGTGGATCTTGGAGCAGCGGTGGCGGTGAGATTCTAGAACATGCGCAAAACCCTTGGTTCATTGATATCGGCCAACCACAGAAACCTGTCTCCTACTGTGTCGTTGCTTCTTCCGACTTCCCACTAGGAATTGCAACGCTCAAACAATTAGTCGATCAATCGTTTCATTGGTGGAACGGGCAGTTTTCAAACGCTCATTTGACGATTAACAAAATCTACACCCAAGCTAACGGTGCGCAAGACCTCGCAGTGGGTGCCAACCATAAAAAGATCTACAAAGAGGTCTGTACAAGGGACGTAGATTTGGCCTTTCAGTTTGGCTATCTGGAACCCTATCAGATAGAGGAGTTTCAAAAAGTAAACGTCGATTTGACGAAGCATGTAGCCTTGACGATTCGAACTGATTATGACGAAAAGCTAAGGGGTAAGGGCTTTATTTACGTATCACCGGACCGTGGTCCCAATGCATTTAAGGGACAAAACATTGTCGAGAATGCCTGGACTGAAGCAAATGACTACAACTATAGCCGTCTCAGATCAGTGCTGCTCCATGAAATCGGTCATGTCTTTGGCCTGCAACATGGAGCCAACAATGACACTATAATGAGCTCGAAATTGGCCGAAGATGCAGTCAGCAAAAGCTCTTATACCCACTATTCAGTGATGCAGCAGGCAGTGTTCTTCCCAAAATCAACCAAGCTTAATCACACTTTTTGCAACGATGATTCAGATGCGAACTCAGATCCAGATGCGTTTAAAAACTTCCGCAAGTTCTTCCAAGTTCCGGTTGAGGATGAATGCGTACGAGTGTTCATGGACCTTAATCAGCTTGTGATTCGTTCAGGGCGGAAGAGCTTTCAAGGCCAATGGCAAGAAATTGGTCGAGCTAAGTTCGAATCTAAGGCGGTTCGCAAGAGCCAGCTCGTCTCTATATGGTTGCCACCTAATCAAACGTTGTTTCCTGATTTGACTTGGCCCAGAGTGCTGCTAGGTGCCGCTTCCGTTGAAATTCAACAACCAGCTGTATTTAGATATCAAGTGACTCAAGAAATCGCACCCTTATTCATTCAAGCCTCTCCGCGTCATATTCAAATCGGTGGAGTGGTTGATGGCAAGATGGTTCCAGACCTATTACCAAAGGGTGAATATAATAGTTCACTCTCTGGTTGGGAATATAAGTAGCAGTTAGCCTAGGGCCCAGGCGCATTGCAAAGTTCACTAGTTTTATCATTCAATCATTTAATCAATTAATTTTTAGGAGAATAATTATGTTTATTAAAATCACTCTAGCAGCACTAACCGTCGGATTATCGTCAATCGCTCTAGCTAGTCCTGCTAGCTTCTTAAAGCAAATCAAAAAGGATTCAGGCGAGTGGCGATCATCTGTCACTAGAAGCCAACAGGAGCACGTTACACAATGCGCAAATTTCACTGGACACTGGGTTGGTACTTGTACCGACAATGAGGGCGAAGTCGAAGAGCGCGAGCTAAAGATATCTCAAGAAGGTTGTTACAATATGGACTTTGAAGGATTCGGGATGCCAATTGGCGGCACACTTTCCATGGCATTATCGCCGCATCCATATTCTGAAGATGCTTTTGGTTATAGCGCTTCGATTGCAAGCCAATGGAACGATTCCCAGACCCGTCTTCACCAATTGTTCTCAGGTACTATATTGAACGGGTTTGGTTTTATAAGTACTTCGGAGATGTGGTTACAAGGAGACCAATTGCGTCGACGTGATATTGAAAACAAAGTTCTTATGATTGATAACTCAACTCCTGTGACCTTTGACCAAGAAGACTGTACCTATACTAAAAACTAGTCATTCAAGAACTGGCCGCCGATACCGTATTATTACGGTGTCGGCGGCATTTTTTTGTATGAATGAAATTCTTAGAAATATTTGCCAGTTATGACCGGATTTAGCTTACAATAATAAGTAGAGATGTTAGTCATCCACCTTAGATTTTGAGTTTGCTCCCTCCTGAAATTGGATGTAATGAACTTGTTAGAACTTTTGAATCTATTTCAATTAACGAAACCAAAATATTGATGAGTGTTCCAGAAGAATTGAAACCATCAATTGCCTATTTTGAAACAATAAGATTTGGTCTTGCTGCAATTTTGGAACGATTTGGAGTGGAAGGTGTAAAATGCAATCTGCTAAAATGCGATATTCACAATGCTACATTTCAATTAATCTATATGGATAAGAATCAGAAGTTGTCAGTGGAAAAATCAGCAGAAAATAAGGATTCCCACCTGTTATTGAACGATGCAGACCAGACCATTAGAGAGGCAATGGTGACAGACAATTTTGTCAGTAAGGAAGAAATTGGATCATGGTATAAAGTAATTTCTGGTAAGTAGGGTATTCAAGCGATAATCTGTATTAAGCATACCCAATGACTTCTATGGGTAATGGGCTCAACATAGCCTTCTCCTTATATTCTGAATGAGTCATATTGAAATTTCGAAGATAAATATAGTTTGCTGTTTGTATTCTGAACAAGTTTAG
>Ga0222653_1001749_pt1 | contig 10142 bp, 6 predicted proteins | sample AntAcemetagen419_FD_179856 | JGI IMG/M metagenome (GOLD analysis project Ga0222653, IMG submission 179856) | Saline water microbial communities from Ace Lake, Antarctica - #419 | ecosystem: Environmental > Aquatic > Non-marine Saline and Alkaline > Saline | place: Antarctica: Ace Lake | collected...
TTATTAAGTCTCTTAGTAAACAGTCTGCAGGCCTGGCAACAGCGATCGTTGTAGCAAACTATCCCTATTCATTCTTATTGCAATCAGGCCTAACCGCTGTAGATGGTGCCATTGCCCATTTTTATCGGCAGAAGCATCATTTTAACCTCAGTAAACTCAACCCTCCTCAAGAGCTCTTAGACATTGTTGACTCCATGGCACTCACAGATACAAAGTTTAGGCTCGTTAATACCGGTGAGAGTTATGAGCAAGCGGGTGTGTTATCGACATTTGGTTGGCTGAGGCGTTATGAAAAAAACAGAACGCGGGCCAATGAACTATATAAAAGACTCTTATGCCGAGATTTCGTATCCGAACCACCTAGGGTTTTTCCAGCAGATCCAGGAAATCTTAGAACAACTCCTGGCTGCATGGGTTGCCACTCTACTTTGGATCCTCTAGCAGACTTCTTTCAGACTTGGGGCGAAGGGGGAGACCTTTACACGGGCCAAAAAGAAGCCACTGAAACTAGGTTTGGTGGCCATGAAGGCATTTACCTTTCTGATTTGGCTGATATTATCAAAAACGAAAACGCCTTTTCATCTTGTCAGGTGCAAAATGCCTGGGAATATTTGATGGGAAGGGCTTTTTATCGGGAAGAAGCGGAGTTAAGAACCGCCTTAACGCGTTATTTTGTATCCGTAGGGTACTCATTCAAAGAGCTGCTTTACGCTATCGCAACTCATCCTGCTTTCTTAGAAGGGAATCGTTCTGATGCCACTGTTGGTGATCCCTTAGAAGAGCCACCCCTAGGTGAAGCCCCTGGTGGTGGTGATTTGCCCTCCTGCGAAGACAAGGATATCGATTTTGCTACCGACATAGCTCCTAAGCTGAATCTTTGTAGCGGTTGTCACACCGCAAATTCCGCATCGCGGCAGAACTTAACAACAGAAGAAGCTTGGGCCGGTGCTCTAGGCGCTACTTCGATAAATATGATGACAAGCGGAAGTATGCCTCCTGGAACTGCGGGGCCACCATTTTCTGGCAGTGTTTACGAATTAAAAGAAACGGTGCGATGCTGGAGGGAGAATAACTAATGAGTCATTCTAAAAAAGAAAACAACATCAAATTTGCCCATCCCCATATGGCTGAAGAACTTTCACGGCGCCAATTAATGCGCACAGGAAGCTCTCTAACGGCTTATGCCTCACTGGCAAATTTGCTCTATCCCAAGATCGGTAAAGCTCAAGATCAAGGGGGCTTTGCCGTAGAAAAAAACCTAATTTGGGTTTCTATGGGTGGGGGATGGGATATTCTCGAAGTGACAGACCCTAAACCCGCCTCGACCGCTGGTATTGATATGGTTTATAACTGGGGAGAAGCGCGGGCTATAGCCAACAGCACTGATGGCAGTAGAATAGGGCGCTGGTTGCCAAACATTGCAGCACTAGGCCAAGACTTACTCGTTGTGCGTGGTTTGGCAATGGGAACAACCTCTCACATGGCAGGATCGGTTTATATGGATACTGGCATTCTCAGTAATGCCGGCAACGTCAATGCCGCTTCAATCCCTTCTATTGTTGCATCCGAATCAAATGCCACCATACCTATCATTCAATTAAATGGCGGAGATGCTCCCCAGACTGATCGCGGAACAACCAATGTTTCTGTGGTTCGTGCAAACAATTTGCGCCTATATCGGGGAATGTACCCCTCTGAAGAAGATCTAGAGCGTAAAACATCGGTTCTCAACTATTTGCGAGATTCCATTGGTAGCTTGGAAGAACGCGTTGGTACGAATGATCGTCTTACAGCACTAGCCTCAGCAGAATCCAAGATTCGCGCACAGTTTGAGGCTAACGTAGCTGCTAAGCTCGAAATTTCCAATGAAGAACTGACGGCATTTACGACGGGTGCCCCCACAGGAATGAATAATGGCACAGCCGAGTCGTTTGCCCTTGCCAGTAAGCTCATCAACAATGAAATTTGCAACTGTGTAAATATTGGTATGGGAGGGTTTGATACTCATCAAAATCAGTCTGCGAGGCTGCAACCAACTCTGGAATCCTTCGATTTTTTGATGGGAAGATTAGTAGAGTCTTTAAGAGCTGCAAATAAATTAGATAACACTGTAATCGTCGTATATTCAGACTTTGGCAGAACTCCTAAAGTCAACAATTCAAATGGTAGAGACCATTGGCCAACGGGCGGAGCGCTGATGATTGGGGGAAGAATTGATGGGGGGCGAGCAGTGGGCATCACCGATAGCGATTTAAATGCTGCCGAATTAATTAACCCTAATACTGGCCTTACAACGACTGATTCTGCGGTGGGTGTGCAATTGAATCCCACCCATTTAGGTGGTGCAGTCCTTAATTTATGCTTAGGTCAAAATTATAACTTTAGATCCTATTTGGATCCCATTGCTTCTATGATTAGAACAAGAACCTAAAGAAAGGTTTGGTATGAAAACAAACCTTTTAAAAAGGTTCATAGTTACCATCGGACTGTTAAATACAGCTTCTATTGGCTTTGCACAACTCATGGATGACACCCTGAGAATGCCAACAGATGGCGCTGGTGATCATTTATTCTTAGGCAACCCAGCATCTTTAAAACCAGCGAGTTTACGAGGAGGAGTTCTTGTTACTTCTGATGCGCGAGAAAATACCCTAAACCAAGATGCTAATGCCGGCAATACAATTACCAATGAGGTCAAAACTGAAACCGTGCAGTTTGCTAGTCTTGTAGACCTCGGTGCCGGGGCTGGCCTAGGCCTGATGCATCAATCAAATTTTAAAGAAATTTCTACTACATCCAATACAGATGAAACGGCGAGAGTAGAGCAAATTAAAACGACTCTCACTACAGGGGCGGTAATCATTGAATTAACGGATTCTATCAAAGCGGCGTTTGCGATACGCGGTCTGCATAAAGAGTGGAGTATTTTCGGAGCCCCGTTTATGAATGAGGGCACGCAAACTCGTTATGTATTGCCGACCGCGGGACCGGGCTACGGTGTAGACTTTAACAACAAAAGGTTTGGAGCGTCGTGGGCTATTTTTTACCCTCTGCGCGGCAAGGCAACAATTCAAGGCGAGGAGATGCTGTTGGTAGAGTCAGGCGAAATCCTTTTGGATGCATTTTACGAAATAAATGCAAATTTTCTCATCGGCATAGGCGGCAAGCGCTGGATTCATGAGAGCGATGATCGTGCCCAAGGGACGACTGCTAGTGACAATACAACTGATATTTCTCTATACGGTATGGACTTAGATCAGTATATTAGGCCAGAACAAAGGTATGAAGCAGGGCTTGATTATACAGCTTCAAATCAGCTAAAACTGCGTTTAGGGCTTTCTCAGCAACGAGAATCCTTCCATTTTAACGATTTACGTAGGTTTAATGGTGTTGATGTCCGCCAATCTGGTGATCAAAAAGAGTTTTTGACGTATAATAAGATAAAAGGCATTTTGAAGTTTGTAAGCAACAATCTGCAACTCAATGTAGGTTTGGGGCATTATATTAGAACAAGATCTTTGCCAGATAACATGAATGGAGGTGAGTTTAAGTCAACAGTGACCGAGAGGTTTGTAACTCTTGACATTAAATTATAGAGGCAACGCCGGAGAAATCTGGACCATTAATAAAAAGAGAGGTACCTATGCGTACACTTGTTTTAAACGCCGGCTATGAGCCGATGCAGCTTGTTAGCTGGCAACGAGCACTGTGTCTTGTACTCTCTCAAAAGGCAGATATAGTTGCAGAATATGATAGAACCATCCGCTCAGTAACAAAATCCTTTTCATTACCGTCAGTAGTTAGACTTAAACGTTATGTTCACATTGTGCGTAATTTTGGACTGGTTCGTTGTACACGTAAGAATATTCTTTTGAGAGATCGATGCGAATGCCAATACTGTGGAGTGCAGCTATCAGTTAATTCTGCTACGATAGATCACGTTATTCCACGCTCTAAAGGCGGTGGGACTACATGGAATAATGTTGTTGTGGCTTGCCACCCTTGCAATAGAAAAAAGGGTAACAGATCGTTAGATAGAATTAACATGCGTCTGAGATCTAAGCCCCAAAGGCCTTCTTGGAAAGAACTAATGGGTCAATCTGTTGAGGATTCCTTGTATGAATGGTTGCCTTACATTGATTACGCAGGCTAAAAGTGAGTTTTTATGACTAAGCTAAGAGTAGTGGCGAGTTTACCCTCGCCTTTTTCTATGTCTGATTACGAACCGTTCATGCCTTTGGGTGGCGGTAAATTCGGTATTTCACTAGTAACAGATGTCACGCCCACTGAGATCGAGCATGTTAAGAAGAATTGCAAAAGAGCTTTCAGGGCGCGGCACAGTGTCGGTTTTTGTCATTCCCCTAAAGTCAAAGCGGTATTTTTTGATATGGATGCGACGGCGATAAAAGAAGAATCTGTAGTAGCGCTAGCAACCGCCGTTGGTAAAGGAGTAGAAGTCGCCAGAATTACCGAATTAGCCATGGCGGGAGAACTAGATTTTGAGCAGGCCCTAGAGGAGCGTGTAGCGTTGCTCGAAGGCTTGACCCAGGAACAGTTAATACAAGTAGGGAAGTCTCTTACTTTAAACGACGGTATCTTGGAGTTTTCTGATTTTTGTCGCAAAATAGGCGTCCCGATTTTCTTGATATCCGGGGGATTTATGCAATTAGCTGCAGGAGTGAGTGATTCTGTTGGATTTACGGATTTTTACGCATCTACACTGGAGGAAGATGCACAAGGTACTTTGACTGGCAAAACTAGGGGTGAAGTTGTCGATGCAAAGGTAAAAAAACAGTGGGTCCTTCAAAAGTGTGAAGAGATGAATATTTCTCCACTGGATGTTGCTGCTGTTGGTGATGGTGCAAACGACATTCTAATGTTGGGTGCGGTTGGAACACCTGTTGGTTTTTCTCCTAAAGAAGTTGTCTTAGATCATATTAATGCCCTTAATGAGACAAGAGATCACCGTATGCTAATTCCACTTTTGTTTGGACGTTCCAGCGATATCGAAAGATCTATCTACTAGAAAAAATTTGTTTTTTGCGCTCTGTTTAGATTATTAATGACTACGTAAATATGCAACCCGACGTTTTTTATTTTACGATTTAATGGCATTTTTCCTCTTCAAAACGATGAATGAACAGGAATATTCTTTGATAAATAGAATGTTCGTCATCCAATAATGCCAAAGCCGCATGGCAAAAATCGGATAATTGTCACGTGTGAGTTTTGCCAGCTTTCCCCTTATTACCGTCCAGGGCCTCGGGCTTTTTGGTATTTGTAATTCTAGGTTATGACACTCAACTAGAAACCATCCTGTCACTACACATCAAAAGTGTGGAAATTTTCGACGGTGTTAGAAAAAGATACACTTTGTAGCTTTTTCTGTCTGCTAACGAGTCTGGGATTTTCCACTGTAACTATTTGTTATTATTAGTAAATAGTATGTTGTCCATCAAATCTACAAGTTGGCCCCTGTGTTGCAAATATCAGAGCATAGCATTCTCTGTAATCGACAGTGAAGCGGAAATTCAAACTGTATAAACGTGGGATAGACAAATGAAGCTAATTTCTAAAATGATAGCAGGTGCCATCACAGTAATGTTGGTAACAGGATGTGGAGACGTTGTTGTCAATGTTTCTAAAAAAGAAAAAAATGTAGATCTAAGTGCGGTCGAAAACTTTGGAGCGTTAAATTTATCTAACTCTGAAGATTTCTTGCAGCAAATGGACCAGCTACAAGTTGTAGCAATAGACTTACTAATCACACAAATGTCGCAACGCGATTATAAGACTCTAATTCGTCAATCAATACGTGACTATCGTACATTCCTTATCGATAGAGCATCATCGGAATTTAATTTTAACGATCCATTCTATGCTTCTGCAAACGAATGCCGCGAACAAAAATTAAGTTTTAATTTAGATGAAGCCAATAATTTTTTAGGACTCATCTTAAAAACAGCAGTACTTGCTAAAGTAAGTGAAGTATCAGCAGCACAACTTAATCCAGAACTTTCTAATGAACTTCAGGCAATTGGCCAAATCGTTCTAATGGAACTTGGACTAGAAATAGAAGGCGGCGTAGATGTTGTCAAAGCAGACGGCCTTACAACTACAAAAGGCTCAGTGAAGATCAAATTAAAAGAAATAGAAGGCGAAGACGTTTCTGCAGAAACTAAAGCAAAAGATATGAATGAAGTATTAGAGATATCATTCGAGAGAGCTTTGGGCGAAAACTATGTAGGTACATTTAGTTCAGATATTTCAATAACACATAAGTTAGAAGATGAATCAATTCAGAAACTAGCGGCATCTTTGGCAGTAAAAAGATCCGAAAATGATGAAAACCGCATGGTACATCAAGTAGCATTCAAGATTGGACCTGAAGGTTCAGTAAACTATGGCCGTTCAATGTCTTTCACTCAACTTGAAAATAACAAGCGTATGAAATTGGTTGATACAGTTAATCCTGGTACAGATGCAGAAGCACAATACGCTACTATTATCGATCTCGATGCCTTTACTCAATGTAAAACTGCTTTGACAGCCGACGATAATATTATCGACGAGATTGGCAACGAAAACCCCGATGTTGAAGATGAAACTCCAATAGAAAATCCTGACACAACTGATGCAGGAACAGATGATGATGAAGTGACTACTACTGATGCAGTGACCACTACTGATGAAACTGATCCAACTGATGGCGGTGAGGATGAAGAAGTAACTCCACCAAGCAAAGGAAATCCTCCAGTACAAAATCCTGGGCAAAATCCCGGACAGCATCCTGGACAATCCAAATAAATTAGTAAAAAATTGTTATTCCTAACGAACAACGCCGAAAAGCTTTAGCTTTTCGGCGTTATTATCATTTTACAGATTGTTAGCGTCTTCTAGCTTTATGGTCCATTGGTTCTTGCAGACTGTCTCCTAGAATATAGAAGCTCACTAGGACTGCTAATATTACAGGTCCCAGAATAACAGCTAACATTGGAGAGGAGCAAATAATTTTTGCATAGGCGCTCTTAAGATCCTGCTATTGGCTCAATAAGACCAGTTGTCGATAGTTAAAGTGGATTGCGCTTCGATGGTACTCAATTTGTAGTTTTTCATGTCTTTGGGAACGATAGAACCTCTGGGGTGCCAATAGAGTGGAATAGAGGGGACATCGTTCAGATATTCAGCTTCAAGCGCCAGCATCATTTTTTTGCGGGTATCAAAATCAAGCTCTGAAATATAGTTTTCTAATATTTCGTCTACAGACTTATTTATCCATCCCATGGCATTTTGGCCAGTGTAGCCATTTTGTACCGTGGGAATCTCGTTTGAATAGAACATGGTGCGTGGAGATTCATTGGGGACTGTTAGCCACGCATACATTATAAAGCCTTTGAAATGTGCTTTTTTCAAAGTTTCATCGAAGAATTCACTGTTTTTTTGTAGTTCTAATTCAACCCTCACACCAATCTTGGCCCATTGTTTCACTAGGTAATGGGCAACTCTAAGGCGGAATTCATCACCTTCTGTAGTGACAAGAGGTAGGCTTAGAATCTTATTGGCTTTTGATCGGCTGCCGTTCTTTAGAAGTTTCCAGCCAGAAGCTTCGAGAAGTTTCTTGGCAAGCTTTAAATCGAATTTAGGAGAGACGCTTTCAGCCACGTAAAACTGATCGTTGCTATGTAGAAAGGTCTCCGCCGTTTCGGCCGGAATATTCAAAGATTCAGCTATGAGCTCTTCTGTGTTAATCGCATAACTAAGTGCCTTACGCACATTGCTGTTAGCTAGTCCAGGGTTTCTTAGATTTAAGTCTAAATGTTCAAAGACCTCCGAAGTCGAAAGTTCGATGGAATATTTTTCTGAGAGCTCTTTTGAATTTGTAAATGTATCTTTAAAATAGACGAGATCATCGGGAGTAATTCCTACTGCGCTTATCATCTCAATTTTGTTCTGTTGAAGTGCGGTCATGACCTTTTGACTTGAGTTGTAATAGACAACAGTCACATAATTCAGCTTTTTTTTATTTTTTAACGTACGCTCGAACGCGAGCTGATAGGGGAGTTCTTTTTTTGTTAGCGAAAAACCAGCGTTAAAAAGGCCTTTTTTTGTAGGAGCAACATTGTAAGTAGTATTTTGTCTATAATTGTCGGGATCTTCGTCAAACACCGCTCCTTCGATGTGCTCTGGTAAGACATGAAACCCCAGGCTATCGAAGTTGGATTTTATTTTCTCATATTCAATAGTAAATTTTCTAGGATTCTTTTTATTTACGATAATTTTGCGAATATTCGCAAAGGCAGCGGTATTAGGCTCAGTTTTCGGGTATGAAGCGATAATCCATGTCTTAAAGACATCAAAACCAGTCACGGGTTGGCCGTCGCTCCAGAAAATATTTTCCTTTATTTTCCAATCTGCTCGCAGGAATTTTTTCTTCTTTTGTTCGATTATTCGGGCACTGCCATCCGCGATAGTAGGTATTTTTTCACAAAGACCACAAACTAGTTTCCAGTTGTCATCTAAGTAGGTAAGCGGCTTTGAATAGATTTGATGCACATATTTTGCGGCGCTTGATTTGCCAAGAATTGGATTCAAATTATCGATTTTCTCGACAATTCCAATCGTAACGCTATCTTTTTCTGCGGCATGAAGCTTTGGAGTAGCTAATATAATGCCAAATATGAGGAATAAAAATATAGTTTGCATCTAAAACTTCCCTCTTGAGTAATCTGTTTTGCTTTGCACAAAATGGCAATGCCACCAAGTATTCTTCTGAAGCTGTTCCCATGTGATTGTGCTTAGAACGTTCTTTTTTGCTGATAATAATCTGCTCAAATTAGCCTCGATTTCCAGGGTTATATAATTTGGGAAGAGCTAAATTCACCATAAATAATCTAACCTTCTTCAGTACTTGCTAAGTAAGTATTCGGTAGAAATCCAGTTGATACATACTTGGTTTTTCTAAAAAATTCAATTGGCTTTCGGCCTAATCTTTGTGCAATGGCTGAGGCATCCCTATGCAAACTACTAAAAATATAGGGAATCAACAAAAAAATGTCTTCTTACCAACTTCAACGGGTAGGTAACATCGCGTTAGAGCGGTCACTTAGTTTTTCTACCTAACAACCGAAAAGAATATGAATCTTACAGTTTAGAGGTAGACGTGTCAGAAGGTCAGCGCAAATGGTTAGCGACCCCCCTTGTCGGGTGGAAGTGGATACTGGGAACAGTGCTCATTTGGTCTTCTGTATTAATTCCTTTGTTCAATTCAAATATCAGTAAGTACCTTGATGCTAAAATATCTCAACCGATCCAATTTCAAACAAGAATGTATCTGGGTATGGAGCCGCCGATTGATGACTCTATTGTTGTCTATGGAATTGACGATAAAACATTTGGACTGATGGAATCATGGGTATTATCGATTGATGTATGGACAAAGCTCTTTGAGAATATAGCTAGGAACAAGCCCAAAGCAATTTTCGTAGATGCAATCTTTTCAAAAACCAATGATCCGAATAATAAATTAGAAGATGCCATTAATAGGTTAAAAAATATCGATGTGCCAGTCATAGTAGGATCGTTTGCTGCAGCACGAAAGATTAGATACCGCGAACCTTTAAATTTGGATCGCGAAGAGTTTAAAGTTTCACATTACTTGGAATCCAAAGACGTAGATAAAATCTCGCAGCATGCCCCCCCGTTATATGACCTCAGGAATTACTACAACTATGGTCCGAGTGTAGAGCTGGCCCCTTATTTTAAGCACATCGGTCACATCCTTTACTCTATTCCCGGTCATGTTGCGGCCTTTTTGCGAATTAATGAAAATACAGCAATTCCTCATGCTGCTTTGCGTATCACAAATGACATCAAATTTGAAAACAGACAACTGATTATCAACGGGCACCACGTTCCCCTAGGAAGCGATGGACTCTTGGTGCCAAATTTTCGGTCAAATAAAGCTATTTATAATCACGCTTCTTCAATGTTCGGAATTATTAATCGCTCTATGAAGGGCAAAAAACTGACTCATATCAAAGAAGGGGACACAGTTATCTTGCTTCCCTTGATGTACACAGGAAATGTGGATTTCAAACCATTTCCCACTGGCAATGCTCCTGGCGGTTTCATTCATGTCTCGA
>Ga0222653_1001750_pt1 | contig 10138 bp, 6 predicted proteins | sample AntAcemetagen419_FD_179856 | JGI IMG/M metagenome (GOLD analysis project Ga0222653, IMG submission 179856) | Saline water microbial communities from Ace Lake, Antarctica - #419 | ecosystem: Environmental > Aquatic > Non-marine Saline and Alkaline > Saline | place: Antarctica: Ace Lake | collected...
CACGCGTTTTTTCTCATTCTTCCAAAGCCGGTTGTTGATTAAGATCTCAGGCTGATTTTCCTTAATCATTTCAACTAGAGCTTTCGCGCCCCAAGCTTCACCCTGATACTGGTTTCTGGAAAAATCCAACCACATGATATCCACAGGACCGTAACGGCCATCCGTGATTTCGTTCACTTGGGCGTAAAGGTAATCTCTATAGCGCGAAAGCACCCGATTCTCCATCGTCAAGCTTTCAAGGTTGAGCGAGCCTTCGCCCGCCGGCGCGTCGGGGTGATGCCAATCCCAAAGCGAATGATAGACACCCACTTTCAGACCCTCCCTGCGAATACCCTCAACAATCTCTTGATGTAGGTCGCGGCCTGTCACGTTCTTAGCGTCAAACTCGGTTTTGGCTGAGTCATGCAGAGCAAATCCTTCGTGATGCTTATTGGTGAAGACGATATATTTGGCGCCGGCTTGTTTCGCCAGACGCGCCCATTCATGAGCAAAATCTGCCGCAGGCTTGAATTGTGGCAATAAAGTATCGGAATAAACATCGGCGGGGACATTGGCTTGTCGCTGAATCCATTCGGATCCCTGCACCCCATCCCACTCGCCTCCGGCGATCGAATAAAGACCCCAGTGCACAAACATTCCAAAACGAGCCTCCTTCCACCATGCCATGCGGGCTTGCTTTTCCGCAGCCGTCTCGGTGTTTAAAATCATATTCTGTTCGTCCAAGACTTCTACATCTGCACGAATCGACCCAGTCACCGTCGCCAGCAAGCCTGCAATAAGAGCGATCGTTTTCATTTCACATCCTTTTGTTTTCATAATATTTCCTTTCGTCTTCATTTTATTTTATTAGTTTAAATTGCTTTCTCCATAGTATGGCTCCGATGCCTCCCACGACGGCTCCGCACATCAGGAAACAAATTCGTCCCTTAATGTCATTGGGCAGAAACACGCCCATCATTAGAACAGCGCCATAGCTGAGACAAAGACCGCCCATCTTGCGGCATTGCATGCGATCCGTATGACGGTGTTCATCCGAATCAGCCAAGACAGGTGTTTCCATATTTTTATAGAGCTCATCCAAGCGTTCTTGGTCTTTCGCCTTCAACGGAAAACGCTTGTGGAGTAAGGCAGCGACTAAATAAATAATCGTACCTACAATACCGCCGGCCAAATAGATGACGCCAGACATCAGGTCGGAACTCTCACGCGAGGACATCGGTTGCCAGCCCAAGCTTGCGGCCAAGGCATCATAGTCCAAGAGAAATTTAAGAATCAAAGATACCCCTACTAGTGTAAAGATCGCAACAACCGGAGTTATCTTTGGCGTCCTGCGCACAAGCAGACCCAAACAGAGCGGTATGACCAACGGCATCATCACAATGGCATTGAAATGTTGGTTAAAGGCAAAGAGATCTACATTACTGTATTTAGCGTAGACAAAACCACCCGTGATCATGATCACCCCTGCCAGAGTGGAGAACGACTTGCCGACAATAAGCAGCTCGCGTTCGCTAGCATTAGGCCTGAGTAGAGGTAGGTATATGTTGCGCACAATCACGGCGCTGTTCTGATTAATTGAAGAATCTAAAGCCGACATCGTCGCGGCAAAGATACCGCAACCCAGCATGCCCAACATGCCCTTGGGCAAAACTTCAACCGCGACCACCATGTAGGCCATCTCTTCCGGATTCTTAAGATCAGGAAACATGCTGGCAATGTCGGGAAAGAGAAAGGTGGCGGCCATCGGCGGCACGAACCAGATGAACGGTCCAATTAGAAAGCCGATTGAATAAAACCATGCCGCTTTTTTGGCATCGGAGTCACTGCGCACCGTCAGGAAACGCCCAGCCCCCATCATTAAATTGTAGATTTGCAGGAACTGCCACATCGTTAACGCGACCACAAAAATGATCAACACGGGCAATTGGTCATGCAAGGTCCAGTCGAACATTCGTGGCGGCAACTGTTCGATAAAGCCGGATACGCCGCCAACATCCTTATGGGACAGCGTCAATACCAACATGATCACCGTAATCACACACAAAACCAGATGTTGGATAAAATCGGAAGCCACAACGGCCCAAGAACCTCCAGACACCGACATGAAGACGACCACTGAGCCCACAATAATCATGGTCTCCCCTAGGCCAATTCCCAACAAGGGCGCCGTAAAAATACAGAGCGTATAAAGGGCAACCCCCGAAAAAAGCACACGACTAAAGGCAGTATGCCAGGCGAAAATCTGTTCAGTCGTGCGGCCATAGCGTTGATAAATGGCATCGACAGGAGAGATGACGCGCATCCGCCGGTAGCGGTGAGCCAGATGGATCGCTAGAATGATACCGAAAACGGATTGTAGAATAAACGATGTAAATATAATCATCGTTCCGGTCGCATAAATTCGACCACTGGCCGCAACAAAAGTCCAGGCGCTGAAGTTGGCCATAAACACAGAAGCCCCAGTCATCCACCAACTCATGGAACCGCCACCACGAAAATAGTCGCTACTGTTCTTACTCGACCGGCTAAAAGCCAAACCGATAATCACCATGAAAGCGAAGTAAACTCCAATAACCAAATTGTCTTGCCAGGAAAACATAACTTAAGTCCGTTTAAAAGTTTGAGCCGATCCAGTATCGGAAATTGATTTTAATCCTCCATCTAAGTGCAGTGTAGTCCCCTGCTCCATCATCTGATCGATGCTATTTGCGGCATAGTGGATCTTGCAGCGGTGACTCACCAAAGCCTTGACGGTCACTCGCAGCAAGGCACCTGCCTCCCATTCAAGATCGACTTCAAAACCTCCGCGCGTGCGCAGGCCAGTCACGGATCCGTCGGCCCATTCATCAGGCAGCGCGGGGAGAAGTTCCAAAGTGCCCGCGTGGCTTTGAATGAGCATTTCCGGCACCGCGGCGGTGGCACCAAAGTTACCATCAATTTGAAAAGGCGGACAATTCGACAGAAGATTTGGAAGTGTCGAGTGGGTTAGCATTTCATAGAAGTTATCGAGCAGACAATTCCCATCCATGAGCCGAGCATAAAAGTTCAACATCCAGGCCTTGGACCAGCCGGTATGACCGCCGCCATGAACCAGGCGTCGGCGTATAGTGACAGCCGCAGCGGCCAAGAGTTCGGGCGTGCGCTGTGCGGTGATTTCATAGCCGGGATAGAGTCCGAACAAATGCGACATGTGCCGATGGCCGGGCTCTTCTTCTAAGTATTCTTCACGCCACTCGAGGATCTGTCCAGCAGAGCCGATCTGAGTCGGCGGTAGCTTACCCTCGGCGGTTCGCACGGCATCGACAAATGAATCTGAAATATTCAAAATCGAAGCCGCGTCCAGCGTCGCATTAAACAAGCCGCGCAGAATCTGTGAATCCATGGTGGGTGCCATACAGAGGCTACCCTTTTCCCCGCTTGGTAAGATATAAACATTCTCCGGGGAGACCGACGGGCCGGAGAGTAATTGGCCGTCTTCAGTTTCATATAAGTAGTCGAGGAAGAACTCCACTGCCTCTTTCATGATTGGCCAGATGCGGCTCTGCAGGAGCGTGGCATCTTGCAGATAAAGAAACCGATCCCAGCACTGCAGAGCCAACCAAGCGCCCCCCATAGGCCAGAGGTTGTTGTTAATGCCTTCCCCACAAACAGCTGTGTCGCTGAAAGCATCGAGATTATGGTGAATCATGAACCCGCGGCATTGATACATCTTTTTCGCCGCGATTCGACCATTGGGTCGCGCCCGATCGACGAAGTCCAAAAACACATCTCCGCACTCTTGTAAATTACAGAGATCGACCGGCCAGTAGTTCATCTGCAGGTTGATATTAATGGTATACTTGGATTCCCATGGGGGTGTGAATGATTCGTTCCATATACCCTGAAGTGTGGCTGGAAGGCGGCACTGGCGACTGGAACTCAGTAGTAGATAACGCCCCAGATTGAAGTAGAGCTCGATCAGCCCTTTATCCCGCTCGCCTTGGCATACCGCTTGCAGGCGCTTATCCGTAGGTAGAGCACTTTTATCTTCCGCTTTCAGATCCAACTCGACGCGATGAAAAACCTCCGCGAAGTCTTCGACGTGAGCCGCTCGCACATCGGCATAGTCCTTGGCCATGGCACGCTCCGTGTCGGCCAGGCAGGCTTCAAAGGGGCGGTCGCCACTGTAGTCGGTGCGACCAGCAATCACCATGACCACTTCGGTGGCACTCTCCACTACGATATGCGCACCCGTATTGCTCACCTTCCCACCGCTTGCTTTAGCTCTGACGACGGTGGCATAAGCCACTCCGTCGGGGCCGGCGACTCCTTGCATGAAGATGCCGTCTGCAGCCACTTTCCCGACCTTGCCTTGAAATGGTCGGCGGGCGAGATTGGTATAAAAAGAAATTCCGTTCGGATGTGTGGTCGTAAACCGCTTGAAAATGACGTCCTCCGCGAGGGAAGCGAAGACCTCTACAGAATAGGCTTCTCCATCGACTGTCCACTCACTGCCGGCGATACCGGTTTCAAGATTGAGCCAACGACGGTAATGATCCACTTCTTCCGGAAGACAGCCCGCGCTCCAATTAAGGTGCAGTTCCGCCAGCGGCTGATAGGGGGACTGCTCACGTGCCGCCGAACACATACTTATCTTTGCCAGATCCTCGGCCTCGGCAATTTTCCCAGCCAGCAGTAACTCCCGGACTTTCGGCAGGTTTTCAACTGCATCTGGATTATGCCGATCCTCGGTCGCATTGCGAAACCAGACAGATTCCTCATTGATGAGAAACCTCTCCGCACAAAATACTTTACGCCCCACGTTGCCGTAAAACATGCCACCCAGTCGACCATTTCCGATGGGCAAGGCTTGATTAAAGTCCTTACCGGGCGGTTGATCATACCACAATAGGTGCTCTTTTGCAGCGATCTGCTCGCCAGCCCTTTCTTTCGATGTATTTCCAAATTTCATAATATAAATAACTAAATCAGCCTGATCTGCTCGCGCCGAGGATACTTCTAATGAGAAGCCAAGGGTATCGCCATGTTCCATGAACAACTACCCTTATCGAAACCGCCCGGGCCATCCATTACAGCGAAGAATAATGTCGTGAGCTTCCCTTCTTCGAGTAAAGGAAACACTCGCTCCATCTGCCCCAGGCGCTGTTTAACTCCGTCATCCCAGGTTATACTGCGTGAGTAACCGAGTGGATCGTCGTCTAACTGCCAATCAAAGCCGTTCGCAGAGTGACACAAAATACCACCATGGTGCTCTCCCGAAAGGCTACCGTCCATATCTTTTGCCAGCATGTGGTAACCTCGATCATCTCTCCAAATCGATGGGTCCTCAATTTCTCCAAGCTCTTGGGATAAATTGATCGGTTCCTCACTAACCACACGGTAGGGGCCGAGATAATTTTTTGCCGAGGCAACACCGATCGTCATTTTCCCATAACCCGGTTGGGTCTGCGTTGCTGCCCGAGCTTTGAACATTAAAATCACGCTGCCATCCTCATGAATCACCGGCGAAGGGTTGGACGTGAGGAAACTGTAAAAAGTATTTTTTCGAGTTGGCAGGATCGGTTCATCGAACCGCTCCCAGGGCCCGTATGGATTATCGGCAATCGCGATACCAACGCGCTTGTTGCTGCGCCCAACAGTCATGTGCTTACCTTCCCGTTTCGGGTCATTTCCATCAGGAAAGGGCTCAAAGGGATGGGTCGACCCCATGTAATAAAGTATGAATTTATCGCCAAAGCGCATGATCTTGGGATTATGGGCTGACTGCCCGTCCCAGTAGCGCGCATCGCGCTTGCCTAGTGCGACATCCGAGAAGGTATAGGGTCCGACTGCTGTATCCGCCACAGCATGCACAATCTCGCTGTCCGTGACCCAAGTTGTGAAAAAAGGCTTCTTTTGACTCCATCTGGAAGCGTACATGTGATACCTGCCATCATCTCCCTTAACCACAGAACTGCCCCAGACCCAATACCCTTCCATCGAAAACCCGCTGTTACGCGGAACGCATCCAATGCGACTTTTAATCTCATTCGACATATAAAATTATGCTTCTTGGAGGGCTGCTTCTTTTCCCTTATGATCCGTATCCTCTACTCGCCACTTCAGGGGTTGCTTGCTAAGATATCGCTCGAGCTCTTCAACCATCATAAGCCCTACACGAAAACGCTCAATACCCTGCGAACCGGCGACATGCGGGGTCAACATGACATTAGGCAATGTCCACAGTTCGCTGCCAGGCTCAGGAGGCTCCGGGTCCGTGACATCCAGAACTGCATACAAGTCGGTGCGGGCACGCAAGGCGGCCACAAGTTCGTCCTCACGAACAATGCTTCCCCGTGCGGTGTTGATGAGCGAAGCCCCAGCCTTCATGCTTCTAATTAGTTTACCCGTAATCATCCCCTGCGTGGACGGAATCGCGGGGACATGCAGCGAAACCACATCGCTTTCAGTAAAAATATTTTCCAACGAAAGTTTCTGGACTCCCAGCCTTTGCATCGTCTCTGCACTCACACCGGGATCGTATGCCATAACCTGCACGTCGATGTGCTGTAGCAACTGGAGCAGAAGACGGGAAGTGTTTCCGAGCCCAATAAGCCCAACTTTACCTCCATAAGCACCGGGCACATTGCGCGTTGAATAGGTATTATCACAATCCTGTCGGTAGCTGTTAGTGGCTTGATAAACCTGCTTCAGGCAAAGAATAATTTGCGCCATGGTATATTCAGCCACGGGAATCGAATTGGCATGGATCGAACTGCAGACCACTATGTCACGCTTCCAGACTTCGGGTCCAACCAAACTTCGGGTGCAACCGCCGGCATAGAAAAAGGCTTCCAGTTTCGGTGCCGCTTCCAAAAAGGCTCGATCTAAACGAGGGCCATGCCACCCGGACATGATAATCTCGACCTCGCTCAGCAATGCGGGGTCTTTATTGACCACATCACTCATCTGCTGCGGAGCAATGATGTCGACCATGCACCCTACTTTATCTTGCAACTTCTGAGAGTATATCTCATCGAAGCGATCTGTAATGAATATTGCTTTTTTCATCATCCTTGAAACGAATATTAAATGTTTTTTACTACGTAGTAATTTCACAATCAAAAGCAGGCTTAGTCAAGTGATTCTTGCCCTGAAATGGAAATATCCAGATCAACTAGAGTAAGGGGACAGAGACAAAGCTGGGCAAACCAGTACCACGGATCGGCGTGACTCAGATTGACCGGCAATCCCTTCTCCCATTTAAAAAGGCAGAACCCCGGCAACCGCACGACCTGAAACAAGGGCACTACGGGCTATGCCTAGAGTATTTCAGCTGAAAGTTATGCGCTTTCACGCACGACAACACTGACTTTACTGACCTCCGATATGGCTTTGCGCCTCCCCTCGATGAGATCAACAAAAAGTTCAAGACAGCGGGCAGCATCCTGAGCTAGGGGGATATCAACGCTAGTCAACGGCACCACCGCATTGCGACAAACAGCATAATTGTCTATTCCCATGACTGCCATGTCCCCTGGGACTTGAACACCCGCCCTGACTAACTGGTTCAGAGCAGTGACCGCCTCCCGATCACTCGTGCCCAAAATGGCAGTGCCCAGTTTTGGCAACTGAGAAGGATCCACCGCCAGCTCATTATCCACAATTTTTACGGGCGCCAAACTTTTGGACCAAAGCCCCTGTTTACGCATCCACTCTTCGTAAAGATGATAACGACCCGAAAAATCTTCGCCCTGCAGGCATAAGATACGCTCGTGGCCTTGACTGACCAAATACTCCAAGGCGGTGGAAATCAAGTCCGCCTCTTCATAACAGTAGGTGCTTCCGCCCGCCATGTGACCGCGACACCACTTCCCCGCACCATAAAAAAGATAAGGAATTTCAGAATTATCCAGAAGTAGTTTTGTCGTAAACACGGGCTGAAATCCACGGAAAAAGATAATACCCGCTAAGTCTTTATGGATAAGATGGATCTCATGAGCACTGCGCATGTAAGTATCGCTATCTATAATTATCAGCGCGTAAGGCAATCCATGCTGGCTTTCATAACAACGCAACCCGTGCTCGAATGCAGAAAACCCGTACAAAAGACCAAAGTTGTCAGGCATGGTCCCCGTAGCAAAGTTCGTCACAACGAGGATCCGTTCAAGCTTAGCAACAGGAGAGACAAATGTACCCTTCCACGGCAAGCGGTAGATGAGACCTTCATTAACCAGACGACTAAGCGACTTGCGCACAGTATCACCACTCACTTTAAACTGCTCCTGAAGTTTAACTTCAGATGCAATCCGTTCGTGGGGTTTGTATTTTCCCGACTTGATCCGTTCCCGCATCACATCGACCACATGTTCAATTCGTGTTTTCCCCATCGCCTACTTTAAGTTATTCAATTAAATTACCTAGATCAATTTTTTGCCTATTTTTTTACAGTGAACAAGCTTAATAACAGCTGACTCGCTTTGCAGTGCTGCCAGGCTCAGATCGGCAAGTTTAAATCTCTTTTTGCCGTCATGAGATTCAAGACCGCTTAAGGAACCAGCTTGATGCGGTAGAATTTACTGGCCTCAATTGCAGAGGAGTCAACGTAGCTCGCCTGGGATCCAATGGCCGTGACATCGCTGCCGAGAATCTCTCTAAAGTCTGACAGCAGATCGGAGGACTGCTCGACCCGATACTTTTTCCCCGGCAGACTGATCCACTCTAACTTTATTCCGGTGGATAGAACGAATATTCCAACAATCTTGACTCCCGAGAGTCCATCCCACGGGACTGTTGCGGCCAGCTTTACATCATTGAACAAGGCCGTGCCCAGCTGCGCATTTGTTCCGGCAGCGACTGCCAGCCCTGCATATACTGGCTCATCCATGTTAATGGAAATCCGAGCGAGTTGTACCCAATCAACCTTATTCGTTGAATAGAAACCGGTAAAGGTATTTTCGTGACGAGTGAGTCGAAGCCAGACCGGCAAGCTCTGCCCCGCAATGGAGGCCAAGGTCGAGTCGGAGATGCTGGCAGTTGAGCGAGACTTCATCACAACTTCACCCCCCGGAACCACAAATACGCCAACATAAGCGGAATCGGCTGTATTCGACGCTCGAATCATTAAGCCAGCAAGTGCATCCGGTTCTGCAGCCGGCGCACTCAGAGCTTGAGCAACCAGCGTGCGATCTCCAGCCACGGATTGATAGGTGAAATGAAATTGATCACTCGTCCCATCAATACCAGCTCCACTGCCTTCACTGGTAAAGGCAGCCGCAACAAAGTCATACTCGACACCTCCAGCCATGCCCGGAACTCCGATATCTTCGTTTTCCCAACCGGCGAGGGGTGGAACATCCCCGTTATAAATGGCATTTTTCACCCAGAGAATGGATGCGGTCACCGCATGATTTTTTTTCTGACGCCCTCCCGCTGCGATGTTAGCGGACGAAATCGACGTGTAGATATCTGTATTGAATGCTCCAAGAAAGAGATAACCATGATTTATATGATTCTGAGTGGCATCGGCCCCATCACCCTCCCAGTAAACTCTCGACGAAAATAATTTGGGGCCACGTGTAATGACTTCGGTAAACGTATTAGCAAAAGGCATCATGTCCGGCATGGATACATTGTAGCGCCCACTCAGATAGGCTCTGCACATGCCCCAAATGTCATAGCTTCCATGCGGGACATCTTCAGAGTGCAAGGCAACATCCCGGTCAACGGCATAGGACCATTTGTAGCAGTCGCGACCATAGAATTTAAAGGACACCCATAAAACTTCCTCAAAATGCTTGACCGATGGCCGAATGGTGAACAAAAAGGCACCTAAAAATGCCAATTGCTCGAAAAACAGTCGTGGATGTAGACCAGGTGGGAGTGTATCACTGTATTTCCCGCTGCGTGCGCCGTGCGTTTCTATGTGGGGTCGATGACTACACGGGGATCAACTACGAGCATCGCCGTGCGTGGATCGCGGACCGTCTGAAAACGCTGTCCTCGATTTTCGGCATGGAGGTGTTTGCGTATGCGGTGATGAGCAATCATCTGCACTTGGTCATTCGCAATCGTCCCGACCTGGCGTTAAATTGGACAGCGCAAGAGGTGGCGCAGCGCTGGTGCACCTTGTTCCCTAAACGGGACGGGCACGGAGCTG
>Ga0222653_1001751_pt1 | contig 10137 bp, 11 predicted proteins | sample AntAcemetagen419_FD_179856 | JGI IMG/M metagenome (GOLD analysis project Ga0222653, IMG submission 179856) | Saline water microbial communities from Ace Lake, Antarctica - #419 | ecosystem: Environmental > Aquatic > Non-marine Saline and Alkaline > Saline | place: Antarctica: Ace Lake...
TTTCTTCTGTTCCACTCATACGATTTTTTGACTACGAAAGGCTCGACGGAGGTCTGCCGGAGATGGCGAAGCAAAATACGCGGAACAACTCTGACGCATGGGGTTCATTTTTCGCGTCCTTTCGTGTTTTTCGTAGTAGAAATTCTGGGTGTATGGTTAGTTTATTTTTTCACAAAACAGGTTTTTTAGGCATCAAAAAATGTAGCGTGTAGCTTTAGCACTAAAGCAGGAGCCATGTCGGAATGGCACGAACTTAAGCGTAGTGGCGACTTCAGTCGCCATAATCGTAGTGGCGACTTCAGTCGCCATAATCTGACGGTGGCTGAAGCGCACCGCTACGGCTTGCGCTTCGATTAAGTTCGTGCCATTCGGGTCATGTCGTGATGTTTGCAATTGACGCAACCGACACTTCCAACATTTGCTCCAACCATGCCTTCGTCGCCACCCTCGTAGGCGCTGCCCTGCTGGAGCGCGGCGATGCCGGTCTCGGCCAGATCCTCAGCGATCTTCGCAGCAAACTTAGCCAAGCCGTCGAGCAACTCACGGCTTTGCAGGCGTCGAGCTCGCCTTTTCACAGCCCACAAGTTACCACGAAGTGACTTTTGCGTTGGCTCGGAAATAAATAGCATTATTTTGTTGTTGATTCAAATCGGCATTTTGATTTAACAATTAATTATGATCCCGCGCCAAATAGAACCGCACCTGCTAGAATGTTTCAAAAAATACCCCGTCATCACGCTCACAGGGCCGCGCCAGTCAGGAAAGACAACATTGGTTCGAGCACTCTTTGCAGATAAGCCTTATACGAATTTGGAGCATCCGGGAGTCCGAGAATTTGCTCAGAACGATCCAGAGAGCTTTCTCTCTCAATTTACCGACGGAGCCGTCATTGATGAAATCCAGCGAGTCCCTGAGCTGACCTCCTATCTTCAGGTGATTGTGGACGAAAGGAGGCAAAACGGCCTCTTCGTCATCACAGGCAGTCACCAATTTTCTCTGAGAGAAGCGGTCAATCAGTCGCTGGCGGGACGCACTGCCATACTCCGGCTACTGCCATTGAGTATCGCCGAACTTACTCAAAATCATACAATTTCCGACCTGGACGAACTCCTCTGGCGAGGCCTCTACCCCAGAGTGCACCAAGAAGGCATTGCACCCGATCAAGCCTACAGCGATTACTTCGAAACCTACATCGAGCGCGACCTGAGGCAAATCTTACAGATCAAAGACCTTGCTTTATTTCAACGCTTTGTCCGGCTCTGCGCGGGACGCGTCGGCCAACTCGTCAATCTGAACAGCCTAGCCGCCGATACGGGCATCACGCAGCCCACCGCACGTGAATGGCTCTCCGTATTGGAAAGCAGCTTCATTCTCTATCGGCTCACGCCATGGCATAGCAACCTCCCCAAGCGATATATAAAAAGTCCAAAATTGTATTTTCACGATACCGGGCTGGCCGCCTGGCTCTCGGGCATCACGGAGGCGTCTCAATTAAATAATCACCCGTTGCGAGGAGCTTTTTATGAAAACCTAGTCATTTGCGAAGCACTCAAGCATTTTGAAAATCAAGGCATCCATGCACCACTCATGTTTTTCAGAGACCAAACTGGTAACGAAATCGACCTCCTGATCCCACGCGGCGCACAACACCAACCCGTCGAAATCAAATCCGGAAAAACCCTCAGCCCATCCTGGCTCGACCGCCTCAAATGGTTTCAAAAGACCTTTGCCGAGCAAAGCTTCGGCCCTGCCCTGCTCATTCATCCTCGCGAAGACGAACAAGTTCGCAGCCACTGCACCGTTACCAATCATGCCAAATTGACCCAGCATCTACCCCGAAAATAATAAGCAGAACCCCGCGAAATCACAGAAAACGTAGTGTCTGAGCTTGCCTTAGTCCAAACCATACAGCTCGACGATCCGCTTTGGTAACTGCTCAGCATCCACTTCATTTAAATGCTCAATCTCCGAAAAGAACTCGCTCTTACGAAGCGACTTCCATTCTTTGAGAGTATGTCACCAGTTATTCCCTTTATCATCGCTCTAGTCGTGGCCCTTGTGGCGATCTACTGGATCATTCTTAAAAGCTCTGCGGAGAAAATCGGGGTGCAGTATCAGTTACTCGCGCAACGCTTTGAGCTAGAGCTCGAACAGCCCGAACCAAAGATGGCGGGGCTCCTGCGACCAGAGCCTTCGGTTTATGGCCACTATCGCGGACGAGAGATCTCCATCTCCGTCCCCGGGAAGGGCCTACAAAACACGCGGCAAGTCGAAAGCGTGCTCAAGATCGGCCTCAACGATAAGGATCTCAAAGCGCAATTCGTCGCGACCGGCCCGCTTGCCGGCATGAGGCAGCGCGATAGTGGCAAACAAGCACGCTGGAAGAGTGGCGACGAGCCTTTTGACAGCGCGATCGACGTTCGCACCAATCACGGCGGAGCCCTGAAGCCACTACTCACAGAAGAGCGCCGCGTCTGGCTCGCCCGCACCCTGAAAAAGTCCAAAGCAACTCTATATATCGGAGGCGGCACCCTCGCCTATGCCAAGCTCGGCCTGATCGCCAACGAAGCCACCCGCCAAGACTTCGAGAGCGCGGTAGAATTTTTATGCGATTTAGCTGAAACAGTTGAGTCTAAAGTGAGTCTAAAAAATAAAGCGTCTATCACACCATAACGGAGGGTCTTCACTTGTGAAGACCGCTGCGCATAAGCAGCCGAACCAAAGCGGGCGTGACAAGTCGCGCCCCTACAAAAAACAAACTATGAAACATACATACCTCATCCCCGCTCTCCTTGCCTGCGCTGCCACCCTCAGCGCGCAAACCGCCATCACCGTCTATAATGGCAACTTCGGCGTCGTCCGCGACACCGTGCCACTCGACCTTAAACAAGGCATCACCGAGCAGAGCTACAGCGGCGTCACTTCGCAACTGGAGCCTGAATCCGTCATCCTCCGCGACCCGACGGGTAAAGTCGCCATCAGTGTGATCGAGCAAAGCTACCGAGGCGACCCCGTGGATCAGGTGCGCTTGCTCCAAATGTTTGAGGGCGAAACCATCGATTTCTACAAGACTTTGGACGGCGAGGAAGTGTTGGTCGCGGGAAAGATCATCCGCGCGCCTTCGATGGTGATCACCACCAACCAATACGGCAATCAACAGCAAAAGATGCTCGAACCCATCATCGAGGTCGAGGGGCGCTTGATCATGCAACTGCCCGGCATTCCCCTCTTCCCGAGCCTCGGAGATGACTCCATCCTCAAGCCGACGCTTTCCTGGAAACTGCATTCGGACAAGGCGGCCGCCTTCGATGCGCAGCTCAGCTACCTCACCGATGGCATGTCATGGAAGTCCGACTACAATCTCGTCCTGCCCGAAGAAGGCGACGAAGTCGCGATGACTGGCTGGGTTTCGATCGAGAATAATACGGGCACCACTTTTGAAGACGCCTCGATCAAGCTGATCGCAGGCGATGTGAATAAGGTGCAAGAGCAAGCTAACATCCGCAGTCGAGTCGGGGCCATGGCCATGCGCTCAGATGCATTTGCTGAAGCCCCCAAAGTTGAGGCGAAGAAGTTTGACGAATTCCACATGTACAGCCTGCCACTCAAAACCACGCTTCATGACCGCGAGACCAAGCAAGTCGAGTTCGTCCGCGCCGAAGCGGTGCAGACCAAGAAAACCTACATCTATAACGGCACCGGCGGCTTGCGCTACTACGGCGGCTTGAACACCAATCAAAACTACGGCCAAAACAAGCAGCCCGACATTGCCATCTATCGCGAATTTAAGAATAGCGACGAAAACGGCCTCGGCGTGGCACTGCCAGCGGGCAAGCTCCGCTTCTACCGGATGGATAGCGACGGCCAACTGGAGTTCACCGGTGAGAACACCATCGACCACACCCCGAAAAACGAGACCATCCGCGTTTACCTAGGCAACGCCTTCGACCTCGTCGGCGAGCGCACCCGCACCGAATTCTACACCCACCCGAGCCGCGACTTAATCCGCGAGACTTTTACAATCGAGATCCGCAACCGCAGCGAAGAGGAGGTCACCGTGCAAGTCGTCGAGCCGCTCTACCGCTGGTCAAACTGGGAGATCCAGAAGCCCAGCCACGAATTTGAAAAGACTGATGCGCAAACCATCGAGTTCCCCGTGACCGTGGGCGCGGATGCAGTGGAGACTATTACTTACACCGTGGAATACACTTGGTAGACAAAGGTAGAAGCGACACTCCTGTCGCTTTTGGGGCATACGATTTGCGTAGCGGATGACTGACTCTGACGTGATTAAAACGACAGGAATGTCGCCTCTACGTTGCCGTTATCAGACATTGCCGAACAAAGCACCTACTCAGCTGCCTATTCGACCTCGCTGGATTCGGTGCCTTCTTCCGTTGCGATAATCGGCTCTTTTTCAGGGCGCGGCAGTGTCTTTACAGAAAGTTTAAGTAGCTCTTCGCCTCGATAGACTTCGACGGGGGTGAATTGGTTAGCACGAGTGAAAAAGAAAGCGCCTGGCACATCAAAAACATCCTCAATTTGGCGGCCAGCCACCGAGACTAGGCGGTCGCCAACGAGTAGCCCGGCCTCTTCTGCAGGTGCTCCTGCCACGACATTTGAAAGGTAAACTCCATCGGTATCGTCTTCGAGTAGCTTTGAGGTGACCTCGAAACCCATCCAACCATGGATAATGTGCCCGGAAAACATAAGGTCGTCACGCACCCGTACTAGCGCATCGACGGGAATCGAAAAAGAGCCATTTAGCTCAGCGATCGATGCCACCGACATACCAATGAAGCGTCCATTCAAATCTAGAATAGGACAGCCGCCTTGGCCCCCGTCGACGGGGATCGATGTGCGGATATAGCTGGTGGGGAAAACTTTATTACCAAGCTTCTTCTCGATCCCAGTAAACAGCCCCATCACGGGGGTCGGCCCAAAATCGAGCGGACTGGTAATGGCGATCGCGATCGAACCTACTCTCGGCAACGGCTGAGCGGGATCGAGCTTGATAATCGAAAAATCCTCCGGTGGCTCTAACACGCGTAGCACCGAAACATTCGTCAGCCGATCGTGGCCGACGGCCTCGGTCGCGTAGGGCTTCCCCTCATACTCGATCCACACTCGATTAGCGCCGGCGGCGCGGCTCGCACTCACGAGCACATGGCCTTCCTTGCTAATAAAAAAGCCCGTTCCCACTCGTAGCGTTACCTTAGTCGTACCATCGACTTCCGTGCCTGCGTAAGCGGCCTTGACTCTGACCACGGCCGATTTGTTCTGCTCAAACACATCGAGCAAACGCTGTTGCAGCGCTAAGGCATCCGCCCCATTTGCCAAGAGAGATTGCGCTCCTAAGGCAAAAGCTGTAAAGAGCCATGCTAGACTAGAACGCATACAAAATAGAGCGAAAGAGGGGTGAGTCTAGTAAACCAGGCTAGTTGCAAAAATGCTGGATGCGAAAGAGATCGAGTCTATCAAATAGGCGTCGCTTTCGTAAACGGCAACTTCGAAAGTATCATGGGCGAAGTCTTGAACGTAGCCGAGGTCAGACGCACTTGCACTTGCACTTGCACTTGCGCTTGCACTTGCTACAGTGGAAATGGCGCCGATTTGATAGTCGGGAGTCATCTCTGTATCTAGTTCCGACATGGCGATTTCAATCGCTCGCGCAGAAAGCGAAGAAGTCGCTAGCTGCTGCTGAACTTGCTGAACTTGCTGAGCCTGCTGAGCCTGCTGAGCCTGCTGAGCCTGCTGTGCAGAGGTAGCGGCACTCGAGATCGACTCACTCGAATCGACAAAAACGGGACGAATGACGATCAGCGCAAGAAAAGCAGCGGCAGCTCCCACGGCGGCAGTCTGCGCTAGGCGGCTGGAGACGCCGTGCAAAAGTTGCAAATACCAAGGGTCTTTTTTAACCAGTGTCTGCAACATACGTTGATGTAGCTCGCGATCAAAGTTGTCCCAAAAGGCTGCATCGGGGCGTTCCGCTCGTTTAAGGCGAAGCAAGTCTTCTACTCGCACTTCTTTGGGGCGCGCTTTGTTTATATCTGCCATAGGTAGTTTGTGTCGTTAAATTAAGAAAAGGAGAGAAAAGAAGTCGTTTACCGGAGTTAACCAGAATTTACCAGAATTAACCGAACTTAGCCGATGTAATCCTGTAGGTAAGATTGAAGTTGTTGTTTAGCGTAGTGGAGGCGTGAACGCACGGTGCCGACAGATACTTTCGTAATCTCCGCGATTTCGGCGTGTTCAAGTCCTTCGATTTCATGTAAAATAACGACTGTTCGATGCTTAGGAGACAGCTTTTGTAGCGAGTCGTTCAATTTTTCCTGTAATTCGCTGACAAGAGCGCCCTTTTCAGAGCGGTTTTTTGAGGTGAGACGTTCGAATATTTCGGAATTCGACATTTCCCCATCTACCTTCTCGTAGCTGATAAAGCGCCGCCGGTTGCGCTTTTTCAAGAAAGTTATGGTGTGATTAATCGCTATCCGGTAAATCCATGTAAAAAAAGAAGACTTCCCTCTGAATCGGCCAATGGCCTGAAAGGCTTTAATAAAGGTCTCTTGGGCTAGATCTGAAGCATCCTCGCGGTTACTTGTCATATTATAAATGACCGAAAAGATGTGCTCGCGATACTTTTGCACAAGTTGATCAAACGCGCCCATATTTCCAGCCTGCACGCGCTGAATAATTGCCCAATCGAGATCACGCTCAGAGACTGTTTGCTCTTGAGCGGGGATGATCGACTTTGTGACTGATCCAGAGTTGGCCATTAATACAGTAAACTAAAGCAGTTTATTTAAAGAAGGCAAAAGCTAATTCTATTAACTGATAAGCAGATATGCAAAATGTGGACGGCGACTCACCCAAATAGACTAATGTGGCGCGTATAATGCTATTATTTATTGTGTGAGCCCTACGATGAGTGCCGAAAGTCTTAATATCGCATGGATACTCATTGCCGCCGCTTTGGTTATGGTGATGCAAGTAGGCTTTTGCTTCTTGGAATCAGGTCTCGTCCGTGCGAAAAACAGCATTAACGTCGCCATCAAAAATCTGGCAGATTTTTGTGTGTCAGCCTGTGTTTTCTGGTTGTTCGGCTTTGGCATTATGTTCGGGTCAAGCATCTCTGGTCTATGGGGAATGGATTTTTTTGCTTTGGATGCAGCCCATGACTGGTGGTTGAGCGCCTTTTTTGTCTTCCAACTGGTCTTTTGCGGTACCGCGATTACAATTATCTCCGGTGCCGTCGCCGAGCGAATGCGCTTTAATGCCTATCTGATCACTGCGGTTTTTATTTCAGGTCTCATCTATCCGTTCTTCGGCCATTGGGCTTGGGCTGGAGTCGTTCCAGGAACAAGCCAAGGTTGGCTAGCGAGCCTCGGTTTTCTCGACTTCGCTGGCGCGACGGTCGTACACTCGGTGGGAGGCTGGGTTTCCTTTGCCGCCATTATAGTGGTAGGTCCGAGATGGGGTCAGTTCGACGACACTAAGCGAAAGATCCAAGGGCACAATCTGACACTCGCCTCAGCAGGAGTGATCCTACTATGGGTGGGATGGATTGGCTTTAACGGAGGCAGCACTCTGGCCATAAACGAAGATTTGCCAAAAGTGATTGCCAACACAATTGTGGCAGGAGCCTTTGGTGGAATGGCAGCAACGTTTTCCGCCTACTTATATTACGGCATGGCGCGCGCTCGGGCAGTCATGAACGGTATCATCGGGGGGCTTGTCAGTATAACCGCCTGTTGCAATGTCGTCTCGACTCCATCTGCTGCGATCATTGGTGCGCTTGCGGGTGTCCTTTGTTTTTTTGGAATTCGCCTTTTGGAAAAGTTCAAAATTGATGATGCCGTCGGCGCGGTACCCGCACACGCTTTCTGTGGCGTGTGGGGGAACACTGGCAGTCGCGCTATTTGGTCAACCCGAACGCTGGAGCAGTGGACTCGGTCGAGGAGATCAGTTGATGGTTCAACTTCTGGGTATCACAACTTGCTTTCTCTGGACTTTCGTATCCTCATATTTGTTTTTCAAGGCGCTGAACTACTTTGTCAAGTTACGCGTCACTCCAGATGAAGAGAGAGCTGGGCTCAATGTATCGGAACATGGTGCCACCACTGAGTTGATTGATCTAATCACTGAGATGGATACTCAAAGGCGCGTAGGTAGCTTCGACCAACGTGTCTTTGTAGAACCGCATACAGAAGTCGGTCAGATAGCCGCAGAATATAATCGCGTCTTGAATCGAGTCGAGGAGGAGTTCTTGAAAAGAGAAAAGGCCGCACAACAGGCACGCGATTCTCAAGCGGCGGCCACACGTGCCAATGAAGTAAAATCCAACTTTCTAGCCAATATGAGCCATGAACTAAGGACACCACTCGGTATTATAATGGGCTACGTTGGGTTAATTCAGGAAGATTTAGAGGATAGCGAAGCCTCGTTTGAACCCGAAGATCTCAAAACCATCGCACTTGCAGCCGATCATCTCTTACATTTAATCAATGGAGTGCTTGATATATCAAAAATAGAGTCAGGCCAGATGGAAGTCTACCCGGTTCCGGTCAAAATTTCGCAACTAGTCAAGGATCTGACGCAAACCGTGCGCCCGCTTATACTCCAAAATGGTAACGTGTTCAATGTTGAGATGGCGGAGGACATTGGAATACTCGTAGCCGACGAAGTGAAACTACAGCAATGCTTGCTCAATCTTGTCTCAAATGCTGCGAAGTTTACCAAAGATGGACAGATAACGCTTAGGCTCTACCGCAAAACCTGGAACAACGGGATGGAATCCCTCTACCTCGAAGTGGAGGATACGGGAATAGGCATCCACAAAGATCAGACTCAAGCTATCTTCGAGGCCTTTACTCAGGCGGATACATCCACCACTCGTCAATACGGAGGCACCGGACTCGGTCTGGCAATCACCAAGAGCTTCTGCCAAATTATGGGGGGCGACGTCACCGTGAAATCCGAATACGGCAAAGGCTCCTGTTTTACTATGCGACTTCCCACGGACGTCGAAGCGCTGGAAACTCCTGTCGTTATTAAAGTAGAAAGCAGAATCACAACTGGATGACTATCAACGGAACAGTTCTTATTGTTGAAGACAATGATTTATTGCGAGAAATGTTTCGCCGTCGTTTATTGCACCGAGGCTATGAAATCCTTCTGGCAGTCGATGGCGAAGAAGGTGTCCTGCTCGCTAGCGAATTCGTCCCTGAGCTCATACTGTTAGATATGAGCCTTCCAGGCAAAAACGGTTGGGCGATCGCCAAAGAGCTCAAGTCGGAAAAGCGGACTAAGGACATTCCGGTAATCGCCATCACCGCGCACGCAATGAGAGGTGATCGTGAAAAAGCCTTGCAAGCCGGCTGCGATCATTATGTGACTAAACCTATTCATTTCCCGACCTTATATGAGGAAATGGATAAATTAATTCAAAAATAAGGACACAAAAAGACCCGATTCCTCTTTCGAAGAATCGGGCCATAATACTGGCGATAACCTACTCTCGCACCCCAGCGTGGGGGCACTACCATTGGCGGTTGAGGGCTTAACGAGCGTGTTCGAGATGGGAACGTGTGTTTCCCCTCACCTATACTCACCAGATTGGTGACGCCTCGGATCCTACGCGGTTATCGCATACGTAGACCTTCATAGGCTGAAATAATACAGTCATCGTCATAATGAGTAGATAAATTAAATCTACATCGCAAAAAATACTTTTTCTAATAAAGAAACATAGCAGACAAACACTATCGAGTAATTAGTACCGCTCTGCTTAATGCATTACTACACTTACACATGCGGCCTATCAACCAGGTGGTCTTCCTGGACTCTCAAGGGAGATCTTATCTTAGGAATCGCTTGGCGCTTAGATGCTTTCAGCGCTTATCGGTTCCATGCTTAGCTACCCGGCGATACTGCTGACGCAATAACCGGAACACCAGAGGCATGTCATTCCCGGTCCTCTCGTACTGAGGAATGAACCCTTCAAATCTCCAACGCTCGCAGCGGATAGAGGACCGAACTGTCTCACGACGTTCTGAACCCAGCTCGCGTACCACTTTAATTGGCGAACAGCCAAACCCTTGGGACCTTCTCCAGCCCCAGGATGTGATGAGCCGACAT
>Ga0222653_1001752_pt1 | contig 10130 bp, 8 predicted proteins | sample AntAcemetagen419_FD_179856 | JGI IMG/M metagenome (GOLD analysis project Ga0222653, IMG submission 179856) | Saline water microbial communities from Ace Lake, Antarctica - #419 | ecosystem: Environmental > Aquatic > Non-marine Saline and Alkaline > Saline | place: Antarctica: Ace Lake | collected...
ACCGTTGGCAATTTTCTCCTTCAAAAACCCAATATCCGTTTCTAAATCAACGGCTTCTTGGTGCGCTTCAGGATAAGCCGATGAACAAAAGCACATGTCATGTCTTGGCTTGAGGTATTTTATCATTTCAGACGAATGATTGAAGCTTCCTTCTTGCTCCACAAAATTTTCATCGTGTGGCTTATCACCTCTAATTACAAGCAGGTTTTCTATCCCAATTTCTTTGAATTTATCAACCGTTTCATCCAAATGAGACGGACTCATTCCGTAGCCAGCTAAATGAGCAAACACATTTTGCTTGCGCTCGGTGTGAATCCGATGAAGCATTTGCAAAGAACCATCTCGTGTGCCTCCACCAGCCCCGAATGTCATAGTGAAGAAATCGGGTTTTAGCAACACCAATTTATCCAACACACTTCCAATATTGGCTTCGCCAGTTTCACTTTTGGGGCGTGTCATTTCAAATGAAATGGTTGGGCCGTTTTTGGCTTTTACGATGTCGATAATTCTCATGGCTTTCGGTTGAGTTATGCTCAACGGCCAAAACGAGTTTGGGTTTCGATAGAGACGAAAGGCATTACGTCCCTACGCCCAAACCTTGGTGCCTTCCGTGCAATTAGCGCAGATATCAATCTCGCTTCTGCTTCGGAAAAGAGACGTTCGGAATTCCTGATACTTCTCCCCTTGCCAAATCTCGTCAAAGGTGTTTTGTTTCAAGTCGCCCAACTGATGTGTAGCATCCTTATCGAAACAGCACGGAACAACCAATCCGTCCCAAGTAAGCACACACGAATGCCACAGTTTCCAGCAATGGTTTAAAAGCGGGTTTTTGAGAGAAGTGTGCCCTTCTGCTGTCTTGTTATAACGACTGTACTTCTGATTATCCGGAATGAGATTATTCGGGTCGTTCTCGTAATCGTAAATCTGTGCGGTTTTAAAACGCACTTCATCCACACCAACTTCTTTACCCAACTGTTTTACATCCTCTAACTGATGTTCGTTCGGTTTTACAACCAAGAACTGAAAAATAACGTGAGGTGTTTTCGAGTTCAATTCCTTCTTCCATTTCACCACATTTTTGGCGCCCTCAATTACCTTTTCTAGGTTACCACCAATGCGGTAATTCTCATACGTTTCCTGCGTGGTGCCATCAATGGAAATAATCATTCTGTCCAAGCCGCTTTCTACTGTTCGCTTGGCGTTTTCATCCTTTAAATAATGTGCATTGGTGCTTGTGGCGGTGTAAATTCCTCTATCAGAAGCATACTTCACCATATCCAAGAAATCAGGATTTAAATAGGGTTCTCCTTGAAAGTAGAAAATGAGGTACAACAAGTCGTTTTTCAGTTGCTCTACTGTATCTCTAAAAAAACCATTATCGAGCATTCCTACTGGGCGCGTGAATTGCCTTAATCCACTTGGGCATTCGGGGCAACGCAAATTGCAACTTGTAGTTGGTTCAAACGAAACGCTGATTGGAACGCCCCACTGCGTAGGCTTTCCTGTCCATTTTGAATAGTAAAAACTGAACAGCACTTTGAGTGCGTTCCATGCTCTGCGAAGGGTGACCTTGCGCATAAAATTGAGCCCGTCTTTAATACTTCCGTTTAGTTCCAAAATTGAATAGTAGCGCGTAAAGGTACAACCCTTAAAGCCTGCAATAGTTATTGAGTTAATGGTTATTGGTTATCTCGCTTTATGAAGGTTTTGTTTAAAAACCGCATTAAGCGAAACTTGATTTGCATTGGCAAAGGCCCAAATTTGGATTTCTTCTGCTCCCATCATTCCTTCTTTTACATACCGTTTCATCAAAACAGAAAGTTGGTTAAAGGACTTCTCTCTTTTTCCGTTGTCTTCTATACGATAATGTGCCGATAACCATTTCAGTACTACTTGTTCTAAACGGTAGGCTCTGTGGCTCGATTTAAAAAACCGTTTGCTGTTTCGGAGATAGTGTAAAAATGTTCCTGTAGCATCATCCTCCGCCAATAACAAAAGACGGATTAACCTTGCCGCTCCTTGAATATCCTGCCTATCTGAAACAACCCCATAATCTCTAATTCTATTACAGTAGCCAAGTGCTTTTCGCGAATTGTTGCATAGTAGGTGCGCCACCGCTAAATTGTACTGTAAGGTAAGGTAGATACTCACCCTCATCCTCTTACCATACTTACGAAGCACTTCAAGCGTTTGCTTTTCTCGCTCCACAGCCATTTCTAACTTTCCAGAATTCATAAAGTATAGTTGGTACTGCAATTCTACATCTGGCCACTTGCGCGCTTCTCCATCTATGCCAAATACAGAAACGTCTTCCAATTTTTTTAGCAAAACTGGTGATTCATCGAGCCGATTGGCAATACTCAATTTACCCAGTAGATTGCTCACGGCAGACATATACTGGAAGGGCGCCATTTCAATTCTTTTTGGCTTTGACTCCCAAAGTTGTATCGACTTAAAAAGCGATTCGATGGCCAAATTCAGCTCATTTCTGCTAGAGTGATAGTAATTCCATGTCTCATAAAACCGAATTTGAGACTGAAGAGAATCTGCCATTTTAATATCGCGCAATTCGGGCAGGTTTACTAGCTCCTCCATGCCTTTTTTCACACCTTCTTCATCCGTTACTCTATATCGCCTTAGATAGTTAAATGCTCTGTCGTTAATTATCTGATACCGAATTGACCTTGCAAGTTTTTTGGAGGCTGTTTCGAGCAAATATTCATTTTGGGTTGCTATTGTAGTAAGGTCTTGGTTTTTAAGCCCTTTATACACAACTCGTAGTAAATCGCGCAATTGAACTTCTTCTTGAAGCACTTCAATTTCAATTGCAAACTCAAGCCCCTTGCTTGCAACTTCTAGAGCCTCTTCAAACATTCCCAGCTGAAAAAATGTATTCGCCTCTTTAAGTCTGTTCAATGGGTCATTGGCGGACCTCTTGCTTTCGGTCAAAGTTGAAACGTACGACAACACCTTACTGACGAGTCGTGCTTTTTCTACATGTAGGTTAGACATAATGGGTCTGCCATGGAGTGCTTTAATCACGTCACTTTTGTTGTATTCTGAAAGATGCCTGAGTGTATCGAACAAGAGCAATCTATCTTCTCTCATTGAAACATTTTCGCTTCTTAAAGCTTCTCTACAATACCTCATTTCTCCTGAACTTAGAGAACGAATTACTTTAAAAAGAGTGTCTGATTTCATCCTACGAACATTGAATCTCGTTGAAATATATGGAAATTGTTTGTTTGAAAATTAGAAACCCATGCTATTTCTTTGAAATCACATATCAAAATCAAGTCTTATGGCCAATTACACTTTTACTTCCTCAAGCTGTTATGCGCTCAGCACGCATGAAGTGATTTTCAAATCTGATAAACTCATTATCAAGTTATCCTCAACAGGTCAAACCGTTTATTCTAAGTCGTATTCAAACGGAATAGACGTCATGTGCCAAGGAGATGATTTTTGCGTGGGAACGCTTAACGACAATGGCGTTTTTACTGAAACAGTTAACTACACAAATACTGATGCCAAAATTTGGCTGATTGAAAGTAGTGGTGCAAACGAGCTCATAGGTTCTAATGACGATTCTAACCCAAGCGTTTACCATCGCTATAATTTAAACCAATGCCCAGTACGAATTAAACAGGACTCTAGAACAGCAGTAAAACTGGAATGCCCGTGCGAAAGCGCATCAGGCAGTTGTGGGAACGGATGTTATTCCTACGGGACTTAACTCACTAAAGAACCAAAGGAATGAAACTGACCAAATTATTTTTAGAAGGCGCCTACCCATCTGAAGAAGGATGGAAATTTTCTACAGAAGCGCATGTTGACGGTATTCGGATTGCCTACATACTCAGAAATGGGCAATTTTCTGTAGTTGTTCCCGCGTTGAGTTACGAACCCTATGTAACGGGCAACCAAATCTTGGCAGCTAAAACCCTAAAAAAACGATTTGCAAAAAACAATGTTGATACGCATGTACAGATTGTACTGATTTACGGAAAACTGCTGATGCCTCCGTTTAATCTTCCAAAAGACATTGTGGTTTTATCGATGACAGAAGATTGTGATGAATCCATTAAAAGAGAAAGCTATGATGTTTGCCAGAACTAAACTTAAATCAAATGCTAGATTAATGGAACTGATTGAGCAAGAAAGTTGTGCCTATTGCGGGCGTGTTGATGACACGTTGGTAATAACCAGTAACGGAAACGCGTGTTGTAGCACGTGCAAAAAAAGTAAAGGAACTATGGAATGTCCTGAGTGGATAAGATTACTCAAAGCAACCGATGCAATACTATGGAACAAACTGGTAGACAACCACCGTTTAAACTCAACTCCAATTGCAAACCTTATTCGTAAGATTCGGATTGAGTAACATCAGAAAAACGCTCTAACCTGAACCGTTCCTGTATGCACAGCCGCATTTACTTCGCTCTTACGCCCGCTGTATTGTAAGTTGACTTGCATGTTCTTGCCTACCCGCATTTGAAAAAACGCGCTCCACGTAAAGTTGAGGCCAGCCTTCAGTCCTTCCAGCAATTCGAATTCTACCGAATTACCTGTAGAGCCAGTGTAAGTAATGCTGATAAAATCGAATGAAGCATTGATGCTCCCTCGCTGTAGCAGATTGTATTTCCCATCTATTCCAGCATCGCGTAAAATGGCGCGTTCTGTTCCAATATTCTCTGGTTTAAAATTGAGTTTATCACTGTATTTAAACTTACCTCGAACCCGCCATTTAGTTCCTGGCTGAAATACCAACTGCGGCTCAATTTCATAATACTGAACGTCCAATTTATTGTTCTCGAAAAATGAATCAGTGATTTTCCAGCCAAATTCACCATCGGCATTCAGCGTAAACATCTTGGTAAAGTTCCAGCGGATTTTCAGTCGGTGAGAACGGTTGTTTCGCGTTTCAAAACCATTTGCCAAATAAACCTTGCTCTGATTTTGCGAATAGGTATAATCTGCACCAATCTTAGAACTACTCCTATTGAAGAAAAACGTGTTTCTTAATGATGAAGTGAGTGTGACAAGCGTACTATCCGAAACCGTGCTAAAAAAAGGATCGAAGGCGGCCAGCAGATTATCCCTCTGCGTTTTTCTATCAATCCGATAAACCAATTGGTCTGAAAACCGAGCGATGAACTTCTTGAATCCTGTTTTTCCTCCCCAAACCACTCGCGGATTTATGTTTATCACCTCATTAAACTGCGTGGTATAAACCTTTGTAAAATCATTTGTTGGCGTAAAAACGCGGATATAACGCGCGGTATCTTGATAAACCGCCTGCACATATTCATTTATCTCCTTTACGCCATTGTCGTTCTGGTCTAGCCAACTGTAAGCTCCTTGCCCCGGAGGCACTTCTACGTAAATAAACTCCTTCCTGCTTTCTAAGCCAGAACCAACTTCATAAAACGTAGATGAGGTAATGGCTCCTTTCAGAACCTTGAGGTTATATTCTAGTCGATTTACGAGCGTATTATCAGGGCGGTTATTGCTAAGTAATGTGTCTCTCACAACTAATCTTCTGTAAGTAATTGTTGCTTTAAAAATGCTGTTCGGATTTTTTGCTAACTCGCCAGTAACTCCTGCACTTTCGCCTAAACTCGAATATTTCAATTCACCATTTCCGGGCAACCAATCATCGCGTCTTTGGTAGAAAACAGACAAGCGGTTTTTCCATGTGTCAGGACTTTTGATGTAAACCTTGGCATCATTCCATTGATAGCTCTGCTTTGTAAGAGAATCTGTTTCGGTTGCAAAGAAGCGATTGTCCTCAAAAATGTTTGTCGCTCCTACCCAAAACCATTTGAACTTTTGCTGAATTCCTGCCTGAAATCTCCCAAAACGATTGTTCACATTCTTGCCATTTGAGAAAATATGACTGCCGTTTAAATCGAAGTTGAATCCCTTGTGAGTAACCTTGGCGGTAAGCGCATTTTGATAGGCTTCAAACTGCGTTTCGTTTACAAACGAGCGGAACGTGTATTCGACATCCGCAATTTCCTTTCGGGTAAACCCAAGCCTAGCGGCTGAGATGTATTGATTTGTAAAAATGCTCTGATCAATGTTCCAATCGCGCTCAAATTCTACCGTCCTAAATCGTTCAATAGGACGAAAATTCTCGCTCAAATGCTCAAAATCAACACCCGTTTTTATTGCCCATTTGGCAGAATCTCCAATAGGAATTACGTGGTCGTATTTCACCTTCATGCCATAGCCAAGATTGTCGTCATTGTCTATGCTGGAGAACCTATTTCTATCTGTGTTTGAAAGCGCCCCTTCAACCGCCACAGTTCCATTTTTAGACACTTTATACTCTGCGCCAAGAGTAAAAAGTTGATTCAGTTTTGGGGTAATTATCTGTTGAGCTGGAACAAATCTTCCTTTGCGAACTCCAGTAATTGTATCTGGCGCAATCCACTGATATACGCGGCCATTGGCACTCGATTGAACTTGGACGTAATCGCCATTTCCAAGTCCAGCATCCGAAAAACGAACTTGATAAATAGCACTGTCTTGGTCAATGCTATACACATAGATTTCTGGCACATAAACGGGGATTCCGCCAACATTTACCGTGGTATCCATTCTCATATAGCGCACTTGATCATTATCAAATCCAACCGAATCGATGGAAGGAATAATTGCCAATTCAACACTATCGCCAATGTCTTGCATCAACTGAAGTTGGTCGCTTGACAAATCGCCATTCAGCAGACCATTTTTTCCGTCTTGTTCAGAATATAAATTGAAGCGAACCTTCAGTTTATTCTTCTCAAAATCAGTCCCGAAATGAAATAATGAGCGCGAGTAATTCCTTTCTGAATATTGGAATTCGATAATAATTCGGGAATCTTTTGTAATCAATCGGGTACTGGTAAAAGTGAGTTCGCCCGTGTTGTAATCAATGATGTAATCGTTTTCCTGCCCTCTAATCATCAACTGCCCATCAATGTACACACGTTCCGTTCCTGCAATTACAATAATAAACGACTCGTTTTCCGCTCCGCGAAGCCGATAGGGCCCTTGATTTCCTTCCACGCCCTGCACAATCTGACGGTTAAACTTTCCTCGCGAAAGCGCACCACTTCCCTTCACTTCCAGAAAACCGGGATGCTCATCAGTTACCCGCTTTTTCACAATAGGAAAGCGATGTTTTAGGCTTACGCCTTGCGCTCGTTTAAAGAAATTCATGAAGTAACTATTCGGACGTTGCAATCTAAAATCTCCAGCGGTTAATTCTGTTTGATCGGTAAAAAGCTGAATATAAATTTGGTCGAAATCTTGCAATTGCTGGGTATTCCCTTCAGGCTGAAAAGGAATATTATTGTCCGTAATTGCTGCGCGAATTCCAACCTTTGGCGTAATCTGACCTGACAAATTCAGGTTCAAACTAGAGCTAACTCCAAGGTCTTGATTATTTCCGATGGTGATGCCGCGCGATATGGAACCACTTCTGCTTAACGAGCCTAAATCGAACAGCTGACCTGATGTTCCAGGCTGTACAGTATAGCTGAATGGATTTTGCGGAATGTTTCGAATATTCTGAATTAAAGAAGGGTCTTTATTGAAGGTTTTCTTTGAATAGAGCGATGGAAAAACGCGGTAGCTGGCTTCTACGGAACTTCCAACCAAGCTTTGGTCAACTATTAACTTTCCCGAATACCATTCTAAGATGAATTTGGTAGAATCGATTTCGATGCCTTCGCTTCTTAATTCAAAACTAGAAGGAACGACACTCAACGTATCAAGCGTAATAGTATCGTTTGTGATTTCTAAGGTTCGGGTGCGCAAATTGCTCAGATTCTGACCCCACGCAGGAAGCAGAAACAGCAACATCAAAAAGCTGAGTATCGGTTTTAACAAGCGCATATATCCATCGGGATAACCCAATTGAACAAGTATAACGCAATAAATGGTGTTAAGTATGCGTGAGCCGACCTGATTCGGCTACTTGTTGCAGTTATCAGTAATATGCTTCGCGCCAGCAAACATTTGTGCTTCTTTAAACTGATTTGCCATTACCTGAATCCCGAACGGGAGACCGTTTTTATCGCCCATTGGAACAGAAATAGCCGGAATTCCAACAAGATTGGCAAGCACGGTAAAAATATCCTCCAAGTACATTTTGATTGGATCTTCTGAATTCTCTCCAAACTTGAAAGCCACATCTGGTGTAGTCGGACAAAGAATCATGTCGTACTCAGAAAACAGTTCATCAGTTGTGTTCTTGAGCAAACGTCTTACACGTTGCGCCTTGGCGTAATAGGCATCGTAATATCCTGCCGAAAGCACGAATGTTCCGAGCATAATTCTACGCTTTACCTCCGGCCCAAATCCTTCCGAACGAGAAAGTTTGTACGTGCTTTCTAAATCTGTGGCTTTCTCGCTTCTGTAACCGTAACGCATTCCATCATACCTCGAAAGGTTAGATGAAGCTTCGGCAGTTGTGAGAATGTAATACGTTGGGATTAAGTGGTCGAGCAATGGAAAATCAACGGCATCAACCGTGTGTCCATCAGCTTTAAGCTTTTCAACCACTTCCAAAAAGCGTGCTTTAATAGTTGCATCAAGTGCATCACTTTCAACGCAATCTTTCAGATATGCAAACTTCTTTTTCTCAAGTGGTTTGGGCGAATAATCTGGAACTTCTTTGCTTGAAGATGTACTATCGAAATCATCGCCACCAGAAATAACTTCCGTGATTAATGCGGCATCTTCTACATTCTTGGCAAACGGACTGATTTGATCAAAACTAGAAGCAAACGCCAACAATCCGTGTCGCGAAACGCGACCATAGGTTGGTTTCACGCCCACAAGTCCGCAGAACGAAGCGGGTTGACGAACAGAACCTCCAGTTTCTGAACCTAATGAAACATGGCACAAATCTGCAGCAACCGCCACAGCCGAACCGCCCGAAGAACCTCCAGGAACTCTGGTTTTATCCAACGGATTCAACACGTTTCCAAAAGCAGAATTCTCATTAGAACTTCCCATTGCAAATTCATCGCAATTAAGTCGACCAATAATAATGGCGTCTTCGCTAAGTAGTTTTTCAACTGCCGTTGCGCTGTAAAGCGATTCAAATCCATCCAGAATTTTACTTGAACCTTGCACCCCGTGGCCTTGGTAGCAGATGTTGTCTTTTATTCCGACAACAACTCCAGCCAACCTACCAAATTCGCCAGAAGCAATTTTCTTGTCGATTGTATCGGCTCGTTCCAACGCTTCATCGGCATATACAGCCAAAAAAGCGTTCAAATCTTTGGTTTCGGCAATACGTGCGAGAAACGCTTCCACGGTTTTACGAACCGTAGTCGTTCCTTCCTTTAACGCAAGATGATAAGATGAAATGGTAGCCATTAACACGAAATGGTTAGGGCTTATTAGTCTTTCTTTTCAGAAACCTTGTCAGTTTCTTTTGTCTCTCCTTTGGAGGCATCCTTAAATTCCTTGATGCCACTTCCCAAGCCTTTCATGAGTTCAGGAATTTTTTTGCCACCAAAAAGCAGCAATACAATTACTAGAACAATCACAATTTCTTGTGGACCGAAAAAACCGAGTATTACTGAACCTAAAAGCATGTGTCAAAAGTATTTAATTTTTACTCACAATCCATTTGGCGGGATTGAGTTTTGTTGCGCCTTTCCAGATTTCAAAATGCAATAGGGTTTTGCCGTCTTCGCGGCTAGTTACCACCGTTCCCATTTCTTGTTTCACAGTAAGTTTGTCGCCCATCTTCACGGTCACGTCCTCCAAATTGGAATAAACACTCAGAAATTCTCCGTGGCGCATAATTACCGCCTTGTGCGCACCTGGGATAGAAACCACAGCCGAAACAGTTCCTTCATAAACCGCACGTGCTCGTGTGTTTTTATCCGTGGTAATATCAATTCCGTTATTCTCAATTTTAATGGCCGGCAATGTCGGATGCGGATGTTCTCCAAAGGAAGAGGTGATAACTCCTCGCTCGGAAGGCCAAGGCAATTTGCCTTGATTGTCGCTAAACTGTCCGGAAAGCTCCAATTCCTTTGGCGTAAGAGCAAACCCAGATTTGGTAGTTGTTCCGCCCGTTTTTGCAGCTTTTTCCTTGGCTTTTCTTATTTCTTCTT
>Ga0222653_1001760_pt1 | contig 10100 bp, 7 predicted proteins | sample AntAcemetagen419_FD_179856 | JGI IMG/M metagenome (GOLD analysis project Ga0222653, IMG submission 179856) | Saline water microbial communities from Ace Lake, Antarctica - #419 | ecosystem: Environmental > Aquatic > Non-marine Saline and Alkaline > Saline | place: Antarctica: Ace Lake | collected...
TTTTGATGTTATCAAAAACCATTTCATCCCCAAAAGCCTTGAGGCGCTCGCCTGTTTCTGCGTCCTCTTGAAATAGTTTGACTTTGCCTACGGCATGAACCGTTTTGACATCGTTGGTTTCGGTATCTACAAATACCGTTGCTTTGTCGGCTTCCATGCGCATGGTGCCTTGCGTAACGATGACATTGTCGATTAGTTCAAACTTGCCTTTGTCGCGGATGCCTCTAGCGCCATCGCTTTCGAAGTGTACCGGTTCTTTTTCGGCATTCTTCTTGGGTTTTCTTTTTTTGGAGGGTGCCAAAACTGATCTTGAAGTATTTTTGGGTTTGGCAATAATCGGCGCGTCTGGTTTCTTCGGCGCGGTTTTTTTGATCGGCGTAACATCGGCAGGTACCGTATCGGTGTCAGGTACGGTATTGCTTGGATCTGTGTTTTGCTCACTTGTTTGTTCAGGCTTTTCGACTTTTGATGGCGGTGGGTCATCCAGCAAATCACCATAAACTGATCCACTCATACAAACAAAAGCTACAAGCGCCAGCGCTCTATTTTTCCATCGATTTAACAACACCTTCAACGTGCCCCATAATATCTAAAGATTGAGATTCCAAATTGTACACAAAACCGTCTTCCCCCGTAAACACTCGTCCTGGGCCTTCCACTCTAACAGGTCTTGTCGATGATACGACCCCCTTTTGGGCTCTGTATTCTGCAAAGTCGGTGGTCAAAACATGATCTCTCATACCAACCTCCACAAACCCAGTCAGTTCGGCCAATTCCAGCTCCGCCCCATCGAGCATTTCATTAATATCTTGGGCTTCAAAATAGCCCATGACTGCTTCAGCCCCAAAGGTTTCCGTGCCTTTGGGAGTCATTCTGATGCCTTTGATCTCACCATTCAATTCGATTTGGTTTGGTTCAAAAAAGTGCCCTAGACGACCACTGATCTTGGCATTTAATGTCTTATCTTTATAACGGTAGACAATAAAATCCTCTAATGCCACTCGGGGAGTTTTTACTTGAGAGTCTTTGATTTTTTCACGCAAAAATCGCACATCTCTATTAATAAAAATAAAGACTGCGTAGCCCAAAACAGCTAAAAAACCGGCCATTACCAATTTTTTACCCATAAAAATCCCTCATAATTCTTTAATCTTCTAAGTAGTTGCGTGCATAGAAGGTGTATTAGATTATTATACTGAAGTTTTAGAAACTATTCAGCATATCTATATTTCGATTTGTCACGGAACGCTCAGAAGCTCTGACCGGCTATTAAAAGCCGAAACGAGCAGCGCAGCCTACCTTAGTACGTGAGCACCGTAACTATTATACGCCGCAGATTTTGACGCCGTCCGGGTAATGCTTATGGGCGCTCCCCCTCATTGAGGCCAAATAATTACAAATTTGAGACTATTATCTTAAACAATTTTAGCGGCAAAAAGATCAGGCATGCGCAGAATCCCCACTAACTGGCGTTTGTCATCAGGAGACACCACAAACAGCTGGGTAATTGCCGAGCCCTCGTTCATGATGCGCACAGCATCAAGTGCCAAGGTTGACGGGTGCGTGTACCTTGGGTTTGTGGTCATAATATCTTTGGCGTGAGTGGTTTGGAAATTTGCACGGTGAGAGCTAAAGGCTCTTCTTAAATCACCATCAGAAATAGCACCTAAGATTTTGCCTTTTTTATGATCGCCGTTTTCGACCACGGCAACTATGCCATAATTAAATTTGTCCGCTACTTCGAGAACTTTTTCTAGGGAGTCTTCAGGCGCGACCTCCGGAAGCGAGTCGGTTTTCATCAGATAGCTTACCTGTGATAATTTCTTTCCCAATTTTCCGCCGGGATGAAGATTCGCAAAGTCTTGAGGAGAAAAGCCGCGCGCAGTCATCAAAGCGACGGCCAAGGCATCGCCCAAAGCCATGGCTAAAGTAGAGGAGGTAGTGGGGGCCAAATTTAGGGGGTCTGCTTCGCGTTCAATCGAACCATTGATAGAAAAATTAGCAAGCTGGCACAAACTAGAGCCAACCTTGCCAGTGATCGTCACAATATCCACACCAATTCTTCGGGCAAATTTTGCAAACTCTATGACTTCGAAGGTTTCTCCTCCGTAGGCAATGGCGATGAGAACATCGTTAGATTGCAGCATACCAAAATCACCATGTAGTCCCTCTGATGGGTGAACAAAGAAAGACGAGGTCCCTGTCGAGGCTAACGTTGAGGCTAATTTTCTTGCCACATGTCCGCTCTTGCCCATGCCGGTTGTGACAACTTTGCCACTACTTTTTAATATCGCATCAACAGCGTCACTGAAGTCTTGGCCAATTCTATTGGCAGCAAGCTGCAAAGCTTGGGATTCTGCGATGAGTGCCTCTTTGCCATGTTCAATATGCTTGGTTTTTTTTGCCATTGGTCTCTTACTTTTTGTTAAGCGCTGCTTTCACTAGATCTCTAAATAATGGATGTGCGCGCATAGGACTAGATTTAAGCTCTGGATGAAATTGCACAGCGACAAACCAGGGGTGATCTTTAACTTCCATGATTTCTACCAATTTGTCATCGGGAGAAACGCCCGCAAACACAACGCCGTTCGCAATAAATTTGTCTCTATAATCATTATTAAATTCAAATCTATGACGGTGCCTTTCGGAAATATTCAAATTTGCGTAGGCGCGTGCCGACTTGCTGTCTTTTTCTAAAACACAGGGGTAAGCGCCCAAGCGCATAGTGCCTCCGAGTTTTGTGACAGATTTTTGCTCTTCCATAATGTGAATAATTTTGTTTTCCGAGTTCTGCTCAAACTCTTCGCTAGTGGCATCTTTGATGCCCAGTATATTACGAGCGAACTCAATCGCAGCAACTTGCATTCCTAGACAGATACCTAAGAACGGTTTTCCCGACTCGCGGCAATAGCGGATTGTGGCCACCTTGCCTTCTATGCCTCTTTCGCCAAAACCACCGGGGACAATAACGGCATCAAATTTGCTCAGTTTTTCTTCGGCGTTTTTATCATTCATCTCAGCAGAGTCTAATAGGCTGACTTGAACTTCGGTTTTGTTGGCGATCCCTGCGTGTATCAAAGACTCGTCAATCGACTTATAAGAATCCCACACATCGACATATTTGCCGACAATCGCTACTTTAGTAACAGAGCGCGGACCCGTTAATGTGTCTGTAATTTTTTGCCATTCTTTAAGTAAAGGCGCTGCGGTCCAAATATTAAGTTTATCTACGATAATTTGATCTAGGCCCTGCGAATGCAGAATCAAAGGCAGTTTGTAAATACTATCGGTATCCTGCATATCGATGACGTTTTCAGCAGGGACGTTACAAAAGAGAGCGATTTTCTTTTTTTGATCTAAAGGCACTTGGCGGTCAGCGCGACAAACCAAAATATTTGGTTGAATACCAATTTGCCTAAGCTCTTTGACGGAATGCTGCGTCGGTTTGGTTTTTAATTCTTTCGCGGCACTAATGTAGGGAACCAAAGTGAGGTGAATGTAGAGCACATTCTCATCACCCAGGTCATAGCGAATTTGCCTAATGGCTTCTAAGAACGGTAGGCCTTCAATGTCACCGACCGTGCCACCAATTTCTACGATCGCAATGTCCGCACCTTCAGAAGATTTATAAATATTTTCTTTGATGCTGTCAGTGATGTGAGGAATAACTTGCACAGTTCCTCCCAGGTACTCACCTTTGCGTTCACGAGAAATAACCTGGTCATAAACCTGGCCCGCCGAAAAGCTGTTTAGTTTGGTCAGTGTTGCCGAAGTAAAACGCTCGTAATGACCGATATCCAGATCAGTCTCAGCACCATCGTCGGTAACAAAAACCTCACCATGCTGGGAAGGGTTCATGGTTCCTGGATCAATGTTGATATAGGGATCGCACTTGGTCATAGACACCTTAAGGCCTCTAGTCTCAAGCAGAGCTCCCGCACTGGCAGCTAAAATTCCTTTGCCTAATGAGGACACAACCCCACCGGTAACAAAAATGTATTTGGTACGGCTTTTCCTACTCATGGCTAAGTCCTAGTTTTTACTGTATTAATTGGGAATCTTATGACTAAAAATCATTTGTCTGGTCGGAGGTTAATCCTAGTGTGATAGTGGCTCTTGGTCAAGACAAGAATGCTAAATTTAAGCAGTTTATTGGTGTTTTGCCAATTTTAATTTAGCAAACCCACTATAAGAGTGGGTACCGCCAAACAAATAGACTGAATTATTTGGGCTCCTACGATGATCCAGTTTCCCAGCCCAGCAAAAATAAGCATGAGCAAAATCATAAACCCATTGGGGACGATGTATTTCGTGTATTTTTGCTCCCACTTGATCGGCAAGAACCGCTCTAAAAGAGTGGCGCCATCTAAGGGCGGCAGGGGAATTAAATTAAAAATTGCTAGGATAGCGTTTACTAAAATACCGGCCAACACCAAATTTATAAGAGGAAAGAAAAAGGATGTCTCTTCGGGAAACATTCCCATCTTGCCGATGAAGACAAATACAACGCTAAAAAATAAACAGGCAAGAATATTGGAAAAAGGACCGGCTAATGCCACTAGCACATAATCTCTTTTGGGGTTTTTCAAATTTGAGATTTGCACGGGAACTGGTTTTGCCCAACCTATGAGACCGCCCACAAGCAAGAAGCCAAAAAACGGGATTATTACCGAACCCCATGGGTCCAAGTGTGGCAACGGATTAAGCGTTAATCGCCCTTCTTTTTCGGCGGTATCGTCACCAAAGTGCTTAGCCGTCCAAGCATGCGCAAACTCATGAAATGACAAACTCACAACCATTGCTAACAAAAAAGTGAGTGCCTTTAAAACACTGTTAATATCTAACCCGTCAAACAACCTAAGCTCCTGAATTTTAATTAGTCATTGGCGCGAAACGCGCCAGAGACGTGTCCTGAGCAAAGCAAGGATCTTCCTCAGGTTTCTTCTGAAATTTTTATTAGTATTATCAATTATTTGTAAAAGATCCATTCGTCACTTCGTTCCTCAGGATACGTCTCTGGCGCTTTTCGCGCCAGAGACTAATTAGACCAGTAGAATTTCGGAAATGAGCGAAAACTGATATAATCTAAGTAAATTGCCCTATTTAAGAAATAATACCAATCCGTTTTTACTAATACATTGAAGCGCGGGATCTAATATGAAACCAATGACCAGCATACTTCTTTATTCTCTAATATTATTGGGAGTTAGCGGGTGCTTTCTTAAGAAGACAAAGAAATCTCAAGACGGCGCATCAACCAGCCAATTGGTTCGCGAAAGTATCTTTCTAGACAGAATTGGCGAAGGTGATTCCGCACGCCTTAAGTTTGAAACTACCAATGCCTTTTACTGTAGTTTAGAAATCTATTCTCAAGATGCCGATATCGTGCCAAAGAAGGCAAACCCTCGCAAAGTAGAGTGCGATGCAAGAGATGCAGCCACAAAAGAATTTGTCGAGACCATTGACGAACTTAGAACAGACACTCTCTACTATGTCGTTATCCACCTTAAAAAGAAAGCTGACGATGAGAAGCCCGCTGAGTCGATTACTATTCGCGAAAGCGGCAATGCTTCAGACTCCAAAGACGAAGATGGAAACTATACACAAATTTATCAAGCCCGTTTAAACCAGCCATTAAAGACGGCACAATTTCACAAACATGTTTTTGCAAAACCATCTTCTATAAGTGAAATCAAAACACAGTTGACCCGCAAAATAGGCTGCGGCGCAAATATACCCACTGCAGCTGGGGTCATGAGTAAGCCTGACAGCTCCATAGAGTTTACCGCACTAACTACAACAAACTTTGGTGCCGGCAAGGCAACTGCTCACGAAGAGATCAATGGAGTGCTTGAAATAGAATACAATGCACTGAATAAGGGAATCGACCGCTGGTCATTCTTGTACAGCAAAGACGGTAACGATTTTGAAATGAGAGCACTACCAGGAAACATCATAGAAAATTTCGAAATGATCAGTGACGACACTTATACATTTGTCGATCCCAAATTAGAAGATAATGAATACGAAAATCCTCTTGATGCCCTAAAATCTAACGATTTAAAATTTGCTTGGGAAACGGACCGCAAACTAAGCAGTACTATTCCCAGTTATGTTGTTATCAAAATTGGACAAGCCAACAACGGCGAAAGTATTCAATGTGTTTTCGAAGCCAAGACAAGCAAGGGCACTATACCCTCAAGTTTGATGTCGCAGCTATCAAACGGTACTTACGATGTACTCGTTGAATTAGAAACAAGTCAAGTTTGGGCTAAAGATGGCTGGTTAGTTGTGGCTTATGATTGGCGTCAATCAAAGCTTTCAGTTCAATAAACAGGGGTAAATTTTGAAAAATTATTGGTTGCTACTACTGTCTCTCTCTATTTCGTCTACGGCGCTAGCTGGTACGATTAGTAAAATCTATAAGAAGGGCCGGCGCGTTCTGATTGACCAGATCGAAGAAGGCGATGGCATCGAAAAAGGCGCCAAGGTTTGTGTCTACGACGATTCCGACAAGAGAATTACTTGCGGTAAAATTGCAAAAACGACCAAATCTGGCAAAGCCTATATGCGCATCTCCAAAAAAAAATTTAAAATGGTTAAAAAAGGCATGATCGTTAGAACCAAAGATGGCAGCAGTGGTGGTGGTTCTAATACAGCAAAAAATGCTGGTAGTATTCGTATCGCGGGCTTTTGGACGGGAGGAATTATGACCCCCTATTCCTATCAGAAATTAGCCTATCAAGTTCCTGAATCGCAGGCACCCAGCACCTTGTGGAAACAAGAGGGTGAGATTAGCACGCAACTCTTTGGCTTAGGACTTTCAGCAGGATTCCAGATTGGTCCCGGCATGCTTATAACCGGATTGCGTTATAGAGCTGCAGATGATCTTGCCATAGACAGTGATTATTCACCTTCAGACCCAAATATCTATAGTTCTATTAAAGAGTCCTCTAGTTCTACGGGCATATTTTTTGACTACGCCTATATGACAATGCCCCTAGGAATGTTCTTAATGGATTTAACAGCAGGGCTGGATGTAGATATGTCGGCTGTTTCTATCGACGCTGAAGTAATTGACGAAAAAGGGACACAACCTACTACTAAACTTTCAAAGGCCGAATCCAAATTAACAGTAGCTTCGTTGCGGGTTGGCGCAAATTTCGATGCGATGTTCATGGATATGTTCGGCATGAACTTTGGCCTTAACCTCCTCGTTCCGCTGAGTGAAACGCCCAAATACAGTGGTGAGGTTACTGATGCGCAAGCCACTGGACTCGACGCAGAGACACAAGGTAAAGACCTAGAGAAACAGCTAGCCCACAAGAAAAGCAGTGTGGGTGTAGAAATTATCATTGGTGTTGTATCGAGGTTATAAGGTATTTAAAAAGTCTTTAACTGTAACAGATCTATGTCCTTCATAGATCTGTTTTTTATTGCGGCGTGAAAACAAAATGTCTGTTTGTTTGCGCGTTTTGCGATCATAAACTGTCGGTCCTGATATCTTGGTTTGCGGTAAATACTCTGGTGTTAAATAGAGATTGTTGAGGTCATAGCTATGAAATCCAAAGTTTTCAAAATAAGTGAAAAATTCCTCTGCCGAAATTCCAAATTGCTTTAGCCTCACTTCATCAAACTCTACAATGACTTCTAATGCGTTGGTTTGGTCTTGCAAAAGAGCCTCCATGCCCTTAATAACGGGCCATTCGGCACCTTCCACGTCTATTTTGACGAGCCTGGGTACGGGAAGGTTTTGCTCTGCAATCATTTGAGTAAGTGTTTTCATTTTGACAACAGCCTCAAGAACCATTCCTGATTCATTCTGGTTTTCATAAATGGAAGAAAGGCCTTCGTTATTTTCGGTGCTTTTAAATATTTCTACTTCACCGTCAACATCACCCGCCGCCAATTGCTTGGTATAGATATTTTTCATAGAGGCCGTATTGGATTTGAGTTTTGCAAAGATACTGGGCGAAGCTTCGACCGCTAATACATGCCCTTTGCTTCCCAGTTTTTCTAGCTTTCTGGCGGCTAAGCAAGAAAAATAACCTATGTTTGCTCCCACATCGCAAAATAAATCATTAGATTCTAAATTATCGTAGATATAGAGGCTAAGGCTTGGTTCCCAGATTTTGTAAAACATCAGGTGCCGGTGAATAAATTCACGGCCGACTAATGGCATCTCTATACCGATAGGCAGTGCAATATTTATGGGGGCTGTAAAGAGCATCAAAATTCTACGAACGATGCGCATGTACTGGATTTTAATGGCATCCGATAGAGGCAAATTAAGGGGCGCATAGAGACATTTGAGCAATAACAACTTCATCATTTAGCCCCTTTCGCTGGGTCAAAAGAACGAATTTTTTTGATCATTCCGAGGACCTCTTCTTCATTAAGAACACTTTCCCAGCTGGGCATTTGCGCGCTCAGACCAATTGCCGGGCCGCCCTCTAATATTACTTTCCTAAGCTGGTCATCTGTACGGGAGTTTTGCCATTCGCTGTTAGCAAATTCGCGCGGCTGAACTCCTTCAAGATCGGGAGGCACTCCCTCAGGGCCATGGCATCTAGAGCACATCTGTGAATATTTTTCTTCTATAGTCACAACTCGAATAGATGATTGCTTTTCACCAGCAGCTGGTATCGTCAACTTAAGAACAGAGCCTGTCGCGCCGGTTTCAAGCCCCAATACTGTAGCATATATTTCTCCAGCGATATTACTCAGCCCAGAAACACCTTGACCTGATCCCATAGCCACAGCAATTAATTCTTTTGAGAGAATTTCATTACCCGCGTATGTCAGTGCGTATATTTCTCCCGAAAGGTCCGCAAAAATATACTTTCCCTTAAGCTCAGGAAAAATCTCTCCTTGGTAATGAAAACCACCAACGATACAAATTTGCGCCCCGCTATGGGAGTAGAAATAAAAAGGCTCCACTGGGGTACCCATATAATTTTCGGGCTTCTGACCTTCTAGATAGGAACTATAATTAGGAGCTGGTCCCTCTTGATAGCTCCAGCCGTAGTTGCCACCGGGAATTACTACATTAATCTCTTCAAAACGGTCTTGCCCCACATCGATAGACCACAGCTCTCCTTGGGCAGAAAAGCTCATGCGGTAAGGGTTGCGCATTCCGATAGCATAAAACTCTTCGAGTACCTCAGAGCCATAAAAGGGGTTTGTTTTAGGAATAAAGTAGTTTTTCGCAACACCCGACAGAGGCTGCCTTTTAATGGGGGAGCTTATAGCGCCCCCTAATTGATTGACATCTAAGCGGAGTATTCCCGAAAAAAAGTTTTTATCAATTTTTTGCGAATTCTGGTGGGCGTCGTTATTGCCCCCTTCATCACCGACAGCATAATAGAGAAATCCGTCAGGTCCAAACTGCAAGCCGCCGCCATTGTGCCAGTTGTGCTGATCAATTTGGTCTATTAAAATTTGCTCCGAATTTTTATCTATGGTGAATGAGCTTTCGGACATAACAACCGTAAATCTTGACAATCGATTGGTGTCTTGTTCGCCTTTATAGCCCGAGTAGGCCAAATAAATATAAGGTTTTTGAGGAAAATCAGGATGCCACACTGCAGAAACCAGTCCTCGTTCTGCCCCTAACTCAGGGCTAATGCGGTCATCAATATTGAGTAGCTCTTTTAAAGGAGATTGTTCATCGGCATTGAAACTATGCAAATTAATTCTGCCCCGGCGCTCCAGTACGATGGCATGATCTGCTTTATGAGGTACCGGCATAACCAGGACAGGCTGATTAATATCCTGGAGGCCTTTATTGATCGGGGTTAAGGTGTAGGGGAGGCTGTCCTCTAAATTAAAAACCTTGGACTTAAGAGCCTGCATAAAAAGCGGGTAGTGCTGCTGGAAGCCAGAAGGCTTTGCGACTAGAACAAAAACTACAGAAAATAGCAGCAATGCAGTGGCCACTTTCTTGTGCATAAGCGCTTTGAAATTTGCTCTAAAATCAAAAAGCTTTTTCGTTGATTGTTGGTAACTATTCAGCATATTTGTATTACGAATTACCACGGAATGTTCAGAAGTGCTGTCCGGCAAGGAAAAACCGAGCATTGCAGCGCAGCGTACTTTAG
>Ga0222653_1001762_pt1 | contig 10090 bp, 6 predicted proteins | sample AntAcemetagen419_FD_179856 | JGI IMG/M metagenome (GOLD analysis project Ga0222653, IMG submission 179856) | Saline water microbial communities from Ace Lake, Antarctica - #419 | ecosystem: Environmental > Aquatic > Non-marine Saline and Alkaline > Saline | place: Antarctica: Ace Lake | collected...
TTTCATATCGTATGGAGGGTTTGGATCTTCAACGTAAAAGGTATCCACGAAATTCAACTTCCGCTCAATTTCCGCTTTTGTAAGCGTCATCGTGAACTCATCATCCAATGGGTCATAAGCAGTTAAACTACCTTCACGTACTGCCTCAATAATTACCTGCGTAAGACTTCTTCTATTTTTAATGGCCTCGGTAGGGTAATATAGTGGGTGATTAATTTTCTCTCGGAGATCTAACTTACGCCATATACGCGTAGCCCACATCACGTCAGCTTCCCGTAAATGAGTATAAGGGATTACCTTCCTTGTAGGATAATGTTCCTTAACATAGACACCATCCAACACGTTCTGAGCAAAGCATGATGTTGAATCAACGCCTGAAACCCCAATCAACACAATCAATACGACAAGTAACTTTTTCATGGTAATGCCTTTTCGTTAATACCTTAAAATCAGCTTATTTTCAAACTAACTGGAGACAACGGTACTGGCGTAACTCCATCAGCAGGTCTATTGTTTTCATCAAGCATAACAGCTTTAATATTTTCAATATAAACCCGTGAGCCTTTCTTCAATCTTTTGATTTGATCTAAATCTCCGGGAGGAATACTGCTACCAGAGACTTGCTTGGTAATAAGGTCGGTTCCAACTTGATAAACTAAATCGAATTTGGTCACTTTGAAAAACAACTCAAAATCAAAATTTTTCATTTTAGGAATCACAGTTGGGGCAGCAGCTAATCTATTTGCCGATACAAGCCCTTCTTCAATACCTGCAATTGTAGCAACAGGTGGAGGCACATCCTTAACTCGGAATTCAAACTCACCCATTTTTCGCGGCTTTCCGTCAACATCGGCAGATACAATAACCTTGGCGGTACTGCCTCCTTTAACCTCGGCAATATAATTTCCTTTTCCGGCTGATGCGTCTGGACGAAGTGTTCCTCCTTGTAATGAAGGCTTCACCAATTCAGGAGCTACACCTGGAACCGAGATTGAAATAGGATTCTTAACCCCTCGGTATAGTACGTTCATCTTGGTTGGAGATACAACAACACCAGACTTCATGACCATGTATTCACCTTTAAATGGATATTTCAAGAATTGTCCTGAAGGTGCTTTCACTTGAATTATTCCAGAATATTCCTGAAGTCCTTCTCGAGATGCTTTTACTGTGTACGTACCAACACCTCTATCCACCTTTACGGAAGAAGTATCAATTGCCCCAACAATTTCATTCTTAGTTGTATCAACCTTTCCAATTTGAACTTGTGGATTTTGTGTAGTGCTAAACGCAGCAACAAAGATTTCAGCTACATAATCATCGCCATAGAAAACAAGGTTCGGTGCTATAATTTTTGCGGCCAATGTGTCAAATTTAAAATCACTTGCATCAACCTCTCTGTAAAGGTATTTCACTACATCCGACTCTGCATTCCGAACGTCTGTCTGAATTTTTGTCAAATTCGTAATTACCGCAGCTAATGGAATGTGATAAAAATTAGCCAAATGCCAACTCTGCTTCTCAGATGCACTGATTCTTAAGGTAGTATCTGTATTGAAGTTCAAGTTCAAAGCGTCAATAATACTTTGCCCTTTTTTCGGATCCAGTTTTGCAATCAAACCATCCTTAAACTCAGTAAGTTTTGTGGCTAGCTCAAACGCGGTATGTGCACCCTCTTTCAACTTTCCTTCATCCCCTCCAATCATTATGTTGGTTGGAACATCATAGTTATCCTTTGAGTTTACATTTTTAAGCGCAAAAATTGAATCTACCAAAAGCTGGGCGGCTGCTCGATCAATATCGTTGTTAGCATTTGCCACCTTTGCCAAGAATGTATTCGTTTCTGTGGAATCTAACTTATCCGTACGCATAATCAAATACTGCTTAAGCTCTTCAATATGCGCAACCATCCCTTCAGATGAACTCCGCACATCATTGGCCATATCGTACCATTTCTGAACTTTCTTCTGGTCGTTGAGCAGAGCCGCTTTAAAAGCATCATACTGGGAACCATTTTTATTCGCAAAGTTCTTGTTAGTAACGATAAGGCTATCGTTAATCAGAATAAATGAGTTGAGAATTTCCTTGGATACGTTCAACGCCAATAGGGCAGTGAGTACCAAGTACATCATACCAATCATTTTCTGTCTTGGGGTTTCTTTTCCTCCGGACATTTTAAATCAGTTCAGTTATTAGTGTAAGATTCAAAATTTCCAATTAACCCTGTGGTCTATTCATTGCTGACAGCATATTGCCGTAAACAGTATTAAGTGAGCTAATATTTTGAGCAAGTTGAGACACCTCAGACTTGTACTTCTTAGCATCATCGACAGACTCATTTAATGTGCTCATCAAATCATTCATTCCGCCATATAGGCTGTCAGAAGACTCTAAAAATTGCTTTGTACCAGCCAATTGAAGCGTGTACTGAGTATTAAGTTGAGAAATATTTTCTCCCATTTTCTTCATTTCGGAACCGAAGTCAACGCCTTCGCCATCCACAACCATTGCGCCTAATGATGCAGATGCTTTTGTGTAGGCATCAGATAGGCTTCCAACTGTTTCGGCAGCTCTTTTCACATTTCCGACATATTGTTCAGTTGCAACAGACGCATCTGTGATATCACTCATTTTAGAGACATTCTCTCCTAATGAACGTAAATTATTCCCTAAACTTTCGATAAGTTCCGGGCCAATTTTAGCGTCTTCCAATAGATTATCCAATTCTTGCGAAGCAGAAAGTCCATTTTGGCCTTTTCCGCCATCACCTCCACCTTCTCCTGGAATTCCAGCCAATTCTGGATACACCAAACTCCAATCTGGATCCTCATGTGGCTTTTCAAAAGCCGAGAAAAAGAAAATAACAGCTTCTGTTGACAATCCCACAACAAGCATAGGACCGGCACCTGGCCAGTGTTGAATCTTAAACATCGCTCCAATGATTACGATTGCCGCTCCGAAGCCGTATAACTTCGCCATGAAACTTTTCCACTTTTTCCCCTGCATGACTTTTAGATGATTAGGTTATTAATTATTGTTTGGTTTTTCTTTATTAAAAATCGGCCTTATCCCGTCCTAGGAATGTCATTACCGTTCTAAATCCAACATAGCATTTTGCCGTGTCTTGATATTCATAAGTACGTGTACCTGTCTGAAGATAGTATCCTATATCCTTCCATGATCCACCACGAATAACTTTTCTCTTCAGAGATGGTGGGTCAGAGTCTTTTGCCTCGTAAAAATAATCTGGATTCAAATCATGGGTAAAACTGAAAGCACTTTCATCATATGCATTCTTTGTCCACTCAGCCACGTTTCCAGCCATACAGTACAACCCATAATCATTAGGTGCATATCTATAAACCTTTACAGAATGAAAACCACCATCTGCTACGTAGTTACCTCGAAGCGGCTTGTAGTTGGCCAAGAAACAACCACGGCTGTTTCTAATGTACGGCCCACCCCATGGATATGGAGACAAATCTAGACCACCTCTTGAGGCATATTCCCATTCGGATTCTGACGGTAATCTAAAATCCTGAACGAAGGTTTCATCGTTGTGTGCTAACCAGCTATTCAACAACTGTGTTCTCCAAATACAAAATGCTCTTGCCTGTTTCCAAGTTACTCCAACAACAGGGTAATCATCAAAGGCTGGATGCCAGAAGTACATGTTCGTCATTGGCTCATTGAATGAGTAGGTAAAATCATGTATCCAAGCCAAAGTATCAGGATAAACATTGATAATATCCCGTTTGATAAAAACAGAACGATCCTTCATGCCCTGTTCGCGATTTTCCTTTCGAGCAGCTTCCTTCAGGTCAATCCAGAAATATTCGAAATTCAGCTTTCGTGTATCAATCTCTCTTCTTCGGTAAAATCTCTCATGCTCTGGAAGATACATCTCCTCCAAGATTTCCATATACTCTTCGTCATCATACTCAATATATTCGTCCCAATTGATACGTTCTCCGTACTCTCCTTCTTCCAAAAGGTGATCTTCTCCTATCAATAGGTGAGCAATTGAGTCACGAACCCAATGTACAAACTGTCGATACTCGTTATTAGTTATCTCGGTCTCGTCCATGTAGAATGCCTGAACCGAAACCGTTTTAGCCTGTGACGTTACTGCATAAGGAACGTCTTGATCACTCGGCCCCATGTTGTAACTCCCCATTGGAATGAAAAGCATGCCATACGGGTCGTCCATATACCACTCTTCTCTACCCTGCACACCAGTTAACTGGCCTCTGCCGTAGTTACCACAACTAGTGAGGCTACTTACAGCAGCCGCCAAAACACTTATAAAAAGCAGCTTTTTCATGGTAGTTCTTTTTGACATAGCAAGCATAGGGAAACCGCTCGCCATAATGGTTAACATCGCTTGAATAAACTGTTTCGTAATTGACATCCCCTTAACTTTTCCCTAATCTTTATTTAGAATAGGCATCAGCCATGCTTGAACGAAACTTTTTATCAAATGTTGCAAAAATGTTTTTGGTTTATAGGAATCGAACGTTTCTGTAACGCTGATTTGAAATAGGAGACTGCAACTTATAACAGTACCCTAGCATGATTTCATGGCTACCAGTACTGTAGTTGTTTATCCCAGAAGTAGTCACATCGTAAGAGTAACCAACTCTAAATTCTTTAATCTGAACACCAGCCATTATACCAACAGCATCGTCAATACGGTAAGAAACACCCGCCCAAACCATGTTTTTCCATAGAGCGCGAACATTAATATCGAATTGGGTAGAAGCTGCGTCAGTCTTTAAAAACACTGATGGATTCAAAGACCAAATTGGAGTCATATCCCAAGTATAACCAGCCATGGCGTAATAATGACGAGCAACTGTGTACTCGCTCAACTTACCACCCTCTTCAAATTCTAAGGTTGGTGCGATAAGGTGCTTTGCAGCAATACCTGCATATAACTTGTCAGTATGGTAATATACGCCAAAACCTAAATCTGGAGCCACACCGTTTGACTTTCCCGCAACGATGTTTGGATCGCTCTCATCAATAGGATCAAGTTTTGAACCATCAAGCGTATTGAAAAGAACACCTCCTTCAATACCGATACCTAAAGTACCAGGTCCAAGTGCCAAACGAAATGCGTAAGACAAATTCACGCCACCAGAATATTGCGCCCCTAGCTTATCAGACAAAATAGAAAGTCCAACACCACCGTGCAACGCTTTAACGGTTGCATCAACGTTGGCCATAGTAGTAATAGGCCGTCCATCAAAACCTACCCACTGCTGCCGATGCAGAACATTGGCGCAAATTCCGTTGTTACTACCTGCGTAACCGGGGTTGGCATACAGTCTATTGAACATATTCATGGTGAATTGTGGGTCTTGCTGAGCTTGAACCGTTGTCCCCAAGAACAAAAATGTTACAGACGCAATTGCAGTAAAAATCTTTTTCATATCTAATTGTTCGATTTCCTTTCTTTTTCCTTTTCCCTAACCGGCACACCCGATTTTAAAGAGGCGGCTAAGTAAACAAATATTTCTATCAACATCAAGTTGTTAAATCAATTAATCGACTAAAAACCATTGCAAATATCACTCATTTAGCGATTCATCGTTAGCCTAGTTTCTGAAAAGTTTGCCACCAACGGTCGGGAATCTGGTCTTCGCAAGCACGTTGATAGTCATCATAACTGCACGGAACCATAAAATGACGCTCGTATTTCTCTCCCCTTTTTGATGGATATGGCACTTCCATCCACCATCGATCACTTCGCTGACTTTTATAGAATATGATGTCGTACTGTCCATTTTCGAGCGAAACGGTGTATTTCACATATTCGTTTTTATCAGCAAATGGATAATCTCCTTTTCTATTTGTAACGCCAGATAGGAAATACCAAAGCATTTGGGCCACAAGTTTGGCCGACTGCTTATCATCTCCACTCTGCATACAATCGTAAAACCCGATAGAGGAAAGTTTATCGCTCAAACCTGCATAGCGCGCAATTGCGCAAGCTTGTTCGCCATATAATCCGTTAGGTTCGTTTCTATAATTAGAAGGGTAATCAGATTTTCTGATACTGCTCATATCAATAGAAACGGCATCCGCATTTCTTACAATTGGCTCTGCATCTTCAATCTTGCTCTGCACTTCTCCCAAACGGTAAATATCGAAATACAGCTTTTTCATCAACTCCACTTCTTTTGGTAGCGCGTGATGAGTTTGATAAGCCAAATTGCTAAAATTGAATAGCACATTGGGTTGATGAAGAATAATCTTCTGCATAAATCTGTTTGCAGTCAACTCATCATTCACATCTCCGAGGTCAAATCGCGAATCAACGCAGACTAAATTGACCACTTGCTCTAGCTTTTCGTAAGCCAAGTAATTTGCATAAGTCAAATCTTGACCTCCGCCAAGAATGACAGCAATGCCTCCTTGCTTAATGATGGCGGCAACCGAATTTGAAACTGCATAATACGTGTCTTCAACTGTTTCGCCTGGGCTGATGTTGCCCAAATCAAAAATAGGCAGCTTGCCAAAATGGTCTTTAAGCTGATAAAGTTCCTGACGGATGGCAAGTAAACCATCAGCACTTCCTTTACAATCTGTTCTTCTATCTTCAGAAACTCCAAAAAGTACCACCGAGCCTTTTTCAATCTCAGGAAATCCAACTTCGTTAGAAAAAGTTTGGATGCGACTGCCAAGTGTTCCTTCTAAATTCTGCTCGAAAAGAGCTGAATCTATTGGTTCGAAGAATAAGGCGATATCAGAAACCATTATTTTTTCTTTCGGACTGCGCCTCGCTTCGGTTTGGCAGGTGCTTTGGCGATAATTTCTTTACAGTCTGCTAAGGTCAGAGATTCTGGCTCAGTTCCTTTAGGGATGCGATAATTTGTTTTGCCCACAGCGATATACGGACCGTATCGACCGTTTTTCACCTCAATCACACTATCTCCATCCTTAAACTCATTAATCATCATCTTTTTGAGCTCTTCTCTCTTAACCTCAATAAGTTTGATGGATTCTTCCTTTGTAATGGTCATTGGGTCGAGTTCGCCAATTGACACATACGACTTGCCATGACGCACGTACGGGCCGTATTTACCTATACCGATGATGAGCTTTTCGCCTTCAAACTCACCCACTTCTCGTGGAAGCTTGAAATATTCTAGCGCGTCTTCCAAGGTTACTTCTTCCATTTTCGTTCCAGCTGGGATGCTGGCGAACTTTGGCTTCTCTTCATTTTCGGCCTCGCCAATTTGAACCATTGGTCCAAACCTACCTAAGCGCGAATACACGTTTCGTCCGGAGACAGGATCAACACCAAGCAACGTTTCGCCTGTTGCTTTTTTGGCATTCTCAGCCGTATCAACCGTGGTGGCGTGAAATGGTTTGTAGAACGCATCAATCATTGAAGTCCATTCTTTCTGACCTTCTGCAATCTCGTCAAACTCCTTTTCTACCTGTGCGGTAAAATTGTAATCGAGAATATCGGTGAAGTTCTCAACTAGGAAATCAGTTACCACCTTACCTATATCTGTAGGAAACAACTTGGTTTTTTCTGCGCCAGTGATTTCCGTTTTGACTTCCTCTTTTATTCCATCCTTATCTAATAGGATGTAGCCATACTGGCGCTCCACGCCTTCTTTCCCTTCCTTCACCACATAATTTCTATTAATAATGGTGTTGATGGTTGGCGCGTAAGTAGATGGTCGGCCAATACCGAGTTCTTCCAGTTTCTTTACCAAACTTGCTTCTGTGTAGCGCGCTGGTGGCTGACTGAAACGCTCTATTCCTTCTACTTTTTCAGTATCCAACGTTTGACCAACGGTCATGTTTGGAAGCATGCCTTTTGTGTCTTCGGTTTCATCATCGGTTCCTTCTAAATATGCTTTTAGGAACCCTTCAAAAACGATAACCTCACCTTGAGCCACAAATCCAATATCAGAACTAGACACATCTATATTAACAGTGGTGCGCTCCAATTGGGCATCTTCCATTTGTGAAGCGATGGTGCGCTTCCAAATCATATCATACAAACGCTGATGGCCAGCATCTCCCTTCACCTCTTTCTTATCCATATACGTAGGGCGAATGGCTTCGTGAGCCTCCTGTGCTCCCTTCGATTTAGAAGTGTACTTGCGCGTTTTCGCATATTCTGCACCATAGAGTTTTACAATCTCATCCTTGGCTGCGTTTAAGGCAAGGTCGGATAGGTTCACGCTATCCGTTCTCATATAGGTGATATTACCCTGCTCGTACAAATCCTGCGCAAGGCGCATGGTTTTGGTTACGCCATAACCCAACTTACGACTTGCCTCCTGTTGTAAAGTAGAAGTTGTAAAAGGTGCTGCTGGCGTTCTTTTTGCTGGCTTCTTCTGTAAATCAGACACAGAAAAAGAAGCATTCTCACATCCCTTAATGAATGCTCTGGTTTCTTCTAACGTGTCGAAACGCTTGCTGAGTTCAGCACGAACCTCCATTCCTTCAACATTAAAATATGCCAAAACTCTGAAAGCCGATGTTGCCTGAAAGCCTTCAATATCTCGTTCGCGCTCCACAATTATCCTAACAGAAACTGACTGAACCCTTCCTGCAGAAAGGTTTGGTTTTACCTTTTTCCACAACACAGGAGAAAGTTCGTAACCCACCAATCGGTCTAAAATTCTTCTTGCTTGCTGCGCATTTACCAAGTCGACATTAAGCTTACGCGGATTTTCTACCGCATTCAAAATGGCTGATTTTGTAATCTCATGAAAAACGATTCTTCTCGTTTTTTCCTCTTTCAATCCTAATGCCTCTTTCAAGTGCCACGAGATGGCTTCCCCCTCGCGGTCCTCATCCGAAGCCAACCAAACCAAGTCTGCGGCTTTGCTCAACTTCTTCAATTCCTTCACTATGTTTTCCTTGTCTTTCGGAATCACATAATCGGGTTTGTAATTGTTTTCTACGTCAACCGAAAGTTTCTTAGAAGGCAAATCGCGGATGTGTCCGAAACTGGATTTAACCGTGAAATCTTTCCCAAGAAAACCCTCAATGGTCTTAGCTTTTGCAGGTGACTCAACAATTACAAGGTTCTTCATATGGTGTGTTTGGATATGATTTTAGAGGGTGCAAAGAAAACTAAATATTGAAACGATGAAAGTTTAGTCCTCAGCTGGCGGCAGCTTGACAAGGAATTTTGCCCCGCTTGGTTTATTATCCATAACCGAAATTTCTCCACCATGTTTTTCAACTAAAAGCCTTACCAGATATAGCCCAATGCCCGTTCCTTTGGTTTGGCGAACATCCTCACTTCCTCTTCTATAAAACCGCTCAAAAACTTTTTTCTTTTCGCTATTCGGAATGCCTTCTCCATTATCACAAACAGAAAATTCTATATCAGCATTATCAGCCAAACTCAGTTTTACGGTAATGGTTCCGCCTCCTCCGTACTTAATGGCGTTGTCTATCAAATTGATAACGACACTTTGAAAAGCCATTTTATCAATACTTGATTCGATATCTGAATCGACAATTAAACTCAACTGCTTTTCTTCGAGTTGCTTGATATAAATTCTTTCAATTTGCTCTTGCAGGAATTTAGAAAGGTTCACTTTCTCCTTATTTAAAGGAAGTCCGCCCGATTCTACCTTATTTACAAGGAGCAGGTTTTCTACCAAATTTTCTAACCTATCGGTATCGGCAAGTGCTCTTATATATAGTTGTGTTCTTTTCGCCTCAGGAATGTTGCGAGAATGAAGCGTTTGTAACTGAAGTTTAATGGCAGCTAGAGGTGATTTTAGTTCGTGCGTAATAGAAAGCAAGAAGTTTTTCTGCTGCTCTGCTACATGAAGCTCTTTAGCTATGCTTCTACGGACTGCCAAAAAACCCATAAGTAGGAGGAAAACAAAAATTGCCCCCTCACCCAAAACCATCCATACACGTAATGTTAGTTTTTCGTCAAGCTGTCCTTTTTGAATGAGTTGTTCTGGAGCAGCCAATTCGGAAAAAGCAAGCATCTCTAGCTTGAGAGAATAAATTTCTGCATTGAGATTGACCAGCATATACGCCCACCAAACAAATTGTACGAGCACATAAAACCCCAGCAAATAAATAAGCCCTC
>Ga0222653_1001767_pt1 | contig 10069 bp, 6 predicted proteins | sample AntAcemetagen419_FD_179856 | JGI IMG/M metagenome (GOLD analysis project Ga0222653, IMG submission 179856) | Saline water microbial communities from Ace Lake, Antarctica - #419 | ecosystem: Environmental > Aquatic > Non-marine Saline and Alkaline > Saline | place: Antarctica: Ace Lake | collected...
ATGAATTGCCAAACGTATTTACCCCAGGTGGAGATGGCAAAAATGACTTTTTCATACCATTCCCTTATGCGTTTGTAGAGAGTATTGATATGAAAATATACAACCGTTGGGGATTGAAAATCTTTGAAACCACCAATCCTGATATTCTTTGGGATGGAACGAATAAGGATACCAAACTGGATTGCAGCGATGGTGTTTACTATTACATCTGTACCGTGAATGAAATTGGCTTGACAGGTATTCAGCCACGCGAATTGCACGGCTACGTACAGTTACTCCGAAACTCAGGGTCTGGACCGAATTAAAGCATGTTTACAGGAATTATTGAAACACTTGGCAAACTGGCCAAGATTGAGAAAGACGGTTCAAACATTCATTTTACGTTTGAAAGTCCGATAACAAATGAGTTGAAAGTAGACCAAAGCGTGGCGCACAATGGTGTGTGCCTTACGGTAGTTAATTTGCTCGAAGCCGATAAGTACACCGTTACGGCTATTGACGAAACCCTTCAGCGGACAAACCTTGGTGCTATGCGCGTTGGGGATGAAGTAAATCTAGAAAGATGTATGCCAGCCAATGGTCGCTTCGATGGGCACATCGTTCAAGGACACGTAGACCGATTAGGCAAGGTTGTTTCTGTAGAAGAGAGAGGAGGAAGCAACGTCTTCGACATCAAACATGAAGCAGGAGAAAACTTTACGGTTGATAAAGGTTCCATCACCGTTAACGGAGTGAGCTTAACCGCTTTTGAGACTTCAGACACAGGTTTTTCCGTTGCAATTATTCCTTACACGCTAGAGCACACCTGCTTTAAAGATTTAAAACTTGGCGATAAGGTCAACTTGGAGTTTGACATTATTGGTAAGTACGTGGCGCGGATGATGGCTAAACGCTGAGCCAGACCGAAGTTTCTTTTTTGCTTCGCTGAGGTACGAAGCGTCTCAAATTAAAAAACTAAGAGACCCTTCGTTCCTCAGGGTGACAAACGGGCAAAGTGATTACCCTTTTTCTTTCCGCCTCAGGCGGAGATTGAGGGGGCTTCTAGAAAATCTTCTCAGCTACAGCTTTGGTAGAACCAGAAGTTCCCATGGTGTAATAATGTAGGCACGGCACACCAGCCGCAACCAGCTCCTTGCTTTGCTCAATACACCACTCTGTACCAACTTTAGCAGCTTCTTCATTGTTCTTACATTTCTCCACTTCGTCATACAAATCTGCTGGCACATCAATATGAAAAAGACTAGGCAGAATGCTTGACTGACCTATGGTGGTAAGCGGTTTCAGTCCTGGTATAATAGGAACGGTAATTCCAGCTTCGCGGCAATCATCCACAAAACGGAAATAGGCTTTATTATCGAAGAACATCTGTGTAACGATGTATTCCGCACCAGCATCTACTTTCTGTTTTAAGAAACGCAAATCAGTTTTTCTGTTTGGAGCCTTGATGTGTTTTTCAGGATAGCCTGCAACTCCAATACAAAAGTTAGTCTCCTTTACGTTATTGAGGTCCTCATCCAAATAATTACCGTTGTTCAACTGAACTACCTGTTTAACCAATTCGCTTGCGTAAGCATGTCCATCTGGTTCAGGAACAAAGTTTGGCTCAGTCTTGATGGAATCTCCTTGCAAGGCAAGCACATTATCAATTCCCAAAAAATTAAGGTCGATAAGGGCGTTTTCCGTTTCCTCTTTGGAAAAACCTCCGCATATAATATGTGGCACAGCATCAATGCCATACTTGTTCATAATGGCAGCGCAAATTCCAACCGTTCCCGGTCGTTTCTTAATGCTGACGCGTTCTAAAAAACCTCCTGGACGCTTCTTGTACACGTACTCCTCTCGATGGTACGTTACATCCACAAACGATGGTTTAAACTCCAACAATGGCTCAATGCCATTGAAGAGAGAATCGATGCTTTTTCCTTTGAGGGGAGGAAGTATTTCTATAGAAAAAAGAGTGCCTTTGGCACCCTTTAAATGGTCTATGACTTTCATAAAATGTACTGGATAGCTTGCTTAGTTTACAGAACCGTGCACCAAATGTACGTAACCCGATTCGGCTTCATAACCTGGTCTTTCTAGTACCCAGAAATAAACGCCATCGCTTTCTTTCCCTCCGTTCCACGGATTGAGGTGATAGTTGGTTACATCGTAGCACTTACGTCCCCAACGGTCAAAAATCTTAACGGTGTTTCCTGGATGAAGTCCTAACGAGACAAGGTTGAAATAAGCGTTTTCAGGAACATCTGAATCTGGATTAAAAACGTTTGGCACATCCAATGTGCAATCAACCACTTGGTAAGCAATTTCATCTGTGGCTGTTCCGCAGAAGTTGGTGATGGTGGCACTTACGTGGAATAGAGTATCAAATGCACTGTAGGTAAGTGAGTCTGTTCCAAGTAACACAAGTGTGTCCGTAGCTTCCGAGTATTCGTTCCATTGCAAATAATCATAAGTCTCAGTATTGATTTGGTAGGACAACGTAATTTCACCTTCAACACAGATTCTGTTCGTATCCATACTAATCTCGATAGTTGGAGCCTGAGTAAAAGCTACGTCCCAAGTTCTTTGCATGGCACACACATCATCGGTAAATACAAATTGATATTGCCCCGGCATATCAACAGAAACAGAAGGCGTTGCATCTTGCTCATTTGGCGAGAATGTAGCAGTTGCTCCTGTTGGCCCTGTGTAGGTCCAGTTTCCACCCGTTGTAGTGTAGGTTGCTACCAAACCAGCTTCATCAGCCAAGCAAACCTCTAATTGACCAGAAACGGTTAATGTATGAACCGTGATGGTTGCTGCACCATTTGCCGTACCACAATCGTTGGTAACGGTAACTTGTAACCCGCCAGAGTTAGTAACAGAATCTAGTTCTAGTACTTGTCCTGTTATGCCTCCTGGCATCCACAAATACGTAGCGCCAATGTCTTCGTTTGCTGCATCAAAAACTAAATCTGTACCCGGACAAATGGTTTGATTGGCTAATGCAACGGGCGATGGTGTTGGGTTAAAATCTACAACAATCGTATCGCTTTGTCCACAGAAAGAACTTTCGTAAATGAACTCGTAATCACCATATCCATCAATTTCTACCGATGGTTGGTGAGAAAATTGGTTGGGAGTAAAAGTGGCTGTTCCTCCTGTTGGGCCATTGTAAGTCCATTCTCCTAGAATATCGTAATCGGCTGCACTAAGAGCATAGGTTATGGCACAAACAGCGGTGTCATTTAAGAAATCTGCCAAAGGCGGCACCATATGTACAGTAAGCGTAGTGTCGTGGTCGCAGCCAAAGTCGTCCGTTACATTAAACGTGTAGTAATAATCTCCGGGATTAGGCGGCAAAACCTCAATAGCCGTATCGCCAAAGAGGGTAAGAATACTTGGGTCTGGACTCCAAAAACCAGACACCACATTAGGTAGATAAAACTCAGCGTTAGGATCAATATTAGGATCGAAAAGCACGCCCCACTCAAAGATGTAGCCGTCATCTGCGCCAATATTATCTCTAATGGTAATAGTCCAAGTTCCGTTAATTGGGCAGCCCAAAAGGTTATCGAAAGACTCTTCGGGAAGATACGTTCCTTCGCTCATGGCATTGCCCGGTGTTGCACCACCCGTTGGCGTTGTATTTGCAGGATGTTCATCGCCCATGGTTCCCCATGTAGCTAGGTCAGAGAAACAATATTCCCAACCAATACCTGGCTGACCGCTTGTGTTATCCACCGCTTCTCCAAGGTAGGTTCCGCCACCACCAAAACCGCCAGGGTACAGAAAACCAGGTGTTGTTCCAGCATAACTATTAAAGAGATTAACGGTTGAGCCATTTGGGCAGGTAAGCATCATCTCCAAATCGCCTAACCACGAGTGTTCTATGGTAACGCAGATGTCGATAATATCCGATGCGCTTTGCACCACTTGCCCGCTATCAAACTGAGTTATTTCAATATCGGTTTCGTAGTTTACACCTGAGCCATCTGGCAAGTACGTAAGACCAGCAAATACGCCTCCGTTGATAAATGCCCCTTGACCGGGTTCTACCCCAGCGGTATCGTTAAACGTTACACCACCAATAAGAATAGTGCTGGCACCAAAGCAAATGGTATCGGCAGCCAAAGCCGCAGTTTGAGAAAAATTGGGCAGCGTGGCTACGCGGATTTTAGTAGTCGCTACATCCACACAACCAAGTGTATCTGTTACGCGCATTTCTACAAAATAACCTGCTCTAACCTGCGGAACGAAGAAAACTGTGTCTTCATCATTAATAATTGTTCCATCAGCAAATTCCCAATTAAACGTGCTGGTGGCAATAGTTTGGTCGTAACCAATGCCTCCATTTGTTCCTGAATAAGGAAAGTCTCCACTTCCGTACAACCAAACTGTATCTCCTAGGCAAATGTCGATGTAACCTGTATCAGCAGGCTCCATCATTGGGTCTGAAATAATGCTCGGACCAATAGGCTGACACGGGTAACCGCAGGTAATTTGACCACCAAAACCATCGCCTTCGTCTGCTCCATTGCTTTCAAACACAAATGTGAGACAACCGGATGGGTTAGCGAATGTAGCCTGAACGTTGATTCCGTTGGTATCTGTATCGTAATTGAACGCACCAATCAAAGGGGCACTTGCATCTGTTCCATCATAGATAAAAAGCGTGTCTGAACCGTGCACATCCCACACGTCTCCTACTTCTGGAAACATGCGCAATGTAACCTTACTTCCTGCTGTTCCATCTGGGCAAATGGTAACGCTAAAGTTTGCGTTTGGAGGGTAGGCACCTCCCGTGTTATCGTCTGTAAAGCTGTGGTTAAAGGCTGGGCCAGCACCACAGTTTAATGTAACAGGGCCGTTATCCAAAATGGATATTGTTTGCTGCGCCTTAACCGCAAAAGCAGAAACAACCATTAATGCTACAAATAGTATTCTTTTCATCATGGCTTACTGCGCTTTAAAATTTTGGTCAATCTCTGTGTGAGGAAGCACGATAATCATCTTGTCTGTTCCTTCAATTAGGAAGTAATCACGCGCAAATTCATGCGGTTCTAATCCCAATTTAAACACGTTAATGGCTTTCTTATCCAAGCTTTTTAGGCTGATGGTTTGCTCAACTGCATCTTTGCCTTTTTCTTTAGGAAGGTCGGTAATCTCGAAGCTGTTTTCTAGGTAAAACGTCCAGTAATTGAGCGTTTCCGCATCCAAGGCTTTCAGTTCTTTTTTAGAGAACTTAGAAAGTAGTCGGCTATCAATATTGTCTTGTGCTGAAGCAGGGTTAGCGGTAAGAACCAACGCGGAGGCTAATGCTAAAATCAGGTATTTGTACATAAAATAGGTTTGTTTAAGGCGTGCAAAGTTAGCAACTAGGTTTAAGGACTTGGTAATACAGACGGCAGTTTTGACAGATGGATGGCTTTGGAGCATTTTCGACACATTGCCAAAGAAACGGTCTACCTAGAGCTTGCCGAAGGATGCACGGTCTCCAACAAATGAGATGTTGACGTCAACTAATGAACTATTTACTTCAACTTGTCTCATATAGAGGCGAACATGCCACTTGTTGAGGTTGACGATACAGATGTACACGTAACACCTGACAAGTAGAGATCAACTAGCCAATTGTTGACGTCAACATAAGGTATGTTGAAGTTGACGAGCCATGTGTTTACCTGTATTGTGACAAGTTGAAGTCAACACGAGAGATGTAGAGCTCAACTAGCCAGCCGTTGATTACAACTTGCGCTAGGTAGAAATGTACATGTCAATTATTGAAGCTGACAAGCCATTTGTTGACACCTACGTGCCACATGTCGAATTCAACACAAGAGATGTAGAGGTCAACTAGCCTGCTATTGAGGCCAACAAAAGGCATGTTGAATCTGATAATACAATTGTTGATCTCTACATAAGACATGTTTATTCCAATATACCGCTAGCGTGCGTTTGCAACGCGTGCTTCTAAAAGGAAACCAGCGAAGAGTACTTACCTTCCAACCATGTCTAAGAAGTTCAATGTTCGAGACCACTATTCAGCTCAATACATTACCTTAACCACACTCGTATTTTAGATGTGATAGTAATTGAAGAAAGCGGCTATGATGATAAATGAAAAGAAGAGGAGGGGGCTTTAACCTCTTGGTAATACAGACGGCAGTTTTAACAGATGGATGTCTTTGAATACAAATTGCCGTAAATCTCCCCTATTTGAAACTTGAAACGAAACTTCTATATTTGCAGCCGATTTGAGGAGTATTTGACAGAGGGGACCAGCAGGTCCCTTTTTTAATGATGATAACAGAAGCTATAGTTAGGGCGTTAATTGAGGAGAAGATCGAAGGAACGGATCAGTTTATCGTATCTGTAAAAGTGCTTCCCACAAATCGTATTCAAGTGTATGTAGATGCAGTTGGCGGATTAAACGTAAAAGATTGCGTAAACATTAGCCGCCAAATTGAAGGGAACTTGGATAGAGAAGTTGAGGATTATGAGTTGCAGGTTTCATCTCCAGGATTGACCGAGCCATTCCAACATCCATTGCAATACAAGAAGAATGTGGGGCGAGAGATAAAGGTGACAACCGCAGATGGAGAAACCATTAAAGGCGAGCTGACAGCATTTACGGGAGAAGAAATTACCCTTCAGCCCGAAAAAAAGAAGAAAAAAGAAGAAGAAGCGGAACCAGTAACCATTCCGCTAAGTGAAATAACAGAAGCAAAGACAGTAATATCGTTCAAATAAAGAGAAATGGACAGTTTAAATCTGGTTGAATCGTTTTCAGAATTCAAAGAATTCAAAAACATTGATAGAGTAACAATGATGAGCATTTTGGAAGATACTTTCCGCTCATTACTCATCAAACAATATGGTACCGATGAAAACATTGATGTGATTATCAACGTGGATAAAGGTGACCTCGAAATTTGGAGAAACCGAAACATTGTTGCGGACGAAGATTTGGAGGATGATGTGTTGGAAATTCCATTATCCGAGGCATTGAAGATTGAGGCAGATTTCGAGGTTGGTGAAGAAGTTTCTGAGCAGATTAAGTTGGAGCACTTCGGTCGTAGAGCCGTTTTGGCCATCCGTCAGAACTTGGCTTCACGTATTATGGAGTTGGAGAAAGACAACGTTTTTAGAAAGTATAAAGACCGCGAAGGCGAGTTAATTACAGGTGAGGTTTACCAAATCTGGAAGCGTGAAATCTTGATTTTGGATGATGAAGGAAACGAACTTATCCTTCCTAAAACAGAGCAAATTCCAAGCGATTACTTTAAGAAAGGAGATTCGGTAAGAGCCGTTATCAAGGAAGTTGAGATGAGAAACAACAACCCAGTTGTTATCATGTCAAGAACAGATGGTCGTTTCCTAGAGCGTTTGTTTGAGAACGAAGTGCCAGAAGTTTTCGATGGCCTTATTACCATCAAGAAAATTGTGCGTGTGCCAGGAGAAAGAGCCAAAGTTGCGGTTGAATCTTACGATGACCGTATTGATCCGGTTGGAGCTTGTGTAGGTATGAAAGGCTCACGAATTCACGGAATTGTACGCGAGTTGAGAAACGAAAACATTGACGTTATCAACTTCACCAATAACTCACAGCTTTTCATTCAAAGAGCGCTTAGTCCGGCAAAAATTGTTAGAATAGAGCTGAACGATGAAACTGGAAAAGCAGATGTGTTCTTGAAACCAGATCAGGTTTCATTGGCAATTGGTAAAGGTGGTTTCAACATTCGTTTGGCTGGCCAGTTAACTGGATATGAGATTGATGTTTACCGCGATTCTGATGTGGATGTAGAAGATGTGGATTTGGAAGAATTTGCAGATGAAATTGAAAGCTGGATGCTTGATGAGTTGAAAGCTGTGGGTTGCGATACTGCTAAGAGCGTGCTCGAACTTGGTAAAGACGAGTTAGTGAAGAGAACCGATCTTGAAGAAGAAACGGTTATCAACATTATCAAAATATTGAAAGAAGAATTTGCAGACTAGTCGCATATGTAGACTAGACTGTAACAGCGAAGAATATAAGAAGGAATAAAACCATACATGGCAGAAGGAATACTTAGAAGATTGGGTGCCGTTGCTCGGGACTTAAACGTAGGAAAAGGCACAATTGTCGATTTCCTAAAGGACAACGGCTATGCAGATGTGAACCCCAACTCCAAGTTGGATGAGAAGATGTATGGCATCCTTTTGGGCGAATTTGATGCAGACCGCAAGTTAAAGATGGAGGCTGAGGCTAAGACCGAAGTGCTTCAGCAGCGTAAGGATGAGCGCATGGCAGCTTCCGAAGAAAAGGAAGAAGCGAAAGCGCCAGCACCAGTTGCAAAACCAGCAGAAGTGGTAAAACCTGTTGCTGAAAAACCAGTTATCGAAGAAAAGCCCGTTGCTGAAAAGCCCGTTGCAAAACCAGTTGCAAAACCTGCTGCAGCCGAAGCCGAAAAGCCAAAGGAAGAAAAGAAAGAAGAGGTTGCTAAACCTGAGGCGCCTAAAGAAAGTGGTCCAAAGGTACTTGGCACTATCAACCTTGATGATTTGACCCCTGCTGCTAGAAAGAAGAAGTTAGAAGAGGAGAAAGCGAAAAAAGTAGCAGCCGAAAAAGTAGCAACCGAAAAAGCTAAAGTTGAGAAAGAAGCTTCGGACAAAGTAGCCGCAGAAGCAGCGAAAAAAGCGGAAGCAGATAGCATAGAAGATCAAGTCATCAAAGTAAACGTTGGGAAATTGGCTGGTGCCAAAGTCCTAGGAAAAATGGAACTCCCGGTTGAAAAACCAAGAGAGAAAAAGCCCGTTGCTACTTCCAACGATTCTGCCGACAAGAAAAGAAAGCGCAAGCGCGTAAGAAGACCTGCCGATGGTGCTGCCACTACTCCCGGAGCTGCCGATAGACCACGTGGAACCGGAGCAGGAGCTGGAGCCGCTGCTGGGCGTGGTGCGCCAAGAGAGAAAAGAGCTGCACTTACGGATGAGGAAATTCAGAAGCAGATTAAAGAGACGCTTGCCCGTTTGAGTGGCAACAAAACCAAGTCGAAGGGAGCCAAGTATAGAAGAGAGAAAAGACAAGCCATTGCCGAAAGAACAGAGGCTCAAGAAGAACAATCAGAACTTGAGAAAAAGATTCTGAAGGTTACGGAGTTCGTAACTGCAAATGAGCTAGCCATTATGATGGATGTTCAGGTGAACGAAATCATTGGGGCATGTATGAGTTTAGGTTTGTTCGTTTCCATCAACCAACGTTTAGATGCTGAAACACTTTCAATAGTTGCTGAAGAATTCGGTCATGAGCTCGAATTCGTTAGTGCGGAGGTTCAGGATTCTATTCTTGAAGAAGAGGATGATGAAGAAAGAACTGTTACACGACCACCAATTGTTACCATCATGGGTCACGTTGACCACGGTAAAACATCCTTGCTGGATTACATCCGAGATGCTAACGTAATTGCTGGTGAGGCAGGTGGAATTACCCAGCACATTGGTGCTTATGGCGTGGAGTTCGGAGACGGAAAACGCATCGCATTCCTCGATACTCCAGGTCACGAGGCGTTTACCGCCATGCGTGCACGTGGTGCGCAGGTAACAGACGTTGTAATTATTGTGGTTGCGGCTGATGATCAAGTGATGCCTCAAACAAAAGAGGCCATTAATCACGCGCAAGCGGCTGGGGTACCAATGATCTTTGCCATCAACAAGATGGATAAAGACGGAGCTAATCCTGAAAAAATTATGGAGCAGCTTTCGCAAATGAACATCCTAGTAGAAGATTGGGGTGGAAAATTCCAATGCGAAAAGATTTCTGCCAAGTCTGGAGAAGGAGTTGAGTCTCTTTTAGAAAAAGTATTGCTTGAAGCAGAAATGCTTGACCTTAAAGCCGACCCAGGCAAAAGAGCCGTTGGAACCATTATCGAAAGCCAATTAGATAAAGGTCGTGGTTACGTTTCAACCATGCTTGTTCAGTCAGGAACGCTAAAAGTTGGAGATATTATTCTGGCAGGCGGCCATAGCGGTAGAGTAAAAGCACTGTATAACGAACGTGGTTTGCCAATGGATCAGGCTGGCCCATCCATGCCAGCACAGGTACTCG
>Ga0222653_1001772_pt1 | contig 10050 bp, 10 predicted proteins | sample AntAcemetagen419_FD_179856 | JGI IMG/M metagenome (GOLD analysis project Ga0222653, IMG submission 179856) | Saline water microbial communities from Ace Lake, Antarctica - #419 | ecosystem: Environmental > Aquatic > Non-marine Saline and Alkaline > Saline | place: Antarctica: Ace Lake...
TCCAGAGTACCTACTGCGTCAGAAATCCATGAGTCAAAGTCTGAAGAATTCTTCATAAGAGTCTGCGCGTTGTCTGAGGTATGAGGCATTTCATCGTCAGAGTCCAAGTCATTCAAATCTACCAAAAGAAGCTCTTCTAGGTAAGAATATTTAAAACCCGACCATGTTTTGATAATAGCATCTGTATATAAAGCTAGGAATTTGTCTTCGTCAAACACATCTTCAGGCTTGTGAGTTTTTTTATCCCACTTAGATGTTACGCATTTCTTGCGCAGCTTCATAAGCTCTGATCTAGCTAAGTAAGTTACAGTAACTTTTAGACCTTCGTATCCAGGCATTTCCAGTTCTACTTCTTTACTTGGTATCATTAAAGACTGTAAAGATACTGGTGTGTTCGGTGAATCTGTCATGTTTCTAAATCCCTTATTAAAAATTGAATAAAATAAAGGAGCATTTCTACTCCTTTATCTGATTTTGTACATATAGTATAAGTTAAAAGACCTTAAAAGTCAAGAAGTATTTTACGATCCTACATATGTAATTACTAGCTCGTCCGTAGCATCTATAGCTGTTCCTAAAGCACTAAAGTTGACTTCTAGAGCCACAACATCATCCAATGAGTGGGTAGGTATTTCAAGGTGAGCCTGCGCCATATTAAGCTCTATTCTAGGAACGGCTGTAGGGCCTCCTACTTTGAAATTTAGGCCAAATTGGTTTGTAATTGTTGTAGTACTCTCAATAAGGTCTTCAAATAAGTCAATACTGTGATCTGTTTCAGAAGTATCTGCATTTAAGTAACACGTAAAGCTTCCCATAATTGTACGAGATCCTGTAACATGACCTAAAGGCTGGTTTACAATACCAAGAGTTTCCGGAGTTAAGAACGTCATGTTATTACTTACAGTAACGTTTCCGCCTGTTAAAGTAATATCATATGTAGACTCAAAATTACCTGAACCAGTCCCTGTTATAACTAAAGTAGTTAAGCGATTTCTAATAAAGTTATTTGTAGCTGTTGTTGCCTCATATAAAGTAGCTGTAGGCGGCGTAGTCTCATCAGATATAAGCGAACCAAAGCCACTCCATGCTATCGTGGCAATTCCGTCAATATCGAACTCTATCGAAGCTTCATTTACTACAGCTTCTGATATACTGTAAGAGGCTTCGTTCTCCCCTGCAGTGGCTCCCAGAACAAACCAAATCTTACAAGTACCTAGAGTTGTTTTGTTAGAGTCATCAAAGTCAATAACCATGTTGCTTAGAGTAGGTGTAACGCCAGGATATGTGTTACCCGCAGCAGAGATATCACTACGTACTCCTGTACCGACCATTAAAGCCCAAAGAGCTTCTTCTACTGCGTGATGGCTTAATACATCATCTGATGCCCCATCGCCTGTGCCTGTAGAAACAAAGGGTCTAATGTATGTGCTCATAGACCATTCGGCCGGCGCGTAGGAATCATTGAATTTCTTCATCCCACGGCGGCTTGTACCGTTTATATCCGACATCTCGTTTAGTGAGATTTCAGTACTGTTGGTAGCCTGCGAAAAAGAAAAACCATCTAAAATTGGTATTTCCCAAATGTTATCTCCTATCTCTATGTAGGCTTTAGTATCTCTACTAAAATATAAAACGTCTGCCATAATGTTCTCCTATGGTATTCTTGAAAAGACTTGGACGTGAACTTTTGTTCTTGCCAGTATTTTCTAATAACGAACCTCTACCAGCATTTCTGCTACTCCAATAGGGTCCAATACTCCTTCATCAGTATCTATACTGATAATAGTAATTTGTTGTGCAAACTCAGTCAGACCTAGTTTATCTGTATAGCTAAGCCTAGAGTTCTCTTCTAGTACCGTTTCTACATCTTCTATCAGGCTATCTAATGCATCCACAGAATCCTCTTCGTTTACGTATATTCGAACAGTTACAGATAAAAACCTATTTTTAACTCCGCCTCCCAAGTATTCTCGGGTTTCTGAGCCTGCGTTAATATGTATGGCAGGAAACTCTTCTATCTCATCCCAAAATTTTAGGGTGGGGTGTACATTTGTACCCATATCTGTCATAAAACTGCCCGATCCGTCTATTTTATTTAGTTCTGAAACGAGGGCACTTACTATGCTTTGTCTTTTGCTGGAGTACTTTCTTTCGTCCACCATTATGATCTCCTAGTGTGGAATTTGTTAAAGGCGACTGTGGTCGCTACTTCTCTTATAGACATATCTATTAAAGGCCTAGGATCTCTCTGTGTAGAGCCCCGTGCCCAGCCTACCTCAAAAGTTTGATAAGGATACAGCATATAGGTATAATCCACAATAGGAAAGCCTCTTGTAGGTGTAATTATATTTGTAACCTCTACACTGTCTGAGAACCTAGAGCTTACATTGTTAAGACGGGGGCTGCCCATGTTGCCTCTTACTGCCTGATGTAAGCCTTTATTTAAAGCTACAATCAGTGCTAGAGGGGAGGCCGATACGCCTTTAGCCGTGCCTTTGGCTTTTTTTATGGCGGTAGGGGCAGCTCTCTTAATAAACTGGCCTTTTGCATTTCTAGGTTGAGCAGCTCTCTTAATAAACTGGCCTTTTGCATTTCTAGGTTGAGCAGCTCGGGATTTTCCTGAGCTGCTCTTAGATATATTCTTCTTGCGGCGAGTCACCTTCTTGCCTTTAGAAGGTTTTCCTGCTATGGCATCTACTAGTACCTTTTCTATTTTCTCTGTTAGACTACTAGAGCCGTGCGCGTTAACTATTTGGGGGGCTAAGTACTTTATATATTCCCTAAATACTTTTACCAAGGCTTTCTCTGCTGCGGAGTCAACACCTACATTTTCTTTTCCGTGTTGAAAATCTATTATCGAAAAGTATTGTACTTTTAAAGCGCCTTTAGTAGTAACTATTTGACTATAGTCTGTAGTTAAAGACCTTAGCTCATTAGCTTGCTCCAGGCTTATACTACCTTTCATCATATAAGCATCTAGGTTTTCTAGTAGGAGCTTTTGACTGGCTTGATTGCCAAAAGAACTACCCATTTTATTCATGCTCTTAGCTATACCAATCTGAGATACTGCAGTTCCCCGAACTCCGTGACCTCTGTGTATGTCACTTTGAACACCTGAAGCCTGCTCTCTTGTTACTTCTCCAGATCGTGCTAAGGCGTTAAATATTTCTGTTTTTACTAAAGCTATCGAGCTTGCAAAAGATTGTACTATAAATATGTTTTCTCCTAGTCTTCCTTCTGGAAGTACCTCGGGTAATCTTCGTACTATAGCATTAAATCTGTTTTTATCTCCCTTTTGAAACCTTAGTTGCAAGGATAAAGCTTTTTTTCTTCCAGCGGATAAAGCTTTCTGTTCTGCAGCACTACTAATATCTATACCAAGGCTAGAACTAATAATTTCCTTAAAGACTTTAATGTCCCTAAGTATTAAAAGCTGGCCTGTTTGGCCTTGCACTAGTTTTCTAGTACGATCTCTAACTGCTTTTTCTAAAACCCGAAATAGAGGTTCAGTTATTTTTGTATCTATTTCACTCATCTATCTACGGTCTCTATATAAGTCTAACACTCTTTTAATATGGTCGGGGAAGGTAGCTTGGTTAACCTGGCTGGAAGTACCACTGTTGCTTATAGTGCTGCCCTGTAGCGTTTTCTGTTTCTTATGTTCATCTTTGTAGTAATAAGTGATAAGATCATATATAGCTAGTTTCAGGTCTTCAGGAGTTTCCGCATATCCAGCCTTGTATACTATCTTAACAGACCCAGGTCCTCTAGACCAGTTTAAGTAGCCCGTGGATTTATTAGTCCTAAGAACACTATCAGTATTTAAGTCAACGTAATACTCGAAAGCTGCCGCAGTTCTAAGAACATAAGCCTCCGAGTAGGAACTTCTTTCTTCTATAGAAGTTATGGAAATTACAGGAAACTCGGACAAAGCGAGAGAGTCTGTATCCTCGTCGACACTAAAGTACTGTGTTTTGTCTGTGTCGTGGTTATCTATAAATGTTCTGTTGCAATAAGTCTTTACTAATTGACTCACTGACTTCACCAATACGTCTAGACGAGCATCATCCTTGACATTTGTCATGCCTTGAGATTCTTTATATTCTTCTAGTGTTATTAAGTCAGTCATATTTAAGCCAATTAGTAAAAACTTGGGGGAGCGAACCCCCCCTTGTTTGATATAAACTTATCCGTTAGGATTAAGTAGCAAAGTCAATCTTTACAACGCCGTCATGTCCAGTAACACCAGCAGTTAGTTCTTCAAAACCTAATGCCTGGCTACCAACAACAACTTTACGCTGTGCCATTACTTCGTAGTCTTGCTCGATCTTAATACCGCGTAGACGAGGTATTACGTAGTTACGGATGTTTACAGCGAAGGCTGCTGGAGTTCCGTTGGCTTCGGCAGGGAAGGAGTCAGAAACAACTACCTGAGAACCGTATACGGCACCAACTGTACCATTAACCTTCATGGCGATATCACTACCAACTTCGTTAATATCTTGGAAACCGGCATCGTCTAGTAGGTCATAGTAACCGTTCTGGCTTACGATGTAGGCGATATCACGAGGATTCATACCATATTTACCCATTACTTGACGAGCGTCTAGAAGACTGCCTGCTGTTAATAGCGCGCTGTTGCTTAAAGTTAGCTGGCTGTTTACGATAGAAGCATATCCGTCTAGGCCTGTAATTGAACCAGCACCGTTGATGATCATGCTATCAACTGCGCGTGCGTGTGCGCGGGCTACAGCGTCTACTAACATAGGTAGAAGCGCGATTAGAACCTGTTCGTCAGTATCGTTATCAATATACGTGCTAGAGATTAGACGGTACGCGTTCAGGATTACTTGCTGTACGTCGAATGCATTGTCACTGGCACCAAGCTCTTCCAGGTTACCGGCAGTAGCACCACCAGTTTGGAATGTAGCAGGGTTAGAGTCTGGTTGCATAGGTAGAACTGTCGCACCGGCAATCACTGGGATTTCACGGAATAGGCCAGCTACTCGTAGTTCCTGCATGATTTGCTTTTCGATAGTACGTGCAACTGTCTGGTCAATATCAGCAGCAGATGTTGCGTAATCTACACCGGCTTTCTGCAAAATACCTTTAGCAAAGTCTGTATCAAATGACTTACCTGTGATAACACCAAGTAAATGTGCTTCTAGGAAATCTTGTCCGAACTTAGTAACATCGCCAGCCTTACCACGATCTTGAAAGTTCATTTTAGATTCACGCATAGCTATAATTTCAGCTGATTTCGCGTCTAAGTCTGCTTGGAATGCTTTAATAGTTTCTTCAACTGTTGCATCCTTAGCGGCTAGCTTAGCTTCGAAGTCTTTAATTAAGTCTTCAGAGCCCATTCTTACGGCAACAGAAACTGCATCAGCAGTAGCTTTTTCGTTGGCGACAATTTTAGCGGCATCATCTGCTAAGGTCTTTGCAGCAGCTTCTTCTTCAACTTTCTTAGCCGCTGTTTTCATTGCAATAGCTACAGCAGTTTCTTCTGCTATTTGCTTTGCGTACGCTTTTAATTCTTCGGGTGTCATATCTATCTCCTGTGGAGAAACAGTAATTGTTTCTCCTTCCGGTGCATCACTAGCTACCTTAGAAGCATTAGCTTCTTCTTGAGCCAGGGATTGACCGGCTAGGTTTGCACTATGTTTAAAGGTTTGTTTATAGTCTTCGTATTCCTTCTCGGAATTAAACGACTTTGCTAAAGAAAACATGGCTGCTTGATTACAAGGAATCGATACTACGGATACCTCATACAATTCAGCTTCTTTAATTAGCAGTCCATTAGTTTCTTCTATATAGTCAGCATCCTTAATTCTAAAACCTACGGAGAAAGCTCCAAGGATACCTTCTTTAATTAGGTCACAGATACCACCGGCAGCTGATTTACTAATTCTTACTTCTAACTCTAATCCGTCAGAGCTAGTTATTACTTCTGTGGCCTTACCTATCGGTCTGTCATAGTCGTGATTAAATAGGATAATAGGATTAGCCTTGAAGTTAGCTAAACCTCCTTTGTCCCAGGCTCCTGTCTGTATAACGTCTCCAGCTCGGTCAAAATCAGGTGTGCTAGCATACCCTCTTATCACTACACTACCGTCGTCAGCAGCCTTTATTTTATCAAAGCTAGAGATCAGACTAAAAACTTTTTTTGTATACGCTGCCATTAGTTTTACTCTTTGCTCTTTGGTTTAGAGTCTTGCCCTACTTTAACGTTCTTTGCTTTGATTACTAAAGCTGCTAAAGCATTGACTTTATCTGTATTAATCTGAGTAGAGTTAACTTTTACTACTGGTTTATAAGCTTTGCCTTCCTCAGTACCTATTATAGCCCAAAGTTCAGGCTCTAAAGTTTTGACCCTTTTTAGCATTCTGTTCCAGCTGCCAAGGTGTGATCGTATAGTTGCTACTGTAAACGGCTTATTTTCTAAGTCTGCCCACTCTAGCGGATTCAGTATCTTTCCTTCAGCTATAAATGTTTGTACAATTATTGTGCCTACTTTCTTTTTTGATCTTACAGTTGCCATATTATTCAGTTCCTTCTTCGGGTCTTCCGCCTTCAGCGGGGTTAGCGGCGCTTCCGGCTATGTTAGCAGGAATACGTACTTTATCATTCTCTTCCCCGTCTAAAGCAGGTAGTCCAAGAGGCTCACGTGCTTCGTTTACTGCCATTATACCACCATTTACTAGGGTGGAATAGTATGCGGCTTGTTCACGCAGTTCAGGCTGTAGAGCCGGGATGCCTGTAATGTCTTCCGAAAGCTCGTATCCAAAAAATCTTTCCATCGAAAAATTAATTTTCTTTGCGATAGGAAGTACAGTCTCAAGATAATATAATCGTAAATTTGGGCGAAGGTTAGCGTTGTTTCCGGAATCCAAAAGAATTGGAGGGACTCCTAACGCGCTTAAAATAATCTTTTCATTCGCAGTTATAGAACTTTGAAAATCTAATTCTTTAAAATTTACGTTCGAAATACTATCTACCGTTAGTCCGCCGTCTAGGATTAGAGGGTTACGACCTCCTGCGTCTGGACGGAATTTTGTAGACCAGGATGCGGTCATACGGTCTTTAATTTTCTGGGATAAAGTATCAGGACTTCGTAACACTAGTCCTGGTATTGCTCCGTTCTTAAAGAAGTTTCGTTGAAACTTCTTCATCGACTTAACCAGCTCCATAGTAGACTGGGCCGGTTTTAATCTTGAGTCTCCTCTATATATAGACTTAAAGGAGTTTTCTTTTATGTGTATAATTTCGTGTGGCAAGAAAGGAGTACTATCATTGTAAGTATACTCTTTTATATAAGTCTTTTCGTCTGGTACTATAATCATCTTAGAGGCAGGTAGGTGGTAGAGGTAACTACCATCAAAGTATATAAAGATATTACCATCTATTAAATAATCAACTATCAGATTTCTTCTGAAACTGTTTATATCCTGATAAGGGTTAGGCTGTGAATTAAGCAACCTTTCTACAGTAACTTTTCTTGATCCCTTATGTACACTTATACCCCTAATTGGGTCTCCTACTCTAGTAGGAATCTCTGAAACATCATCAACGATCATGTTTACACCACGGTTAACAACTTCAATTTGTTCGTAACTTTGTTCGTAACTAAATGTAGGCTCTTCAGAACTAGAAGACCCGTATTGAGATGCTATCGTAGACTGGACCGGGTTAGCTTTAAACCTCAAGTTTACCCAAGTTTTTTCAATCCATGACTGCGCCATATTTATCCTTTTGTATGCCCACCCAGCGTTTTTGCTTAGGTGCGGTTCCTAATCCGGGGTTCTTCCCGTATATAGAGTGTAGTTTCAAGTGGTGAGCGTGGCACAGTGTTGCGGTGTGTACGTATAGCTCTTCTTGGTGTTCTGCTATAAAGCGATCTCTATGCTCTACTACATCGTCTTCGTTCAAGTTATGCTTAGCACTCCATCTGTGGTACAATAAGCTTAGTCCGTGAAAATGGTGAAAGTCGAGGTCGGTAACTTCACCGCATATCTCACACTCCGTTCCTTTTTCATATCGGGCTTTAGCCTTGTCTCTAATGTACTTAACAGGGTCTCTCTTTAACATAGTTTTTTATTTTTATTCAATTATTTAATATCAAGAATTATATCGTTGTTGGGGTGCTATGTCAAACACTATTTTAACAAGCTCCTGAAGTTGAGGACCTGAAATGTAGCAGGTCCGCTATTTTAGAAGCCTATTTGAGAATTTCTAAACGAATATATAGCGTATCTCACAGCGTCGCCCATGTGACAAGCATCGTTGTGCTTTGGTTTTTCTTTTATAAGATTTGGATTTGGGTCCCATTGGTACGAGTCTAGCATGTACAAAGAGTGCATACACTTCATATCTACTATCAGATTATCATTATCAATTACAGCGGCTACATGGCCTATGCCGTCATTAACAGACTTCTTAGCGTTTATAGTGCTAATGTCGTAATTCTGAGCAAAATCGAAACGGGTCTGCTGCGCAGCGGAATCAATAAATATCATATCTATATCCCACTTATCAATCATCTTGCGTATTTCTTCGGCGTGCTTATCCGTAGTCTTTTCGTTGTCCATGTACTCGTCTAGTAGGAAGAACTTCTCTTGGTCCCAGTCATATCCCAATACACAGAATGCAGTAGGGTCACGAAGACCAACATCGAGTCCGCCTATGATTTCCATTTTGGTAGTGTCCATTTCAGACAGGTCAGCAGTGCATTTTTCGTAGTTGAAGTTATAAATCTGTCCTTCAAACATATTGAAGTCAGCCTCATACTCTTGCTTAAATTCAGCCTCACTCATGGTCAGTCGAGCTTCACGTATGTCTTCTTCTGACATTCTAGGGTTATCTCTGTATGTGGCTTTTATGCTACACCATTGAGGATATTGATCATTAAAGCCGCGATCAAAGAACTCAGAGAACCAATTATTTCGTCCACGAGGGGTTGATATAAATATAGCTTTAGAGTTAGGTTTGTCTAGTGTTGGTCTTAGGGCTACGTTAAAAGCCTCTCTACCGTTAGCAAGAGCCGCTTCGTCAAATATGATCAGGTCATATGATCTACCAACCGTGGAGTCAACCATGTTTACAGACCCCATACGTACAGTGGACCCGTTGCTGATTTCTATGATCTTGTCTTTTGCGTTGTCGCGTGTCACTTCTATATCAAAATGCTTGATTAGTTGACGCTGAAGGTCGAAGGAGATTTGAGAAAGGGAGTAGTTCGGGGACATAACAAGTATGTTCGACCCAGGGACTAGGGATACTAGCTGTCCTATTATATTGGCTATGTACGTTTTACCTTGTCGTCTACTGAGAGCCGCACATATAAAACGATACTTTGGATTGTTTACAGCATTAATGAGTGCGATCTGACTAGGTATTGGATCTACGTTCAAGAGCTCTAAATAGGGTTTTACAGGAAGCTTTAAATATCGAGTTTCTTTAGGGTATTCTAATAGCACTTCCGAGGAAACATCTGCCCTGCTTACTATGACTGCCATAATTCTGCCTCTATTTCGTCTAGTAATCTATTGACACGTTTACTGCGTGGGTCTGAACAGCATCCAGCCATAGCTACTCGTATCTTTTCAATGTTTTCTTGTACTTTATTCGATTTCGATTTCGAGATCATCATCTTCTTCTTCTACCTCAAACTCATAAACTGTTAGTTCACCAGCTTGTGAAGCTGCAATAGCCTCCGCCTCAGTTTTAAACTTATGCTTTAGGCCCGAAGCGTCTCTCCAACTCCATCCCCCTCTTTTTTGTTCTATCATAGTGTTTCTCCTAACATGCGCTGTAGCTGGTGTTACCCATCATTTTCTTGAGCTCACCTACTATATTTCCAATTATATGTTCCGTTTCATCTGTAATTATTTCTTGACTAGTTGCAAAACTACAATATTTATAGGCAACTTGACCGGTCTCTTTGTTCTCCATAGTACCGATTAAGTACCAAATAGCATGAGTCACGCCTTCGTCTAAGTAGATTCCTCTAAGTAAGCTACTAGGTAATTCAGAAGTATCAACGAATAAAAT